>Ga0308174_10001392_pt1 | contig 11236 bp, 8 predicted proteins | sample PhyPR2_FD_203894 | JGI IMG/M metagenome (GOLD analysis project Ga0308174, IMG submission 203894) | Soil microbial communities from UC Gill Tract Community Farm, Albany, California, United States - DLSLS.P.R2 | ecosystem: Environmental > Terrestrial > Soil > Agricultural land | place: USA... | reverse complement strand
GGTCCGGCAGAACGGATCGAGGACCGATGTCCGCGGGTCGGTCCCAAATCGCAGCGTCCCGCACTGGTGCGTGGTGTTGTGGACGCCGGTCGAGTGCGCAAACACCGCCGGCGACCAGTAGCCGAGGCGGCCGAGCGTCTGGCGAAGCAGCGTGACGAGCTGGTTGTGGGCGGTGACGTTCGTGGGGTGGTAGGCGAGACGAATGCGGCCATCGGGCGCCTGCGTGACCCGGGTGCCGGGCCGCGGCAGGTCCTCGCTCATCACCAGCCAGTCGTTGGCGCGGGACACCCACGCTTCATAGGCCCAGAGCGGGATGTGCCGCATCTCGATCCCCTTGTAGACCCAGCCGTCGCCAACGCCCTTGGCCATCCGCGCATCGGTCCGGCCCTGTGACTGGATCTGTCCCAGCGGATACGGCGTGTCGGGGCCGTGCAGGTAGAAATCGTTGATGGCCACGGTCTTCTGGAAGTCGTCGCCGTTCTGACGCCACGACACGCCCTGGAGCATCGTGGCCAGGTGGGCCATGTAGTGGCGGCCGACCAGGTCGGACGAGTTCGCGAGACCGTGCGGATGGCGAGGGCCGGCGGAGCGCAGGAGCAGGGCGGCCGAGTTGACCGCGCCGCACGACACGATGACCAGCGGGGCGTTGACCTGCGAAACCGCCCCGTCCCGCTCGATTTCGACCCCGGTCACGCGGCTGCCGCTGTCATTGGTCAGCAGCCGCCGCGCGAGGGTGTTGCGCCAGAGCGTGACGTTCGGTTCCCGAGCGGCCGGTCGCACACAGCACACGTCCGCTTCGCTCTTGGCGAGCACACGGCAGGCGAACGAGTTGCAGGTACGGCACAGGACGCAGCCGTCGCGGATGCCGAGCGGCAGCGAGGAGGGGTGCAGCCCGAGGCTTCGCATCTGCGTGACGATGTCCGCCATCCGTGGTGCGTGCGGGATGGGGGGACGGGGATACGGCGACCGCGGCGGTTCGGTCGGGTCACCACTGGCGTCGCCATGAACCTCGTAGAGACGTTCCGCACGGTCGTAGTACGGCGCGAGCGTCTCGTACGAGATCGGCCACGCCGGTGAGACCCCGTCGATGTGCTGCAGCTCCCCGAAGTCCTCCCGCCTGAGCCGGTAGAGCACGCTGCCCCAGAACTTCGTGTTGCCGCCGACGGAGTAGTGCGTATAGGGCGAGAACGCTTCGTCGCTCTCATCGACCCACGTCTCACGCGTCCGGTAGCGGCGCTGATTCCAGACCGCCTCGGCACTCCAGTTCTCGTCTTCCTGCGCGACGAAGTCGCCGCGTTCAATCAGCAGGATGCTGGCCGGCGTCGATGACAGGGCGTAGGCGAGTGTGCCGCCGCCGGCGCCGCTGCCGATGATGATGATGTCGTAGTGATTGCGGCTGCTCACGCCGGATATCCCGTCGTTCTCAGCGCGCGCGCCGGGGCATCGGCCGTCGCGTAGATCCGATCCATCAGTTGCTGGTCCTCGAGCGCGCGCTCGAGGCTCATCTCGGGAGCCCGGCCGCTGCGGATGGCGGCGATGAAATCGCGGTACATCGCCTGATAGCCGCGGATGTCACGCACGCCGGGCAGCACCAGCCGCGGGCCGCCCCGGCCGCGCACCAGGATGAACGCGCCATTCGACTCGAAGGTCATCACACCGTCGCGGCCAAAGAGCTTCGAGAAGCGCAGCCCCTGGAAGAGCGACGGGATCTCGCGCGAGTAGTAGAGCGAGCCCACGGCGTCGTTGTCGTACCTGAACGCCACCATCATGCTCTTGGCGCGGCGGTCCGGCCCCTGCCGTGAGACCGCGGGCCGGAATCCATGGACGTCCACGATGCGGGGACCGAGGCTCCCCGCCAGGTGCAGCCAGTGAATGCCCTCTTCGAAGAAGGCGTCGCCCCCGGCCATCGATTCGTCGTTGCGCCAGTCCCCCGACGTCTTCAACCGGTACGCGATCGTCACAAAATGCGCGAACAGCATCTCGCCGATCACGCCGGACGCGAGCAGGGCGCGCAGCCTGACCGCCAGCGGCTTGTAGTGGTCGTTTTCGCCGACCAGCACCACCCGGTCAGCGCGATCACGCGCCGCACGCACCGTGAGGTAATCCTCGATCCGCGGGAAGGCAGGCTTTTCCACGAGCACGTGTTTGCCGGCCGCCAACGCCCGCAGTGTCAGGTCGCGATGAAACCGCGGCGGGACCGCGATCACCACGGCGTCGACCTGCGGATCCTCGATCGCCGCCTCGTAGCTGTCGTAGCGAAAGGCCCCGCCGAACCGCCGGCAATAGTCATCCGCCCGCGCGGCGTCGCGGCTGGCGTAGCCGCGGACGATCTGCGTGGACAACGACTTGAGATGGCGGCTGTGGACGGCGGTAATGAAACCGCAACCCAGGAAGGCGAGCCTGAGCGGGGCAGGCAGGGAACTCACTGATTACGAGGACGCTCTGCGGAGCCGCTCCATGGTGTGGCCGACCTTGAGCGACGCCTTGAAGATCGTGCCAACCGGGATGGTCCCCTTGACCTTGTGGCGGGCAATCGCTTCGAGCCCGGCGCTGGCCATGCACCCGCAGTTGGTGCAGTCCGGACGCCCGCCGAGCTGACACGGCGTGATGGTGTGTTCGAAGTCCGACGACAGGCAGTCGGTCGTCTGGGCGAAGATGCATTCCTCCGGTGAATTCGGCGGGTCGGCGTACACGTCCAGCAGCGGTTCCGGCATCTGCAGCTTCGGGAACTGTGGCTTCAGCCGCTTGATTTCGGCCACGACCGTCGCGCGATCGCTCTTGGTCAGGCGCTCGGCCGAGAGCTCGCCGATCTGCGGCGTGTAGAGGCTCATCCAGATCAGCCGCGTGTTGGCATTCTGGTGCCAGAAGCGCAGGAACTCCTCGATGTAGCCCTCGCGGCGGACCTGCTGACGCGTCACCGTGCAGTGCACCGTGATCTGATGCCCTTCAATGTGCTTCAGGATTCGCTCGTACGTGGCGGGTGTCCGCCGCGCGTCGTGTTCAGCGGCCAGCCCGTCGATCGACACCACGACCTGCAGCTTCGGGATGGTGGCCCACTCGGCCGGGATCGTCCGCACCGCGCTGGTGACCACCTGGGTGTGCACGCCTCGCGTGGCAAGCTGCGGGAGGATCACGCTCAGCTCCCGATATCGTACCAGCGGCTCGCCGCCGACGATCGACAGGTGCAGCGGCTTGTGGCGATCGATCATCGCCATGAACCGATTCACGAGCTCGTCGCCCTTGAAGTCCGACAAACTCCGCAGCGTCACCTCGCCGCCGAGATGATCATCGCCATAGGCGTAACACCCCGGGCAGCGGAGCGGGCACTCCTTGGTGATTTCGATGGAGAGGTTCGGGCGATACCCGGAAAGGATCCGGCCCCAGGCCTGGAATATCGCGCGCGCGCCAATACCCGTACGGGTCATGTGCCAATTATTATCGGCTATTCTGTGTTCACATGCCTCGTGACCCTCAATTACCCCGGATCGTTCGTCGCAAGTCGAAGGTCCATGGCTTCGGTGTGTTCGCGCTCGAGCCAATCAACAAGAACACCCGGATCATCCGCTACGAAGGCGAGCTGATCGACCACCAGGAAAGCTACAAGCGCGAAACCAAATACCTCAAACGTGGCGAGATCTGGTGCTTCACGGTGAACCGCCGCTGGGTCCGCGATGCGATGGTCGGCGGCAACGTCGCCCGCTTCATCAACCACGGCTGCAAGCCGAACTGCTACAGCCAGATCATCGGCAAGGACATCTGGATCCGCGCCGGTCGCAATATCGCAGCCGGTGAGGAGCTGACCTACGACTACTACACCGACGGCGACAGGATCATCGAGTGCAAGTGTCGTCCGGGGTGTACACGCAGGCTGTAGGTGGGACGCCGCGCCCGGCACGCCGTCGCTCTCGTCCTTGCCGCATCGGTCGTGTCATGGGCCATCCGCGCGTCCACGCAATCGGAGGTCGCCGATACCGACCTCGAACGGGCCAACAATGGCCGCCTCGTGGCGATCGGGTCGGTGGCGGGCGATCGCACGGTCACGCGCTTTCCGCTCGAAACCTACGTGGCGCGTGTCCTCGCCGGTGAGGCCGAGCAGAATGCGCCGGACGCCGAGCTGGAGGCGCTGGCAATTGCCATTCGCACCTACGCCACCTTCAACGCCGGACGTCACGCACGCGACGGCTTCGACCTGTGCGACACCACTCACTGCCAGGTCATGCGCGCGGCGACTGCCGCGACGCGACGCGCGGCACTCGTCACCGCAGGCCGGGTGCTGACGTGGCGCGGAGCGCCGGCCGAGATCTTCTATTCCGCCGACTGCGGCGGCCGTTCCGAGAGCGCTTCGGCGGTCTGGCCGGGGGCCGACCTGCCGTACCTCACCTCGATCAAGGATGACGTCCACGAAGAAGACGTGCCCTGGACCTATGAGGTGGGCCTGCGCGATGTGCAGGGGGTGCTCGCACAGAAGGGATTCGCCGGCGAGCGCCTGAAGGACGTGCGCGTTGCGTCGCATACCGCATCCGGGCGAGTCGCGACGCTGCGGCTGAACGGGCTCGAGCCGGACGTCATCGCCGGCGATCAATTCCGGTTGCTGATCGGGGCGCGCAGCCTCAGGAGCACGGCATTTTCCGTCGAGAAGCATGGCGATCGACTGGAGTTCACCGGCCGCGGCTACGGACACGGCGTCGGTATGTGCGTCATCGGCGCCGGCAGGCGCGCCCGTCGTGGTGAGACGGCGGGACAGATCCTCGCTCAGTACTATCCGGGCCTCGCGGTCACGTCACTCGACGCGTTGCCGCCGCGCTTCAAGATCGATACCTTGACGACAACGCCGACACCGGCGCCGTCCGCTGTGCTGCCACCGCGGCCAACCCCGCCGCCCGTAAGTGCGCTGGCCGCCCCTGCCACCCCGCCGTCGCTCACCCTGCGCGGTGTCGGCGCCTCGTCGGATCTCCAGGCCGTCGCCGTGCGCGCGCAGGAGGCGATGGCCAGAACGCTGGGCGTGCCGACGACGCCGATCACGATCGAGATGCACGATTCCGTGGAAGGCTTTCGTCAGGCCACGGGCAGGCCCTGGTGGGTGAGTGCCTCGATCGCGGGTACAACGGTCGATCTGGCGCCCACCGCACTGTTGGCGCAGGGCGACGGGGTCGAGATGACCCTCCGCAATGTGCTCGCGCAGGCGATGGTGGCAGGCGAGTTTTCCGGTCGTCCGGAGTGGGTCCGCGTCGGTGCTGGCCGGTACTTCTCGCGACAGACGCCTTTGGCGCCGCCCGAACCGAAAGCCAAACTGAAATGCCCAGCCGACGCCGAGTTGACGCTGGCGATCTCCGCCGTGGCGCAACGCGAGGCCGAAGCGCGCGCGGAGGCGTGTTTCGCCCGCGCGTACGCGGCAACAAAGGATTGGCGAGCCGTCAGGTAGTGCTGGATCGCGCCTGGTGGCGCGTACGGCCAACGCGACCGATCACACTGACGCGGGCGGTCAACTGATCGTGAATCGCGAATCTAGGCCGAGACGGCCAGGATCTTTCTTCCCTGAAGGATCAGCTCGGCGACGAGCAGCGGGAGCGCCCAGCACGCCCAGGCGAGCGCCTGTGCCTGCGCGAGTCCCGACCCGGGATAGATGGCGGGAAGCGTCACTGAGCCGATCCGGAAGAAGACGAACGCAAACGTCACGACGTAGCTCCGGATCATCCACTCCTTGTGCTGTTCGACCAGGTGACGCCTGATCGCCATGAACGCCAGCCCTGTCGTCGTCAGCCATGCCGTGGCCAGTCCCATCAGGCCTGATCCGAAGATCCATCCGGCGAACGGGTTGAGGGCAAGCACGTAGGCCGCCGTTGCGCTGATCGCCACGGCGCCCATGTAGACCAACCCGAGCCGCCGGTGCAGTTCCACGCGCCGATCGGCAATGCCGAGCCAGAGCTGGACAGGCCCGGAGAACAGCGCCACGGTCCCGAAGACGATGTGCACAAGGAGCGGGAGGCGCCGCCCGGCGTACAGAGTGGCCTTGTAGCTGGATGACAGCAGGTACGGAGCCGCGGCCAGGGCGAAGAACGCAACCGCGATGAGCGTCGCCACGGTAATGAGGATCGCGGTCCCGCGAAGTGACGGGCGCGGCTCGGATGGATCGGCGATGGCGACTGACATGCGGCCTCCTGGCGCCGCATCTTAAAGCAAGAGGCGAAGTTGGCAAATGGTTTATGCGAGTTGCGGACGGCGCCTCGTGCTGCGCCACAGCACGATCCCCGACACGACCGTCCCGGCGACGGCGATGACGATGAAGCCGATGATCACTGCCTGAAATTGGTCGGATTGGACGACGCGGAGAATCCCTTTGCCGTATCGCCGGGCCAGCAGCCCTTCAATCCCGAACCGCAACATCCGCATGGCCACGAACGTGAGAAAGAACCGCGCGCGATCGACTGCCAGCGCTCCGCACGTGAGGATGAACGGGGTCAGCGGAAACGGCGGTGGCAGCAGTGCCGGAACGGCGAAGGCGATCGCGCCCGCGTCCTTGACCTTGGTCCGCAGCCGCTCGAGGCGCCGTTCGGGGATCAGCCGCTCGAGGCCGTGCTCTCCCCCCTTTGCCCCGATCCAGTAGGTCACCGCCGCGCCGATTGTCGAGCCGGCCGTCGCCAGGACCGGATATAGCCAGAACAGGTCGTGGTTACGGGCCGCCAGGTAGATCACCACCGCGTCGATACCGAACGGCAGGAAGAACAGCATCGACGAGTCGAGTGCCGCGAGCACCAGCGCACCCCACCAGGTCAGGAAGAAAGCGAGGTGCCCGCCGAAGACCTGCATTACCAGCAGATGCCGTCGTACTGCGCGGTCACGCGGCTGAAATCGAGCGGCAGCCGCACGAGATCCAGAACCATCTGGTCCGGATGGCAGCGATACACGCCCTCGACAAACTCCGGCGCCGCGTTACCAACGACGATGATCTCAGACCTTTCAACGACGTCGTCGATGGTGTCGCAGAGGTGCTGCGAGAGATGCGGGATCTGTTCGTTGATGTAGCTGCGGTTGGCACCCACGAGGCGCGCCAGGGAGACATTCCGGTCGTAGATGCACAGCTGGTAGCCTTTGCCGAGCAGCGCCTCCGCCAAGATGACCATCGGCGATTCGCGCAGGTCGTCGGTGCCCGCCTTGAAGCTGAACCCGAAAAGGCCGACCCTCTTCTTGCCCGATTCGACGATGCGATCAACCGCGTGCTGCACCTGCAGGTGGTTGCTGTTCAGGACGGAACTGATCATCGGCAGATCGAGATCCACTTCCTTGGCGCGATACTGCAGTGCGCGCACGTCCTTCGGCAGGCATGACCCGCCGAACGCGAAGCCCGGCTTGAGGTAATACGGCGACAGATTCAGCTTCTCGTCCTTGCAGAAGATGTCCATCACCTCATGGCTGTCGACGCCGACCCGCTTGCACAGATTGCCAATCTCGTTGGCGAACACCACCTTGACCGCATGCCAGGTGTTGCTCGTGTACTTCATCATTTCGGCGACGCGGATGCTCGTGCTGTAGAGGGGCGCATCGATGTTCTGATACAGCGCCTTCGCCGGCGCGGCGTCGGCGGCGTGGTTGTGCCCGACCAGGGTCAGCGGCGGGCGCCGGAAGTCCTTGAGCGCCGTCCCTTCACGCAGGAATTCCGGGTTGACCGCCACGCCGAACCCGTCGCCGTACTTCTTGCCGGAGTGCGCCTCGAGGGCCGGAATCACCTGGCCGTGCGTGGTCCCCGGCAGCACCGTGCTCCTCACGACGACGACGTGATAGTCCTTCTTGGTCTTCAGCACGTCGCCGATCTGCTCGCAGACGCGGACGAGATACGTGAGGTCCAGGCTGCCGTTCTTGCGGCTCGGAGTGCCGACACATATCAGCGACAGTGCAGACCCGTTGACCGCTTCCTCGGTGCTGGTGGTCGCGCGGAGCCGCTGCTGCGCCACGCCGTCGGCGAGCAACTGCTCGAGCCCGGGTTCCACGATCGGACTCCGTCCCGCGTTGACCGCCGCGACCTTGTCGGCGTTGACGTCAACGCCGATCACCTCGTGCCCATCCGCGGCGAACTCGGCCGCCGACACGCTTCCCACATAACCCAGACCAAAAACGGATACCTTCATCGATGATCCTCGGGCCCCGAGCCCTTCGTTCATGCCGCCGCCGCGCCCCGCCTCGTTGCCGCAGCAATCAACGCGTCTTCCAGTTGGCCGGCGACAGCCGACCAGTCGTAGCGCGCAACCACCAGATCACGCGCGGCTTGCTCGAATTGCACGCGCTGTGCCGGGTGACGGATGAGTGAGACCGCGGCATCCGCGAATTCTCGCGGGGTGTCAGCAATGACGACGTCGCGGCCGTTGGTGACTGGCAGACCCTCGGCGCCGACGGTGGTCGACACGACGGCGCGAGCCATGCCCATTGCTTCGAAGATCTTGAGGCGCGTGCCGCCGCCAATCCGGATTGGCACGACGTAGACACCCGCCTTGCCCACGTAGTCGCGCACGTCGTCCACACGCCCGGTGACCGTGACGCCCGGGATGTCGGCGAGGCGCCGCACCGCCGGCGTCGGGGCACGGCCGACGATCGACAGCGTGACCGCTGGCTCCTCGGATCGGATCAGCGGCAGCACGTCGTGACAGAAGTGCTGCATCGCGTCTTCGTTGGGAATCCAGTCCATCGACCCGGTAAACACCAGGTGCCGTGGATCGACCGTGTCCTGCGGTCTTGGCGCGAAGTACGACGTGTCCACCCCAGTCGCGACCGTGAAGACGGGGCCGCGCAGGGCGGACGGATAGAGACGGTGAAACGTGTCCCGATCAGCGTCGGATACGGCGAGGACCAGGTCGAAGCGCGCGAGCGTGTGGCCCTCGAAACGCAGCATGCGACGCCACTGCCGTCGATACAGCGCGCGGCGCGCGGGATCGCGTTGCCGCTCGCAATGACGCCGCCAGATCTCGGATTCGACGTTGTGCGTGAACACCACCGCGGGACAGGGCAAGGTAGCCGGCATGTTCACGGCCGGCACCAGGAAGTCGCAGACGATCAGGTCGAACCGCTGCGTCGCGAGCAGCGAAGCGAGCCGATCGGCGTACTCACGGGATCGATACTTTCCGGCGGCATAGGGCAGCCGGTCGAACAGGTGACGCGCGGCGTCGACATAGAACGCGGCGCTCCCTTTCGGTGGATCGGTCCGCCGCACGACGTGCAGGTCACTGCAGACCTCGTGCATGCCGCGGCGGTCTGCGTCGGTCGCCGCTGGATCGGCGAACGAGAGATAGGTGATGTCGTGGCGCTGCGCCAGGTGCCGCATCAGGTGCCACGTCCGAAGCTTGCCGCCCTTGTCGAGCGGCAGGAGGAGACCGGCGTTCAACCACAGAATGCGCATGGCTAGGCTGCGGCTGTCGTCGCGACGGGAGACGGATCCGGCAGGCTGCGCGTCCCGCCGGGGGACGGCAGCGTCTGGATGCCGTCGCCGTCGATGAACGTGCGATACCACAGCTCGAGGTTCAGCAGCGCCCAGATGGCGTCGCCACCGCGGACGGCGCCCGCGCGATGCTCGTGGAGCAGGCGCTCGACGGCCGACGGATCGATGACGCCCCGCTGACGCGTGCGGGGATCGAGCAGCACCTCGCGAGCGACCGGATGCCAGCGCGATGAAACCCAACCCGCGAAGGGCACCGGGAAGCCCATCTTCGGACGCGTCAGGATCGAATCGGGTAGCAGCCCGCGCACGGCTTCCCGCAGAATCCGCTTGGTCGTGAACCCGGAAAGGCGCATGCGGTCGGGAAGCCGCGATGCGAACTCGACGAGCTTGTGATCCAGGAACGGCACGCGGCTCTCGATCGACGTCGACATGCTCATCTGGTCCTGCTTCATCAGCAGTTCGACGAGGTAGGTCTTGATGTCGGTGTACAGCACGCGTCCGAGCAGCCCCCCGCTGGCCGCGTTGAAGTACTCGAGCGATGACCCATAGGCGTCATCGTTGGAGACAGGCAGTCGCAGCAGCTGCTGCTGCCGGGCCACCGGGATGCCGGCGAAGTTGTCCAGGAACATCGCCGCGGGATCGCATCGCATCGCCAGGAACGATCGTGAGGCATAGCGGCGCAGCGCCTCCGGCAGCCGTGGGACCACGGCCGATCGCACGGCCGTGCGCACGGCAGCGGGCACCGTGCGCTCGTAGACGGCGCCGGCCTTCCAGTTGAACAGCGCCCGCGGATACTTGCCGTATCCCGCGAGCAACTCGTCGCTGCCCTCGCCGGTCAGCACGACCTTGACGTGCTGCCGCGCGAGTGCCGAGACGAAGTGCAGCGGCACGCTCGATGGGTGCGCGATCGGTTCGTCTTCGTGCCACACGAGCCGGGGCAGCGCACCGAAGAAATCGTCGTCGGAGATGACGACTTCATGTCGGTTGGCGCCGACCGCTCGTGCAACCTGCCGTGCGTATTCGAGCTCGCTGAACGCGCGATCGTCGAACGCGACTGAGAAGGTCTCGAGTGGACGACCGATCTGGCGCGCCATCAGCGCCGCGATCGCGCTGCTGTCGATGCCGCCGGAGAGGAACATGCCGAGCGGGACATCCGCCATCAGGCGCAGCTGGACCGATTCGTCGAGCAACGATCGAAAGCGGTCGATCAGCTCCCGATCCGGGGCGCGCTCGAGCTCCGGATCCGGCCCCTCCTGAGGGACGTCCCAGTACTGGTCAATCGTGACGTGTCCGTTTTCGAACACGAGCCGGTGGCCGGGCAGCAGCTTGTGGATGCCCTCGAACAGCGTGTCAGCGCCCGAGGTGTAGCGGGTGGCGAGGACCTCGGACAACACGTTCGTATTCGGCCGCGCCATGACGAGGCCGCTTTCGAGGATCGCCTTGATCTCCGAGGCGAACAGCAGGCGGATGCCTCGGCCTTCCGTCGCTGGCACCAGGCTCCAGTAAACGGGCTTCACGCCCAGGCGATCGCGGAGGAGCAGCAGGCGGCGCCGGCGCGAGTCCCAGATACCGAACGCAAACATGCCGCGGAAGCGATCCACACAGGCATCACCCCACTCTTCGTACGCGTGGACGATCGTTTCGGTGTCGGAACGGGTCTTGTACGAGTGCCCGGCGCGTTCCAGCTCGGCCCGGACCGACGCATGGTTGTAGATCTCTCCGTTGAACGTGACCCAGATGGTCTCGTCCTCATTGGCCAGCGGCTGATGACCGCCGGCGAGGTCGACGATGCTGAGACGTCGGTGGGCGAGC
>Ga0308174_10001391_pt1 | contig 11238 bp, 7 predicted proteins | sample PhyPR2_FD_203894 | JGI IMG/M metagenome (GOLD analysis project Ga0308174, IMG submission 203894) | Soil microbial communities from UC Gill Tract Community Farm, Albany, California, United States - DLSLS.P.R2 | ecosystem: Environmental > Terrestrial > Soil > Agricultural land | place: USA... | reverse complement strand
TCGTCAACGGACGACCCTTGGTAGCGCTGCTGTCGGCCAGATGCGGTCGGTCAGGAATGTCGCCTTTGCGGCCCGTAGATGTGCCTGCTTGGCGTGCTCTAGACAGCGACGATTCGGAGGCCCTTGAAGCGTACGATGTTGCCGTCCCATCGCCAAGAGGATTAGATGACGGCCAGACGGGCGGTGCTACGAGTGCTCGGGCTGGCCGCACTGATTGCCAGCGGCCCTCAAGCGAGCGGGCAACAGCGGACCAAGACAGCGCGCGTCGGTGCGCTGTGGTTCGCCTCCTCGAGCGACGCCTTTCCTCGCAGGAACTTCGCCTTGTTCCGGCAGCGCCTGCGCGAGCTCGGCTATGTCGAAGGCAAGACAATCGTGATCGACGAGCGCTTCGCCGAGGGCAGCGCGCAACGCCTGAAGGAACTCGCGCGCGAGCTGGTTGATGCCAAGATGGACGTCATCGTCACCCCCGCGGTGGCGGCGACGATCGCGGTGCGTCAAGCGACCGACACGATCCCGATCGTTATGCTCCACGCGGGCAATCCGATCGGTGCCGGACTGATTGCGAGCTTAGCCCGGCCGGGCGGCAATGTCACCGGAACCGCCAATCTGCCGCTGGGCGGCAAGCACATCGAACTGATGCGGGAGGTCGTTCCGCGTCTGACGCGACTCGCGATTCTCGTTAACCCCACCAATGCCGGTGCGCGCTCGTTCGTCGCCAACATGACCGAGGCCGCGCGCATTTCGAACATCGACGTGACAATCGTCGAGGTCAGTCGGTCGGAGGATTTTCCTCGGGCCTACGGCGTGATCCAAAACGCCCATGCCGAGTGGCTTCACGTTCTCGATGAGCCGGTAATCAGCGCGCGCCGCACCGAGTGGGTCGAGTTCGCCGTCTCGGCGCGGTTGCCGCTAAGTAGCGACGCCGGAGAAACGGCGAGGGTGGGCGGACTGATTTCCTACGCGCCCTTGCTGACTGAACACTATGTTCTCGCGGCCGTCTACGTCGACAAGATGCTCAAGGGTGCGAAGCCCGCCGATCTGCCGGTCGAAGAGCCGACGCGATACGAACTGATCATCAATCTGAAGACGGCAAAGACACTCGGCCTGACGATCCCGCAATCTGTACTGTTGCGCGCCGATGAAGTGATTCAGTGAGGGACTTGCAATGCTTGACGGGGATGGGGCTGCTGGCGGCCAGAAGCGGCAACTGGCGAGTGGCCGCTTCGGGCCGACTCCGTTGGACGCGGGCGGATGATCCGCAGACGAGTTGATCGAGTAATGAGTAATGAAATGACGACGACGCCTCGTCGTCACGGTCGGGCGGATGCGTCGCGAAGTTCTTTGGCTGCGGTGAACAAATCGCGCGCTTGGCGCTCAGGGACGCCCACGAAGCCAGGCGTCGATCTCGGGGAGTCGCTGGCGCACAACACTGGCCCGAAAGCCGACCTGCGCCATCGCTCGGTCTGCTGATTGACGAGACCCCGCCGGGATTGACGCCTTTGCGAACCGATCGATCTTGTCCACCATGCTCGGATCGTTCGAGGTCGTGGCTAGGCCTGGGTAGAAGCGCGGTCGCATCGACTCGCTCACCCGTACGTTCAAGCGATCAAGATTAGCCAGCGCAAAGTCGAAGGCGAGGTCGGGATGCTCCTCGGCGACGTCGCTCACCATCGCCGAGGCAATGGTCGCGCCCGGCTCGTCGCTGATAGCGAGGTCGAGCGCGCGTTGAGCCAGGCTTTCGTCGCGCGCGCTCGCCAGGAAGTGGTACATGTTGTCTTTGAGCACCGGGCTCCGTTCGTTTCGCGCCGATGCGCGCAACGCGTCCCACGTCGCGGCGTCGGCCTGGCGCGCGATGACTGCGAGGATCACCTTGCGTAGCGCTGGTGGGTACGCGGCCGGGTCGCTTTCCCGCGCCGCGTAGCGCCGGCGCGCCTCGGCGATCGTTGCTTCGTCGCCGAGATTGCCGAGCGTTTCGATGAGGTCAGTGCGCAGAACGGTCACCGGTGGAGGCTCGTCGGTGCGCTGCTGCCAGCCGAAGCGCGCGAGCACCGGCGCAAGGCGGGCGATCGCATAGCTCCGCCATGCCGCCTGGCGCGCTGGCTCGCCGCGATAGTAGCTATCGACGTCTGCAAGATGCTCGGCGATGCTCCCCCACAGCGTCGGATCGGCATCGACAGGTGTGCGCGACACGAGCTCGAGCGGGTCGCTCATGGGTAACTGTCCGGCGAAGGCGAACGCCCACAGATCGCCCATCAGACCGAGCTGGTCTATCGCATCGAGCGCGTTGAATGCGTCCTTCAGCGCGCTGCGCGGGGCTGGCCCGTACCAGGTGCGAAAGTAGCCGGTCTGCCCAGCATTGACGACAACCGGCCCGCAACCGGTGAGGATGAGCTCGGCCTTGCCGTCGGCGACCAGCGTTGTCACCGATGCCGCACCTGCAACGCGCGCGATGACCGGCAGCCGCCAGCGCTGCGCCGTCTTGCCGGGCCGATCCTTGCTGAACTCGCCCTGCTCGATCGAGACCGTCGTCTTGCCGTCCTTGCAGCTACCGGCGTCGATGCGCAGCATCGGAACGCCGGGCTGGTTCGTGAAGTCGCCCGTCACGTCGCCAATCGGCTTGCCGGCGGCGGCCTCGATCGCCTGCCACAGATCCTCCGTGCGCGTGTTGCCGTAGGCGTGCGTCTTCATGTAGCGGCGAACGCCGTCGCGCCAGGTGTCGGCGCCGACATATGCTTCGATCATGCGGATCAGCGCAGCACCCTTTGTGTAGGTGATCGCATCGAACGATTGGCTGATCTGGTCGACCGTGTCGACCTTCGAGACGATCGGGTGTGTGGTGCGAAGGGCATCGAGCTCCATCGCCTCGTTGCGGCGGCGCACGGACGTGAGCTCCGTGTTCCATTCGGGATAACGCTGCCGTGTCTCGCGCCGCGCCATCCACGTCGCGAACGACTCGTTCAGCCAAAGATCATTCCACCAGCGCATCGTGACCAGGTTGCCGAACCACTGATGCGCGATTTCGTGCGCGGCGAAGGAGAAAATGCGCTGCCGATCGAGCTGGGTACCGATCGAGGGATCGAAGAGCAGACATTTCTCGAACGTGTAGATCGCGCCCCAGTTCTCCATCGCGCAGAAGAACGAGCTTTCGCCAGGTGAAGCGACGTTGTCGAGTTTCGGAAGTGGATAGGGCAGCGCGAAGTAGTCGTCGTAGTCGCGCAGGATGGCTGCCGTGCTGTCGAGCGCGAAAGCTGCCTGGTGGGCGGCGCCCTTGCGCACGACGATGCCCACTTCGGTCGCGCCTGCGCCTGTCGTCACGCGCTCGAAGTCGCCGACGCCGAGGAAAAGAAGATATGTCGACATCTTCGGCGACGCGGCGAAACGGACGCGGCGCAAGCCGCCTCCGAGCGACTCTGAGGCGATCATCGGCATATTGCTGATCGCCATCTGCTCGGCCGGCACAACCGCATCGAGCGTGAAGGTCGCCTTGTATGCAGGTTCGTCCCACGACGGCATGAAGCGTCTTGCGCTCGCGGGCTCGAACTGCGTGAAGAGCGCGCGTCGCGCGGCGGTGCCGCCACCGTAGTCGATCGCGAACAGCCCCTGAGGCTGGGTTCCGATCTGCGCGTGGTATTCAAGCGTCAACCGATACGTGCCGGGCTGGATCCGACGTGCGAAGCTGAATGTCGCGGTTCCCCCTGGGGCGTCGAGCGCGGTTCCGATGGGTGCGAGCTCGCGCGATCCGGGGGCGATCCCCGCGAGGCGCACGCTCTCGAACGTGAGCCCGGCGGCGTTGAGGGTGACGCGACGGGTCGGTGCGCGCACCACAATCGTGATGACAACTCGACCTTCGAAGCGCAATTCCGCGGCGTGCGGAACGATGGAGACGTCGTAGCGAAGCGGCCGGATGTCTCGGGGCAACTGCGACGGTGACACAGAGGCCGCCGATGCCGCTTGGACGTTTACGGCGCCGCTCGTGAACGCGACAGCCAGCGTCAAGAGGACGAAGAGTTGCATGGGCGATCCGTGAATGGACCTCGCGCAGCATACGGTAAGTGTCCGTTCCTCTCGTCCGAGTCGCGTAGTCGAGCCGGCCGCCCAGAGGGTCGAGCTTGACAGCTTACCGAGCAAGTCAACGGACGGAACCTGTCTTCTGGATGGACGCGCCTTCAGCTGACGTTCGTTGTCCGCGCTTCCGGCCAATAGCGGCGGCTGCCAACGGCTGCTACGAAGCAGTCGAACGCGGACGCCTACGAAGTTACCGAGACGCACGATGCGAGCCGGCTCGCAACCAGGGTCCTCCGGGCCTGCCGTTTTACGAAGTCACATGACCTTGCGGCAAGCCGAGGGCTGCGACAACGCGGGCCGCGCCGCTATCCGGCGCGCATCCAAGAATGTCTTCCGAGGCCCATGCGCAGCCGGCTGGGGCGAAGATGACCCACGTCACCAAGTCCTTCTGCGTTAGCCTTGCCGCAGATGAGCCGCGCCGACCACCTGCCTGCGACGCAGGTCCAGAAGACCAGTCCCCTAGATCAGCGGCGCGCCGATCGGGCGCCAAGTTTGGCTATCTGGCACAAGGAGGTACTCGCCGGAGCCGTCGGATCAATCGCGACGCTCGCCGTCGTTCTCACCCTGGGATTGCTTGCCTTCGCTCCCCTGGCTGGGCAAGCCTCGTCACTGGGAATCACAGCAGCTTTCGTCTCGGTCGTCCTGGGCGGCGTCGCTTACGGCTTGCTCGGTCGCAGCGCGATGCCCGTCAGCGGGCCTAGTTCAGCAACGGCTCTGATCTTCGCTTCGCTCGCGGCACAGCTCATGGGCGATGCTCGGATATCGCCAACGAACGCGTCCGACCTCGCGGCAATAATCTCGCTGCTCTGCGCGACCGTCATGTTGATGGGCGCGATCCAGGTCGCAATGGGCCTCGCTGGCCTAGGCAAGCTCGCGAAGTTCGTTCCACAGCCCGTGCTCGCCGGCTTCATGAACGGGGTGGCGGTGCTCATCGTCGTCTCGCAATTGCCTCCGCTGCTCGGCGTGGCGTCGCTCGACCTGCGCGCGGGATCCATTCTCGAGCGAGTGCAGCCACTCGCCGTGGCCCTCGGCCTCTGGACACTGACGATCACGGCCTTGGCCGGGCGCCGCTGGCCAAGGCTTCCCGCGACGCTGATTGGTTTGGCTGCGGGCTTGTCGCTGTACGCATTGGTCCGAGCGCTACTTCCGAACGTCGGACTTGGAGAGGTGATCGGTCCCTTGCCGCAAACGATTCCCTCACCTGACGCTGCCGCGCGCCTGTTGACCCCGCAAACCGCCGCTTTTGCATGGCGCCACGCTGGCGAAGTTTTGACGACTGCGTTCGTCCTCGCCCTCATCAGCTCGCTGGAAACGTTGCTGGGTGCCTTGTCGATCGATCAGCAGGTCAATGCCCGTCACGACGCCGGCCGCGAGTTGGTGGCGGTCGGCGTCGGAAACCTGGTCGCGGGGCTGTTCGGCGGACTGCCGCTGGTGTTGCTTCGCGCACGGGCGTTGGCGACGTTGCGCGCCGGCGGAACGGGACGTGGCGCTGCACTCGCCGGCACCGCGTTCTTCGCGCTGCTTTACTTGTGCGGCCCCGCGCTCGCGCTGCTTCCGAAAGCCGTCCTCGCCGGCATCATGCTTGTGATCGCCTTCGGTCTCGTCGACCGCTGGACACACCAGTTGGTCAAGCAGGTCGGCGCGGGCGAACGTTCCGACGACGTGAAGCAAAGTCTCTTGGTCGTCGCTGTCGTCTGCGGGGTCACGATTTGGCAGGGCTTCGTGATCGGCGTAGGCGTGGGTGTCCTGACGTCGCTGGTGGTGTTCATCCGCAGCATGAACCGATCCCTGGTGCGGGCGCGCTTCACCGCGGCAGCACGACCGTCTCGCCGTGTCTATTCCGATGCTCAGGAACAGCTCCTTGCCGAGGGACGCCGCTGCATCGAAATCCGTGAGCTCGAAGGTGCGCTGTTCTTCGGCAGCGCCGACCGACTGGCGGTCGAGGCAGACGCGCTCGATGCGCGCTGCCGTTACTTCTTGCTCGACTTCAAGCGTATCAGCACGATCGACGACTCGGGCGCGGTCCTGCTGCAGCAGCTGTCGATGCGTCTGCGTCGTCGTGGCATCTCGCTGCTGATGGCCGGCGTGACAGAGCGCAACCGTCATGGCGTGCGGCTGCGCGCGTTCGGCTGCTTTCGCGACGCGCCGCGCGACGACTGGTTCGCCGATGTCGACTACGCGACCGAAGCCGCTGAGCAGGCCCTACTTGCGCAGGCGGGCACCCAATGGGATGGCGAGGCCGGCGTGGCGCTCGAGACGTGCACGCTCTTCAGGGACCTCGAGCCGTCGCAGGTTTCGACGGTTCGTGGGCACATGGTCCGCATGCGGCTGGCAAGTGGCGAGCAACTGTTCCGGCAGAACGATGCCGGCGACCGGCTGTACGTGCTGACTCGAGGGTCCATCTCGATCGTCGCGCATTCCGGTGGGACTCGCGTGTCACGGCGCTTCGCCGCGTTCTCGCCTGGAGTCATGCTCGGCGAGACAGCGATGCTCGATCGCGGCGGTCGTACGGCGGACGCGACCGCTGACACGGATACGGAGATCTACGCCCTCACGCAATCCGCTCTGGACAGGCTCGCCAGCAGCGACCCGGAGATCGGCGCTCGTCTGTATCGCAACATCGCGATTCACCTCTCGGACCGGCTGCGTCGGGCCACATCTTTGCAAAGCGCTGACGGAAGTTGATCGGCGACACGCAGAGCCGCGGAGATTGGCGCATGGCCCAAACCGGCCAGAAGCCGCTGATCGTCAACGCCTCCTTTGGGGATGTACGGAGATGCGCCTTGACGCTCGGAAGTCGCATCCTCACACTCGCGCACCGGCTGCGATAGCGGTGACCGGAATGCCTCGGGGAACCGAACCGCCGACCGTGCTAAGAGTCCTCGTAACGATCCTCAGGAGTCGACTATGCGCCTTTGGCCCGCCTTACTGGCGGCGATGCTGCTGTGTCCGATTGCGCATGCAAACGACCAGGCAAAGGTTGTAGGCACCTGGAAGCTGGTGTCCTTTGTCAACGAGTTCCAAGACGGCTCGGAAGCCAAGGGCGCCTACGGGCAACATCCCACCGGCTACGTCATCTTCACGTCTGAAGGACGTGTGATGTTTATGGTCGAGGCGGAGGGCCGCAAAGCGCCAGAGAGTGACGAGCAGCGCGCCGCGGCATTCCGTACGATCATCGCTTACACCGGCACGTACACTTTGGATGCAGGCAAGTTCGTCACTAAGGTTGATGTCTCCTGGAATCCAAGTTGGGTCGGGACGGAGCAAGTCCGCGATTACAAACTCGACGGCGACACCCTTAAGGTCATCTCCGCATGGGTAATGAGTCCGAACCTTGGAAAGATGACGCGTGCCACTGTGACCTGGGAGAGAAAGTAGGCTCAGCTTCTGCTGATGCGCAAGCCGCCTGCGCTAGCCACCGATCCTAGTTGTCCGGTGGTTCTCGATCTGTCGGCGCGTTGCGGGCGCCGGTTGCCGCCGGTGCGCTCGTCGGTGATCCACCAGAACTCGGTGGGGGTTGCGCGGCAGGCTGGCCATGCGTGTACGCGGATCGCCCGGAGGGCCAGCCTCCGGGATGCCGCGCCGCCGGGCCGTGACTCGAGCGTCATACGTCGCCGGTCCGCCACAGTGAATCGGAGGCGCAGTCATTTTGGCAGCTTCGCGATGTCCGATACGCGATAGCAAACGATCTGTTGCCCCGGGCCGCGCCCGAGTCCTGAAGGCGCACGGCTAAGGGTCGGCACCAGCCCTTTGGTGGAGGTAGATTTCGGCCACAAGCCGCCGTTGGCGAAGGTCCGCGTTCGCGCTCCGCGCTTTGCATAGAGAGCGATGATCCGGCGGCCCAGACGAAGCGTCATCCAGCAACTACGATGTCAGCGCAAATGCACTGGGAGGCACGGTGGAGCTGATCGGGAACTATCTCTCTCCTTACGTTCGGCGCGTAGCAGTCAGCATGAACGCGTTGGACCTGCCGTACGAGCTGCAGGTTCTTTACGTTTTCAAGGAGCCCGACAAGGTGCGGGTGCATAACCCGGTAGTCCGCATACCCACGCTGCTCCTTGATGACGGCGATGTACTCGTCGAGAGCTACGCGATACTGGACGAGATTGACCAAATGGTCGGGCCGGCTCGTGCGCTTACGCCACCCTCAGGCAAACAGCGCCGCCACGTTATGAAGGTGACAGCAGTAGCGCTCGCCAGCATCGAGAAGGCGCAGTGGGCTTTCTATGAACGCCGCGTGCGCCCGCCCGAGAAGGTGCACCAGGATTGGATAGATCACAACGAGCGCCAAGTCCTCGGCGGGTTGAGGTTCCTCAATGATCTTGCGTCGAGGCTGGCGGATGACCGCTGGATCGCGGGAGGTGAACGTCTGTCACAAGCGGACATTACGACCGTGGTCGGCTATACGTTTGCAAACGCCGTTCGACCCGAGCTAAAGCTCGCGCAAGAGGTTCCAGCGCTGGCTAACTTCGCGGCGCGATGCGAGGACATGCCCATCTTTAGAAGGGCGCCTTTGCCGGAGTCGGTCAGCTAGTCGGAAGCTGGATCAGCTGGGCCGGCCTATTCTGTTGAAAGACTCGGTTCGCGAAGTCACGTGCGCGATGCTGCGAAAACGGACCTCTCAGATCGATCCAGGATCGGCGATCGCGACCTCGGCAAGGGTTGAGTGACCCCCGAGAACAGGTCCTCGAGCGAGTCCGCGGAGTTTTTCAACAGAATAGGCCAGAAGCCGACGGCCACGACTGACTGCGGTGAACAATCTCAGCTTCCTTGTGGGGGAGTGGGGCGGTGCCCCGTAGGAGCGGCAACCACGTTCGTGTTGTGAGCTGCGGCGATTAGGGCCACATCCCGCTCCATGGCGAGGACCCAAGTAAACAGACCTTGCCGGGGTTCGCGCCTTCCGCCGTCAGGGTCACGATCGCCCTCGATCCGCCATTCAAGATGAGCGACCGCCACCTCGTCCGAAAGCGCCCGAACCGTTAGCGCCAGATTGCTCCAAGTGCTGTTTCGCATCTGCATCTCGTGCAAGCGGACGTGATAATCGATGAACTGACTCCGTCCACGCAGCCAGCGACCCCCCACATTGACAAAGTCGGCATCAGGCGCGAGCAGCTCTCCCGCGCCCTGCATGTCGTGGCTGTTCCATGCGCGTTGCCAACCCTCGGCCAGCACTGCCCCAGCGCGTTGCAGAGAGGTGGATTCGAGGGGATCGGACATGTTCGCCACCATTCCTTCAGTTCTGGTCAGCATATGGCAGATCTGACCGGACGATGGTCGTCCGCCAATCAGCGTCGGGAACGTTTGTGTTGAGGGTTTGGAGCGCATGCGCGTACGCGATTTCGGGTCGGTCGGCGCGCTCGCCATCAGACGACATGCGGCCATTGGCTGCCGCAAGCGGACGACTGCTTCGAGGCGTTCCATCGCGCAGGTACTGACGGTGCGCACCGGTCAGCGGATCGCCGCCAGTGGATCTGGGCAGGTGTCGCTTGCTCCTCCGTCGGCGCCTAATCCGGGACGCCGCCCCTTTGCACACCTTCTCGCCATCTGTCGAAATCGCAGGTACGGCGGAATGGAAGAGTCCCTTGAGCGCCTGCGGGCGCTCAGACGATCCGGCTTTGACGATGCCCTTGCCAATACTTGTCCCGAAGTAACCGCTTATAGAGCTTGCCGGTTGGAAGCCTTGGCAACTCGTCCATGAACTCCACTGAGCGCGGACATTTCACCCGCGCAAGATGTTCACGGCAGAAAGCAATGAGCGATTGTGCGAACGAATCGTCGGCCACCACTCCTGGCATCGGCTGCACCACCGCCTTGACTTCCTCACCGAGGTCTTCGTTGGGCACGCCGAAGACCGCCGCATCGGCCACCAGCGGATGGGTGATCAGCAGGTTCTCGCACTCCTGCGGGTAGACATTCACGCCGCCCGAAATGATCATGAAGGTGGAGCGATCGGTCAGGTACACGAAGCCGTCCGCATCGACGTAGCCGACATCGCCGACGGTACTCATCGTGCCGTCCGCGGAACGACTGGCCTGCGTCCGCTCGGGATCCTTCAGGTACTCGAACGGCACAGGGGTCTTGAACCACAGCTGGCCGGCCTGCCCGGTCGATGCTGGCTGCATGCTCTCGTCCAGCACGTGAAGCTCGCCGGATACCACCCTGCCGACCGTGCCGCGATGCGCGAGCCACTCCACGGTGCTGCACGTCGTCATGCCCAGGCCTTCGGTTGCGCCGTAATACTCGTGAATGATCGGCCCCCACCAATCGATCATCCGTTCCTTGATCTGTACCGGGCAGGGCGCCGCGCCGTGCAGGACGAACTGCAGCGAAGACAGGTCGTAGCGCCGACGCACGTCCTCGGGCAGCTTGAGCATGCGGCTGAACATCGTCGGCACGAGCTGGCTATGCGTGATCCGGTACCGCTCGACCAGGGCCAGGTACTGCTCGGGATCGAAGCGCTCCATGATCACCACGGTGCCCCCGCTCCGGATGTTCAGCCCCGCATAGCCTAGGGGCGCCGCGTGGTACAGCGGCGCCGTCGAGAGATACCTCACGCCCTCGCCCCATTGCCATAGCCGGCTCACGAAGGCGTGTAACGGCCTCGGCTGCGAGGGAGGGTTTTCAGGCAGCGGCTTCAGGATGCCCTTCGGCAGGCCCGTGGTGCCCGACGAGTAAAGCATCGCCGAGCCCAGCCATTCGTCAGCGATCGGTGTCTCCGGGAAGGGGGATACGGCCTGCCCGAAATCCAAGAAACGCGCATCATCCAGCGCACGCGCCGCGTCGCCACCGTCCACAACCAAGCAGCGCTTCACGTGGGGGCAATGTTCCATCGCAGCACGGGTGACCGGCAGCTTGGCGATGGACGCGATGAGCACCTGCGCCTCGCTGTTGTCGACGATATAGGCCAGTTCGTCGCTGGTGAGATATGAGCTGATGCACGTGTAGTACAGCCCGGACCGCTCGCCTGCTGCGCAGCATTCGAGATACCGGTTGTTGTTCTCCATGAAGACCGCGTAGTGGTCAAGCCGTCGCAGACCTTCGCTGCGCAGCAAGTGCGCCAACCGGTTGCTGCGTCGCTCGAGCTCAGCATAGGTCACGCTTTCGCCGGTTTTGCCCATGACGAAAGCGGCCCGATCGGGATGTCGACGATACCGATCGCCAGCGTACATGTGC
>Ga0308174_10001389_pt1 | contig 11239 bp, 11 predicted proteins | sample PhyPR2_FD_203894 | JGI IMG/M metagenome (GOLD analysis project Ga0308174, IMG submission 203894) | Soil microbial communities from UC Gill Tract Community Farm, Albany, California, United States - DLSLS.P.R2 | ecosystem: Environmental > Terrestrial > Soil > Agricultural land | place: USA... | reverse complement strand
TGCGCCACCACGATGGTGGCGGTGGGATCTGCGGGGCGGGCATAGACGGCGGAAATTGAGGTCCCGCCGACGGCGACGGTGAGCTGTTGATCGGATCCGGGCATGGGTCCATCATGCCCGAGGGCTGCACTGGGCCTGCATTTGCCGGGAGTTGCCGCTGCCTGATTGTGCCTGCAGGTCCCCTCCGGTGCCGGGGTGTACGTTGTCCCCATGGCGAGTGAACAGACCACCATCACCGTGCAGGGACCCAACGGGCCACGCGAGATGCGAATTTCCAGTCCCAGCCGGGTCCTTTGGCCGGACCTGGGCCTCACCAAGCTGGACTTGGTGAACTACATCTGCGACGTGGGGGAGGCGTTCATCGCAGCCAACGGGGACAGGCCCGTGGCGCTGCAGCGGTTCTCCGGCAACATCGACGGCGAACAGTTCTTCTCCAAGAATCCGCCCAAAGGCACACCGGACTTCATCCGTTCCGTTAAGGTGGTCTACCCCAGCGCAAGATCCCACCCGCAGCTGGTGTTCGACGAGCCGGCGGCAGCGGTCTGGGCCGCACAGATGAACACGGTCGTCTTCCATCCCTGGCCGTCCAGGGCGGAAAACACCGACAACCCGGACCAGCTGCGCATTGATCTTGACCCACAGCCTGGCACCGACTTCGATGACGCCGTCCCCGCCGCCCTGGTGCTGAAGGACGTCCTGGCCGAGGCAGGGCTCACCTGCTTCCTCAAGACCTCCGGCAACCGCGGACTCCATGTGTACGCACCCATCGAACCAACCCGGGAGTTCCTGGACGTCCGGCACGCCGTCATCGCCGCTGCCCGGGAAGTGGAGCGCCGCATCCCGGACAAGGTGACGACCGCCTGGTGGAAGGAAGAACGGGGCCGGCGGGTGTTCCTGGACTTCAACCAGGCCAACCGTGATCGCACTATTGCCGGGGCCTACAGCCCGCGGGCCCTCCCGCATGCCCCGGTGTCCTGCCCCATCACCTGGGCGGAACTGGAACACGCGGATCCGAAAAACTTCACCATCCTCACCGTTCCCGGGCGGTTGAAGAAGGTGGGCGACCCCTGGGCGGACTTCAACGCCCGCCCCGGCACGATCGACAAGCTTCTGGAGTGGTGGGACCGCGACTGCCAAGCCGGCCTGGGGGAGATGCCCTTCCCGCCCGACTACCCCAAGATGCCGGGCGAGCCGCCCCGGGTCCAGCCCAGCCGCGCCCGCAAGCAGGACTGACGCGCAGCAGGACTGACCAGCGCCCTCCGAAAAGGGGCACTTTGACGCGGACACGCCGGTCGTCGTCGTCATTCACGGCATGGACGACCGCAAAGTGCCCCGTGAGGGCGCCCTACGGCCCGGACTCGACGGGCGGCAGTCACTCGAACCGGGACGGGTCTCCCATGCCGCGCCGGACAACCTCGGCCACTCCGCTGGAAAAATCGACTACGGTGGTGGGCTCGGCGCCGCAGTCCCCGGCGTCGATCACGGCGTCCACCTGATGGTCCAGCCGCTCCTTGATTTCCCAGCCCACGGTCAGCGGTTCCTCCTCATCAGGCAGCAGCAGCGTGCTGGAGAGCAGCGGCTCGCCCAGTTCGGCGAGCAGCGCCTGGACCACACGGTTGTCCGGAATCCGGACCCCCACCGTCTTCTTCTTGGGGTGGAGCAGGCGCTTGGGAACCTCCCTGGTGGCGGGCAGGATGAACGTGTAGCTGCCCGGGGTAACGGACTTGATGCTGCGGAACACGTCGTTGCCGATGTTCACGAACTGTCCCAGCTGCGCGAAATCCCGGCAGACCAGGGTGAAGTGGTGTTTGTCGTCCAGGTGCCGGATACTCCTGATCCGGTCCAGGGCCTCGCGGTTGCCCATCTGCGCTCCCAGGGCGTAGCAGGAATCCGTGGGGTAGGCGATCAGGCCGCCGTCGCGGACTATGTTTACTGCCTGTGCGATGGCGCGGGGCTGGGGGTCATGGGGATGAACATCAAAGAATCGGGCCATGCCCCCGAGCCTACGTTCCCGCGGGCCGCACCGCATCACTGGCCTGCCGTGGTTGTCTTTGTCATCCGTTGGCCCTGAACCCGGGACGAACAGGGGAACCTTCCCCTACCAGCGAGCAGCAGGATACGGCAGGATGTTGTCTGCCCCGGTTCAAGCCAATCCAGTACCAGCACAACCGTCCACCCCTGTGAAGGAGAACCTGCCATGCCAACAATCCTCAATCCCTACCTCAGCTTCCGCGACAACGCCCGCGATGCAATGAACTTCTACCAGTCCGTGTTCGGCGGCGAGCTGACACTGAGTACGTTTGGCGACTTCCAGGCCAGTGAGGATCCCGCGGAAGCGGAGAAAATCATGCACGGCATGCTGACCACCACCCAGGGCCTGGTGCTCATGGGCGCTGACACCCCCAACGGCATGGAGTACCGCCCGGGTTCCTCCATATCGATCTCGCTCAGCGGCGATGACGAAGTGGAGCTTCGCGGCTATTACCAGAAGCTGAGCAGCGACGGGGGAGCGGTGACTGTTCCGATGGAAAAGTCGCCGTGGGGTGACGTTTTTGGCATGTGCACGGACCGCTTCGGCGTTGCCTGGCTGGTCAACGTCAATGCAGCCCAGGCCACGCCGGCTCCCTGAGATGTCGCAGGGGCCCGCGGCCGCAGTCCCGCCGCAAGCGCCCGCCGGGACCTGCCCCTGGGCCTTGAGGCCTGACCTCCGGCCTGCGAGGATTAAGCGGTGAGGCCCCTCATGGAGTTCCTGTACGACAAATGGTGGATGGTGTTCCCGCTGATGGCGATCGCCGGCCGCTGGGCAGGCGGCTGGCGGCGCGCGGGCGAGCGCCGGCACCGGCGCCGGGTTGAACTCTACGAACTCCAGAACCAGGCACGCGAAGCCGAAAGGGCGTCCGTGGCCGAGGTGCAGGCGTTGATGGACACCCATGACGCCACCAACCGGCGATGGCTCGACTATGAGCTCGACGTGGGCAAGCTCATCGACTTTCCCCTCATGACGGACGTCCGCGAACCGCTTACGGTGGCCTTCCTCCGTGCCAAGCGGGCAGCGGACGGCCAGCGCCCGGCTTCCGCCGACGACCTGAAATCCGTATCCGCCCTTGACGCCTACCGCCAGGCCGTCAACAACTTCGCGGTGGCACTCGAGGTGGCCGAACGCGAGGCCAGGCGGATCAGGGACACCAAGTTCAGCGGACCTGAACGCGAGCGGCTGGCCACCGCACGGAAACTGCTCATGATCGCCGAAAACCAGGCTGCTACCCCGGCCGAGCGACAGGCTGCCTACAAACGGGCGCGGCGCGAACTCGACGGGCTCATCGTGCTGCCGGACGTCACTGTGGCGGCCCTTGAGGAGAAAATCGCCCCGGAACTGGATATGGGCCCCAGGCCGCCGCAGTTCCACCAGGGCTGAAGCCGCGCAGGCTGCAGCGTGGGGCGAACGCTTTATTTGGACGTCGACGGCGTGGTCTGCCCGTTTGGGCCGGAAGGAACCACCGGCTGGGGATCGGCCTGGCAGCGCGCCGACGCTGGACTGTTGCCCGTCGCCTTCGCCGCCGAACTCGTGGCCGGGCTCAACTCCCTGGCGCGGACGCCCGGGCTGCGCTGTGTCTGGCTTACCAGCTGGGAGGAACTGGCGCCGCAATACCTGTGTCCCGCCGTCGGGCTTGCCGGCAGCGACTGGCCATACCTGGCTGCGGACGGGGCAGCCGGCGGTGCCGGTTGGTGGAAGCTCCGGGCCATCCAGGAAGATGTCGAAAACACTGCGCCGGACGTCGTCGCGTGGGTGGACGACCAACTGGCGTTCGAGGCCGAAGCGCAGCTGTGGACACGTTTCCTGGGCAGGCGCGTCCTTACCGTCTCGCCGCATCCACGGCGGGGAATCACGCCGGCGGAACTGGACCGGATCCACTCTTTCCTGGCTCAACCAATGTTTTGACCTCGTGCCCGGGACGCGTACGATCGATAAGGTTTCCCGCCGGTTGCGCCATCGCCGCAAGTCATTCCACGCCAACAGCTGGTGAACTATGCTGTGCAAGGCAGCCTGGTAAGAGAAACTGCTGAACGTCGACTCTGCAGATTGGGCAACAGGTGGATATCACCTTCATGGTGGCGCTGGTCATCGCACTGGCACTATTTTTCGACTTCACGAACGGCTTCCACGACACCGCGAACGCCATGGCAACGCCCATCGCAACGGGTGCCATCAAGCCCAAAACAGCCGTGGCCCTGGCGGCCGTCCTGAACCTGGTGGGCGCCTTCCTTTCCACGGAGGTGGCCAAGACCGTGTCCGGCGGCATCATCCGCGAGGGGTCCGGCGGCATTCAGATCACCCCGGAGATCATCTTCGCCGGGTTGATGGGAGCCGTCCTGTGGAACATGATCACCTGGCTGAAGGGCTTGCCGTCCAGCTCATCCCACGCACTTTTTGGCGGGCTGATCGGCGCGGCCATCGTCGGCGCGGGATTCAGTTCCGTCAACCTTGAGTCGCTGCTCCAGAAAGTCATTCTGCCGGCCGTCTTCGCCCCGGTGATCGCGGGCCTTGCCGCCTATGTGTGCACGCGCCTGGCCTATGCCCTCACCTCGCGGCACGACCCCGAGACGGGCAGCAAGCTCACCCAGAAGCGCGGCGGGTTCCGGACAGGCCAGATCTTCACCTCCAGCCTGGTGGCCCTGGCGCATGGAACCAATGACGCCCAGAAGACCATGGGCATCATCACGCTGGTCCTGATCGCAGCCGGCAGCCAGGCACCCGGGTCCGGTCCCCAGCTCTGGGTGATCACCTCCTGCGCCCTTGCCATCGCCATCGGCACCTATTCCGGCGGCTGGCGCATCATCCGCACCATGGGCTCCGGGCTGACCGAGGTCAAGCCCGCCCAGGGCTTCGCGGCCGAGGCCAGCACCGCGTCCGCCATCCTCGCCTCCTCGCATCTTGGCTTCGCCCTTTCCACCACGCAGGTGGCCTCGGGTTCCGTCATAGGCTCCGGAATGGGACGCCGTGGAACCACCGTCCGCTGGAACATGGTGGGCAAGATCGCGCTGGGATGGCTCTTTACCCTGCCTGCCGCCGGCATCGTCGGTGCCCTCACCGCCCTGCTGGTGGAGACCGGCGTCGTAGGTGTGCTCATTGCCGCCATTGCCGGCAGCGGCGCGGTGCTCTTCATGTTCTTCTACTCACGCAAGTCTTCCGTCAGCCACCAGAACGCCGTCGAGGTGGAGGAAGCCGGCCAGGCCGTCCGGTTCGCAAAGAAGAAGGCCCGGGCCGAAGCCAAAGCGAAAGCCAAAGCAGAAGCAAAAGCAAGAGCCGAGGCAAAAGTAAACAACCCCAAGGAGAATCGGCGATGAAGTGGTTGGAACTTCTGACGGTTGCCGGCGCCACGCTGATAGCCGCCGTAACAGTGGTGACCCTCTACTCGCTCGGCGTCCGGTTTACGGCCATCGCCGCTGACGCGCAGCAAACGTCTCCGGGCGTGAAGCGCTCCTTCGCCTACATCTGCTTTGGCCTCTGCGGCCTGGCCGTCATGGCCGGGCTGTACCTGATCATTCCGTACTTCTCGAAGTAAGAACCTTCCCGGAATCCGTGGCCGGTGCCCGCCGCGGAGTCCGTTGGCCGGGGCGGTTGGCCGCGCCGCACCTGTTGGCTAGGCTGGGGCCATGCCGCGCATCCAATACTTTGTGGCCGCATCCCTTGACGGCTTCATCGCCACGTCCACGGACGATCTGGGCTGGCTGCTACAGTTCGACGGCTTTGAGGGCGGAGCGGAAAGCTACAACGACTTCATGGCCGGTGTGGGCTGCATCGTCATGGGCGGGGAAACCTACGCCTGGCTGCTGGAGCACGAGCCGGACAAGTGGCCCTACGCGGGCACGCCCAGCTACGTCTTCACACACCATGAATATCCGGCCCCGGATGCGGCGGACATCACGTTCATCCGTGGGGACATCCAGGAATTCGTCGCCGACTTCCGCCAGGCCGCCGGGGACAGGAACATCTGGGTGGTGGGTGGCGGCAACCTGGCCGCCCAGTTCGCGGACGCCGGACTGCTGGACGACATCATCCTCTCCGTCATCCCCGTGGTGCTGGGCGGCGGGAAGCGGCTGCTGCCGATGAAAGGCCCGACGCCGCCACTCGAGCTGGCTGCCTCCCGCACCCTGGGCAGGGGGATCGTCGAGCTGCGCTACCTGCTGCCCCCACGGGCGGACCGGCAGCCCTGACGCTGCAGCCTCAGCCGGCGTTGTCCCGGAGGAGGTTGGTGATCCGAGCGGTTGAAAGGCGCCGTCCCTGGACGTCGGTCATGACGATCTCATGGGTGGTCAGCGTCCGCCCCAAATGAATGGCGGTACAGGTACCCGTCACCAGGCCCTTCGCGATCGACCGGTGGTGCGTGGCGTTGACCTCAATGCCCACCGCATGCCGGCCCGGGCCCGCGTGCATGCCGGCGGAGAACGAGCCCAGGGTTTCTGCCAGCACCACGTGCGCACCGCCATGGAGGATTCCCGCAACCTGCGTATTGCCCTCCACCGGCATGGTGGCAACGGTGCGCTCCGGGCTCATCTCCAGGAAATGGATGCCCATCTTGACCACCAGGGCGCCGACTCCGAACCTGCCCAGCCAGCCGTGCAGATGGTCGGGAATTCCGGCGGCTGCCAGCTCCCCGGCGAAAGCGCCCGGCGTGAAATTGTCTGTCATGGCAACTAGGCTGGCACCTGTGAGTGAAACAACCAAACCGGCCCCTTTCCCGTCTCCGGCCCTCGACGAGGAGTCCGCCGTGCAGCCTTCGTCCTCCACCCGGACGCCTGCTGCGAAGGCCGCCACCCCCGCTGCCGGTGGGTCTGTTTCAGCTACGGAAGCACCCGTCATTCCCATCACCGGCCAGCCGCGGCTGCTGGTCCTTGACGGCCACTCCATGGCGTTCCGCGCCTTCTTCGCCCTGCCTGCGGACAAGTTCTCCACCTCCAACGGCCAGCACACCAACGCCATCCACGGCTTCACCTCCATGCTGATCAACCTGATCAAGGAGCAGCAGCCCACCCACATCGCGGTTGCCTTCGACGTTTCCGACGAATCAACCCACCGGAAGACCGAGTACAGCGATTACAAGGGCGGCCGGAACGAAACCCCCCGCGAAATGAGCGGCCAGATCGACCTCATCGGGCAGGTCATGGAGGCCTGGGGCATCAAGACCATCAAAATGCCCGGCTACGAGGCCGATGACATCCTGGCCACCCTCGCCACCATGGGTGACAAGGCCGGGTTCGAAGTGCTGCTCGTCTCCGGGGACCGGGACGCGTTCCAACTCATCACAGACAACGTCTTTGTGCTCTACCCGCGGAAGGGCGTCAGCGACATCCCCCGGATGGACGCCGCCGCCATCGAAGCGAAGTATTTCGTCAGCCCGTCCCGCTATTCGGACCTCGCCGCCCTGGTGGGGGAAACCGCGGACAACCTCCCCGGCGTGCCCGGTGTCGGGCCCAAGACCGCGGCGAAGTGGATCAACCAGTACGGCGGTCTCGAAGGCGTCCTGGAACACCTTGACTCGATCGGCGGCAAGGTAGGCGACGCCCTGCGGGAGAACGTCGACGCCGTCAAGCGCAACCGCCGGCTGAACCAGCTCCACACCGATCTTGACCTCCCCGTCACCTTGGATGACCTCTACCAGCCGCGTCCCGACCAGGCGGCGATTGAAGATCTCTTCGACCAGCTCGAGTTCAAGGCCATCCGCGGCCGGTTGTTCGCCCTTTACGGTGAGGCTGACGCGCCCGCCGCCGAGCGCGAAAGTATCGAAGCCCCGGATTACACCACGCCCGCCGGTGCCGCTGAACTGGCCGCCTTCCTGGCCGCGGGTGCGGAACAGCGGGCCGCCCTCGCCGTCGACCTTGTCCCGGGCCGCATCGGTGAGGACGCTTCCGCGTTGGCCATCGTGCGCGGCGACGCCGCCGTCTACGTCGACCTCGCCGGGCAGGACGCCGAGACCGAGAACATCCTGGCGGCCTGGCTCCGCGACCCGGAAGCACCCAAAGTGATACACGGCTTCAAAGCTGCGCTCAAGGCGCTGACGGCCCGCGGCCTGGAGCTGGAGGGCGTGGTGGATGACACCTCCATCTCCGGTTACCTCATCCAGCCGGACCGCCGCACCTATGAACTCGCCGAACTCGCCCAGCACCACCTCAATGTTGGAATCCCGGCCGCCACGGCCAAGGCAGGGCAGCTGGAACTGTCCTTCGACGGCGACGACACCGCCGCCGCGGACGCCCTGGTGCAGGCCGGCGCCGTCGTGCTGTCCCTCAGCCGCTTCTTCGAGGACGAGCTCAAGGAACGCCGGGCGGAGGAACTGCTGTCCACCCTTGAGCTGCCGGTCAGCCGCGTCCTGGCGGACATGGAACTCGCCGGCATCGCGATCGACATGGACAAGATGGACGAGCAGCTTGCCGACCTCGCACGGGTCATCGACCAGGCGCAGGAACAGGCTTTCGCGGCTATCGGCCACGAGGTCAACCTGGGCTCACCCAAGCAGCTGCAAACCGTCCTGTTCGACGAACTCCAGCTGCCCAAGACCAAGAAGATCAAGTCCGGCTACACCACCGACGCCGCTTCCCTGAAGAACCTCCTGGAAAAGACCGGGCACGAGTTCCTGGTGCAGCTCATGGCCCACCGCGAGGCCGCCAAACTTCGGCAGATGCTTGAATCATTGAAGAAGTCCGTGGCGGAGGACGGCCGGATCCACACCACCTACGCCCAGAACGTGGCGGCCACCGGCCGGATCTCATCCAACAACCCCAACCTGCAGAACATCCCCATCCGCAGCGAGGAGGGCCGGCGGGTCCGCGGCATCTTCGTGGTCAGCGACGGCTACGAATGCCTGTTGTCCGCCGACTACTCGCAGATCGAGATGCGCATCATGGCGCACCTCTCCGGAGATGCCGGCCTGATCCAGGCGTACAAGGACGGCGAGGACCTGCACCGCTTTGTCGGCTCCAACATCTTCCACGTCCCCACGGACCAGGTGACCAGTGCCATGCGCTCGAAGGTGAAGGCGATGTCCTACGGCCTCGCCTACGGATTGACCTCCTTCGGCCTGTCCAAGCAGCTGGAGATTTCCGTGGACGAGGCCCGCACCCTCATGAAGGACTACTTCGACCGGTTCGGCGCCGTCCGTGACTACCTCAGGGGAGTAGTGGACCAGGCCCGGGTGGATGGCTATACGGCCACCATCGAGGGCCGCCGCCGCTACCTGCCGGACCTCACCAGCACGGACCGCCAGCTGCGCGAGAACGCAGAGCGCATTGCCCTCAACAGCCCCATCCAGGGCTCCGCAGCGGACATCATCAAGCGTGCCATGCTGGGCGTCCACGCCGAACTGCAGGCGCAGGGCCTGAAATCCCGCATGCTGCTCCAGGTCCACGACGAACTGGTCCTGGAAGTCGCCGCCGGGGAGCGGGCCGCCGTGGAGAAGCTGGTGACCGAGCAGATGGCGGCAGCTGCAGACCTGACCGTCCCCTTGGAAGTCCAGATCGGCGTCGGACCCAGCTGGTACGACGCCGGGCACTAGGCCGCGCGTGGCGCCCGGCCGGGTGGAGACTGTTTGTGCTGGTCAAGCGCCGGATCCATTGGCTAGGCTCGGACAAATGGGTGATCTGAGCGAAGACTATGAAATCCGGCGCTTCCCCGCGGCGTCCAAGGGCAATGACGGCTACGCGCAGGCCGAAGCCTGGGCCCGGGCCGTTGCGTTCGGCTTCCATGAGGCGACGCGTACGCCCGAGCACGTGGAACGGTCCCTCGCCACGTACCACGTGGACGGGCGGATCTTTACGGGTGCCTACCAGACCGGAACGGTCGCTCCGGCGTCGTTGCCGGCCGAGGTGCCCGTGGCGACTTTCGGGACGTTCCGCAAGACCCTCAACGTCGGCTTTGGCAGGATGCTTGAAACCCAGATGGTAACGGCCGTGACCGTCCGGACTTCGCACCGCCGGCGCGGCCTGCTGCGCCGGATGATGACCGGGGACCTGCAGGCTGCCAAGGACGACGGCATCGCGGCAGCCGCCCTCACGGCCTCCGAGGGAAGCATCTACGGGCGGTTCGGCTACGGGGTGGCCAGCCTGGAGCGCTCGGTCAAGGTGGACACCACGGCGCGCTTCAACCTGCGGCACCAGGCCACAGGCACTGTGGAAGTGGCAGACCCCAAAGTCCTGCTTGACGTTGCTCCCACCGTCTTCGAGCGCGTCCACCGCCACACTCCCGGTTCCCTCGGCCGCCAGGAATGGTACCGGCAGCTGGCATCGGGGTCACTGGGCCGTGACGGCAAGGAGGACCCTGCCGTCAAAGCGGCGCTGCATTACGGCCCGGACGGTGGCATCGACGGCTACGTGTCGTACAAGTTCCTTGGCTGGGACACCACGCCGTACACGGTGGAAGTGGTGGACCTTGTGGCCGCCACCGACCACGCCTACCTGGAACTCTGGCAGTACCTCGCCGCCATCGACCTCGTGGAGCGCGTTTCCTGGAATGAGGCTCCGGTGGACGACCCCCTTCCGTGGGCACTGGCGGACCCGCGCTGCATCGATGCCTCGGACAGCCGCGACATGCTCTGGCTCCGGCTCCTCGATGTCCCGCGCGCACTGGCTGCCCGGCACTACCCGGCGGACGGCCGGCTGGTCCTCAGCGTAGGGGACCCGCTGGGTCTCACCGCGGGAACCTTTGCGCTGGATGTGAACGGCGGTGAGGCCGTCGTCGAACCTTTGCCTGAAGGTACGGACGCGGACCTGGTGCTGGATGTGTCGGCACTGTCCTCGATCTATCTCGGCGGGGTCTGCCCGGTGACGCTCAAGGCAGCGGGAAAGATCAGCGAGCACACCTCCGGGGCTGCACTGAAAGCCGGCCAGATGTTCGCGGTTGAAAGGGCAACGCACTGCCTGACCCACTTCTGACTCCACCGCACCCACCACGCGGCCGCTTTGACCCCAATTGCCGGCACAGACTAGAATAAACGGGCGTGTACCACGTGCACGCACTTGCGGTCCCTTTCGGGCTGCATTGAAAGCAATCACAAAATCAGGATGACCCGGAGGATCCGTCGGATTCACCGCGAATCGCGCCTGCGTTCCATAACGCGGGCGCGCCGGTTTGCCTGACCGACTAACTATCCACAACGGAGCCCCTACTACATGACCATCACCTCCACCGAGAAGCCCGGTACCCCCGTAGTCGCCATTAACGACATCGGTACCGCTGAGGACTTCC
>Ga0308174_10001388_pt1 | contig 11245 bp, 7 predicted proteins | sample PhyPR2_FD_203894 | JGI IMG/M metagenome (GOLD analysis project Ga0308174, IMG submission 203894) | Soil microbial communities from UC Gill Tract Community Farm, Albany, California, United States - DLSLS.P.R2 | ecosystem: Environmental > Terrestrial > Soil > Agricultural land | place: USA... | reverse complement strand
TCGGGATACACCCAGTCCAGTTCGCCATTCAGCAGCGTCGCCGTTCCGTCACTCGTCAGCTGGCGCGGGTGGCCGGTAGGGAGGTCGAGCACGTACAAATTTGAATTTGTTCGGTACAGGATCCACTTGCCATCGGGTGAAAGCTTGGGGTCCTTTTCCACGATTTCCGTATCCGTAATTTGCTTATACTTGCCGTCGGGAAAAATTTCGAACAGGTCCCCATTCACAGACGCAAGCAGTTCTTTGCCGTCGGGAAACCACTGGTATGAATCGGACGTGACGCGCCGGTTCTGCCACTGGAAAGCACGAGATTCTACTGGTTGCCTGGCCAGTTTCTGAAGTGTCTCGGTGTGAAACCAAATCCTGTCTTTTCGCGATCCCGTTTCATATATGTGGACGTCCTCGCTTTCGGTGTATACAAATGCATCGCCGTTTGGAGACCAAATAGGACTAATTTGGTGATGGGGGCGCTGACTGAGGAGGTCGTCAACCGTGATCTGCTTTTTTGCTGGCTGCGGGGCTGCCCTAAGTACAAATGCTGGAAAAAACGCAAAAACAGCAAAAAAGGCGACCCGTTTGACCATATCTTGTTCAGTTTGACAGACGATCTTCTACATAGCGAAACAATGCGGGTGTTTAAAGTCTCTTAAAGAAGAATGCCTAGTACCCCGATAGCAACCTACCGGCTCCAATTGCACGCGGACTTCGGCTTTGAGGCTGCTGCTTCAATTGCCGACTACCTGTACGATCTCGGTGTCTCTCACGCCTACAGCTCTCCTTACCTGCAGGCGGCCCCCGGTAGCAAGCATGGATACGACGTTGTAGATCACCACAAAGTAAACGAAGAACTCGGCGATTCCGCCGCTTACGATGGTTTTTGCAAGCGCTTGGGCGAATATGGCCTGGGACAGATGCTCGATATTGTGCCCAATCACATGGCTATCAGCGGCCGCCGCAATCGTTTGTGGTGGGATGTACTGGAGAACGGGCCCGCCAGCCGGTATTCCTCCTATTTCGACATCGACTGGCAGCCCCAGGAAGAGAAGCTGCGCAATAAGACTTTGGTTCCTATTTTGGGAGACCACTACGGACGCGTTCTGAACCGTGGCGAAATCACGCTCGCACGAAAGGGCGGCGAGTTTTTTATCAAGTATTTTGATCACGAATTACCGCTTGCACCGGTATCCCTCGCGCCTCTGCTCGCGTCGGCGGCTGCTCAGACAGGATCGGATTATCTGGCCTTCATCTCCGACTCGCTCTCACGTTTGCCCAAGGCGACATCGACCAGCGAGGCCGATAAGACGGAGCGGCACCGTGATAAGGAGGTCATCCGCAGTTTGCTGGAACGTCTGTTCAGCGAAGTCCCATTCATTGCGGAAGCAATGGATTCGGTGGTTAAAAGGGTGAACAGAGATGTTGATGCACTCGACGAACTCCTGGAGCGCCAGAACTTTCGCCTGGCCTACTGGCGCACTGCCGAACAGGAACTCGGCTATCGGCGATTCTTCGACGTGAACACACTTATCGGCTTGCGCATGGAGGATCCGCGGGTCTTTGCTGATACGCATGCACTCATTCTGAAATGGCTCCGCGAGGGTGTGCTCGATGGCATCCGTATAGACCACCCGGACGGGCTCCGCGATCCGCGCCAATATTTTAAGCGCCTTCGTGAGGAAGCGCCGCATGTCTGGATTCTAGCCGAAAAAATACTTGAGCCCGGTGAGACTCTTCGCCATGATTGGCCGATCGACGGCACCACCGGCTATGACTTTCTGAATGAAGTGGGCGGCTTGTTTGTCGATTCTGCCAATGAAGAAGCTTTTACCCAAATCTACGCGGATTTTATCGGGCATGCCGTGCAATACGATGACACGGTTCGCGAAAACAAACAGAAGGTCATGCGCGAAATCTTGGGCAGCGACGTCAACCGCCTGACAACGTTGTTCTCTGAGATCTGCGAGTCACATCGCAGCCGTCGCGACTACACACGCATGGATGTGAATCGCGCGATTCGTGAACTGGTGGCCAACTTCCCGGTCTACCGCAGCTACGTCGTACCGGAGCGGAATGAAATCACAAAGGACGACATTCGTTACATCATGGAGGCCGTGGACAGCGCAAAAAAGAATCGCCCGGAGTTGGATGGCGAGCTGTTTGATTTCCTCGGCGAGGTTTTGACACTGAAAGTGCGTGGCGTCCGTGAGTCGGAGTTCGTGATGCGCTTTCAGCAGTTTACAAGCCCCGTTATGGCCAAGGGAGTCGAGGACACCGTCTTTTATGCGTTTGGCCGTCTTCTGTCTCTGAATGAAGTGGGCGGTGATCCGGGGCGGTTTAGCGTATCGCCGGAAGACTTTCACGCCTTCTGCGTCGCAGCCCAGAAGTGGCATCCAAAGACAATGCTTGCCTCTTCCACTCACGACACCAAACGAAGTGAGGATGTTCGGGCGCGGATCAACGTCCTATCTGAAATCCCCGGAGAGTGGAGAGCCACGATTGAGCGATGGGCTTCGATGAACGAAAAGTATAAGAAGAATGGGTTTCCCGACCGGAATACCGAATACTTCCTGTACCAAACCATGCTAGGCGCGTGGCCGATTGGAACCGACCGCTTATGGCCTTACATGGAGAAGGCCTGTCGTGAAGCTAAGCAGCAGACATCCTGGACTACGCCGAATGAAGAGTTTGAAGCAGCCACCCGCGGGTTTGTCGACGCCCTTTATGGGGACCAAACTTTCCTGGAGGATTTTGACCGCTTCTTTCGCCTCATCCTTCAGCCGGGCCGAATCAACTCGCTTTCACAACTTCTGTTGAAGCTGACTGCTCCTGGCATTCCTGACATTTATCAGGGTACTGAGCTGTGGGATTTGAGCCTTGTGGATCCCGACAATCGCCGGCCCGTCGACTACGAACTGCGGCGTCGACTTCTTTCTACTGTTTGTCAGATGGACGTAAAGCAAATCTGGGAGGGAATGGAGGAAGGTCTGCCGAAGCTGTGGACCATCTATCATGCTCTCCGAACCCGGCGAAGGCACATGGAGGCGTTTGCGGGAGAGTACAGGGTCTTGCACGCCACCGGGTCAAAAGCAAAGCATCTCATCTCGTTTATGCGGGGCAGGGATGTGGTCGTACTCGCGCCGCGACTGGTCGTGCAATTGGGAGACAACTGGGAGGATACCTCCGTTGAACTCCCGGCAGGAAACTGGCGCAATGAGCTCACGAGAGCTCCAGTTACTGGCGGAAACGTCAGGGTAGCGGAACTGCTGGAGGCCTTCCCCACTGCCCTACTCACCAGGAAGTAAATATCATGCATACATTCAAAGTTTGGGCACCGAAAGCCGAAAATATGGCCGTGAAAATAGGTGAAGACTTAGAGACCATGCGATCGGCGGCAGGCGGCTGGTGGACGGCAACGAGCGAAAGGGCAGGTCCTGGAAGCGATTACTCATTCGTCATCGACGGTGGCGATCCGGTTCCGGATCCCCGTTCCCCGTGGCAACCGCACGGCATTGATGGTCCCTCGCGGGTCGTCGATCACTCCGCGTTCAAATGGACCGACGCCTTGTGGCAAGCACGGCCATTATCGAGCGCGATCATTTATGAGCTGCACATCGGCACGTTTACCCCGGCCGGCACATTTAAGAGCACGATGGAAAAGCTGGACTATCTGGCCGATCTCGGCATCACGCACGTCGAGCTTATGCCTGTGAATGAATTCTCAGGCGATTGGGGATGGGGCTATGACGGCGTGGATCTTTACGCACCCCATCATTCCTACGGATCGCCGGACGAACTGAAACAGCTTGTTAACGCCTGCCATGAGAAAGGTCTGGCCGTGCTGCTGGATGTGGTCTACAACCATTTTGGTCCCGTTGGTAATTACCTCAGTAAATTCGGTCCGTATTTCACCGACGCGTATCACACCCCCTGGGGGCAAGCCGTGAATCTGGACCATGCCGGCAGCGCGGAAGTGCGCCGATTCTTTGCCGACAATGCTCTGATGTGGCTGCGCGACTATCACTTTGATGGGCTTCGCCTGGACGCGGTCCACGCGTATCATGACAAGTCGGCCATTCACTTTCTCGAATTTCTGTCCTCGGAAGTAGACGCCCTCGCCTCGCAACTCGGTAAGCACCTGGTGGTAATCGCCGAAAGCGACCTGAATGACCCGCGGGTGGTCACCAGCCGCGAAGCAGGCGGATTCGGATGCGATGCCCAGTGGAGCGACGATTTCCATCACGCTCTCCATACTGTCCTTACGGGCGAGCGAGACGGCTATTACGCGGACTTCGGGAGCTTGGCCCAACTGGCCAAGTCCCTGAGAAGCGCCTTCGTATACGACGGTATCTACTCGAAGGACCGGGACCGCATCCATGGGCGTCCGCCAGTAGGGCTCTCGGGCCACCATTTCTTCGGCTACTCACAGAATCACGATCAAGTAGGAAACCGCGCGCAAGGCGAACGGCTCAGTAATCTTGTTAGTGCCGGACGCCAAAAGATCGCGGCGGCCCTGGTATTGACATCCCCGTTCGTGCCGATGTTGTTCGAAGGCGAAGAATTTGGAGCATCCACGCCGTTCCAATACTTCACTCATCATGAAGACCTGGAACTGGGAGACGCCGTCTCCGAAGGCCGCCGCAACGAATTTGCTGCGTTTGGCTGGAATCCTGAAGACGTGCCAGATCCTCAAAATCCCGAGACGTTCCAACGTTCAAAACTGAAGTGGGGGGAGATCCGCCAAGAGCCGCACGCTTCCCTGCTGAATTGGTACAAGACGCTGATCCAACTGCGCCGATCCACTGCGGTGTTAACTGATGGCCGAATGGACCGGGTGGAAACCAATTTCGACGAAAAGGCGGGTTGGCTTGTTGTGAAGCGCGGAACCCTTGAAATTGCCTGCAATTTTGGTGCGGATCGCCAAGCCGTCCCGGTGAGCGCTAAAGCCGAGAACCTCTTGGTTTCGGAAGAGGGCTGGCAGTTGCGGCCTGGCCTGATCGAACTGCCGGGGGATTCGGTGGCGATCATGGGCCCGGAAGCAGCGCTCGTCACTGCTCAAGCATCTGAGTCAGCACCTGTCCCGAAGAGCCGCTCGGCGTTTGGAGGTTAAGCATCGTCGCGAGGGTGGCGGCAATGTCATTGGGCTGGATCTCCGCAGCGTAGCGTCCTGTCTTAATTCCTGGTCCCATAAACAGGACCGGAACATGGCGGTCGTAGCGGTACGGCGAGAAGTGGCTGGTTCCATGACCTCCGGGAACATACCCGGGCTCGTAAACGAGCGCGAGGTCGCCGCTACGCCGGGGAAAATAGCCGTTGATTTCGGCACGGGCGATGAAATCACCGGCGATACCATTGTCGAGCTGTTCTCTTGTATATACGCGTACAACATGCAATGCGGGCGTGGATAGAATCGCGTCCTTTGCCACTCTATAGATATCGGCCATGGGCACGTGTTTGCCGTCCGGTGTTTTCGCGTTCGCCACCGCGTCATGGTTGAAGTAGAGCCAGGTTTCGTCCGCACCGGCGATCAGCCATTTCGCCTCGCCAAACTGTTGGCTTAGAGCTGACTGCACCGCGCCCGCCACATCCGCGTGCAGATACCCTCCCGGCATCTTATTTTCCTGGTCGGTCTTCGGCAGCGAAGCAACACCGTGATCCGCAGAGAGCACAATGATCGTATTCTTCAATCCGACGCGCTGGTCGATTACCTGAAAAAGCTTTGCCAGCAGTTGATCCGTGCGAATCGCCATATCCCGCACTTCGGGTGCATCCGGCCCCACTGCGTGACCGATAGCATCGTTGGAGGAAAACGAGACGGTCAGCATATCGGTCGAACTACCTTGGCCTAACTTTTCGCCGACCAGCGCTTTCTCGGCGAACCGCTCTATCAGCTCATTGCCCCACGGGCTGGCGGGCAGTTTTGCATACGGCTCTTTGCTGCCGGGTCTCGAGTGAAAGTCCCACTGGGGAAAACCGGCCCATTTGCGGTCAATATATTTCGCGGGTAATTTCTCGTTGTTGAAATCGACTGCCCACGCGGGGAGATCCTTCATATAAAACGTGCTGCTGACGAAGTGGCCGGTCACACCATCGAACCAGTACGCGCCTGCTGCACGATGGCCCGAAGGAAGAATGGCAGCTCGGGCCTTAATAGAAATGCCGATCACTTTCGACTCGGGATGCGCGTTACGCAACTCATCGCCGATGGTGCTTACCAGGAGTCTCCGCGGCGAGGCGGGATCAGCATCGGTACACTTTTCTTCCTTTGCATCCTCATGGCCGCCGACCGTTTTTTCCTCCCAATCGCAGACGCTGGTGACAACCTTGTTTTCATCGCGGTCATACCAGCTATTTCCGATAATGCCGCTGACCGCGGGCATGGCCCCTGACATAAAGATACTGTGTCCTACGGCTGTCACGGTGGGCACCTGACCGTAGTATGCGTTTGTGAAGTCCGCGCCGCTCGTCATCAGCTGATGAAGTCCGCCGCGGTAATCGTTGTGAAAGCGCGTCAGGTAATCGTAGCGAAACTGATCGATGATGATGCCGACCAGCAGCTTGGGACGAGGCGAATCGGGCGGAACGGCAGAAACGCAGACCGCAGATATCGATAGCAGGGAAGCGCACAGGGCTGCAATACGGCACAAATACATGCCGCATTAGGTTAACAAACTGGTCCCTCGAACTCCGTTGCGGCCCGATCAGCTTGATTCACTGCCGTGTGTCTAACAGTGCCGGACGAGTATGTCGGGACCCACTGTCATCGGACGTCAGCCTCGCTCGTTCGGGAGGATAACTAGCCCGGTTCAGAAGTTGTATCCGGTGGAATCTCTTTGTACGTGATGCCCTTCGGTTTTTCGAAGAGAGCAGGATTGAACGGCAGTTCCTGATAGGTGATGTATTCGTAGCGGTACGTTCCGTCTTTTGTCTGCCAGCTGAGGGTCACCGGGATGTGTGTACCTCCCCGCACCACCAAGGTCGCGCTACCCTGGCCGGTCGGCAGTTCGTATGCGTCGGTGGGCCTTGCGTTTATGATGGGCCCGGCTTTCCTGACGGCGCCCTGCTTCTGGAAGAACTGGAACTCGTCCCCGAATTCCAGCCGGTTCAGGTTTGTCAACTTGCGTGTGGGATCAAAGACCACGGGCAAGTGTATGTCATCCGCCCCACCCTGGTCGATGGCGTGCGTGCCTTTCTTGTCGATGAGGTTGATGCTGTAGGCATCGGGTTCGGCGATGATGATGAGCTTTTGTACGCCAAGGCGCCCGTCGGGGGGATTTTCGATGCGGGCATAATGCGCACCAGCCTTGTAAATGGTCTTTGGCATAGCCGCGATGGAGCGTGGCTTAATGCCCGGGCCACTTAGCCGAACAACAATCTTGGTCATTGTGGCAGGAGGGGCGTCTTGCGCGGCAGTTCCAGAAAGAAGGGGCAAGCAGAGCGCAAGGCTGACGCAGGGAAACGTACGCATTCAGGCTTTATTATGCCGGGTTGCTATGAAGGAACGCCGAGGCGGAACGGGGATGCTAAGTGATGAGCCTGGACTGCGCTTCGCCTTCCACGCGAACTTTTGGCATACGAAGATGATCGCGCAAACGAACGAGGGGCATCAGCTTCATGCGTTTGAAGAAGCGGCGGCGCAAACGGAAGCGTTGGTCCTTGAAGGTTTCCGTGTCAGTGAAATAGTTCGAAGGTTTTCCGACTTTCTGTGCCAGCAGTAAAGCTGCCTGTTCCAGTTCCTTGACGTGACGGTATTTGGACGCCAGGTCAAGCTGATACGGATGGGTCGCCTCCCACAGGCTCATCACACGGCCTGTGGGTTCTATGCCGGGGAACAGAATGGACGCGTTCAGTTTGGCGGCTGCTCTGTCGGTGGGCAGAAAGTTTTTGATGGCGCCGGTAGATGTGGAGGTCATCCTCCGGTAATGGACGAGCACTTCGGGCAGGTTAGACATCTCGGTTAAATAGGAGGCGCGTTGCCAGAGGTCGAGGTCCTCAAACGGTTGCGTATCGCGATAGTTGCCAGCCGCCAGGACCACGCTGCGCCGGAACATCACGGCGTTGTGCGCGAGTTGATTGCGCCAGCGCAGTAGCCAGCGGATGGAGGCGTCGTCGGTTGCATAGCTCCAGTCGGCGCTCGGGAGCTTGCGATTTTCCTCGTCGATCAGGTCGAGCTGGCCGCCCAGCACGCCTACGCTCGGATGCTCCAGCATAAATGTGACCTGACGCTCCAAACGGTCCGCAACGTTGATGTCATCGCCGTCCATGCGTGCGCACAACTCCGTGTCGGCCAGTTGGACCATCGCGCCCAGGCTCGGCCCCAAGCGCATAGGTGTTCCGGCAATGACTATACCCGGAATTTTACCGGGAATCCAGCGGCGCAACTCTTCGACGGTGCCATCGTGCGACCCATTGTCCCAGGCGATAATCTTGTGATTGGAGTAGGTCTGTTCAGCAATCGATTCCAGGGTCAGCGGAAGATACGGCATTCCATTTCTGACGGGGAGGAGCCAAGTGATGGGAGGAAGTTCCTGCATGGGCCCGTGCCGATTCATTAACAAACCACCACAATTGTATGGCATCGTTGTGATGTTTCACTTGCAAGAATGTAATGCTACTCACAGGAAGAGGTTGGAAGAGTACTAACCCAACCTGCGGACCATGTCGACACTGATCCATTGCAAGCATATGGTCTTCGCAGTACCTGTTGGAGGAGAATTGGGAGCTTCGCTCATTTCTAATGGGGGTGTAACTAAGCGCGGCCAAGCAGGCGATGCCAGGATTTCCTGAGTGATAATACGCCCTGCCGCTCATAAAACCTGATTTTTAGCGATTCATATTGCTCCTGAAATGTAGCAGTGTTTAAGAAGTAGTTGCGATCTTTCCCTACTTTTTTAGCCAATGCAATTGCCGCGCCTTTCAATTCAAAGAGATCGCGAAAGCGAGACGGATTGCTTAAATAAAGCGGATGAGTCGCTTCCCATAACTCCATAGCACGCTGGGGGTCGCTAATATTGGGAAAGAGTATTGTGGCATTCCGGAGGGCCGTTTCCCGCTCGTAGGGTAGGAACTCCACAACCTTGCCAGTAGTGCTTGAACGGGACCGCCGGTAATGCAAAATCTTATCGGTCATATTCGCCATTCCGGTACGTTCGCAGAGCCGAAGCCAGAGGTCCGAATCTTCAGCAGCCTTCACGTCGCGATAATTACCTGCCTCTAGCACTATGGACCGCCGGAACATCACAGCAGGATGGCAGAATTGCGACTGCCAGCGTGAGCGCCAACGCAGCAAGGCGTCGGCGGTAGCATAGGTCCACCAATGGCCAGCGTCCTGAATTTCTCCATTTTCGTTAATTACGCTAATTTGGCCACCGGCAATGCCAATGTGCGGCTGACCGAGTAGAAAAGAGACCTGCTTCTCCAAACGGGTAGGGAGGTTTACGTCATCGCCATCGATCCTGGCGCATAGCTCCGTGCTGGCTTGCTCCACAAGAAAAGCCAAAGATGCCCCCAGGGTCTTGGACTGGTGCGCAAAGATCTTTCCGGGAAGGCGATTCGGTATCCAGCGCTGCAACTCTTCCAAACTGCCGTCAGTTGAACAATCATCCCAAGCTAAGACTTGATGATTTTTGTAGGTTTGCCTTTCAATCGAAGCTAACGTCTCCGGAAGAAATGGCATGGAGTTCTTGACCGACAGTAGCCACGTAACCGTAGGATTTTGCGTGGAAGGCCACGCTTTGTTTTCCTGAGAGCCGGGTGTATCTTCGTGTACAGTCATCGTAACGGCAACAAGAACATTTTTGCACTGTACGCAAATCACTTTTGGGTGATGCGCGAAAGCGTTTGCCGGAAGCGCCAGAGACCGCCCAGCCCTAATGATTGCAGCAGGCGGCGCTTCAAATGATACTCTTGTTCGTTGAAAAATGCGTTAGAGCGAAAATAAGAAGGGCTCTCTCCGACAGCGGCTGCTAGCGCTTTCGCTCCACGCCATAAAAGAAAAAGATCAGAAGGCTTCGCAGGCTCGTTGCTGTTCAAATGGGCTACTTGGTCCCACAAATACATAGCTTGTTCTGGCGAAAAGCCTGGAAAGAGAATATTAGCATTTAGCAGCGCACAGGTGCGGTATTGGAGAAAATGATCTGCGACGTTGGTGGTGATGCTTGTACCATGACGGCGATATTTAAAAAGAGCCTCGGGATAATTCGGCATCCGCCCAAGTAGACTGAGCCGCATGAGGAGGTCGTGATCTTCAATCGGTTTATTATCTCGGTAGTTTCCTGCTTCTATCATTTTGCTGCGGCGGAACAGCGAAGCCCCCTGAAGAGTTTTGGGTGTCCATCGGGTTGCCCATCGTATTTCGGCGTCATCGAGGGGCGCGTCCCAACTCCAGGGATGGGGATTGCCCAGGTCATCAATCGTTTCGATTAGCGAACCGACCAGGACAGCATCGGGATTTTTTTGCAGATAGCTTACCTGTTTGGCGATGCGTTCGGGATGGCTGAGATCATCGGCATCGCTCCATGCACAGAATTCCGTTCGAGCCAGATTCACCAAAGCAGCGCGGCTTGCGCCTAGCCGTAGCGGGTTGTCTGCTATGATTGTGCCCGCCAGGCGCGAAGGAATCCACTTCGCCAGTTCTTCCAATGTGCCGTCAGTGGATCCGTTGTCCCAAACCAGAATGCAGTGATGCGGATAGGTCTGTGCTTCAATCGAAGCCAGTGTTTGCGGTAGAAACGGCATACCGTCGCGGACAGCCATGAGCCAAGTGACGGGTGGATTGTGTTCTATAGACAAGCTCTTCTATTTTTGCAGAACCCGACAATAGCTAAGTAGTGTACAGATACTGGTTGGTTTGCTTTAAGAATAGGAGTTGATTTCTGGAGGACATTTCGTAATTGATCGATTTATCTCCGCCTATTGCCGGATTTCCGAGCGCCAGAGGCAGTATTGGCTACTCGGCGCGATGAATATCCGAAAATTCGAGACGTTACAACGGCGAGGTGTTACAAAGCAAACTCTCCTGATTACGATCCGGCCTCCTGTACCCGGCGGCCGCTTTGGATGCCAATGGGACCAAGTGCCGATACAAACGGGTACCGCTCCTGCACATCGGGCCGATGGCCGCCCGTAGGGAGGCATGCCTCCCGGCTAAGTGACGCCAGCACTTCGGGCCAAGTACTACCAGTAATATGGAACTAGATGGTCTCGGAGATTTACCTGCCGGCGGTCGCAGGAATTCGTAATCCGCTTCACG
>Ga0308174_10001387_pt1 | contig 11247 bp, 12 predicted proteins | sample PhyPR2_FD_203894 | JGI IMG/M metagenome (GOLD analysis project Ga0308174, IMG submission 203894) | Soil microbial communities from UC Gill Tract Community Farm, Albany, California, United States - DLSLS.P.R2 | ecosystem: Environmental > Terrestrial > Soil > Agricultural land | place: USA... | reverse complement strand
TTCCATGGTTGACATGTGGCCGCATTCGGGTATAAGGGCGAGGGTGCTGCCAGCAATGGCGGCGGCGATCTCTTCATGTTGCCGGGGAGGGCTCCATGTATCGTCGACCCCGGTCAGGACGAGCGTGGGGCAGCGGATTTGGGGCAGGAGATCGATGCAATCGGGCCGGGCGAGTAGCGCGTTCATCTGGGCTTCGAAATGATCCGGTTTCTTCCGGTCCAGCATGACGGCGATCTCTTCGAGGAGGGCGGCGTCGTTGCGGCGCGAGGAATGCAGCATCGGTGGCGTCCATTTAGCGGCCATCGCTCGCATGCCCTGCTCGCGCGCGATACCCAGCAGCGCCCGCCGGTTGCGTTCCTCGTCCCTGCCGGCGTCACCAGGCGGCAGCGCGCGGTAACCGGTATCGAGGAGCGCGAGGTGGCTAACGCGATCCGGCGCCTGCCGGAAAATCTCGAGCGCGATGCGGCCGCCCATCGAGTGGCCGGCGACAGCGAAATGTTCCGGAGCCTGTGCGATGACGCGGCGCGCCATCGTGGTAAACGAGTCGAGCGAGCCGTAATCCGGTACCAGACAGTCGAAGTGCGGGCGCAACGCCGCGAGTTGATCCTTCCACACCGTTTGGTCGCAAAGGAAACCCGGGAGGAGCACGACGGTTCGTCTGGCCACGGTTCCTTTATTAGCATGAAGCTGTGGATGCAGAGACACTCGCGCGCTCGATTGTGACGCGGCTTACCAGCCGTGGGCACGCGGCTTTCCTGGTGGGCGGGTGTGTGCGCGACCTGCTGCTGGGACGAAAGCCCGCGGATTTCGACGTTGCAACTTCGGCGCGTCCGCAGGAGTTGCTGGCGCTGTTTCCGCATGCCGGTCAGGTGGGCGCTCATTTCGGCGTCGTCCTGGTGCGGGAGGACGGGGCGCAGGTGGAGGTGGCCACGTTTCGGAGCGATCTGGAGTATCGCGATGGGCGGCATCCCGACGGCGTGCGGTTCGAGAGCGATCCGCGCGAGGATGTCCGGCGGCGGGATTTTACGATCAATGCACTTTTGCTCGATCCGGTCACAGACGAAGTGCTGGATTTTACTGGCGGGCGCGCGGATTTGGCGGCGGGTGTGATCCGGGCCATCGGCGATCCGGCCACGCGAATCCGCGAGGATCATTTACGGTTGATGCGCGCCGTTCGGTTCGCCGCGCGGTTTCGGTTTGAGATCGAGCCGGTTACGCTTGCGGCGATTCGCGACATGGCTGCGAAGGTTTGCGATGTGGCGGCGGAACGGCTGCGCGATGAGATCTCACGAATTCTGACGGAAGGCGGGCCTCGATACGGGTTCGAGTTGCTGGACCGGACCGGCCTGCTGCATGAGGTGCTTCCCGAAGTGGAGAAGATGAAAGGCGTGGAGCAGCCTCCGGAGTTTCATCCCGAGGGCGACGTCTGGACCCACACGCTCATCATGCTCGATGGACTCCGTGAGCCGTCCATTGAGTTGGCGCTGGGAGTTTTGCTGCATGATATCGGGAAGCCGGATACGTTTCGCGTGGCGGAGCGGATTCGTTTCGACGGGCATGTGGAGAAGGGAGTCGAGATCGCGCAACGGATCTTGCGGCGATTGAAATATCCGAACGGCGTTATTGACGCGGTGGAGACTCTGATTGCGAATCATATGAAGTTCAAGGATGCGCCTCACATGCGCGAGAGCCGTCTCAAGCGCTTCATGCGGATGCCGGAATTCGAGGAACATATGGAGCTGCACCGGCTGGACTGCACTTCGAGCCATGGGAGCCTGGATAACTACGACTTCATTCGGGAGAAGCAGGCCCGGACGCCGGTGGAGGATTTGAAACCAGCTCCGTTGATTACGGGGAGGGATTTGATTGCGGAGGGATTTAAGCCGGGGCCGATGTTTGGGAAAGTACTCAGCGAAATCGAGGATGGGCAGCTTGAGGGGCGGATCAGGACACGCGAGGAAGCGCTGGCGATTGTCAGGGAGCGCCTCTTCACGAAATTAAGCTGACACGCGAAACCTGGCCTGCGCCACAAGCTTCCGCTTGTGGCGGACGCGTTACAAAGTCGAATCAATTCCGGCTCGAAGCTCCTCCAGGCACTTGATCAGGCTCTTCAGCCGCGCGTCCGGTACCTGCCCCATAATTCGGTCCGTCAGGCGAGCTACGGGTCCCTCTAATTCGGCGAGCAATCCCAGCGCCCGCGGCGTGATTTTAGCGAGGATGACACGCCTGTCGCGGGCTACTCGTACGCGTTCGGCGAGTCCGCCCCGGGCGAGGCGATCCATCATGCGAGTCACGTCCGGCCCCCGCGTCAGGAGGCGTTCGGATACTTCACCGAACGGGATACCCTCGTCACCTGCGCCGCGCAGGATGCGGAGAACGTTGTATTGACCTCGCGAAAGATTATAAGACTTGAGAAGCAGATCGAGACGCTCGGCCAGAACGTCACCCGTCCTCCAGATATTCAGCATCGCCTCTTCGCGCAAATTACGGAAGGGCTTGCGCTGCTTCAATTCCACGCGTAGCTTACGCACTCAAAGTACTCTAGCGCACGAAAGCAGTCCCCAGCTCATGTCGCGCAGGGCTGATTGTTGTTATAACAACAATTGTCATAATGACAAATGTATAAATATGCCTTAATCGTGATACTCGAAGCAAAACCCGGAAAGGAGGACGAAGTCTCTGCTTTGCTCAGAACGGCCCGGTCCGTTCAGACCCGGGAATGTCAGGACAGCCAGTGGTTCGCGTTCCGAACCGGCACGGCTACGTTTGGCGTCTTCCATATGTTCCCCGACGAGAAAACAAGGGACGCGCACCTCAGCGGTGATGCGGCAGGCCACTTGTTTGGCAAATGGGGAGATCTGTTTGCAAGTCCCCCGCGCATAGAGAGCTCGGAGATTCTCACCGCATAGCTCAAGGGTGTTTTCCACCGGCCAGTTGCAGTGGCATCTGTATTGCTGGATCCCTTGAGTGGTTCGCTTTTCGACGGCCTTCGTAGTCTCCGCCTTATCGCTGAGTGCTCAGCTCATTTCGAATCCCGGCGCTATTCCGCACACCGGCCGGCCTCCGGTCGTTTTCCTCAATGGATTCGAAACCGACTGCCCGGGCTCGTCGTTTCAACGCGCCTTCGGTATTGCGGATCAGGTGCTGCAGGCGAATTCACGGGTGAGCTTGTTCTTCAACAACTGCAATGTATCCGGAAGCCCATCCATAGAGAAACTGGGCGCGGCGTTTGGAGAGTATCTGGCCGGTCTCCGCTTTGACGATGGGCAGCCGGTCACAAGCGTCGATGTGGTCGCCTACAGCATGGGCGGACTGATTTTGCGAAGTTATCTTTCCGGCAAACAGGAGACGGCCATGACCTTTACTCCTCCTGTTACTGTTCCAATCGGCAAGGCGATTTTCGTGGCAACGCCGAATTTCGGTACGCCGGTGGCGGGTCTTGCCTTCGGAGCGAATGTGCAGACGGACGAACTTTCGAGCGGCAGCCATTTCCTGATGGACCTGAATACCTGGAACCAGGGACGCGACGACCTTCGCGGAATCGACGCCATCGCGGTGGCAGGGACAGGCGGTACCGGTATCGCGACGACGCCGGGTTTCGATGATGGACTGGCGCCGCTGAGCAGCGCTTCACTCGGCTTCTATGCGGCGGGGCGCACGCGAATTCTGCCGCTGTGTCATGTGGCGACTCCAGGTTTGCTGACCGTTACGGGATTGTGTCCGCCAGGCGCCAAAGGCATTGCGCGGGTGAATGCCGCGACCGATGATAACGCGCGAATTCTTGTATCATTCCTTAACGGAACGAATGAGTGGCAGACGGTCGGCGTTGCGGCGGAACAGAATTCGTTTCTGGCAAATGGTGGCGGACTTTGGGTTCGGGCGCGAACCGCGGCGGACGACCGTATCAATCCGGATTCGGTGCGGGCGGCGTCCGGGAGCAATTCAAAGAATCTCAACATGTCGAACAGCGAGATCGCCTACACCGATTTGATTCCGGCCGGCAGTGTGGCGCTCACGGTAAATGCCGGTGCGTCGTCGCTCACCCAGACGGTGGATCTTCCGGCAGGCGGCGCAAGAGCTTACGTGCTTAAGACCGGACCTCGTATCGATGCCGTGATTCCGGCGGCAGGCCCCGTCTTTCCCCGCGTGCTGGCCCCTCGCATGATCGTGGCGATTTATGGCGTGGGAATGGCGAATGGCGCTGTTACGCTGGGCGCGATTCCAGTCAGCACGATTTACGTATCGGACACCCAGATCAACGCTGTGCTGCCGGATAATGCGCCGGCCGGTTACGCGCAGATGACCGTGCGCAACGGCGCCGGCTCGCACTCCATAGGCGTATTCGTGGAGCCGGCATTCCCGGCTGTCTTTACCCTGAATCAATCGGGTACCGGCGCCGCGGCGGCGGTAAACGCGAATACGGGCAAGGTTGTTTCGCCGGCAAATCCGATTCATGCGGGGCAGTACCTGGAATTGTATTTGACGGGGCTCGGAAGCACGACGAGGCTGGGCGGCTTTGATGTTGCGCGTCTTCAGCCAACGGTCGTGCTGGGGGGAGCGGATTGCGCCGTGACCTATGCGGGCGCGGCGCCGGGTTTCCCGGGACTTGACCAGATCAACTGTATAGTTCCCCCGGGGCTCGGATCGCGCGATGCAGCCGTGGTGGTGGTGAGCAGTGGAACGCGCTCAAGCCCGGCCACCACAGTAAGCGTTCAGTAATTCCGAGCCGCCCCGGTTACAGAGGCGGTCCCTGCCTTACGAGTTCGAAATCCAGTTCCGCCGTCTGATGGTCGACTGCCTGCACGGTGGTGTGTTGCGAGAAATAACGGGTTGCGCTGACGGAGATCTGGAACTGCCCTGCCGGAACACCCGAGAAAGTATACTGGCCGCCGAAGCCCGTCTTTATTGTGCCGAGGCCGCCGGCAAACACGGTAGCCCCGGAGAGAGCCCTTCCCGTGTCGACATCCGTGATGGTGCCGGTGATGATCGCGGTAGCCTTCACCAGAACGAAATCGAGCGGCGTTACCACTCCGGGGACAACGTTCACCGAGAGTTGTGCGCCGTCGAATCCCGCCGCGCGAATTGCGACATTGGCGATGCCGGGACTTACGCCGCTTAAGGTGTAGCGGCCGGTACCATCGGATAAAGCGGAAAGAGCGCCTGCGGTCACAATAGCTCCGGCTACCGGCAATTCGGCGGCGTCGCGAACGAAGCCGGAAATAACGCCCAGCGGTTTGCCTGCGCCGGCACAAAGCTGGATTGCGTGGCGGAGATCTGGTATACGTGCGGCGGAATGGCCCCGGTCTCGTAGAAAGCCCGCGCGTCGGTGGACAACTGCAAAGTGTTGCTACCGCCAGGGTTCATCTCTATGTCGGAGTGGAGCAGGACTGTGTCGTCGCTGATCGGCCGGAAGGCGGAGTCGGTGACGTGCCGGGAGAGGGTGCTCGGGCGAGGCAGAACCTCGATATTCGGCTCGGGCTCGTTCGCGAACAGAATACGTCTCCCGAACGATAGGTTTCGCAAAGCCATTCGGCAGTTCCTGGCGCCTATGCATCCGTAGCCGCGACCGGCTGCTTCAGCGCACACCAGGCACAGTAATATTGGAATTACATGTCTTTTGCCACCGCCACCGATGTTGTAGAGATGGAGAAGAATTATCTTCTGCAGAATTATGCCCGCCATCCCATCGTGCTCGAGCGCGGCGATGGTCCTTATATGTGGGATGTCAACGGCAACCGCTATCTCGACTTCATTGCGGGCATCGGCGTCAATGCGTTGGGACAGAATCATCCGCGCATTGTTCGGGTCATCCGGGAACAGTCGGCGCGGCTGATCCATACTTCGAATCTTTTTTACAACGAATATCAGGGACCTCTTGCCAAACGGATCGCAGAGGTGAGCGGCCTCAACCGGACGTTTTTCACGAACAGCGGCACGGAATCGACCGAGGGATCGCTCAAAATGATGAAGGCGCATGGGCGCGATCGGCATCCGGACAAATACGAGATCATTTCGCTCGAGAATTCGTTTCACGGCCGCAGTATCGGGGCGCTTTCCATTACGGGCCAGCCGAAGTACCGGAAAGATTTCGAGCCGTTGATGCCCGGCGTGAAGTTTGTGACTCCCAATGACGTGGCGGCGCTCGAGGCTGCGGTTAACGACCGTACCGCGGGAATCTGCATCGAGTGGATTCAGGGCGAAGGGGGCGTCGTGCCGATCGAGCCCGGGTTCTGCAGGCGAGCGCGCGAGTTGGCGGATCGATACGACGCGCTGTTGTGCTTCGATGAGATCCAGTGCGGGGTAGGACGGACCGGAAAATACTTTGGGTATCAGACAATCGATCCCCCTGTGATGCCGGATATTATGACCGCGGCGAAACCGCTGGCGTGCGGGTTGCCGCTCGGCATCATTACGGCGAATGAGCGGGCCGCCAAGTCGATCCGTCCGGGCATGCATGGGTCGACCTTCGGAGGCAATGCGCTGGCCGCACGTGTTGCGTTGGAATTTTTCGATATTCTCGAGAGTTTGCTCCCGCAGATCAGCAGGGTCGGCGGTTACTTCCGGGATCGTTTGTTGCAGCTACGATCACGGTTTGCCTTTTTACAGGAAGTGCGCGCGTACGGCCTGATGATCGGGGCGCAGCTTTCCGTGCCGGGCAAGGAGATTGTGAATCAGGCGATGCAGGAGGGGTTATTGATGAACTGCACGCACGATACGGTGCTGCGCTTCCTGCCCCCTTATATCTGTACGGAAGAGCATGTGGATGAAGCGATCGGGATTCTGGAACGCGTATTCGCGCGCGTCTGAAACGGACGAGTAAGCGCGATATAGTTCACGATGATGAAATTCGTCAGCAGATTCTTCGCTGTAAGCCTGATGCTCGTTTCGGCGCTCCCGGCGCAGGCGCCCAATCCGGATATTGCGGGCCGTTGGACCGGGGTTGCCGACACCACCGATGAGGCGGGCACGAAGCGGCAGGAAAAACAAACGATCGAGATCCGCCTGGAGGACGGGAAGCTTACCGGAAATCGCATCGATAATACCGGGAAGCGCGGACTGAAACTCGATGTGCAGCAGGCCGGGACGAAGGTGAACGCCTACGTATATCTCGATTTTGAAGGTGGCGAGCCGCTTCGGTGGAAACTGGAACTGAAAGACGGCAGCCTGGTAGGGACCTTCTCAGCGCAGCATCACAATCCGGCGAAATGGATTTACGATCGCGTGGGCGCAATCAGCATGACAAAAGAGAAATGACGGGACCCGTTTATCCGAACGTCGTCAGCGCCGCCCCTTTTGCTCGGCGCACGATGTGGCGACCTTCGTTTAAACCCGCTTATCTCACACGGTCCGCTTCGAACTCGTAGCAAGCCGTTGTAGAGTCAGGGCTTCTGGCCTGATGAAGAGAGATGAGTGGCTGCCTCGCGCGCAACATCAGGAATCGCTGGTCCCCATTCGCGCCGAGCAGGGTTGCTCATTTTGGGCGCTCTACGCTTCAACGGATGCTTTGGCGTTGACACTTTTGCGTTTACTGTTGGCACCGGCCAGATCGGCTGATAGCATTCCGTTCGCAATAGAGGAAAGGGCGTTCCACTATACGCAACATTAGGGGTTGCGGACGGTGGCCCCGACCGCCGCTACCATCGGGAGCACACGGATTGGATTATGGCCCGCAATCCGCCGCCGGCGCGGAGCGATATGCAATGATGTGCGTCAGTTCGCCCTCGGTGGAGGAGGTTCATATTCCACAGATGAAAGTACTCGTCGCGAATATGATGTGGACGGATTCTTTCTGGACAATCTGCTCTCGCGTTCACACGCGGTCCGTGCTACTGCCGTTACTGCCGGGCGGCATTCCACACCGAAACGGGGCACGAGCTTCCGGCCGCCGAGAACGATCCGCGCGCTATCGAGGTCCATCGCTGGCTCACGAAGAACATGGCGCGCTATGCCGATAAGGTCACCAGCGCGATGCTGGAAACGAAACCGGACCTGGCCTTCGTATTCACGCATGTATGGGTCAGCTGGAATCCGGTGAACCCGCCTGCTTCGGTCAGGCAACTCGTTGAGAGCCTGCGCCACCCTACCCCCGGCGCCCTCGGTCTCGATTTCTCCTTCGAATCGCGTTATCTCTGCACTGTTCCCGGCATTGCAAACTGGAGTTGCATGGCGACGCGCGGCAACGGCTGGGGCGATTATTCTTTGCGCGATCCAGCCGCTTTCACTCACGAATCGCGGTCCTGCTGGCCGGGCGCGGCGCGCGCGCCTATCTTTCCGACGACAGCTATCCTTCGGGGAATCCGGGGCCCGCGGTTTACGATGTCTATCGCGATGTGAACCACAGGACCGGGGAACTCGAGGCGGTGTTGCGCGATGGTGCGTCCGTCCGTGACATTGCGGTCCTGCTTTCGGCGGAATCGGTGTGGGCCAAACTCCCGCTTACGCATCCGCGCGACTGGATGACGGCAACGTCATCGCCCGCTGTGGGGCGCCCATACCGCCCTGACGGAAATGCATGCGCAGTTCAGCATTCTCAACAGCGAGACGCTGATCCAGACGCTGCGCGACTATAAAGCTCTGGTCGTGCGCGAGCAACGCGTACTGGGTGAGGCCGAGTGCGCGGCGATCGAGCGATTCGTCCAGAATGGTGGTGTGCTGATTGCGACCGGTGATGCGGGAACACGAAGCAATTTCCCGCCTGGATCTTCGACCAGGTGTACCCTGCCTCATCGCGCAGCATCTCGCTCGAGAACGCGCCCATCAACACCGAGGTCTTTTACAAAATTCACGGGACCAACCACATCATTCACCTCGTGAATTTCACGGGTGACCGGCGCATGGCGGGACCGCAGCGTGTGCAGGACGCGATCGAGGTTCACGGTCTGCGCGTGCGCCTCAGGGTCCCGGCGCGCCCGCAACGGGTCGTATCGGCGCTGGAGAATACGAGTATGGCCTTCGAGTGGCAGGATTCTTCACTGACGTTCGAAGCGCCGCCTTTCGCGGCGCACGGTGTGTGGCTGATCGAGGCGTGAAAATCAATATTTCAGGAGACCAAATGAAATTAAAAGGAAAGATCGCCGTGATTACCGGCGCGAGCCGTGGAATCGGGCGAGGCATCGCGGAAGTCTTCGCCGAAGAGGGCGCGGACGTCGCGGTCAACTATCTTTCAAACCAGAAGGAGGCTGAGGATACCGCGCGTCTGGTTCGCGAGAGCGGCCGCCGCGCCATCATCACCCGGGCGGATGTTTCGAGGCGCGCCGATGTCGAAGCGATGTTTGTCCAAACGGAGAACGAACTCGGGCCGCCCGACATTCTGGTCAACAACGCGGGGATTGAGACGATCGTTCCCTTTCTCGAAATCACGGACGATCAGTGGACGCGCCTCGTCGATATCAATCTGCGGGGGCCGTGGCTCTGTTCCCAGGTGTTTTGCCGGCGCGCCCTTGGCGCAGGCCGCAAAGGCTCCATCGTGCACATCGGCTCCATACAGGCCGCCAAAGTTCTGCCGGGCCGCACACATTACGCGCCCACCAAACTGGGACTGGAAGCGCTCACGCGTAACATGTCGGCCGAAGTGACCCCTCTGGGAATCCGTGTAAACTGCGTTCACCCCGGATACGTGGAGACAGACATGACGATGTGGATCCGCGACGTGCCCGGCGCCCGCGACATGGTCCTCGGCCAAATCTCTATGGCGCGTTCGGGAGAATGCCGCGAAATCGGAACCGTGGTCGCATTCTTCGCCTCCGACGAAGCAAGCTATCTTACCGGGCAATCCGTCCACGTCGATGGAGGTTGGGCAGGCAAGTGAAAATTATCGACCTCAGCATGGAAGTGTACAAGGGCATGATGACGTACCCCTAGCCAAGGCCGCCGTTGTCGAGATGGAAACACATCGCGAAATGGCCATCAGCATCGGTACCGACAAGTTCGGTATCGACGAAATCACCAATCACTGCATGATCGTCACCGGCGATCACATCGGTACGCACATCGACTCGTGGGGTCACGTCAAACCCGACGCCCCACGCGCCGAGGGAATTCCGATTGATTACTGTTATGGCGACGGTGTGGTCCTGGACCTTACGCATAAATTGGCTGGCGATGAGATCACAGTCGCCGATCTCGAAAAGGCCGAGGGTAAACTCGGCGGCTATCGCATTAAGGCGCGCGACATCGTGCTGCTCCGAACCGACGCCGCGCAGAAGCGCTTCGATAAGAGCTATCTCACAGACCATCCCGGCATGACGAAAGAAGGTGTGCGACGCCATCGGATTCGATCCCCCCGTCGCGAAGATGTTCGAACGGAAGAAATTCTGGGAGGCGCACCGCGTGATGCGCGAGCGCGAGTATTACCACCTCGAAAACATGTGCAACCTGCATGAGATTCCACCGCCCTTCCATTCGTTCACGGTGAGCGTGCTTCCGGTGAAATGGAGGGGAGCTTCGGCGGCGCCAGTCCGTGCGGTCGCCATCATTGAAGACAAATGAAGCACAATGTGGGGTCAATGCTTCCGCATTGCGCCCAAAGCTTCCGCTTTGGGCATCCGAACGTAGTTCGGACAACAAACCGCATGTTCAGCAAGTGACGTATCAGTCTCGAACTGAATCGGCCAGACGGCGTTCTCCGAGGCCATGTGCGAACAAATTCGCAATCTTCATAGCGCATTCCCCGCGGGGATCCCGCAACGCCGCGTACTCGCTCACCTCGATAAGCCGAACCCGCTGATCGCCCAGCACCCCATCGATGATCTCGCCCGCCTGCTGTAATGACAGACCGTCGGAATGTGGAAAGTAGGCCGCCGGCAGTTCGCTTTCGCGAATCACGTCAATGTCGAAATGAACCAGGACGCTTGCAGCGCGCGGAATACGCCGCAATACGTCATCAATGGCCTGGCGCGCTCCGATCGTCTGAACTTCCTTCAGGGATACAGATCCGGCCGTGGTCAATCCGTCAAAGGGACCCTTCGACCACCCGATCACGGTCACATTTTCCGGCGGCAATGAGCCCCGCGAAAAAGGGGACGCATGCGTCAGCAGCCAAACCGCCGTGGCGGCGCCGCTCCGGGTGGTAGTCGCATCGGGCGGAGCGTCGTCGAAATCTCCGTCGATATAAACCACGTGGACTTCGCCGAGCGCGGACATGGCGTGAGCAGTACCGACGACCACGCTGCAATCGCATCCCAACAGCATCGGCAGTTGATTGCCGTCCCTGAGAAACGGCGCGATGCGTTCGCAAATAAGATCCCA
>Ga0308174_10001386_pt1 | contig 11247 bp, 9 predicted proteins | sample PhyPR2_FD_203894 | JGI IMG/M metagenome (GOLD analysis project Ga0308174, IMG submission 203894) | Soil microbial communities from UC Gill Tract Community Farm, Albany, California, United States - DLSLS.P.R2 | ecosystem: Environmental > Terrestrial > Soil > Agricultural land | place: USA... | reverse complement strand
CGCGGCCACCCCGGACTGACCGGCGGGGTCGCCGGGTCTGACGACCTGCATGGGCGTCGACAGCTTTGGGGCGGCGCAGTCAGGCCTGCTGCGGACCACCAGCGCCCCGCCTCGCGACTAGCCGGCGGCCTCGAGCAGGAACGGCTTCGCTGTCTGCAGTGGCGCTGGCGTCCCTGACGATCAGTCGGCCTTCGCGCGCCCGCTCGTCGGACCCGCGAGATCGACGTGCTGCGTGAGTGCCAGCTCTGCCAGCAACGCCCCGCCCAGCGCCACGTCCATGTCGGTCGTGTCCGCATCCAGTTTTCCAGTGTCGTCGGCGGTCAGGAGAAGCAGCAGGTCCTCGGCGATGAGCGTGCGTCGATCGTCGGTAGTCCCGCGAGAAGGTCGACACGGCCGTACGACCACGTGCGGACGGGTCCATCGGCTCGGAATGCCGGCCTTCGGTCATCGCAGCCGTCTCCCTGGCCGGCGTCGACGTGCTCCCGTCCGCGGACGATGGACGTACGCCTCGCCGATTGGGGTCTGTGGGCACCGTTGTTCACCGGTCCCTTAGAGCACGCTGATCCACGAGTGCTGGCCGTCGCCTCGGTCGGCGAGGAAGCAGGGGGAGCGATGCCGAAGCTCAACCACGAAGCTCTCGAAGGCAGGGTCGCTGAGATCCTGAATCGCCGGCCCGCAGTGGGGCTGGCGGTGGGCGTGGTCCGTGACGGGGCGCTGGCGTTCTTCTCGGGGCACGGCTTCGCCGACATCCCCTCGAGGACTCCCGTCACAGAGGACACGGTCTTCCGGGTCGGCTCGCTCACCAAGACCTTCACCGCGGTCGCCGTGATGCAGCTCGTGGAGCAGGGCCGGGTTGACCTTGATGCGCCGGCGAACGACTACCTGCGCGCCTTCCGGCTGGTCCCCGCCGATCCGACATGGAGGCCCGCCACGGTGCGTCATCTGCTCACGCACACCTCGGGGATCCGCGAGGTGCTGCACCCCTGGGATGTGGGCCGGGAGCTGTTCGGCGAGACCGTGAGGTCCGAGCGGATGGTGCCGTCGTTGGCCCGGTACTACGGGGCAGGTCTGTGGGTCGGCGCGGAGCCGGGGACGAGGTGGCGGTACACCGATCACGGGTTCGCCACGTTGGGCCAGCTCGTCGAAGACGTGACAGGTCGGCCCTTCGACCGCTATCTGCGCGAGGACGTGTTCGCGCCGCTCGGCATGACCGACACCGACCTCGTCCGATCCGAGGCGGTCCGCGCGCGGCTGGCCACCGGCTACGACCTCCGTTCTGGCGGCCCCGAGCCACACTCGGACTACGAGGTGGTGACCGCCGGAGGAGGCGCCGCATACTCGACTCCCCGGGACATGGCCCGCTATCTTGCGGCGCTCCTCGGTGGTGGCGGCAACGAGCATGGCTCCGTGCTCAAGCCCGCGACGCTGGCCACGATGTTCGAGCCTCAGTACCAACCCGACCCCCGCATCCCGGGCCTGGGGCTTGCGTTCTTCCGTGGTATCGCCGGCGGACATGCGGTGCTAGAGCACCAGGGCGTGGTGCCGGCGTTCACCTCGCAGATCTTCCTGGCCCCCGACGACGGCGTAGGACTCATGGCGTTCACGAACGGCACGCGGAACGGCATGTTCTGGCTGCCGGTCGAGACCGGCAGGCTGTTCAACCACCTGCTCGGGGCGCCCGACGAGGCGATCCGCACCGACGTGCCGCACCATCCAGAGATCTGGGCCGACATCTGCGGCTGGTACGCGCTTGCGGGCCCGGTCACTGACGTGCGCGCGCGGGGCATGCTCGGGGCCGGTGTGGAGGTCTTCGTCCGCGCTGGGTGGCTGTCCGTCCGGTGCCTGAGCCCGCTTCCCGCCCTCCTCAAGGGCCTTCCTCTGCACCCGGACGATCCCGATGACCCCTACGCGTTCCGGTTCGAGATCCCCGGGTTCGACGGCACCATGCCGATCATCTTCAGTCGCGACGTGGGAAAGGGAACGACCGCCGTCCACTTCGTCGTGATGCCGTACTCGGCGAAGAAGCAACCGGACTCCGCCAATCCGAGGCCGTGGGCCACCCGTGCGGTCGCGGCCGGCGCGGCGGCGCTCGCCATCCGCCGCACCCGCCGCGGTCCTCGCTAGGCCGGAGGTCGAGGACACGTGTCTGGGCAGCGAGGGAGGACAGGCCCGCCGCCTTGGTTGGTCGTCGAAGACGCGGACTCCGGAGCGGGCATCAACCGACCTGAAGGAGAAAGGCGGCCATGTTCCAATAGTCGCGCTGTTCGACGACTTTGCCGTCGCGCAGCCGTCCGATCGAGACACCCGGGACCCCGAACCGCCGTCCGGTGGCGGGAACCCGTTCGTCCCCACGGTCTTTCGTGCCCGACATCGTCCAGACCAGGGCGAACGACTCCCCGTCGATGAGGACCCGCTCGTTCTCGAAGCGGTAGTCGGTGGAGACGTTCGTCGCCATGCGGCCTAGGAACTCACCGGTCGCGGCGCGGCCCTCCATGCGCTCGCCGACGGCCATGTCCGTGTAGACGACGTCATCGCGCATGAACTCGAGCACCGCCGGGATGTCGTGCGCGTTCAGGGCGTCGAGGTAGGCATCGAACCAGGCCAGGAGCTCCTCGCGAGCTGCCGTGCTGATCATCTCCACCACTCCATTCCACCTCGGTCGTGCGGCTGGCGATCCCTTCGTGACTGGGCATCCACCTCCTGTCGAGCTACAACCAGGCCAGCGCGGCTACCACCAGGGCCTGGGTGCCGGCGTCCAGGGTCGGCTGGATCGGCGGCGCGAACGTCGCGGAGTGGTTGGTCGGGATGTCCTGGGCGTCGGGCCGCTGCACCGCATTGAGCACGCGATCGGTGACGGTACGCATCCGACAGTCCTCCTCGGGCCGCAGGGGCGGCTACTCGGCGACGAGGGCGAAGTAGTTCTCCTCCTCCTGCAGGTAGTGCAGCTGGAGCAGGCCGCTCAGCGTGAACAGGCAGGCCAACAGGTCCTGCTGCCGCTCGACGTCGAGGTCCCCGCCGGCGTCCAGGACGTCCAGGTGGGCCTGCAGCCGCCTGGTGAGCCGGCCGATTTCGGCGTGCGCGCGGCTCATCGGGGCGACGGCCTCGTCGGAGCCCAGCGTGCGGGCCAGCGCGGGGTAGAGCTCGGCCTCCTCGGCCTCCTCGTGCGGCACGAGGCGCTCGACCAGCGCTTCCTGAGCGCGGTGCAGGGCGTCGATGGCCTGCGGGGTCGGTCCGATGGCCAGCGCGTCGGCGGCGGTGCGGATCAGCGGCAGCGCTTCGCGGAGTTCCTCGTGCTCGGCCGCGAAGCGCCGCAGCAGGGCGGCGGTGTCCGGCTGCACCGGCCGGCCGCCGACCTCGCCGCCGCGCAGCGCCCGGAGCGCGTTGAGAATCACCGCGACGTCGATGCCCTCCTGCAGCAGGGCCCCGATCGCCGGCGGCAGCAGTCCGAAGGCGGCCAGCGCCATCGCCGCCAGCGACATCGCCATGCCGGCCAGCGCGCTCTGCACGGCGATCCGGCGGGCCCGCCGGGCGATCTCCATCGCGTCGGCGACGCGGTCGAGCCGGTCGCTGGTGAGGACGACGTCGGCCGCCTCCGACGAGGCCGTCGATCCCCGGGCTCCCATCGCCACCCCGACGGAGGCCGCGGCCAGCGCCGGGGCGTCGTTCAGGCCGTCGCCGACCATCACGGTGACCGCCTGCAGCTGCTCGGCGCGGACGGCGGCAACCTTGCTCTCCGGGGTCTGCTGGGCGCGGACCTCGTTCAGGCCGAGGACCGCGCCGACCTCGAGGGCGGGCTCGGGCCGGTCACCGGTGAGCATCACCAGCCGGGCGATGCCGGCACTGCGCAGCCGTCGCAACGTGCGGTTGGCGTCGGGTCGCAGTGGGTCCTTCAGGAGGACAGCGCCGACGGGCGAGTCGTCGTCCTCGACCCAGACCAGGGCGCAGCCATCCAGCCCCGCCCGGCTGACCGCGCTTCGCGCCCATGTGGCGTCGGGTACGGCCTCACGCTTGCCGACGCGCACGCGTCTTCCGTTGACCGCGGCGGTGACCCCGCGGCCCGGTTCCTCGGTGACGTCGTCCGGCATCGACAGCACCAGCCCGCGGGCCCGGGCTTCGGCGACCACCGCCGCGGCCAGCACGTGCGGAGAGAGCTGATCGGCCGAGGCTGCCAGCCGCAGGACCTCGTCCGGCTCCCGTCCCGGAGCGGTCACCACCTCGGTGACAGCGGGACGACCGGCCGTGAGCGTGCCGGTCTTGTCCAGCACCATCGTCCGGGCCCGGCCCAGGTTCTCCAGGGCGCCGCCGCCGCGGACGACCACGCCCAGCCGCGAGGTCCGGGACAGCCCGGAGACGATCGCAACGGGCGCGGCCAGCAGCAGTGGGCACGGGGTCGCGACGACCAGTACCGCCACGGCCCGCTCGGCCGATCCGCTGATCCACCAGGTCAGTCCGGCCACCGCCAACGACAGGGGCAGGAACCAGGTGGCGAACCGGTCGGCCAGCCGGATCACAGGGGCGTTCTGCGCGCCGGCCTGCCGGACCAGCGCGATGATCCCGGCGTAGGTGCTCTGCGCGGCCGGCACCGTGCAGTGCACCTCGAACGCGCCGCCGGCGTTGAGCGTGCCGCTGCGCACCGGGTCCCCGGGCGCGCGCTCGACCAGGTCCGGCTCGCCGGTCAATGCCGACTCGTCGAGCACCGCCGGCCCGCCCGCGACCACCCCGTCGACGGGGAGCACCTCGCCGGGGCCGATCACCACTACGTCGCCGACAGCGACGTCGTCCACCGGCACCTCGGTCACCTCGTCGCCTATCCGCCGGCGGGCGGTGCGCGGGGCGCGCTCCAGGAGGGCACGCAGATCCCGGGTGGCCCGGCGCTGCGCGGCCGCGTCCAGCGCGCGCCCGGTGGCCAGCATCACCGCGATCAGCGCACCGGCGAGGTACTCGCCCACCGCGAGCGTGCCCAGCAGGGCGAGCACCGCGATCAGGTCTACCCCGAGCTGCCGCCGCAGCAGCGCCGCCACGACCCACCCGGTCGCGGGGACCACCGCGACGACCGTGCTCGCAGCCCACAGCCGGTCCGCCCAACCATCCACCCCAGCCGCCCAGGCCACCCCGCCGGCAGCCAGCAGTGCGAGCGTCGTGGCCAGCAGCGTCGGCTCGAACCACCGCCGCAGCCCGGACACATGCTCGCGCGTCAGTGCGCCTGCGACCACGGCGTCCTCCGATCCGGCGGCCTCTGTTGGGCCCAACCTCGCCTGCGTGCCTGTGACGCGTCCATCGGCGTCGGACCCGAGAGCGGCGCATCGTTGGTCCCGCCGGCCAGTGGCCGACGTCCCGCCTCGGCGGTACGGCACGCCACCGCGTCAGCCGCCGGGGGCGTCGGACCGATGGCCCGGGCGACGGTCAGGAACGGGATGTGGTCGACAATTCGGGTCGCCGTGGCCCTGGCTGCCCGTCAGCGCCCTGGGCTGGTCGCCCGGGGCAACGGAGAGACGTCGGTCACCGGGTCGGCGGGGCAGCGGCCGGCAGCCCTTCGCCGGCGAGGGTCTGCAGCGTGGCGCGCACGCCGTCGGCGAAGACCTGGACGTCGGGGCAGGTGTCCCGGTCGGCCACGGCGATGAGGGACAGCTGCCCGGCGTAGCTGAGCGCTCCGACGCCGAGGGTGAAGTTGCCGGTGATCGGCACGACCGGGATCAGCTCCAGCAGCGGCGCGCCGGCCAGGAAGAGCTGCTGGTGTGGGCCGGGCACGTTCGTGACCGACACGTTCGCCGTCCGCTGACGGGTGACCATGTGCCAGGCGGCTCGCTGCAGGAAGCCGACCGGCAGGGCGTTGAGCCCGGGTGAGGTGGTGCGCTGCTTGCGGCCGCGGGTGTCGGCGGCGATCACCTTCAGCCGGCGGATCGGGTCGGGCTCGCCGATCGGGAGTGGCACGACCATGACCGCGTCCTGGTTGCCCTGCGCCTTGCCGGCTTCTTCGCTGTGCAGCGAGACCGGCACCCAGCCCTGCAGCACCAGGCCGTCGACCGGTTGGCCGCGGGAGAGCAGCAGCTCCCGGATGCCGCCCGCGACGGCGGCCAGAAGCACGTCGTTGACCTTGCCGCCGTGTGTGTGCGCGATTCGCCTGACCGGCTCGAGTCCGGCGCGGACGACGGCCAGGCGCCGGTACCGGCCGATCGGGCGGTTGAGGTTGCTGCGCGGCGCCCGGTTGCCGAGGAGGCCGACGGTCGCGGCCGGCCAGGCGCGCTGCACCCGGCGGGCGGTGGCACCGGGCCTGGCCAGCACGCGGAGCACGGTGCCGATCGCGCGGCCCCGGCGGCGCAGGTTGTCGCGCAGCAGTTCCCTGAACGTTGGCTGCGGCGCCGGCGACCACATCGGTGCCGGCGGCAGCGGCGGATCCGGCTCGGCATCGAACAGCGCCCCCAGCGTGGCCACTCCGGCCGTCCCGTCGGCGATCGCGTGATGCACCCGGACGTAGAGGATCACCCGGCGCTCCGGCAGACCGGTGAGCAACCAGATGCGCCACAGCGGCCGGGACCGGTCCAACGGGCCGGCACGCAGCTTCTCGACCGTGTCCAGCAACTCGGCTTCACCGGCGGGCGCCGGCACCGGCACAGCCTGGACGTGGTCCTCGAGGCGGAACGTCGGCGCGTCGATCCACAGCGGGCCCCCCAGGCCCCAATGCGGAATGTGCAGAACCTGACGGAAGCGCGGCACCCGGGGGAGATGGCGGGCAATGGCCTCCCGGACGTCCTCGATGCGCAGGTGGTCGTCCGCGTCGAGCAGCCGGGCGCCGTCCAGAACGGCGAGGGCACCGATGTCCACCGGCCAACCCAGCTCATCGGGTGGCAGGCTCATCCGGTCCTGCCCGGTCAGCCGCTCCATACTGAATCACCCGCCATCCCGATGCGCGGTCTCAACCGGCCGTCGGCGCCCCGTGATGGACATGCTCACCGGTCCGCCGGTGTACAGGTCCAGGCGGAGCAGCATCACCAGGCAGGCCGCGCCGCAGAACGCCAGCGCCCAACCGCGCACGTCGGCCGGCGAGAGGACACCGACGACTGCGAGGGCGGCCAGGACCACGCCGAGCCCGACCGTGGCGACGGACATCTCCAGGATCGGCCGCCACGCCATCCCCCGGAACCGCACCCACCCGGCCATCGGCACAGTGATCAGGCAGGCGACGATCAGCACCGCCGCCGCGGGAGCGGATTCGCGGAGGTCGGGGTACCCCAGCAGCGCCGGCCCGGCGACGAAGACCAGGACGGTGAGTGCGGTGCCACCGACACACATGGCCACGCACATCTCCAGGAAGTGCCGGGTGAAGCTCCACACCCGGCGGGCGGCGCTCCGGGTCTGCCGACCTGCGGCCGGTCGGCGGGACACGGTCTCGGTCATGTCGCCTCCTGACGGAAAGGGAGGACCGGCGTGCTGCTGTCCCGTCGTGTCCGCACTCCACGCCTGGACCGGCGGGACCGCCAGAGCCGGACAGCACCGCCTGGCAGTGCCGCTCGGGCCCCCCAGTGCGTCCTTCGGCGGTGAGCACCCGGTCCTTCTAGCGGTACAGGCGTCGGTGCCGTCGCTCGGCGGACGAGGCGTGCGACGTCCGAGGCGTAGGGCTAGTCGGTGGCCGCCGGGCCACCGGCGGTGACGACGCCGCGGCGGGCGCTCGGAGTTCGTCCTGCACCCCGGCGGCAAGACGTCGAGCTCGGGGACGGCATTCCGGTCGGCGACTGCCATGGTGCCGAAGCGCCCAGGAGTCCTCTTGGAGGCCCGTTGGACCTTGCGAGCGGTGCGGTGAGCCAACTCGGCCGGCCTGTCCGAAGCGCGTGTCAAGACATCGTGGACGCCCGAACCCACGGATTGTGGGTTGGGGTGTTTGTCATGTGCGGGCTGGGCCGGGTGGTCGTCCGGTGGGCTGGTAGTCCTTGCGAGGTTCGAGGACGAGGTCTCTGAGGAGCTCGCCCGTGGCGGCGTCGGAGTGGCGGCGGCCCCTCATCCGAGTGCGCGGTCGAGGTTGTACGCGGCGCTGATCAGCGCCATATGGGTGAAGGCCTGAGGGAAGTTGCCGAGCTGCTCGCCGGTCAGCCCGATCTCCTCGGAGTACAGACCGACGTGGTTGGCGTAGGTCAGCATCTTCTCGAAGGCCAGCTGGGCCTGGTCGAGCCGACCCGCCCGGGTCAGGGCCTCCACCCACCAGAAGGAGCACATCGAGAAGGTTGCCTCCCGGCCGGACAGCCCGTCGGGGGACGCGTCGACGCGGTAGCGGTAGACCAGGCTGTCGGAGACGAGTTCGGCGCTGATGGCGTCGAGCGTGGAGAGCCAGCGCGGGTCGGTGGGCGCGATGAACTTGACCAGCGGCATGAGCAGCACCGACGCGTCGAGCACGTCGGTGTCGTAGTGCTGGACGAACGCGCGCCGGCCGGGGTGCCAGCCGCGCTCCGTGATCTGGTGGTAGATGCGGTCGCGGGCTGCCATCCAGCGGAGGATGTCGGCGGGCAGCCCGCGGTGCAGAGCCACGCGGATGGCACGTTCGACGGCCACCCAGCTCATCAACCGCGAGTGGGTGTAGTTCCGGCGGCCGCCGCGGGTCTCCCAGATCCCCTCGTCCGGCTGGTCCCAGTGCTCGATCAGCCACTCGAGGGTGCGGGTGACGTCGGCCCAGCCGTCCTGGTAGATCGGGAGGCCGAACTTGTCGCACAGGTAGAGCGAGTCCATCAGCTCGCCGTAGACGTCCAGCTGCAGCTGGGTCGCCGCGCCGTTGCCGATCCGCACCGGACCGGAGCCCCGGTAGCCCTCCAGGTTGGGAAGCTCGGCCTCGGGCAGGTCCTCGCGCCCGTCGATGCCGTACATGATCTGCAGCGGGCCGGACTCGCGCTCGGTACCGTGCCGGACGCGGTCCTGCAGCCAGGCCATGAAGGCGCCGGCCTCCTCGGTGAACCCCAACCGCAGCAGCGCGTAGAGGGAGAAGGCAGAGTCGCGCATCCAGGTGTAGCGGTAGTCCCAGTTGCGCTCACCGCCCAGCTGTTCGGGCAGGCTGGTGGTGGGGGCGGCCACGAGTGCGCCGGTGGGTGCGTAGGTGAGCAGCTTCAGGGTCAGCGCCGAGCGGTGCACCATCTCCCGCCACCGTCCGGCGTAGCGCGAGCGGCGCAGCCAGCCACGCCAGAAGGCCACGGTTGCGTCGAACCCGGCGGCGACGTCTACGTCGGATACCGGCACCGGCGGCTGCCCTTCGTCGACGGTGTCGAGCACGAAGGTCGCCGTCTCCCCGGCGCGCAGCTCGATGCGGGCGCGCACGTCGCGGGCCCCGACGACCTGGAGCGGGCAGCGGGTCGACAGGGCGAGCTCCAGCCCCGGCGCGCGGAACAGCGCACCGTGCGGGGCGAGGCTGACCTGGTGGCAGGCACGCGCGTAGTCGAAGCGCGGTGCCACGTCGACCAGGAATCTCATCCGGCCGCGCACGACGATCACCCGGCGGATGACGCGGTGCCGGTGCGCAGCCTCGCCGGACAGCGCGGGCGGCATGAAGTCCTGCACCTCACCAACACCGTCCGGGGTCAGGAAGCGGGTGATGAGCACGGCGGTGTCGGGCAGGTAGAGCTGCCGGGAGGTCCAGCCGTCGCCATCGGGCGCGATGCGGAACCGGCCGCCCCGGTCGGCGTCGAGCAGCGCCGCGAAGACGCTGGGGGAGTCGAATCGTGGGCAGCAGTACCAGTCGATGGTTCCGTCCGTGCCGACCAGGGCCACGGTGTGCAGGTCGCCGATCAGCCCGTGCTCGGCGATGGGCAGGTAGCGCGGTAGCCGGGCCGCACCGGACGCCACTCGGTCCTCCTCGACCTGCATCGGACGCCTCCGACCGGTACCGGGCCGCGCCTACGGCACGAGGACGAGCTTGCCCTTCGCCGCCGAGGACTCGAGCAGCTCGTGCGCGCGTCGAGCCTCGGTCAGCGGCAGGCGCTCGGCCACGACCGGGTGGATCTTGTCCGCGGCGAGCAGCTCGAGCAGCGCGCCCATGTCCTCCTGGAACCACTGCGGGTTCCGCGGGCCGCCGCCGACCAGGCGGGCCGGCCGGCGTCCGGATACCGGCAGCCACTGGCGGCTGTCGCGCAGCCGCTGGATCCGGTACGCCATCACCTTCCGGCGCGGGTCCAGCAGGCCCCACAGCGAGACGGTGGCGGTCGTGCCGTACCACTCGGCCCAGCCGGCGGCCCACCGCCACCGGCTGGTGCGCCCCCGGGCGAGCATGGCGTAGTGGCCGTAGACGACGAGCCGGCCGCCGGACCGCAGGGCGCGGAAGGAGCGGATGGACGTCGCGCCGCCGATCCCGTCGAGGACGACGTCCACCCCGTCGCCGGTCAGCTGCCGGATCCGGGACAGGAAGTCCTCGTTGCGGTAGTCGATGGCCACCGCGCCGAGCCGCTCGACAGCGGCGCGGTCGCGGGCCGATGCGGTGCCGTAGAGGCGCAGCCCGTCCAGGGCGCCGAGCTCGAGGACTGCGACGCCGACCCGGCCGGCGGCGCCGTGCACCAGCACCGACTCGCCGGTCTGCACGTGCGCGCTGCGGTGCAGCATCTGGTAGGCGGTCCCGTAGGTCAGGACCAGCCCTACGACCTGCGCCGGATCGAGGCCCTCGGGCACCTCGACGGCCTCGGTCTCGGGCACGCAGACGTACTCGGCGTAGCCGCCGTAGGCGGTCAGTGCGGCGACTCGGTCCCCGACGTGCAGCCGCGAGCAGGACGGCCCCAGTTCGTCGACGACGCCGACCAGCTCGTAGCCGGGCGTGAACGGCGGTCTCGGCACCCCCAGGTACGTGCCGGCACGCAGCTGGGCATCGGTCAAGGACACCCCCGCGGCGAGGACCCGGACGCGCACCTCACCCGGACCCGGCCGGGGGACGTCGTCCTCCACCACCCGCAACACCTCGGGTCCGCCATACCGGTCGACGACCACACGCTTCATCGCTCCAGGCCTTCCTCGCGGTTGATCGGCCCTCGGCGGAGGCCCACCGCGGTGTCCACCGCCCAGCGGGACGCCTGTTCGCAGGCTTAGTCCCCCGCGTGCCACCCCAGCCAGGGGCCAACGCCACGGACGCCGCGTCGTACGACCCCGATCGCGCGAGCCGAGTTGCCCTCCGGGAACCGGGAAGCGGTTGAGCTGCCGCACACTCGCGACCTCGGCGGTGACCGTTGCCTCGGGAGACGCGAGCTCACGTCGGTGACCGTGAGCGTCCCTGTCGTCCGTTCAGAGCGA
>Ga0308174_10001385_pt1 | contig 11251 bp, 10 predicted proteins | sample PhyPR2_FD_203894 | JGI IMG/M metagenome (GOLD analysis project Ga0308174, IMG submission 203894) | Soil microbial communities from UC Gill Tract Community Farm, Albany, California, United States - DLSLS.P.R2 | ecosystem: Environmental > Terrestrial > Soil > Agricultural land | place: USA... | reverse complement strand
AGGCGCTGTGCATGGAGCGGAAGCTTAAAGGCTGGAGTCGGGCGAAGAAGCTGGCCTATGCGGCGAGTGATTGGGCTGCGGTTCGCGCCTTGGCGAAAGGTAAGCATCGGCATGAACTCTAGACGCTTCGACTTCGCGGTCTGCGACCGCTACGCTCAGCGCGAACGGTTTTTCAATCAGTGCGTCATCGATTATCCAAACCTCGCTGAGAGGAATGGGTGCCGTGGAGCAAATCCGATGAGAACCGAAACAATGCGCTGCCGGCTCCAGAGCCAATCAACATGTCCGCTTTGACCTACCAATCCGGCTTTGCCAACGAGTTCGCGACCGAGGCTGTTGCAGGCACCCTGCCGGTGGGGCGCAACTCGCCGCAGCGCGCGGCGCACGGCCTTTATGCGGAGCAGATTTCGGGCACCGCGTTCACCGCGCCGCGGCATCTGAACCGGCGCAGCTGGCTGTACCGCATCCGGCCCGGCGCCATGCACCAGCCGTTCGCATTGCGCGAAAGCCCACGTTTCCACAATGTGTTCGGTGATGCGCCGACACCCCCGGACCAGCTGCGCTGGGATCCGCTGCCGCTGCCTTCCGAGCCCACGGACTTCGTTGATGGGCTAGTCACGATGGCCGGCAACGGCAGCCCAGCCTCGCAATCCGGGATTGGCATCCATCTGTATGCGGCCAACCGGTCGATGCAAGGCCGCTACATCTACGATGCCGATGGCGAGTTGCTGATCGTGCCGCAACTCGGGCGCTTGCGGATTGCCACCGAGCTTGGCGTGCTCGAGGTCGAGCCGCAGGAAATCGCGGTGATCCCGCGCGGTATCCGTTTCCGGGTCGAGCTGCAGGACCTGGTCGATGGTGCAGGCGAAGCGCGCGGCTATGTCGCCGAAAACTTCGGCGCGCTGTTGCGGCTCCCGGAACTCGGCCCGATCGGATCGAACGGATTGGCCAATGCGCGGGATTTCCTGGCGCCGGTTGCGGCTTACGAGGACATCGACGGCGATTTCGAACTGCTGGCGAAATTCCAGGGCCGCCTGTGGTCGGCCCGCATCGATCATTCGCCACTTGATGTGGTTGGCTGGCACGGTAACTACGCGCCGTACAAATACGACTTGCGCCGCTTCAATGCGATCGGATCGATCAGCTACGACCATCCGGATCCGTCGATCTTCACCGTCATGACGTCGGCATCCGACACGCCGGGCGTGGCGAATCTGGATTTCGTGATATTCCCGCCGCGCTGGCTCGTGGCGGAAGATACCTTTCGCCCGCCCTGGTTCCACCGCAACATCGCCAGCGAATTCATGGGACTGGTGCACGGCGCCTATGATGCGAAGGCCGGCGGTTTCGTGCCCGGCGGTGCGAGCCTGCATAATTGCATGAGTGGACACGGTCCCGATGCGGTGAGCTTTGAAAAAGCCAGCGCCGCCGATACCACGCGCCCCGACCACATCACCGACACGATGGCCTTCATGTTCGAAACGCGGCACGTGATCCATCCAACCCGGCAGGCGCTGAATTCGCCGCAGCGGCAACGCGGCTATGCCGAATGCTGGCATGGATTGAAGAAGCATTTTGCGCCGTGATGGATTGCCGCCTGTTAATGCCACGCACCACGCGCACCGCACGCGCATGAGCAAGAGCACCGCCGGAGGCGACGCGCTCTACAGCGACTATGCCGACTGGAAGAAATGGGGTGGGGAGTTCGAGCCCAGTGAGCGCGAGTCGCGCTATTTCAGCGTTGAATTGGCGGACGTGGAAATCGCCGGCCGGCGCGTGCTCGAGATCGGCTTTGGCAACGGCAGCTTCCTCGAGTGGGCGCGGCGCCAGGGTGCACTCGTCGTCGGTACGGAGCTTGACGCTGCCATGGTCGAGCGCGCACGCAGCAAAGGCTTCGAAGCCCATACCGAGTCTTTACATGCACTCGTCGCTTCCGGCCAGCGTTTCGATCTCGTGGTGGCGTTCGACGTGTTCGAGCACTGGGACACACCGGCACTGATTACCAACCTGCAGCAGATTGCCTTGCTGCTCAATCCTGCGGGCCAGGTGCTGGCGCGTTTCCCGAATGGACAGAGCCCGTTCGGGCGCGTATTCCAGTATGGCGACCTGACGCATCGGGGCGTGCTGTCCGCCTCGAGCGTGCGCCAGCTGGCGCGCATGACCGGTTACACGGTGGAGCGCGTCGGCAACGCCCAAAGGGTGCCGGTGCACAGCGACTTTTTCTCGCGCGTCAAGCATCATTGGCGCCGAGCCCAGTGCGCGCGCATCGAACGCAGGCTCGCCCGGCTTTATGGGTTCGGCCGGTTGGCACTCGATCCGAACCTGACTGCGCTACTGCGCAAAAACGATGCGCTGCCAGCAGGGCCGGCAGCTCCTTCCGACGATCCAGGAATGTTTCCGCGATGAAATTGGCGACGTTGAAAACCGGCCGGCGTGACGGCACGCTGATCGTGGTCAGCCGCGATCTGTCCAAGGCGGTGCGCGTCAGCGATATCGCCGCAACCCTGCAGTCGGCGCTGGATGACTGGAGCAGCGCCGCGCCGCGCCTGAATCGCATTGCCGAGTTGCTCGATGCCAGTCACGCCGAAACGATCAACGGCGAGGAAGTCTTCGCAGTCGATCCGGCTGCACTCGCCGCGCCGTTGCCGCGCGCTTACGAGTTCGTCGACGGCAGCGCGTACCTGCCGCATGTCGAGCGCGTACGACGCGCGCGCGGCGCGCAGGTTCCGGAAAGCTTCTACAGCGATCCGCTGATGTACCAGGCGGTGAGCGCGGGCTTTTATGGTCCCTGCGATCCGGTGCGCGTGCCGAGCGAGGAGTACGGGATCGATCTGGAGGCCGAAGTCGTCGTCGTCACCGACGACGTGCCGATGGCGCCGACGCCGGAGCAGGCGGCTGCGCACATCCAGCTGATCGGCCTGATCAACGATGTGTCGCTGCGCAACTTGATTCCGAACGAACTCGCCAAAGGGTTCGGCTTCCTGCAGTCCAAGCCACGGTCGACGTTGGCTCCGGTGGTTGTCACTCCGGACGAACTCGGCCCGGCTTGGCGCGACTCGAAGGTTCACTTGCCGCTGCGCAGCCAGATCAACGGCACGCTGCTGGGGGCGCCGGAAGCCGGCGACGACATGCAGTTCAGTTTTGCCCAGCTCATTGCCCACGCGGCAAAGACGCGCCCGTTGGCGGCTGGCACGATCGTCGGTTCCGGGACTGTCGCCAATCAGGACGAAGGCCGCGGCGCTTCCTGCCTGGCCGAGCGGCGCACGCTTGAAACCATCGCACACGGCAAACCGACGACCCCGTTCCTGAAATACGGCGACGCAGTGCGGATCGAAATGCTGGATGCGCAGGGCCGCAGCATCTTCGGTGCCATCGAACAGACGATCCGGCCTGCGGGCGAGTAAATCTCTCCAATCGCGCGCCGATTTTTGCTAGTCTGCGGCAGCACGACGGGGGGAAGCACATGGCTGCGGTAGGTTTGAAGCTGTACAGCTATTGGCGTTCGAGCGCATCGTACCGGGTACGGATCGCGCTCAACCTCAAGGGCCTTCCGTATGAGCAGATTACGCTGCACCTGACCGATAACGGCGGCGCGCAGCATGCTGCGGATTATCGTGCGTTGAATCCCCAGGAACTGGTGCCGGTACTGATCGACGGTGAACGCGTCGTGCGGCAGTCGTTGACGATCATCGAATATCTGGATGAATCATATCCGGGCGAACTAACGCTGCTGCCGGCCACGGCGCGTGCCAGGGCGCGCGTGCGCGCCCTGGCACAGATGATCGCCTGCGACATCCATCCGCTCGCGAACTTGCGCGTGATGCAGTACCTCGAACACGAATTCAATGCGCCGAAGATCGAGCGCGAGACCTGGACCCGGCACTGGATTGGCGAGGGCTTCAAGGCGATCGAAGCGCTGTTGACGGAGAATCCCGGAACCGGAGTTCATTGCGAGGGCGACGAGCCGTCGCTCGCCGACGCCTGCCTCGTTCCCCAAGTATACAATGCGCGGCGCGCGGGCCTCGAGCTGGGCGCGTTTCCAATCATCCAGCGGATCAACGAGAACTGCCTCAAGCTGCCCGCATTCGAAAACGCCCGGCCGGAAAACCAGCCGGATGCGCCGAGGAGCTGAGAGGGGAGTGAGACGTGAGACGAAAGGGCAGGGAATACCCAGACGTCGCGATAACTCACGCGATCACAGAACGCTGCCTTTGCGTCTCAAGTCTCACACGCGCCTAAAACGTTGCCGCATCGTACGGGTCGTGAACCGGTGAATCGCCGCCTTCGCTGAGGCGGATGCGCAGCGCCAGGCCGTCGCGAGAATCGGCTTTGTTCAGGGCTTCATCGAGCTCGATGATGCCGGTCTTGTACAGCGTCATCAGTGCCTGGTCGAAGGTCTGCATGCCTTCCTGCAGGCTGCGCTCCATCGCTTCCTTCATCTCGTGGATCTGGCCTCGGCGAATCATGTCGCGGATCAGCGGCGTATTGAGCAGCACTTCGACCGCGGGCAGGCGGCGCCCGTCTTTGCCGATGACGAGACGCTGGCTGATCACCGCGCGCAGGTTCAGCGCGAGATTCATCAGCACGTTGCGGTGGGCCGACTCCTGGAAGAAGTTCAGGATGCGTTCGAGTGTCTGGTCGGCGTTGTTCGAATGCAGCGTCGCCAGGCACAGATGGCCGGTTTCGGAAAACGAAATCGCCGCTTCCATGGTTTCAGCATCGCGGATTTCGCCGATCATGATGACGTCCGGCGCCTCGCGCATCGCGTTCTTGAGCGCGTCATGGTAGCTGTGGGTATCGAGGCCGACCTCGCGCTGGTTGATGACCGATTTCTTATGCCGGTGCAGGTATTCGATCGGATCCTCGACTGTGAGGATGTGGCCGGACACGTTCTGGTTGCGGTGGTCGATCATCGAGGCAAGCGTCGTCGACTTGCCCGAGCCGGTGGCGCCCACCAGCAGGATCAGGCCGCGCGGCTCCATGATCAGTTGCTTGAACAGCACCGGCAGGCGTAATTGCTCGATCGAGGGAATGTCGCTCTTGATCGCTCGGATCACCATACCGACTTCGCCGCGCTGCTTGAACACGTTGATGCGGAAACGGCCGGCGTCCTTGACGGCGATCGCGAGGTTCAACTCCAGGTCGCGTTCGAACTGCGGCACCTGGCCCTCGTCCATCAGCGAGTAGGCGATCTTCTTGGCCATGCCGCTCGGCAGGCCGGTGTTGCCGAGCGGGTAGAGCTTGCCTTCGACCTTGATGTTTACCGGGGCGCCGGTCGTCAGGAACATGTCCGACGCGCCTTTTTCGGTCATGAGCTTGAGGAAATAGCCGATGTCCATGGGTGCCTCTCGTATCGTTCGCAACGCGGCAGGCGCAACGGGTTTGCGCCTGCCGACAGATTGTCGTTGCCTTGGAGGCGCGGCTATCCCCACAATACCTGTCGGGGCGTCGCCATCCGGCTACGAGGAATCTTATGACACTAATGCCGGCAAAAATCTATCGACCGGTCGCCGTTTTGTGCGTGCTGCTCGCCGCATGCGGCCCGACCAAACCGCCGCCGATGGGGCTGGAAGACGCGAGCGCACGACTGCAGGCGGCGCGTGATGCCGGCGCGAGCACCTACGCGCCACTCGAGGTGCGCAGCGCGGAGGAACGCCTGTCCGCAGCGCGTGCCGCTGCCGGCAAGGGGGACTACGACGTCGCGATCCAGTTCGCACAGGAGTCGCGCGCCAACAGCGACCTGGCGCAGGCCAAGTCGCGCCTGGGCAAGGCGCGTGAAAAGGTCGAGGCGCGCACACGCGAAAACGCGCAGTTGCGCGAGGACCTCGGCGGCAATGCCGATGCGGGAGCACCAGGGCCATGAAATTGCGCATCGGACTGTTCCTGCTATTCACTGCGGCTTGCAGCTTCGCAATCGCGGCAAAAGCCGATTTGGACTACGCACGATTGCGTGCAAGCCTCAACGACCTGGCCGCCGATCCGGTCCTCGGCCAGTTGGCCCCCGCCGAACGTGCACTGGCTGACCAGAGCGTCCAGGCCCTGATCGATTCCAGCGGCAAGGAGCGGGCACATCTGCTGTACCTGGCAGAGCGGCGCGTCGATATTGCCTATGCGACCGCCCAGGCGATCGATCAGGAACGCCGACTCGACAAGCTCGACCGCGAGCACGACCAGATTCTGCTGGCGGCCAGTCGCCGCGATGCCGAGCAGGCCCGGCTCGAAGCCGAGAAGCAGCGCATCCAGAGCCTGGCTCAAGCCGAGGAAGCCGAGCGCTTGCGCGCCGAGGCCGATGCCGCGCGGGCGCAAGGCGAACAGAATGCGCAGGACGCGGAGAATGCGCGCCGTGAAGCCGCGCAGACCAAACGCTTGGCCGACGCGCAAGCCAAAGAGGCGGCGCTGTCGCGCAAGGAAGCCCAGTTGCTTGCCGAGGCTGCCGCGGCCGATGGGCGCGCGGCGCCTGCCGCCGCCCGCGACACCACTGCACCCGCACGCATGACCATCGAAGACGCGGCGTTCTCGCCCGGATTGCCGACGTTGCGAGCCGACGCGCGCGCCAACATTGCGCGAGTCGTCGCCTTCGTCAACAAGCAGCCATCAAAGCCGGTCCGGATCGAAGGCTACAGCGACAAGGGTGGCAGCACGGCCGACAGCCGCGCCCTTTCCCAGAAGCGCGCGGAAGCCGTGCGCGACGCGCTGATCGCGGCCGGAGTGGAGGCACGGAGGATCACGGCGGTAGGCCTGGGCGAAGCCCAGCCGGTCGCTGCGAATACGTCCGAAGCGGGACGCGCGAAGAACCGCCGCGTGGAGGTTGTTCTGGAGAACCGCTAGTGGCGGACTGTGCTGGAGTTGGGACGGTAATTTCCTTTGCGCACAATGATTTATCGCTGAGGAAAAAATCCGGTTGCACCGGTACGGGCAAGAGAGTAGGGTCGATTTTGCCGCAGGCTTGGCGCCAAGCCCGCCCGCGGATCAAACGAGCCCATGACCGACCTAAACAACGAAGAACCCTGCGTCTCACTGCTTGCGGTGAATGCCTACGCAGCGCGTAATCGGCGTCGTCACGGCTCATTCCAGGAACCTTTCTGCGAGAGCGCATCGACGCGTTCGATGTGCAATCGTGCCTGCATTTCAGAGGAGGTCGGCTGATGTTCGAGAACCAGCAGAAAGATGTCGAAGTGCTGATAAAGAGCGATTCGGAATTCCGCAGCCTGTATCAGCGCCATCAGGAGCTCGATAGCAAGGTGCGCGATGCGGAATTGGGCGTGTTGCCGCTGGACGACACGACCCTGCACAACATGAAAAAGGAAAAACTGCGCGCGAAGGATCGACTCGTGAACATGTGGGAGCGATACCGCTCTACACATTGAGGTTCTCTGGGGGATGCAACACCGCATGCGCCGACTTCGTCAGACGTTCGCGCGCCTCACAACCCCGCCCACCTACCGTGCCTGCAAGCGGCCTGGTTTCGCTCAAAACATGTGCAAGGCACAGTAGGTGGGATGCCCCTGACTCGAGGGGCTACGCATCAAAGAAGTCCTGGAGATCACGAAGGGAGCGCGCGATTCCGCGCGCTGCTCCTGTTCCAGGACTGCGGTATCGCTCAAGCTAGCGTTGCGCGAGCGAAATACGGGGGACGGCTTGCTCGGCATTCCTCGGCATGAACCGGCCCGCGGTCTGATGTAAAATCCCGCCTTTGTGCAGGCGTGCTGCGCGCGCCACTAATACCTTTCTTCAGCTTCGGCCCGGCCCCGACCGCGGCATCAGGGAGTTCCGAATGCCGGTGCATGAAAGCGTTCTCGAACTGATCGGCAACACGCCGATCGTCAAAGCACGGCGGCTGGATTGCGGGCCGTGCGAGTTGTTCCTGAAGCTCGAGAGCGCCAATCCCGGCGGCTCGATCAAGGATCGCATTGGGCTGTCGATGATCGAGGGCGCCGAGCGTGCCGGCAAGATCAAACCCGGCGACACGCTGGTCGAAGGCACCGCCGGCAACACCGGCATCGGCCTTGCGCTGGTAGCCCAACAGAAGGGCTATCGCCTCATTCTGGTCGTCCCGGACAAGATGAGCCGTGAGAAGATCTTCAATCTCAAGGCCATGGGCGCCGAGGTCGTGCTGACCCGGTCCGATGTCGCCAAGGGTCATCCCCAGTACTACCAGGACTTGGCCGAACACCTCGCCCGCGAGACGCCGGGCGCCTATTTCATCAACCAGTTCGGCAACCCGGACAATCCGCGCGCGCACGAGCAGGTCACCGGGCCGGAAATCCTGCGGCAGATGGAAGGCAAGCTCGACGCGTTTGTTTTCGGCTGCGGCTCGTCCGGCACGATGACCGGCATCTCGCGCCATTTCGCCAGCGCCGCGCCCAACGTGGAACTGATCCTGGCCGATCCGGTCGGCAGCATCCTCGCGCAGTTCATCAATGACGGCACGCTGTCGACCAAGTCGGCGTCATGGATGGTCGAGGGCATCGGGGAGGACTTCCTGCCGTCGATCTCGGATTTTTCGCGCGTCAAGAAAGCCTACGCGATTACCGATAAGGAGAGCTTCCTCGCGGGGCGCGAGCTGCTGGCCAAGGAAGGTATTCTCGGCGGCTCGTCAACCGGCACGCTGCTTGCCGCCGCATTGAAGTACTGTCGCGAGCAGACGACACCCAAGCGGGTCCTCGTGCTGGTCTGCGATACCGGCAATAAATATTTGTCGAAGATGTACAACGACTACTGGATGCTCGACAACGGCTTTCTCGAGCGCAGCAGCACCGGCGACCTGCGCGACCTGATCCTGCGGCCGTATTCGCAGCGCGACACCGTCGTGGTCGGGCCGGTCGAACCGCTGACCACGGCTTATCAGCGCATGAAGCTGTACGATGTATCGCAACTGCCGGTGATGGATGGCGACCGCATCGTCGGCATCGTCGATGAATCCGACCTGCTGCTGCACGTCTACGGCGATGAAGCCAAATTCCGCGATCCGGTATCGACCGCGATGATCAGCAAGCTGCAGATGCTCGATGTCAAATCGCCAATCGAAGCGCTGCTGCCGGTGTTCGAGGCCGGTCACGTCGCGATCGTCGTCGACGGCGAAAAATTCCTGGGGCTCATTACGCGCATCGACCTGCTGAATTATCTGCGCCGTCGCGTGCAGTGAGTCGCCCGATCAGGAGCGAATAGATTGAACGGAGAACACAGAGAACACGGAGACAAGCAATTGAGTTTGCCTCTGCTTTCTCCGTGTTCTCTCGGCAATTCCTTCGTGTTCTCCGTGTAAAAGCTTTTAGTTCGGACCAATAGCCAATCACATGATAAAAAACAGCAAGCACGGCCTCGGCACGCGCGCGATCCATGCCGGGCAAAGCCCCGATCCGTCGACCGGCGCGATCATGGTGCCGATTTATGCGACTTCAACCTACGTGCAGTCCAGCCCGGGTGTGCACAAAGGCTACGAGTACAGCCGCACACAGAATCCCACACGCATGGCTTATGAGCGTTGCATCGCGGATCTGGAAGGAGGATCGCAAGGCTACGCGTTCGGCTCCGGCCTGGGCGGCGCCAGCACGGTGCTCGATCTGCTCGACTCGGGCAGTCACGTGATCGCGATGAACGACCTTTATGGCGGCACTTACCGCTTGTTCGAGCGGGTGCGGCGGCGCAGCGCGGGCCTCGATTTCACGTTCGTTGATCTGAACGACGGTGCAGCGCTCAAAGCCGCACTGAAGCCGAACACGCGCATGATCTGGGCCGAGACCCCGACCAATCCGATGCTCACGGTCGTGGACCTGGCCAAGGTCGGCGCGTTTGCGCGCAAGCACGGACTGATCTTCGTTGTCGACAATACCTTCTGCTCGCCGATCCTGCAGCGGCCGCTCGAGTACGGGGCCGACCTGGTGCTGCATTCGGCTACCAAGTACCTCAACGGCCATTCCGACATGATCGGTGGCGTCGTTGTCGTCGGTGACAACAGTGAGTTGCGCGAGCAGATGGCGTTTTTGCACAACTCGGTCGGTGCAGTCGCCGGCCCGTTCGATTCATTCCTCGCGATGCGCGGCCTCAAGACGCTGCATTTGCGCATGCGGGCGCATTGCGCAGGGGCAATGACGCTCGCAGCGTGGCTGGAGAAGCATCCTGCGGTCGAGCGCGTGATCTACCCGGGACTCAAATCGCACCCGCAGTACGCGCTGGCAAAACGCCAGATGGATGGTCCCGGCGGCATCATCTCGATCGTGGTCAAGGGCGGCCTGCGCAAGGCGCGGCGCATGCTCGAGCGGTGCAAATTATTCGCGCTCGCCGAATCCCTCGGCGGGGTGGAAAGCCTGATCGAACACCCGGCGATCATGACCCACGCCTCGGTGCCGGCCGCCAATCGCAAGAAGCTCGGCATCAGCGATGGACTGATCCGGCTTTCGGTGGGCGTCGAGGACATCGCCGACTTGCGCGCGGAGCTCGCGGGTGCCCTCGGCTGACGCAATCGCACGCATGCACCTGCTTCGGGCTACAGGCCCGGCACCATGAGCGTGCATGTACATTTTGACCGGCCCGCAGGGCCTCTGGTACAGAACCTGGTTCAGGAGTTTTGCGGCTGGATCGCGATACCCAAGCACGCTAAGGACCAAAAACTGGAATTCCTGATCGATGGCGCTCCCATCGCCGCTCAGCGCTATCAGCGACCTGATGCGGAGCGCATATGGGGCGGATCGCATGTTGAGGGATGGACATTCTGGCTGGACCAGACGACCACTTTCCAACGAGCGCGGCGCACGCTCGAATTCAGCGTGCGGGTCGGCGGTCACCCCGTGTACAAGCGACACTTCTATAAGAGCCGGAGCCTCATGCCGCGTGATCGCGATGGCGCGCTCTATTTCATGCACATTCCAAAGACGGCAGGTACCGCCTTGAGAGCCTATGTGGACTTTGCCTTCAAGGAGTTTGCGTCATGCATGGTCTACGGCCAATTCCCTGGAGTTAGTGTCGACGAGGTCACAGGAACTTACAGGAGTATGGCAAGCTCGAGAGAACTGTTTTACGGCCATTTCGATTTCGCATTAGTCCAAGAATTGCGTGACAATAATCCTAAAATCGTCACGGTCTTCAGGGAACCTGACGAACTGATTCAATCGTATCTCAGCTTTCATCCTGATCCTGTCCCCGTCTTTCTCGACAATCCGCTCACTAGGCATGTCTGTGGCCTAAGCTACGCTCCTCCGTTCGGACTGATCAGAGCAGAACATCTCGATATGGCATTGCGACGCATCGAGTC
>Ga0308174_10001384_pt1 | contig 11254 bp, 7 predicted proteins | sample PhyPR2_FD_203894 | JGI IMG/M metagenome (GOLD analysis project Ga0308174, IMG submission 203894) | Soil microbial communities from UC Gill Tract Community Farm, Albany, California, United States - DLSLS.P.R2 | ecosystem: Environmental > Terrestrial > Soil > Agricultural land | place: USA... | reverse complement strand
CAGCATCCATTCGCCGACTGTGGCGTAGTACTCAGCGAGGTCGCGCTTGGTGATGCCGTCCTCGCGGTAGAGCACTTTCTCCGGATTGCTGATCGCGACGCCGGCGACCGTGTTGGGCGCGTCTTCCGCCGGCGCGCGCTCGCGCGCTCCGCGCGTGCCTGGCGTGGCGGTTGCAGGCGCGCCGACTGCGCGCGCGACGCTCGTGCCCGGTGGGGTCCTGGCTGCCTTGCTCCTGGTTGCCTTGCGTTTGGCGGCGGCGGAAGGCCTGGCGGGCGCCTCCGTCTCATCGAGCGCTTGCGCCGGACGCTCGCGCACGACGTCGCGCGCCGCCTTGTCACGGCGCAGGCCCTGGAACGAAGGATGGCGCAGGGTGTCGTCGCGGGTCCATTCGGTGAATCGCACCTGCGCCACGAGGTCGGGCTTGACCCAGTGCGCACGCCGTCCTTCCGCGCCCGTCGGTGGATCGATGAAGGGGGGCTTGTCGGTGGCGCGCTTGGCGAGCTCGCGCGTGAGCATCGCAAGCGTCTTCTCGTTGAATCCAGTCCCGACCTTGCCTGCGTAGCGCAAATTGCCCTGCGCATCGTGCACGCCGATGAGCAGAGCGCCGAAGCCCGAGCGCGAGCCCTGCGGATCGGTCCAGCCACCGATGACCATCTCCTCGTTCTGCTGGCACTTCACCTTGACCCAGTCGTGGCCGCGCCGGCCGCTGTACGCCGAATCGCGCCGCTTCGAGATGATCCCTTCGAGCTCGAGCGCGCACGCTTCCTCGAAGAACGTCTGTCCTTTCCCTTCGACGTGGTCGCTGTAGCGGACCATGCCTTCACCGCGTGGCACGCGCTCGCGCAGCAGGCGCTTGCGCTCGAGGAGCGGGACTTCGCGCAGGTCGTAGCCGTCCACGAATGGCAGGTCGAATGCGTAATACGCCAGATGCTCGGCGCCTTCGCCGGCAAATGCGTTCTGCAGCGCCTGGAAGCTGCTGCGGCCGCTGGCATCGGGCGCGATCACCTCGCCGTCGATCCACGCCTCGTCCACCGGCAGGCGCGCAACCGCCGCCGCAAGCAACGGCAGGTTGGGCGTCCAGTCCTTGCGGTTGCGCGAGTACACGGTACAGCGGCCGCGCGCGACGTGGCACAGCATGCGGTACCCGTCGTACTTGATCTCGTGCAGCCACTCGTCGCCTTCTGGCGCGTCGTCGACGAGCGTCGCCAGCTCCGGCTGCAGCCATTCGGGACACCGCGCCTTGCGTGCGCCGGCGACCTTGGCGGGATCTCTGGCGGGCTTGCGCTTCGCCACCGCGCCGCTGCGCACGTTCTCCGCGACGGACCTGTTGGAGTGCCATTCGCGCTCCGGATCGGCGGCGATCTCCTCGAGACTGCGGCCCGAAGCGACGCTGTTGGGCAGGTCGTCGACGACGCGTGCATCGGCACCGGCGCGCGCGAACTCGTCGTCCTCCTTGATCAGCAGCCAGCTCTTCTCGCCGCCATACTTGCCGCTGCGGCTGCGCACGAGCGTCCAGCCGCCGTGCAGCTTCGCGCCTTCGAGCTCGAACTTGAGCTTGCCCTTGCGATAGCCCTCGGCCGGATCCTCCTTCGGAATCCACGTGCCGCGATCCCACAGCAGGACAGTGCCCGAGCCATACTGCTTGGGCGGAATGACGCCCTCGAACTCGCCGTATTCGATCGGGTGATCCTCGACGTGCATCGCGAGTCGCTTGTCGTTCGGGTCGAGGCTCGGTCCCTTCGGCACCGCCCAGCTCAGCAGCACGCCAGAAAGCTCCAGCCGGAAATCGTAGTGCAGGTGGCTGGCGGCGTGCTTCTGGATCACGAAGCGCAGGCCCTTCTGCTTGCGCGCGTGCACGCGCCCCTTCGGCTCGGGCGTCGTCTTGAAATTGCGCTTCTTGTGATAGACCTCGAGCGGCATGCCTGGGCCCGTTCGCGTCACGACCGCCGGCGCGGCGGCGCTGCATTCTCGCCGGTTTGCGTGGGCCGCGGCTATCGGTGTGCGCGGCGTGCGCCTGTCGGACGCGTCCGACGCTTGAAAGCGGCGCGCATCACCGCCATGTCGGGCGGATGGCTCTCGATCACCCGGTGTTCGAGCGTGTCGGCGGCCCGGCGGATGCACGTCCGGTGGCGCCCTCCGCAGTGCCGGACAGCGCACTCCTCGACGCGTACTCGCACGCGGTCACGGCAGCGGTTGCGCAGGTGGCACCCGCGGTGGCCCACGTGCGCGTCACCCGCGCGAAGGGGCGCCGCAGCGAGCAGCACGGATCCGGATCCGGGTTCCTCATCGCACCCGACGGGTATCTGGTCACCAACAGTCACGTCGCCGGCGCGGCGAGCGCGCTCGAAGTCACGCTGCCGGATGGACGTACGGCCGCTGCCACGATCGTCGGCGACGACCCCGATTCCGACCTCGCCGTGCTCAAGGTGGGCGCAAGCGACCTTGCGTGGTGCCGCTTCGGCGACTCGGCGCGCGTAAGGGTCGGTCAGATCGCGATCGCGATCGGCAGCCCCTATGGCTTCCAGCACACCGTCACGGCGGGCATCGTGAGCGCGCTCGGGCGGTCGATGCGCGCGCAAAGCGGGCGCCTACTCGACAACGTCCTGCAAACCGACGCTGCGCTCAATCCCGGCAACTCCGGCGGCCCGCTCATCGACAGCGGCGGCGCGGTCATCGGCGTCAACACGGCGGTGATCCGCGCGGCACAGGGTCTCTGCTTTGCGATCGCAGCGTCCACCGCCGAGCGCGTGAGCGTGGCGCTCATCCGCGAAGGCCGGGTGCGCCGCGCGTGGCTCGGCATCGGCGGGCAAACGCTTCCGTTGCCGCGCCGGATCGTGCGCCACTTCGACTTGCCAGGCGATTCGGCGGTGCGCGTGGACGCCGTGGAGGGCGGCTCGCCGGCCGCAACGGCCGGCATCGCGACCGGCGACGTGCTCGTGGCACTCGACGACGCGCCCATCCGGGACATCGACGACTTGCAGCGGGCGCTCGGCACCGAGGCGATCGGCCGCGCGCTGCGGGCGAGCGTCGTCCGGCGCGACCGCTTGCTGCATCTTGGCGTCACGCCGCGCGAGCGCGCCCCCCGATGAACGACTGCACGCGCCGCCGCGGCGTGCCGGGCGGGGCGGCGAACGCCGCGGCAAAGTGCCGTGCCGCGTCAGGCCTCGCGCATGCAGCGAGGCGATCTCGCCACAGCGACCATCGCAACGACCGGGCACGGACATTGCGCCTTATCGCAGTTGGGATACGCGCACACAATGTCGCCTACAGCTCATTTCACGCGTCTGGCGCATGCCGCACACCGGCACGGCGGCTGGACGCTCCTCGAGCTGATGCTCGCAGTGGCCATCGTGGGCGTGCTTGCCGTCATTGCTTCTGGCCAGTACACGCAATATCGCGAGCGGACGCTCATCGTGCAGGCGGTGCTCGACATCGGCGCCATCGAATCGCAGATCGGGCGGTTCCAGGCCGACAACCGCGCGCTGCCTGCGACGCTCGCCGACCTGGGCGCCGGGCTGCCGAACGATCCATGGGGCCACCCGTACCAATACCTGAGCCATGACGACACGAAGGGCAAGGCCGGATTCCGCAAGGACAAGCGGATCGTCCCCATCAACACGGACTACGATCTGTACAGCATGGGCAAGGACGGCGGGTCGGTGCCGCCGCTCACGGCCAAGGTGAGCCGCGACGACATCGTCCGTGCGAACGATGGACGCTTCATCGGTCTCGTGTCCGACTTCGACCCGTGAAGATCGAATCGCTCGTGTTCCGCAGCCGCCTCGCGCAGCGCATCGTCGCGCTGTTCGTCGTGTGCGCCGTCGTGCCGATCGTGACGCTGGCTGCGCTGTCGCTGCTGCAGGTTCGCGCGGTGTTCTCCGATCACGCGCGGCGCGAGCTCACGCACGTGGCGCAGGATTACACCTCGAACCTGCACGACCGGCTCGACCTGGCGGACCAGGAGCTCGCGGCCGCCGCCGAGCGCGGCGTGCGCGAAGCATGGCCGTTCGCGTCGATCCGTTACATGAACGATGCGTCGATCGAGCCCTCCGCACCCGGCGATGCCGCTCCGGATGCGCGCGAGCCGCGCAAGGCGCCCGGCCAGGCAGTGATCGTCGTGCGCTCCGCGGGTACCGATGCCGGTACGGTGGAGATCGTGCGTGCGCTGCCGGGGACGCCCCGCGGCCGTCGTGTGCGCGGCGTCGTCGACGCCGAGTTCCTGTGGGGCGACGCCAGCGATCTTCCCTCGGGCATCGATCTTTGCGTCCTGCTGGCGGGCGGCCAGCCGGTGTTCTGCACCTCCAAGTCCGACGTGCAACGCGACGTGCACACGCTCGATGCACAAAGCAGCGGCGCAGTGAGCTCGGCCGTCGTCGACGCGCCCGGCGGTGCCGTGCTCGTCAGCCGGCGCGATCTGTTCCTGCCGCGGTTCAACACCGCAGGATGGACCGTGCTGACGTGGCGCCCGCAAGCCGATGCGCTGGCCCCGACGGCGGCATTCGTCGCGCTGTTCATCCCCGTCGCCGTGCTGGCGCTGCTGCTGGCGGCGTTGCTGAGCACGACGCAGATCCGCCGCACGCTCGGCCCGTTGCATGCGCTTCTCGCGGGCACGCGCAAGGCTGCCGAACAGGATTTCTCCAGCCGCGTCGACGAGCACGCGCACGACGAATTCGGCCAGCTCGGGGCGGCCTTCAACGCGATGAACGAGCGGCTTGGCCAGCAGTTCGAGACGTTGCGCACGCTCGCAACGATCGACCGGGGCATCCTGTCGCGCAGCGCGGTCGACTGCACGGTGGAAATGGTCCTGCAGCGGCTCGAGCCGCTGTTGCCGGCGCGCTACGTCGCAGTCGCCATGCTCGATCGACACGGCGGCTCGACCTTGCGCGTGTTCTCGGTGGACCATGCGGCGGGAAACCGGCCCGCGCTGGAGCGGCTTGACGCCGGCAACTGGGACGCCACCGCATGGCTCGGCGTCGCACGCGAGATCGCGCTCGATCATCCGGAAGCCGACAATCCGCTGGTGCGCGCGCTGCCGTTGCGCGCAGCGCACACGTTGATCGGCGTGCCCATCCTCGCCGACACCGCCGCCGCTGGCGCGCTGCTCATCGGCTGCGAGGCGGGGCAAACGCTGTCGGCCGAGCAGCGGCGTCATGCGGGTGAGCTCGCCGACCGCCTCGGCGTTGCGCTCGCCACCGCGGCCAAGGACGAGGAGCTCTACTACCAGGCGCACTTCGACAGCCTCACCACGCTGCCCAACCGGCTGCAGTTCATGGAAGAGCTCGGACGCCGCATGGCGCATGCGCGGCGTGAGCACCGGGAAGTCGCGCTGCTCTTCATCGACCTGGATCATTTCAAGGACATCAACGACACGGCAGGCCACGCGCTCGGCGATGCCGTGCTGCGCGAGGCAGCCGATCGGCTGCGCCATTGCGTGCGCAGCGGCGATGCGCTGGCGCGCCTGGGCGGCGACGAATTCACCGTGATCGTGTCCGACATGAGCACCCCGCGCACCCCCGAAGTGGTCGCGGGCCATGTCCTCGAAGCCATGGCGGTGCCGTTCTCCGCCGGCGCAGGAGAGCATTTCCTCAGTGCGAGCATCGGCATCGCCATCCATCCCGCCGACGGCGCCACACCCGAGGCCCTGCTGCGCAATGCCGACACCGCGATGTATCGGGCCAAGGAAGCAGGCCGCAACCGCGCGGTCTATTTCGAGGAGCGCATGAACGCCGCCGCGCAGGCGCGCGTGAACATCGAGCGTGACCTGCGGCGCGGCCTCGATGCAGCGGAGTTCCAGCTGGTCTACCAGCCGCAGTTCGAGCTGGCGACCGGGCGGCTCGTCGCCGCCGAAGCGCTGCTGCGCTGGCATCATCCCGATGGGCAGGTGCTGCTGCCCGGCGCGTTCATCAGCCGCGCCGAAGAAACGGGCGTGATCGAGCGGCTCGGGCTGTGGGTGCTGCAGGAAGCCTGTCGCCAGCACCAGCGCTGGTCGAGCGACGGCATCGTGCTCGACCGCATGGCGCTCAACGTCTCGCCGCAGCAGCTGCGCCGGCGTGAGTTCGTCGGCGAGGTGACCGCGGCGCTGCGTGCCTCGGGCATGCCGGCGCGCAGCCTCGAGCTCGAGATCACCGAAAGCGTGCTCATGGACCCGGGCCGCCACGTCGAGCTCGCGCTCGCGACGCTCGATTCGATGCGCGTGCAGGTGGCGCTCGACGATTTCGGCACAGGGTACTCGTCGCTCGCGTACGTCAAGCGCTTTCCCGTGCACGTGGTCAAGATCGACCGTGCGTTCATCGCCGACCTGCACCGCGAGGCCAGCTCGCTCGCGATCAGCAGCGCGATCGTGGGCATGGCGCATGCGCTCGGCAAGACGGTGGTCGCCGAAGGCGTCGAGAACGCCGCCCAGGCAGCGCTGCTGCGGGACATGCGATGCGACTTCGTGCAGGGCTTCTACTACGGTCCGCCGCTGTCGGCGGACGCGTTCACGGCGATGGTGCGCGGCCGCAGCGCCGAGGCGCGCCCGCCTGAGCTGCGCGTGGCCGGGTCCGCCGGTCGGGAGCAGGCTGCCACCGGCACGGGCGGCCGCTAGGCAATGCGTTGCGTCATGTGCCAGAATGGGGCCAACCATTTTGGCATCAGGGTATCGCGATGCTCGACCGTGACGGCTATCGCCCGAACGTCGCCATCGTCATCGTCAACGGCAAGAACCAGGTCTTCTGGGGCAAACGGATCCGCGAGCACTCGTGGCAATTTCCGCAGGGTGGCATCAACCCCGGTGAAGCACCCGAGCAGGCGATGTACCGGGAACTGCGCGAGGAAGTCGGGCTCCGCACGCAACACGTCAAGATCCTGGGCCGTACGCGGGACTGGCTGCGTTACGACGTACCGCAACACTGGATCAAGCGCGAATGGCGCGGCAGCTACCGCGGCCAGAAGCAGATCTGGTATCTGCTACGCCTGACCGGGCGCGACAATGACGTCAGCCTGCGCGCGACGGATCATCCGGAATTCGACGCCTGGCGCTGGCACGACTACTGGGTGCCGCTCGAATCCGTGATCGAGTTCAAGCGTGAGGTGTACCGCCGCGCGCTGCTCGAGCTCGAGCGCTACCTTCACGCCAAGCCGCAGACGCGACGCGAGCGGCTGTTCGGTTTTGCGCATCCTGTCATGCCGCCGTCGTACACCGACCCCGTCACGCGCGGCGATTGACCGCGCCCGCTGCGCCGATCTCAGCGCAACAGGCCGACGCTCCCCGGCATCGCGGTGCCGAGGCCGATCAGCGCGAACAGGATGCGCTGGATGATGATCGACAGCACGATCGCGCAAAGCACGACCACGATGGTGTAGGGCACCGCCTTTTCCACCGAGCAGCGTCCGAGCAGCGGCGCGCCGAGGAAGAACAGGTAGAACCCGTAGATCGCGCCCGCGAGCACGATGAGCCAGCCCAGCACGGGCACGATCAGCGCGATCTGCGCAACCCACACGGACGTGAAGCTGTACGCGACGAGCTTGAGTGAGCGCACGTAGTCCTTGGCTCCGCCGAAGCTCGGGGCGAGCACGTCGACGATCATGGCGAGCACGGCCACGCCGATGAGCGCGTTGATGTATGCAGCGATGGCCGCGCGTACGCCGAAGCCGAAGCCGAAGCCGAGCGCGCTGGTGAAGAGCGTGGTCGACAACAGGATCATGATCGGCCCGATCGCCGCGAGCAGCATGATCCAGCCCGTGTAGAGGGACTGCACCGTCGCAGGCTCGGTGGCGATGCGCGGCCATTCGGCGCGCGGGTCGAGCAGGATTCCCTTGATGCGATCGACGACGTTCATCGATGTCTCCCGGCGTTGAGGACGGTCGGCATTGAACGGCCTCTCGCATGCGACCGGTCAGCCGCCGATGGTGCGAAGCGCAATATACACGACGCTTGACGTGGATCAATGCGGTCGACTGCACTTGGCGGATGGTGACGTCTGGCCCGCTCCCGAATGGTTCTCGACATGAACACGAACTTCCTGGCGTGCATGGCACTCGCAGCGGTGGCATCCGGTCCCGCGCTCGCAGCCGATCCAGCCACGATCGACTGGAACAACGTTCCTGCAACCGCCGTGACGCTGTTCTACCCCGGGCAGTCGTCGTACGAATGGTTGCGCACCGATCACCCCGGTGCGCAGGCTGTGAACGCCGGCCAGGCGTGCATGACCTGTCACAAGGGCACGGAGAAAAGGCTCGGTGACGCGATCGTCCAAGGTGGACGGCTCGAGCCCACGCCAGTGAAGGGAAAGCCGGGCTCGGTCGACCTGAGCGTCCAGGCGGCGTACGACGCGACCAATGCCTACCTGCGGTTCCAGTGGAAGACGCAGAACGCCTATCCAGGCACCGAGCACCAGTACCTGCGCTTCGACGGCAAGGAGTGGAAGGTCTACGGTTATCCCAAGCTCGACAAGGTCGTGCAGGATGGCACGCAGCCCGGGATCTACGAGGATCGGATCACCGTCATGATCGACGACGGCAAGGTGGCCGGCTTCGCACGCCAGGGCTGCTGGCTTTCATGTCACAACGGGCAGCGCGACATGCCACGGCAATTCACCAGCGACGAAGTGCAGAACAACCCGCTGCTGAGTGCCATCAAGAAGTCGGATGTGCGCAAGTACCTTCCGGCCACGCGCAAGGATCCGACCGACTGGAAGAGCGGACGCTCCGTCGAGGAAATCGCGACCATCAAGGCCGCTGGAGGCTTCGTGGACCTGGTCCAGTGGCGTGCGCATCGTTCGAACGCGGTCGGGATGGCGGACGACGGCTACGTGCTCGAGTTCCGGCTGTCCGACGATGGCACCGACATGTTCGCCGGCAACGCCGATGCCAAGACGCACGCGCCGAAGTACATGTGGGACTCGACCAAGGTCGGCTACAAGTCGATCACGGCCGGTGACTTGCGCAAGGGCGACCACTTCCTGATCGCGGACACCAATGCGGTCGCCTTCGACGCGAATGCGGGCTGGAAGGAAGGCGACATGATCCCCGATTATGTGATCAGCCGGAAAAGTGCCAAGGGATCCGCCGCCGACAACAACGCCATTGCGAGCTGGAAGGATGGCACGTGGACCGTCGTGCTGGTGCGCCCGCTCGGCCTTGCCAACGCCGACGACAAGGCGCTGCGCGAAGGCGGCGTGTACAACGTCGGCTTTGCCGTGCATGACGACAACATCACCACGCGCGGACATCACGTGTCATTCGTGCGCACGCTCGGATTCGGCGCCGCCGCCGACATCAAGGCGGTCAAGCTGCCGTGAGCCTGCGCGTCGGTGGTCGCCGTCGCGAGCGTGCTGGGGCTTGACGTCGACGGTTGGCGCTACGCGAGAAGAACCAGGTTGTCCCGGTGGATGAGCTCCGGCTCGTCGACGTAGCCCAGGATCGCCTCGATCTCCCCCGACGGCTTGCGCGTGATGCGCGCAGCGTCCTGCGAGCCGTAATTGACGAGGCCGCGCGCGATCTCGCGTCCGTCCGGCGCATAGCAGCCGACCACCTCGCCGCGGCCGAACGTGCCTTCGACCGCCACCACGCCGATCGGCAACAGGCTCGAGCCACCGCGCGCGAGCGCCCGCACGGCGCCATCGTCGAGATGCAGTCGGCCGGCGAGCTGGACATGGTCGGCGAGCCATTGCTTGCGGGCGGCGAGGCTGACGGGCGTCGCGTGCAGCGCCGTGCCCACGGGCGCGCCATCGGCAAGGCGCACGAGCACGTCCGCCTCGCGGCCCGACGCGATGATGGTCGAGGCACCCGAGCGCGCCGCGCGCCGCGCCGCCTGGACCTTGCTCAGCATGCCGCCGCGGCCGAGCGTGCTCCCCGCACCGCCGGCCATGAGCTCGAGCGCAGGATCGCCGGCGCGCGCCTCGCGCACGAGCGTGGCCGTGGAATCGCGGCGCGGATCCGCGGTGAACAGGCCGGCCTGGTCGGTCAGCAGCACCAGGACGTCCGCTTCGATGAGATTCGCGACGAGTGCGCCCAGCGTGTCGTTGTCGCCGAAGCGGATCTCGTCGGTGGTGACCGTGTCGTTCTCGTTGATGACCGGAATGACGTTGAGCCGCAGCAGGGTGGTCAGCGTCGAGCGCGCGTTGAGATAGCGTCGCCGGTCCGCCAGATCGTCGTGCGTGAGCAGCACCTGTGCGGTGTGCAGGCCGTGCGCCGAGAACGCGCGCTCGTACGCCTGCACGAGGCCCATCTGTCCGACCGCCGCTGCAGCCTGCAGATCGTGGATGGCGCGCGGACGCGTGGTCCACCCGAGGCGCAGCATGCCTTCCGCGATGGCGCCCGAGGACACGAGCACGATCTCCTTGCCGCGCTGGCGCAACGCAGCGATCTCGCCCGCCCAGCGCGCAACGGCCGCATGATCGAGCCCGCGGCCTTCGTTGGTGACGAGACTGGAGCCTACCTTGACGACGAGGCGGCGCGCGCCGCCCACCAGCGTGCTCACCCCGAGGCTCACCGCGGGCCGGCGGCCGGGCGGCGACGCCGCGGCGCGACCGGGGCGGGCTTGAGCACGACGGCGGCGTCGATGGCTCCTTCGCCATCGGCCGCGGGCGGTCCTTCGGCCGGGTGCCGGTCGAGCCACTCCTGCACGGCGTAGACGAGCTCGCGCGTGCCGTCGCCGTTGATGGCGGCGATCTCGAACACCGGGCCTTTCCAGCGCAGCGCCGCGACGAATGCGCGCACGCGGGCCTCGCGTTCCTCGCGCGGCACGAGGTCGAGCTTGTTCAGCACGAGGAACCGCTGCTTGGCTGCGAGCGCCGCGTCGTACTTCTTGAGCTCGCGCGCGATCGCACGCGCGCCGCGCACCGGGTCGGCTTGCGGGTCGAGCGGCGCGAGATCGACGAGATGGAGCAACAAGCGCGTGCGTTGCAGGTGCCGCAGGAACTGGTGCCCAAGGCCGGCGCCTTCGGACGCGCCTTCGATGAGGCCCGGAATGTCGGCGACGACGAAGCTGCGCTGCTCGTCCGTCCGCACCACGCCAAGCTGCGGCGCCAGCGTCGTGAACGGGTAGTCGGCGACCTTCGGCCGCGCCGCGGAGATCGCGCGGATCAGCGTCGACTTGCCCGCGTTCGGCTCGCCGAGCAGGCCGACGTCCGCCAGCACGCGCAACTCGAGGCGCAGGCGCCGATGCTCGCCTTTCTCGCCCGGGGTGGACTGCCGCGGCGCGCGATTGACGCTCGACTTGAAATGGATGTTGCCGAGGCCGCCCTGGCCGCCGCGCGCGAGCAGCGCGCGC
>Ga0308174_10001383_pt1 | contig 11260 bp, 13 predicted proteins | sample PhyPR2_FD_203894 | JGI IMG/M metagenome (GOLD analysis project Ga0308174, IMG submission 203894) | Soil microbial communities from UC Gill Tract Community Farm, Albany, California, United States - DLSLS.P.R2 | ecosystem: Environmental > Terrestrial > Soil > Agricultural land | place: USA... | reverse complement strand
GAGATTCTCAGCGACCGCGACAAAGCGGCAGGCGGGGCGGAATACATCGCCAGGAGACTCGATTCTCTTTCGGACGAAATCGAGCGCGGCTGGCAGGGCGAGCCGACAATCGACGGCGGACTGAAGTTCTGGCGCGAAGTGCGGGGCTTGCGCGAAACAGTGGCCATCGATGGAGCGCTTATTTCAAGCGCCGATGCACGCAAGCTCGACCGGATGGCAGCCGACTTGCAGGCGGTGTACCTCCATGCCGCGAAACTCCAGCGCAAGGACGAGACACGCGAGGTGCGCTCGCCGTCTCAATTGCTGGATGCCATTTTCGAATGGGGACGCAAGGGCCTCACCCTGCAACGCTACAAGGGCTTGGGCGAAATGAACCCCGAGCAACTGTTCGAGACAACGCTGGACGAAAACGCCCGCACCCTGCTACGCGTGAAAGTGGAGCACGCGGACGATGCGGAAGACCTCTTCACGAAGTTGATGGGCGAAGTGGTGGAGCCGCGCCGCGAATTCATCCAGGACAACGCCCTGTACGCAGACCTGGACGTGTAAGTTGCATGCCGGATTCTTCGCCCGTGTTCGACCGAGCCACGCTTGAACGCGCTTTCGAACGGCTTGGAGAACTAGCGGCAGCCGCCAACAAGCGCATCGACATCTCGGTTTACGGCGGCTCGGCCTTGGTGCTGGCGACCGATTTCCGCGTCAGCACGCAGGATATCGATGCGGTCTTCGAGGAAGACCGTCCCTTCATACGTCGCGCGGCGCAGATCGTCTCCGAGGAGTTCGGCTGGCCGGAGACCTGGATCAACGACAGCGTGAAGGGGTTCCTGAGCAAGCGCGATACCGATCCGGAGGCCAAATCGCTCTTTCGCAGCTACCCCGGCGAAACAGGGCCGGGCGTGCGTGTATTCCTCGCGACGCCCGCTTATCTTTTCGCCATGAAATGTCTCGCCATGCGCACGGCCGGTGCGGAAAATGCAACCGATATCGATGATATCCGGCAGCTTGGTGCCGTGCTTCGCATCGGCAATGCGGCTGATGCACTGAAGATCGTCATGCGGTACTATCCCGAGGGTCGGCTCTCGCCCAAAACCCGGTTCGGCATCGATGAGATTTTCGGAAGCCGCACTAAGGATGAATGAATGAGACCCCGCTCCATCGCCGAGATCGCCGCGCGTGCAACTGGGCGCAAGGGGAACTTCGATCCGGCCGTGCGCGAGTTTCTGGACGAGTGGCAACTTATGTCCTCCGACGAGCGCAGCGCGGCGCTTGAGCGCGAGCCGCAACGGCTTGGCGGTGTGAAGGATGCCTACCTGGCGGCGCTGGCCGAACACCTCGCGCTCTCGGATCGGATTTCAGTACCAGAGTGGACGGAGGCAGCGGATCGATTTCTTTCGGAGCCGTTTTTTGCCGGTGGGTTAGAGTCGCTGAAAGCAATATTGCTGGTAGAGAGTCCGCTCGCTTTCCGCCGCAGACTCATCTTCATCAGCGAAAATGGACTTTCACGTCCGCCCCGCAGGATGGCCGAGGAGGATGTCTGATGGGTTTGCGATTTCATAAGGTCCTCGGCATTCTGCCGGGCGTTCGCATCAACGTCAGCAAGAGCGGCGTATCGACGAGCGTCGGGCCGCGCGGCGCGGATGTGAACATAGGCCGGCACGGCGTCACCACCAATGCCGGCATCCCCGGCACGGGGCTTTCCTATCGCCAGAAGATGGGCTCGCGCGGCAGCAAGCTTGGCATTATCGCGCTGGTCGGCGCGCTGGGTTTTGCAGCGGTGAAGAATGCCGACAAGATACTGGCCTTCTTTCATCCGCATGCGACGACAACGGCCGCAACCGCGTCGCACCGCGCGGCATCCGCCGCGGCGACACAGAGCGTCGTGCAGGCCGCAAAGCCGGTGACCGGCGCGTGGTATGTGCATCGTGGCGGATCGGATTTGCGGGCGTTGCCGAAAGTATCGGCTAAGGTTTTGAAGAAAGAACCAAGGGGCCAGCAGGTCCAGTTGATCGCGATGTCGGGCACCTGGGCCGAAGTGCGCGACGGTCAGCTCAGCGGCTGGATGCGCGCCAGCGTTCTCGGCGCAGCACCACCCCAATGACCGGCTTACGAACACTCGCGTTGCTTGCTGCGTTAGTTTTCGCGACGTTACCGCGCGCGGGCGCATATGCGGCGGATACAGACAAGATTCTGGCCTCCGCCATGACGGGCACCAAAGTCCCTGCTCTTGGCATACTCGTTATGCAGCATGGCCATATCGCCCAAATTGGGGTGCGCGGTGTGAAGTGGACCGGCCGTCACGATCCGGTGCGACCGGACGACGTTTGGCTGATCGGCTCCGATGCAAAGCCTATGACGGCGACCCTGATCGCCAAGCTGGTGGATCGTGGCACGCTGTCATGGAATACGCCGCTCGAAAAGATGTTGCCTGATCTCGCGGCGAAGATGCGGCCGGAGTATCGCCGCGTCACGCTTGTGCAGTTGCTGTCGCACCGCGCCGGTTTGCCGCATGACTACCATGACATAAACTACTTCAACATGTTCTACGCCGACAAGCGCCTGCTACCACGGCAACGTTACGATTACGTCGCGCATGCGCTGACCGACAAGCCGGTGAACCCGCCCGGCACGAAGTTCAGCTACAGCAATTCGGGTTTCATGATCTCGGCCGTCATTGCCGAACAGGCCACCGGCATTCCATACGAAACCTTGATGCGGCATGAGGTTTTCGATCCGCTCGGCATGAAGAGCGCCGGTTTCGGCGTCACTCCGCCCGCGGCGCCGCAAGGCCATCGTGCCGGCAAAGTCGCAACATCAATGCAAGGCAATCCACCGATGCTCGCGCCTGCCGGCAACATCCACATGAATCTGCGCGATTGGGCGGCGTTCTGTCTCGATCAGATGACCGGGTATCACGGCCACGGCCGGCTGCTAAAGGCTGACACCTACAAGATGATGGAAACGCGTTTGCCCGGCGCCGAAACGGGACTCGCATGGGGCGTTGAGCAGACGGCGCTCGGGCGCCGGGGGCCGATGCTGATGCATGCCGGTTCTGACGGAAACTGGATGGCGCTGGTTCTGCTGTTCCCTGAAACCGAAAACGGCGTGCTGGCCGTGGCAAATGCCGGCCCGGACATGGGCGGTGAAAAGGCGACCAAGGCAGTGCTCAAGGCTGTGTTGCCGGAATTGGCTCCCCCTGCGGCGCCGCCAACTAAGGCCGCGCGGTGACGAGCCAGACGGCGGCGGGTGCGATAATCCCGTAGCTTGTTTGGTGCCTCGCGATGACCGGCCGGATGCGCGCGCGGATATTTTCGCGCGTGGCTTCGTCGAGTTCAGCGGCGGCGCGCGCGAGCGGCCCGATCGTGAGGGCTTCCGTCAGCGCATCATCGATGGTCGCGCCCATGTTCACGGTGGTATCGAGCGGCTTGACCGCAATATCGCGGAAACCTGCCTTCTCCAGAATGCCGCGCAAGCGAGCATCGTCGGCAAAGGCGAACGGTCCCGGCGCGTGGGGCTCCATCGGCTCCTGCGGCGGCAGCAGATCGAGCGCCGCTTCGTAAGGCTCGAACGACCAGTCATTTTCCTTGAAGGTGCGCCAGCACACGAATACCAGCCGCCCCTCTTTCGCCAGCGCGGTGCAGATGTTGGCGAAGGCGGCGGGTGGATCGTCGAAGAACATTACACCGAAGCGCGAGAACGCAAGATCGAACGCGGCCTCGAACTCGTAGGTGGCGGCATCGGCTTTGAGTAAAGCCACGTCAGCCATTCCGGCATGCGCGCGAGCGTTTGCCAGCGCGAGATTGGGTTCCGAAATATCGATCCCGGTGACGGCGCCGTCCGGCCCCACACGCTCACGCAAGATCAAGGCGGTGGTGCCGCCGCCGCAGCCGATGTCGAGCACACGCTCGCCTTCTTTAGGTGCCGCCAATGCAAGCAGCGCTTCGGTAATCAGGCCGAGGTGATGGTCGATGCGGTCCTGCGCCTTGGACCAGCGCTCTCCCGCCGACCCGTTCCAGTACTCGATCTGCTGCGCGTTTGGCATAATTGGTGGTGTCCCGAAGAGTCTCCGTTTGGCCCGTGACACCTACCTACTGTTGTATTATTTGACAACAGCGATGCTTATGTTGTACTTCAGTCCAACATGAAGGCCGAACTGCTGCTCGATGAACGTGTGGTGATTGATGATGATTGTTTCGTTGAACTGGTGGTCTGGCGATTACCTGCACCGGCCCGTGGATCGGCGCATGTATACAAATACAGGCTCGCGCTGATCGAAAATGGCAATTGCACGCTGCGGTACGACAATGAAGCCGGAAAGGGCGACCATCGCCACACCGGCAGTGGAGAGTTGAGCTACACGTTTACAACGCCAGAGAATTTGCTAGCCGACTTCTGGAGCGATGTGGATATGAGGAGAGGGTCATGAAGACCGTCACGCTGGATATCGCGGACCGCAAGGCCGTATCGCGGCGGGCGCTGGAAGCGTTTAGGGGGCGCAAGCAAGGCGCACGGATCAGCTTCGCATCGCCCGAACTTCTCTTCCGTGTTCTCACAATGAAGCGATGGGAGCTTGTGAGGGCGCTAGCCGGCGCAGGCCCCGTCTCAATTCGCGAAGCGGCGCGGCGGGTCGAACGGGATGTGAAAGCCGTGCACAGCGATATTCACGCTCTGCTGAATGCAGGCATTCTGCGCCGGACGGACGACGGCCGCATCGAATTCCCTTTCGACGCCATCCACGTCGATTTTACATTGCAGGCCGCGTGAACTGCGATTTGTCTTGGGACCAATCCCACTTTTCGTGAGTAACTTCTAAGTGCTCAATCTCGGCTTCCAAGAAAGGTATCGCCGGATAATTGCGAATTCTCGCGATTACTCCGCTCACCACGACAGTTTGTGGAAACATTCTGCCATCCCTCAAGAAGACCGTAACCATCCAGTAGCCCATTCCCGTTTCCGGCTCGGTTCGAAGAAAATCGCTAAAGCGCTTTTCCGTAAGCGTAAGCATCACCCCGGCATTCTTGCCAACTCTTGCGAGCGCAACTGCGCCAGGCGTTCGCTGGCGCGTTGCTTGATGCTTTCGCTTTTGAGCTGGCCGCAGGCGGCCATGATGTCGCGGCCACGCGGCGTGCGCACCGGGGAAGCGTAGCCGGCGCGGTTCACCACATCGGCGAACTTCTCGATCTGCTCCCAGTCCGAGCATTCGTACGGCGCGCCCGGCCACGGATTGAACGGAATGAGATTGATCTTGGCCGGAATAGCTTTGATCACACGCACCAGCTCGCGCGCGTCCGCCAGCGAATCGTTCACGTCCTTCAGCATCACATATTCGAAGGTAATGCGGCGCGCATTCGAGACGCCGGGGTAATCGCGGCACGCCTGCAGCAATTCGGCAATGGGATATTTCCTGTTGAGCGGTACGAGAATGTCGCGCACCTCGTCCCGCGCGGCATGAAGCGAAATCGCGAGCGAGGAGCCAATCTCCTCCCCTGCCCGCTTGATCAAGGGTACAACCCCTGCGGTGGAAAGCGTGATGCGTCGTTTCGAAAGCGCCAGGCCATCGCCGTCGGCCACAATCGCCAGCGACGCCTTCACGTTATCGAAATTGTAGAGCGGCTCGCCCATGCCCATCATCACCACATTGGTGAGGCGGCGGTTCTCGCCGGTCGATGGCCAGTCGCCCAGCGCATTGCGCGCGATCATCACCTGCCCGACAATTTCTTCCGGCGTCAGGTTGCGTACCAGGCGCTGCGTGCCGGTATGGCAGAAGCGGCAGTTCAGCGTGCAGCCCACTTGCGAGGAAACGCACAAGGTGCCGCGCCCCGGCTCCGGAATGAACACAGTCTCGAATTCGGCGCCGCCAGTGCCGCGCAGCAGCCATTTGCGGGTGCCGTCATTGGAGATCTGCTCGGTGACGATCTCCGGCAGCGTCAACGAAAACCGCGCCGCCATAGCACTGCGGAAATCCTTGGCGAGATTACTCATGCTCGCGAAGTCGCGCGCGCCGTGGACGTAGATCCAGTTCCACAACTGCCGCGCGCGCATGCCGACGGCTCTTTCCGTCACGCCCGCATCCGCCAGCGCAGCCTTCAGGCCATCAAAAGACAAACCGATAAGAGGAGTAAGAGCCATGCGCCCCATATAGACGCTTTCGGCGCGTTTTGCCCACCTATTCGGCGTAGGTAACCCCCAGCCACACCTGCGTCGGTTGGCCGTAGGAAATCACAGTGCCGAGCAGCGGATCGGTAGCCGCGGCGGTAGCGACATTCGCATCGGTCATATTGTCGGCGGCGACGTACACGGCGACCGCGTCGGTCAGCGCGTACGTCGCACGCAGATCGAGCGTCAATGCCGCGCCGAGCCGCAGCGTGTTGCGGTCATCCTCGAAGCGCAGACCCTCCCAATGCAGCTGCGCTTGTAGCGACAGGGCACTGATTGGTTGCCAGGTGGTGCCGGCGGTCGCCATCGTGCGCGGTGCCTGTGCCGGCCGGAGGCCATCCAGCTGGCCGGACACAAACTGCGCATCGGTGTAGGAAAGGGCCAGCCAGCCGCTGAGATTCTCGCTGAACGCTTCCGTCATCTGTCCTTCGAAACCGAAGGCCTGCACGTCGCCGGCATTCTGCCGTTGCTGCAGATTTTCACCGATGGTGACACTGGCAATCGAATTGTGAAGTTCGTTCCAGAAGCCGGTTGCATCCCAGTGCAGCGAACCCCACACGCCGCCATACCCGATTTCCGCGCCATACAGCTTTTCCGGCCGCAGATCGGCGTTCGCAGTCGTCACCACATTGCCCACGCGGAACGGGCGATAGAGCTCATTCAACGTTGGCGTGCGGAAGCCCACATAACCCGCCGCGCGCAGATATTCCCCATCGTTGAAATTGCGGCGGATGCCACCGCGCGCCGTCGGCACGAAGCCATGCCGGCCAGCAAATTCCTGCTCATTGGTGACATCGCCGCTGAGGCGGTCGATTTCCACCAGATGGCCTTGCGAGGTGGCCCAGTAATCTGCGCGGCCACCCAACGTCAGAAGCCATTGGCTGGTGTCGATTGCGCCTTCGCCATAAAGGCCGCCGACAATCGAGCGGCCGCCGGAGCGCCGGAAGCCCTCGAACGCGGTCCCGTCGAAATGGAACAACTCACGAGATTCACCGGAATCGTCGCGGAGGTCGGCGCCCGCTTCCCAATGGAAAGCGCCGCTCTCGCCCAAGAGCGCCGCGTTGAAGCCCAGACCTAGCGCGGGCGTGGCGAACTGATCGTTGGCCGGCGTCGTATCCGTGCGGCCGAGTGCAACCGATACGGACTCGTTGGAGAAATTGCTGCGCAGGAGCCATCCCTGCACGCGCCAGCCAATGTCCGCATCTGCCGGCGCATCCGCAAAGGTGAGGCTCGCGGAATAGCCCCGCGCGGCGGACGTGGCGCCGACAATTCCGGCGCCACGGCCCTCGTCGTAATAACCGATGCGTGCCGAAGAGAGCACATCGCCGATTTGCGTTTGCGCGCGCAGCGATGCGGAGCCGCCGTCGAACCACACATGATTGTCCGCCGCACCGCGATCCGGCTCGTGTACCGGGATCCAGCCATTGGTCCGTTCGCCGGAAAGGCTGGCGAAGAGATCGACATCGTCGATTGTCGCGCCGCGCGAGATTCCCCCACGGACGGAATCCAGCGAGCCTCCTTCAAGGTCCGCCACACCCTGCGAGGAGTCACGCTCCGTCAGCAGGATTGTTCCGGTGAGAGCGCCGGCGCCGTAAGGTCCTGCGCCCGCGCCGCGGATGATCTCTGCGCCGCCGATATCTTCGGACGGCAGCTGGGTCCAGATCACCCAGCCGCCGAATGGATCGTTCATTGGGACACCATCGAGCAGCAACAGTGCGCGGCTTGTGCCCGACGGTGCGATGGCGCGCAGCGACACGCCTTGCGTGCTCGCATTGGCGCTCACGCTGTTGGTGCGACGGAAAAGCGACAGGCCCGGCACCTGCTCGAGCGACCGATCCAGCCGGTCGGAGGTCGAGAGTTGCTGCGCGTCGAGCGTGACGCTGGAAAAGGCGGGGCTGCCGACAGCTTCCGGCAACCTCGTGCCAGTCACCACCACCTGCTCAACCTGGGCGAGCGCGGACTGCGGCGCTGCGCCGAGCGCGAGCACGCCGATGACGAACGCAGGCCAGCGCTGCGCGCGCGGTTCCGATATAGAAATGGATTTCCTCCCGCTCCAGCCCGAAAACGCCTTCGGACCCACTGTAACCTACGCTATGCTTAGCTCTTCAAGGGAGGTGTTCGTCATGAAATCTGCAATCGGGTTCGCGGCCGTCCTGGCCGCCGTGGTTTTCGGCGCCGCCGCGGCACCTCCCGTTCCGCCCTATACGACCGCCGCGGTCGCTGACAAGGCGCGGCCGGCGGAAGACACAGCCCGCGACGCCGACCGAAAACCAGCGGAGATGATCGCGTTTGCCGGAATCAAGCCGGGCAGCGTGGTCGTCGATGTGGTGCCCGGCAAAGGCTACTTCACGCGCATCTTCGCCAAAGCGGTGGGGCCCAGCGGGCATGTCTATGCCTATTTTCCCTCCGAGATCGATTCGATGTTGAAGGGGAAGCCCCCTTCGGTGTCAGCAGTAGCAAACGATACGGCGAATTATCCAAACGTCACGCTCATTCACGCACCGCTGTCCAAGATGCAAATTCCGCAAGAAGCAGACGTGATCTGGACTTCGCAGAACTATCACGATTTCCACGATTCATTCTTCGGTCCAGCAGATATCGCCGTGGTGAACAAGGCAATCTACGACGCATTGAAACCCGGTGGCGTTTACGTCGTGCTCGATCATGTGGCGCAGGCGGGCTCAGGCTTGCGCGATACGGAGACGCTCCATCGCATCGACCCGGCGACGGTGAAGAAGGAGGTTCTGGCAGCTGGCTTCGTCTTCGAGGGCGAGGACAACAGCTTGCGCAATTCTACGGATCCGCACACGAAAAACGTGTTCGATCCATCGATCCGCGGCAAAACGGACCAGTTCATCTACAAGTTTCGCAAACCCGCGCGCTGATCGGCCGCGCGACAGCGCCGCCGGCGGTAAACAACAACCCGGTCGACGCCATCGTGTAATTGCGCGGATATCTATGTTCGCGTGATGCGACGCGCAGCCGTGAGGCCGAGAACGAGCAGCACCAGGAAGATCGCAAGGAACAGGAAAAACAGGAACTTGGCGATGGCGATGGAGGCGCCGGCAATCGCCGTGAACCCAAGCACGCCCGCAACCAAGCCCAGAATCAGAAAAATCACTGCCCAACGGAGCATAGCGGCCTCTTCCAGAAATCTCGCAAAAGACAACGTCGCCTGTGCGAGAACGTTCCTGGCCCGCCCGGCGGCGGTTAGCTGGCGCGAATGGGCGTGCTGCTCGGTGATACATTGTCCGGGACGGTGCGATTTTCATTGCGGCGGCGCGGTAGCGCATAAGGGCATTCTCTCTGCACAAACCCGATCAGTTGCTCCCGAAGGACGGACGCGAGATCGCTCGCGGCGCCCGAATCACCGGCGCTGAACAGAGCGCGCACCTCGATGGTGTGTTCGTTCGCGTCGGTGACCTGAACATTGACGATGTTCCGGTCCCACAAATCGGAGGCGCTGACGATCTCCTTCACCTTTTCGCGAATGCGATCCATCGGAGCAGCGTAATCGAGATAGATCTTCGCGTTGCCCAGAAGAGCGGCGCCGGATCTCGTCCAGTTCTGGAACGGCTTCTGCAAAAAGTAGGTCAGGGGCAAAACGAGGCGGCGCCAATCCCACAGACGGATGACGATGTAAGTGGTGGCGATTTCCTCGACGAAGCCGAACTCGTTCTCCACAAAAATCGCGTCGTCGATCCGGATTGGTTGCGTCACCGCAAGCTGCATTCCGGCCAGAAGATTTCCGAGCAGGGGCTGAGCGGCCAGGCCCACCACAATGCCGGCTACGCCCGCAGATGCGAACAAACTCACGCCAAACTGGCGCACGGAATCGAACGTCATCAGCGCAAGGCCTGCAGTGATCATGATGATCGCGACATTGAGGGCGCGTTTGAAGATGCGCGCCTGCGTCACCGCCTTTCGCGCAAGCAAATTATCGGCGGTGTCGAGCTGAAAACGGCCGGCATAACGGTCAATGGCTGTATTGCCGCCGATCATAGCAATCCAGCCGATCATGACGATGACGGCAGCAGCGAAGGCTTTCCGGATCACATCATTAACGCTTTGGGGAATCGGAATGAGCGGCAGCGCTACGGCGGCGGCGAACAAGACAAATGCAAACCGCGCAACCTTCTCCGTCTGCAGAAAAACGTGCCGCAGGAGCGGCGGCCACTTTGCTGAACGCCGGCCCAGAACCCAGACCAGCACAGTCTGGAGCAGGTGCGCCACAAAAAGGATGAGCGCAAAAACCACGCAGCCAATAACCCAGCGTGGCAAAACGTGAAGCCAGTTCAGAACGGCGACGGGCATGACAGCACCTCCGACCCCAGCACAATAGGAATCGCAGGCGGGCCAGAACGTTCCGACGCTGTCCTGAATGCGGCCTTAATGCCGGCTGGCGCGCACACCTCCGCCGCCATTGCGCTTGGCGACAATGTAGTTGTCCACCACGTTTTCGAGCACCGTGAGTGGTACAGCGCCGCTGAGCAGGACGGCATCGTGAAAATCACGCAGGTCGAAGCGAGGCCCCAGTGCTTTCTTGGCCTTGTCGCGCAACCGCAGGAAGGTAACCTTCCCGACCATGTAAGAGCACGCCTGGCCGGGCCACACACAGTAGCGCTCCACTTCCGTGGTGGCGGAGGCTTCCGGATCGCCGATGGAATCCGTGTAGTATTTGATTGCCTTCTCCCGGCTCCAATTCATCGCGTGCATCCCGCTATCCACCACCAGGCGGACACCGCGGAAGATGGCATCGTGCAGCTGACCGAGATGACCCCAGGGATCGTCTTTGTACATCCCGATTTCCACCGCCAGCTGTTCGGAATAGAGCGCCCAGCCTTCGACATAGGCATTGAAGCCGGTGATCTTGCGGATCAGCGGCAAGTTCGCCTCCTGCTGAATCGATCCCTGCAGGTGATGGCCAGGAATGGCCTCGTGGTATGTGAGTGTCGGCAACGTCCAGCTGGGAACTTCCGCGGTGTCGCGCAGATTGATGTAGTAGCGGCCTGGACGTGAGCCATCGAGCGACGGGTTCTGATAATAGCCACCGGGCGCGCCCGCTTCCGTGTATTTGGGCACCCGTACGATCACCACATTCGCTTTG
>Ga0308174_10001382_pt1 | contig 11260 bp, 10 predicted proteins | sample PhyPR2_FD_203894 | JGI IMG/M metagenome (GOLD analysis project Ga0308174, IMG submission 203894) | Soil microbial communities from UC Gill Tract Community Farm, Albany, California, United States - DLSLS.P.R2 | ecosystem: Environmental > Terrestrial > Soil > Agricultural land | place: USA... | reverse complement strand
ACTTGCCAGCGAGGCGTGGCTTGCTCCTGCTCGGATTCCCGACACGAATGTCCACCGTATCCTCGGCGAGCTTTCCCCGGAAGAGGCCGCGAAACGCTACGTGGACGAGCTAAAACGGTTCTTTGATTTGAGGGAGGGCCAACAGCCGGTCTTTGACTTGATTCATCGCGGGATCGGAGCGGACGCTCACACCGCAAGCTTATTTCCGGGCGAGCCGCTTATAGCCGATCGGAAAGGTATCGCGGCGGCCGTCTGGGTGGAAAAGATGAAAAGCCATCGCGTCACGCTGTTGCCCGGGGTGCTTCTTGCTGCGCGTCAGACCGTTATTGAAGCGGTAGGTCAGGACAAGGCGGGACCTGTACATAGCGTACTGGAGGGCCCGATTGACCTGTTCCAATTTCCATGCCAGATCGCGGCGCGTGACCATGTTGCCTGGTTTTTAGATAAGGCTGCCGCATCTAAACTTTAGGTTAGGTGCGCGTTCCTGTTCTCGTTTCGCTGCTGAGTCTTCTTGGGGGGGCGTGTTCGCGGCCTGTTCCCCCGCAGCCGCAAGCGGCTATCGGAAAACCGCCCCGTCCGCCCCTAAACTGTCTGTTGTTTGCCGGCGACGTGATGTTGTCGCGTGGCGTTCGTCGCGCGATCCTTGCCGCCCACGATCCGGCGCTGCCCTTTCGCAGAATCGCTCCACTCCTGGCGAGTGCCGACGTCGCGTTCATCAATCTGGAGTCGCCCTTCTCCGATCATGCTCCCTACCATGAGGAAGGGCTGATCTTTCATGCACCGCCAGAGAGCATCGCGGGGTTGATGCTAGCCGGGGTGGACCTGGTATCCACTGCAAACAACCATTCACGCGATTGCGCGTCGCACGGGGTGGAATACACCGTCCGGTGGCTCCAATCCCACGGGATCTCGCCTCTTGGCTCCAGCGACTCCATGGCGGAAACACATCGAGGAGTTGTCTTGGTGCGCCGTGGCGTGCGATTCGGATTTCTGGGCTATACGTTCGATCAGAAAAATGGCAACTGGCCCGATATGGACAATCGAATTGCCACGACCGATAGAAGGACGATGCAATCCGACGTCGCCTCCCTCAAAAAGCGTTGCGATGTCGTAATTGTTTCAATGCACAGTGGCGTGGAGTACGCTCACAGGCCAAATCAGGATCAGATTCAGTTCGCGCATGCCGCCATCGACGCTGGAGCGACGCTTGTGGTCGGCCACCATCCCCACGTAGTTCAACCTATGGAGTTCTATAAGAACGGAGTCATCTATTACTCACTCGGCAACTTCGTATTCGATCAATTCCAACGGATGGACACCCAGCACGGCGAAATTGCTGAAGTGTATTTCCTGGGGCCATATCTGTCGGCGGCCCAGGCGTTACCCGTAGAAATCACGTCGAAAGGTCCGGAATTGGAGTCCGGACCTTAGTAGCAGACCTATTCGCCGGGCCTTTGCTCGATGTGGCCACCGAACTTGAAGCGCATCGCCGATAGCATCTTTTCGCCGAACGTATGCTCGTGCCTGGAGCGAAAACGCGTGTATAGAGCTGAGGTAAGAACTTCCGCGGGCACAGCCTGCTCCACCGCAGCATTCACGGTCCAACGCCCCTCGCCGGAGTCTTCGACGAATCCTGAGTAGTTGGCAAGTGAGGGGTCTTCTACCAAAGCCATAGCCGTCAGATCCAGCAGCCACGAGCCGACAACGCTCCCCCGCCGCCAGAGTTCCGCAATATCCGGCAGGTTTAGCGTGAAGCGGCGTTCTTCGGGGATGCTCTTCACGTTTGCGTTTTTCAAGATATCGAATCCCTCGGCGTACGCCTGCATGATGCCGTACTCAATGCCGTTGTGGATCATTTTCACGTAGTGCCCGGAACCAGGAGGCCCGGTGTGCAGATATCCTTCTTCCGCGGTGCCGCCCAACTTTTCGCGGCCCGGCGTCCGGTCGATCTTGCCTCTACCTGGAGCGAGCGTTTTGAAGATCGGTTCCAAATGCTTGAACGCCTCGTCAGAGGCTCCGATCATTAAGCAATACCCGCGTTCCACGCCCCATACGCCACCGCTCGTGCCGGCATCGACGTAGTGCACGCCCTTTTTCTTGAATTCAGCCGCGCGGCGGACATCATCTTGATAAAAGCTATTGCCCCCATCAATGATCATGTCGCCCGATTCCATCAGCTTGGCGAGCGTCTGAACTGTATCCTCGGTGGGCTTACCGGCTGGCACCATTACCCAGACAGCACGGGGCTTCGGCAGTTTTTTTACTAGGTCCTCAAGAGAAGAGGACCCTTCATTTCCCTCGCCTACCAGCTTTTTTACGTTCTCGGTGCTTGTGTCGAAGACCGTGAGCTGATGGCCGCCATTCTTCAGGCGGCGCACCATGTTTCCGCCCATTCGTCCCAGCCCTATCAGGCCAATGTGCATGTGATATTTCCTCTCCAACTAGGATCACATGGACGATGCCTTAGACACCCCTGATGTTTCGGCTGGGATTAGTGACGGTATCCCGCGGTCAGCACATCGCCCGTCTGCGGCGCGGTGACTGCGCTGCTGAACGTGATCGTCGTGTTGTTCAGGGTGTAATCGGCCCCTTGCTGCAGCAGCATTCCATTCTTGTAGAGCCGCAGGCTTGCTGCCGGCGACGGTGCTGCGGCCAGTGTGAACGCCACATTTGTTCCGCCAATTGTCCCGCTCGGTGTCTCCCCGTCCGTGAACTGCGCGGTGGTGCCTGTTCCCGGAATCCGGTAATACGCCGTGAGTTCGTCTCCTGCCTGCGGGATCGCATTACTTGCGAAAGCAACGGTATTGGCCGTCATGGTAAAGTCGAGCCCGGCTGTAAGCTCTAACCCGTTCAGATAAAGTTGAAGGCTCGACGCTGGCGAAGGAGCCTGTGACAGGCTGAATACGCCGTTGGTGCCGTTGATTGCGCCCGACGGAATCTCAGCGTCCACGAATGCTACGCCGGTGACCGAGGTGGTGGGAATGTTCTTGACTGCCGTGGAAAGCGTGTCGATGCTGGAGTTGATAGTAGCTAATGCTGCACTCAATCCCGAGACTTGTGTGATCGGCAGCGGTAGCGTAATGGTGGAGCCGGTACCCGATCCACTAGTCCCACCCGTGCCCCCGCTTCCCGAGCCGCCGGTGGATCCCGTCCCGGTGCCCGCTGGCTGCCGGACTTGGCTCAAAGTAAGCGGAGTCGAACTCGGCGGTACCTGCCAGGTTTCCGTAAACGTCGTCAGCCCGTCGTTGCTGTTGTAAGTCGCCAGATAATACGCGCCCGTTGATGCCGTGGTGGACGGAACCAGAAGGATGGATAGCGCTCCGTTATAGATCTGAGCGGAAGTGCTATGTGGAGCAATCGTCCCACCGCTGGGAGCTGTAAACCCGTTCCATGTGATGATCACCGTTCCATTGAACGGAGTGCCATCCGCTTTGTGGACGATGTCTCGGATTTGAGTAAGCGTGTTCTGCGCCAAGGCGCAATAAACCACGAGTAGAGAGCAGAGCAGAACTGTTGATAGCAAATGGCGAAAGTTTTTCATAATGCCTCACATTCAGCGCACAGGGCCGACCCGAGGGCACAGAGAGCAATAACGGTGCTCCACAAGCCACATCGGGCGACTCCGGCACCCGTTGTGCGCGGTCGGTAATACTCACGGGCGAACTCAGTGAAGCATGTTTCCGAAAGTTAATGTGCTCAAACCCGGCCGGAACTGCCGGTTTAATCTGCTCGTAAATAGCTGAAAGGTAAGGAGTTGCGAAATTTTGGGGAAATTTCCGTGCAGCCGTGACCGGCGGAATGGTTATGGCTGGCCGTTACTTGGTTCAATCCGCTCGGCGTTCAGATAAGGTTGCAATGCCTTTGGAACGACGACGCTTCCATCGGCCTGCTGATAGTTCTCCACAATGGCCACCCAGGTTCGTCCTATGGCTAAGCCGCTGCCGTTGATTGTGTGTACGAATTCCGCTTTCGCCTTCCCGCTCTTAGCCCGAATCTGTGCCCGCCGTGCTTGAAAGGCGCCAAAGTTGGAGCAGGAAGAAATCTCTTTATAATCGTTTTGCCCAGGAAGCCACACCTCAATGTCGTAAGTCTTGGCCGCGCTGAAACCCGTATCCCCGGTGCAGAGGACAACTGTGCGATAGGGAAGACCCAGGCGTTCCAGAACGTCTTCCGCGTCCCGCGTGAGTTTCTCGTGTTCTTCTTCGCTTTGTTCAGGCCGGGTAAACTTCACCATTTCCACCTTGTGGAACTGATGCTGGCGAATGATTCCTCTCACGTCGCGCCCATAAGACCCTGCCTCGCTTCGAAAACACGGCGTAAACGCGCACAGCGAAATGGGAAGACTATCGCCATCCAGCGTCTCGTCGCGAAATAGGTTGGTCACCGGCACCTCTGCCGTCGGAGCAAGCCAGAGGTCGTGGCCCTCGCAGCGGAACAAATCTTCCGCAAACTTTGGCAACTGGCCCGTTCCGTACAGGCTGGCCGAGTTGATCAGGTACGGCGGAAGTACTTCTTTGTACCCATGCTCGCGCGTATGCAGATCGAGCATAAAGTTTGCCAGGGCCCTCTCCAATCGCGCGCCCAATCCCCAAAGGACAGAAAAGCGCGCTCCGGCGACCTTGGCGGCGCGTTGCAGGTCGAGAATGCCTAGTTCCGGGCCCAGGTCCCAATGGGCCTTGGGGGGGAACGAAAATTCGGTCGGGTTCCCCCATCGCCGCAACTCTACGTTGTCTTTTTCGCTGGTGCCAACTGGAACGCTTTCATCCGGTAAATTTGGAATTCGCGCCAGCAAATCCCGGAACTCTGCATCGAGTTTCGCTGCTTGCTCATCCAACTCGCCGATGCGTTCGCCCATCGCCCGGACCTGCTGCTGCCGTTCCGTCGTGTCCGCGCCCGCCTTGCGCAGCTTTGCGATCTCCGCAGTTGCTTGATTGCGCTCTGCCTTAAGCTGCTCCGCCTCCGTGACACATTGCCGCCTCTGCTTATCCGACGACTCGAAGGTGTCGACATCTAACGAGTATCCACGCGTAGCGAGTCGCTCTCGAACGAATTCGAGATTGTTACGAAAGAAATGAAGGTCGTGCATTGCCTACTGACGTTGTTCCAGCGGCGTCCATTTTTGCCCGTCCGGAGCTCCCGTATAATCCGCGCGCGGCCTGATTAGACGGTTGTTGTTGTACTGCTCCAGTATGTGCGCGGTCCACCCGGACATACGGCTCACGGCAAAAATCGGCGTGAACAAATCCACTGGGATTCCAAGCGAATAGTAGGTGGAAGCGGAGTAAAAATCCACATTTGCGTTCAGCTTTTTCAAATCATGCACGGTCTGCTCCACCCGCGAGGATTTTTCATACAGGTCGGTATGGCCCGTACGCCGGCCCAGTTCTTCGCTCAGTCGCTTCAAATGAATGGCGCGAGGATCCACAGTCCGGTATACGCGATGGCCAAAGCCGGAAATCTTGACCTTGTTGTTCAGATCACTTGTCACCTTTTGTACTGCGTCCTCCGCCGATTTGGTCGAAAGCAGCATGCGAATCACGTCTTCGTTCGCCCCGCCGTGCAACGGCCCTTTCAATGCTCCAATAGCAGAAACCACTGCTGAGTAGATGTCGGACAGGGTAGCCGCCGTCACGCGAGCCGCGAATGTCGAGGCATTCAATTCATGGTCAGCGTGCAGAATCAGCGCAACGTCAAAAACACGCTCCATCACGTCATCGGGCTTCTTGCCATTCAGCGTGAAGAGGAAGTTCGCGGCGTATCCCAGGCTCGGATCTCCCGGCACAACTTGGCTCCCCTTGCGTAGACGGTCAAAGCTGGTCACGATGGTGGACACACGCGCCATCAACTTCACTGCCTTCTGTGCGTTTCCTTCACGCGAGTTATCGCGCGCCAGCGGATCGTACAGGCTCAGCATGGAAACCGCAGTCCGCAGCACTTCCATCGGGGCGCTCCCCTCCGGTACATTCTTTAAAAACGCCGTGACTTCATTCGGTAGTTCGCGTTCGGCAACCAGGGCGGCTTTCAACTGCGCTAACTCGCTTTTGTTCGGCAGTTTGCCATGCCAGAGGAGGTAGATTACTTCCTCGAATGTGGCGTGTTCCGCCAAGGTGTGTATGTTGTAGCCGAAATAGCTCAGTACACCTGCATCGCCGTCAATAAAACAGATCTTTGATGTTGTAGCTACTACGCCTTCCAGGCCTGCGCCTAAAGTTGCCATGAGATATGGTCTCTCCCGCTTTGATTCTATATCCCCCGGCTTTCATAACAGAGGGTGCGCCGGCTTTCTGAGTCTCGCGGCGTGGTGTGGCATCAAACCACCAAGACACCGCATGCTCTGCTCCACCTCCGGGCAAATTTGCCGATCCGTTTGGTGTACCGTAGCACTCGGGAGATAATGTCATTTTGGTGGCGACGTCAATTCAGTCACAACTCTCGAGCGCTGGAAATTCCCCTACCCAGACGCGGCAGCTAGACCGGGAACTGCTTATTCGTGCGTTCCGTGTGATGTATCTGTCCCGCTGCCTGGACGACCGGGAAATTCTCCTGAAGCGGCAGAACAAAATCTATTTTCAAGTCAGCGGGGCGGGGCACGAAGCGGTGGAGACGGCCGCGGGCTTGGCGCTCCGTCCAGGTCATGACTGGTTTTTTCCCTACTATCGCGATCGCGCATTGGCTCTGGCCTTAGGTGTTACCCCGGAAGACATGCTGCTGCAGGCCGTCGGGGCGGCCCGCGACTCCGCGTCTGGTGGCCGGCAAATGCCGTCCCATTGGTCCTCGCCTTCCTTGCACATTTTCACCGGCTCGTCGCCTACCGGGACACAGTTCCTGCAAGCGGCCGGATGCGCTCAGGCAAAACGGTATCTCGATCCAGCCTCGGATGAAATCACTCTGGTTTGCGGAGGCGAGGGTGCCACGAGCGAAGGCGAGTTCTGGGAGTGCATGAACGCCGCTTGCCTGGAACGTTTACCGCTACTGGTGCTGATCGAAGACAACGGCTATGCCATTTCCGTTCCCGTCGACCATCAAACTCCAGGCGGAAAGATTGGGCGCCTGCTCGAAGGATTTCCGGACCTGCTGCGGATGGAGGTGGACGGCACAGACTTTGCGGAATCCTTTCATGCTCTCAGTCATGCTGCCGAATACTGCAGGAGAGGACACGGGCCGGCATTGGTGCATGCGTTTGTCACTCGTCCCTACTCTCATTCTCTTTCCGATGACGAGCGCCTCTATAAATCTCAAATCGAACGTGCTGAGGAAGCCGCCCGCGATCCGCTCACAAAGTTCCCGGAGTTCCTTCTGCGCGAAGGGTTCCTCGATCGTGAAGAGCTCAACCGCATGATGCGGGACGTCAATAGCGAGGTCCAGCATTTTGCCGATGTGGCTCTTCGCGAAGCAGCCCCGGCCCCCGGTTCGTCGCTTCTCTTTCTCTACTCGGACAAAGTAGACCCCTGTTCGGATGTCTTCGATAAGCAGCCGGACCTGCACGGCGAGCCCCGCACCATGGTCGACTCGATCAATCAAACGCTTGCTGAAGAGATGCGCCGCGATCCACACGTCCTCGTCTTCGGTGAGGATGTGGCCGATTGCAGCCACGAACAATATCTGTCGGAGTTAAAAGGCAAAGGCGGTGTGTTCAAAGTTACGACCGGTTTGCAGCGCGAGTTTGGCAGTGAACGCTGCTTCAACACTCCCATCGCCGAAGCCGCTATTATCGGGCGCTCCATCGGGCTTGCCGTGCGCGGCCTGAAGCCAGTCCCGGAAATACAATTCTTCGACTATATCTGGCCCGCGATGATGCAGATTCGCGATGAGCTCGCCAACATTCGATGGCGATCTAACAACGGCTTCTCTTGTCCCATGGTGATCCGTGTGCCTATCGGAGGCTATCTCACCGGCGGGTCCATTTATCACAGCCAATGCGGAGAGGTTGCCTTCACGCATATCCCGGGACTGCGCGTTGTGTTCCCGTCAAACTCTTTGGACGCGTGCGGTCTTCTTCGCACCGCCATACGCTCCGATGACCCGGTTCTGTTCCTCGAACACAAAAAGCTCTACCGCGAACCATATAACCGTTCCCCTCATCCAGGGAGCGATTTCACCATTCCCTTTGGCAAAGCAAAGATTGTAAGGCCCGGGGACAGCCTGACCGTCATTACTTACGGCGCCCTGGTGCACAAGGCAATTCTCGCCGCTCAACAAATCGAGCAGTGTACTCCCGGTAGCACCGTGGAAGTGATCGATCTCCGTACACTGGCGCCTTATGACTGGGCGACCATCAGCGCCTCGGTAAAAAAGACAAGCCGAGTTTTGATTGCGTACGAAGACATGCTTTCCTGGGGCTACGGGGCGGAACTAGCCGCCCGCATCGCCGACGAACTCTTTACGTACCTCGATGCTCCCGTAGGCCGGGTCGCGGCATTGGACACCTGGGTCGCCTACAGTCCGCAGCTCGAGGATGAAATACTCCCGCAGACGGAAGATCTGCTGCGGGAAGGGCAGCGCCTATTGGAATTCTAGGGCGCTCAGTTCTTCTCCGCTAAATCCCGGTAATGATAACCGTCGGCAGTCAGAACGCTGGTGACATCCTCCTCGGAAAGGTACCGGACCGGTGCCGATGGATGCAGCCTCTGCGTTACTTGTGCCAGCCCCCGCAAGACTTCCAACTCTGCGCTGCTGACGGTTGCGCTTACGAGCGTTCCGCTCCCCTCAAGGATCGCAAACGGTCGGACGCTGTATTCTTTGTCCATCCAGCGTTCCACCTCCGAGAGGGGAACGGAACAAGGGACCAGCGGCGCTTCCCGTCCTATAAAGAGTGCCTGACAAGGATAAAGGACTCCGCCCCTTAAGATACGCCGGGTAGTTGCATCGGTACCCAGAGCGTGAAGCTCATCGAACTCAGGCATAAGCCAATTCGTTATGGCAGAAAGTTGGGCTAGTAACTCTCTTCTGGGTTGGGGAGCGCGTCGAGGCTGAATTTCCAGCCGTCTCTCGACCTCGTTCAAGAGCTCTTCGGCGGCATCGCAATCGTCCCCGCATACTACTAGGCCATGGTTCGCTAATACGAAGACATTCACGTGCGGATCGCGGAAGATCGCCCGCTCAACTTCTCGGGCCAGTGGCGCGCCGGAAGAGGTGTACGGAATCGAGCCCCAATTCAACCCTGAAAGGCGCTCCGAAAGTTGTGCCTCCGCGTCTTGTCGCACTGCCCAGGCAATCGTATTTACCGAGTGAACATGAGCCACAACACGATGCGGCAAAACTGCATGCATGAATGTTTCTATCGAGGGAGCCAGCGGCCTCGCCGAATTCGCTCCGCAGCCGGGGGGAAGCCCTTCACTTCGCTGAAGGCAATCCTTTACCGATAGAAGTGGGATAGGAACAAAGACTTGCTCCCGCTCGGCGTTCTGGAGCCATTTGCCGGACGCCTTGATCCACAGCACGCCATCGGCCTTCAGGGAAGTATTCCCGCTACTCGCCTGAACCAACAGCGGGTTGCAGCCTATGCGGGCGGAAAACGCTGACAGCGCCGCCATCTCGGCATAATCGGCATGGAATAAAGAGGCTTTCGCTCCAAACGCGACTTCCTCTCCTTTTTCTACGCAGTCTCTCACTGATGCATCCTCCTCCTGTTTGCTATGGCAAAACATGGAAATGCTCTTCTAGTTTCGGCGTCTCTGAATTTCGGGTGCCTCTCGACACAATCTCACCAATTCGCACGGAGGCTCTAAAGATTGAACCCACGGAAATAAATCCGCCCAATTTGTGTTTCCCAACGGCCGCAAGCCCCATGGACGCGATGCATCCGCAGGAACTGCAGTCAGGATTCCCGCCGAACTGGCATGGCGTGATCTTTGTCTTGAGATCCGCCGATATGGTTCGCGTCGTCAGCGCAAAAATGCAGTCTTCCGGCTGATGGGGAGGGGATGCTAACTGCCGTATCATTCCTTCCGGCATATCCAGCTTCGGATAAAGTTTCCGTAACTCTAGCATCGCGGCGATGGCTTCAGCGCGTTCGCTCGGTTCCAGCATTTCCGGTAGGTCGTCGCCTATCTGCGGCGTAAACAGGCTGAACCACACCTTGTTAATTTCGGGCCGTGCCGACCAAAACTCCAGAAAATCCTCCAAGTAGCCGGGCCGTTTCATCATCTGTCCCGTTATGGTGCAGTGAACGGTTATTTTTTGACCTGCAATATTCTTTATGATTCGGTCGTATGTTGCCGGAGCGCGGCGCACGTCGTGTTCGGGCTGCAGCCCGTCTATGGACACCACGACGTTCATGCGGGGCGAGGCCGTCCAGTCTGTCGGAAACGGCCGGAATGCGCTGGTGACCAGCTGTACATGAATCCCTCGCCCCAGTAACAGCGGAATCAGCACTTCCAGTTCTCGATAGCGGACAAGGGGGTCGCCGCCGACAATCGAGAGATGTAAAGGCTGCAACCGGTCGATTACTTCCACCACTCCATCCACCAGCTCCTGTCCTTTTCTGTCATTGAGATCTCGCAGCGTCTGGCCGCCCCCTAGATGGGCGGCATCGTAGGCGTAGCATCCCGGACATCGCAGTGGGCATTCGCGCGTAATCTCAATCGAAAGCGAAGGCCTTTGGCCCTTCAGAATCTTGCCCCATGCTCGTACAATCTCAGAACTTTTCACTTCTAATCTCTCTCCTAAAACGAAAACAGCAGCGCGGGAAGATGACCGTGAGCGGAAGCACAAGGGTCAAAACTATCGCGCTTCCAATCTTTCTGACGCGGACACGTCACCTTAACTTCGTCGCGACCGCGTGTCTCGCCAAAGCTAAGGAAGTGAGCAATTGATTAGCCCCTGGCTGGAGGCGATGAATCGGAGGCCGTTTTTGCTAGCGCCTTCTGAAGGGGGCCATTATGATGTTCGACAAAATTGTGGATCTTGATCCACCGCAATGCTGCAAGAGGAGCGCAGGCATATTGATGCCCGCTCCAATCCTGATGCGAAAAGTTTCCGGGGTCGCCGTTGATTGAGGCCGTTGCGAGTAGACCTGGCTTTATGGCCGGAGGATCAGGAGACTGATCTAAGAACGCCGTCAGTAAAAAGGCACACAGCAGCCAAACCGGTACTAACAACCACTTGGAACTGGCCTTCAACACTCTAGGCAATAATATCAGCATCCTTCTGTTTGGGACTCGTGTCCGGCAGCAAGGTCAGAACCAGTGCGCTCAGAACGGGCGGAATCGCCACCAGCCATCCAACCTTCGTGTAGAGCTTGTGGTCGCCCATGTAGCCG
>Ga0308174_10001381_pt1 | contig 11263 bp, 12 predicted proteins | sample PhyPR2_FD_203894 | JGI IMG/M metagenome (GOLD analysis project Ga0308174, IMG submission 203894) | Soil microbial communities from UC Gill Tract Community Farm, Albany, California, United States - DLSLS.P.R2 | ecosystem: Environmental > Terrestrial > Soil > Agricultural land | place: USA... | reverse complement strand
GGTCGAGCTCCGGCAGGTCCGCGGTTTGAAGCTCGGCGGCGATCGCATGCTCGTCGATCGACTCTGGGCTGATCTGGCCGGTTGCTGCCTTGGCCGCCAGCCTGCCGGCCGCCGCAGCAAGCTCGGCGCGGGATCCGTAGTTAAGTGCGACGACCAAGGTCAGGCGAGAATTGGCCGACGTCTGCACAACCGCTTGCTCCAGCCGATGCGTCAGCTCGGGTCCGAACGCCGAATAGTCGCCGATCAGCTTGAGGCGCACGCCCTCCTTGGCGAGCGTCTTGAGCTCTCGATCCAGGTAGAACCGCATCAGCGTCGTGAGGTCGGAAATCTCCTCCTCCGGCCTGCGCCAGTTTTCCGACGAAAATGCGTAGAGGGTCAGGACCTCGACGCCATTGTCGGCGGCGGCCTGGAGCGACCGCCGGACGGACTCGGCGCCGGCGCGATGGCCGGCGACCCGCGGCAGGCCGCGCTGTTTCGCCCAGCGGCCATTGCCGTCCATGATGATTGCGACGTGCTTTGGTACCGGGCGCGGGACCCTGCTGCCCCCTCCGAGCCCGGCCGCGCCCTCGCTGGGCGCCGGTGAGGAGGTCACTTGTTGAGGATTTCCTTTTCCTTGATTGCCGCTGCCTCGTCGATCTCCTTGATCGTGTCGTCGGTCAGCTTCTGCACTTCGGTCTCGAGGCGCTTGCGCTCGTCCTCGCTGATCTCGTGCTTCTTCTCGTCCTGCTTGAGGTGATCCATCCCATCGCGGCGGACGTTGCGGACGGCGATGCGCGCCTTCTCGGCATATTGACCGACAAGCTTCGCAAGCTCCTTGCGTCGTTCCTCCGTCAGTTCCGGGATCGGCAGACGGATCATCTGGCCGTCGGTGATAGGATTAAGGCCGAGCCCGGCGGAGCGGATCGCTTTCTCGACCGGACCGACATTCGAGCGGTCCCAAACCTGGACCGAGAGTAGGCGCGCCTCGGGGGTAGAGACGGTCGCCACCTGGTTGAGCGGCATGTTGGCGCCATAGACCTCGACCTGGACCGGATCCAGCAGCGCGGTCGAGGCGCGTCCCGTGCGCAATCCGCCAAGATCGTGCTTCAGCGTGTCGAGCGCGCCCTGCATGCGGCGCTTGAGGTCGGCAGTGCTGACGGTGGTTGGCATCTCTTACTCTCCGTTCTGAACGACCGTCGCGGTCCCCTGCCCGGCCAGCACCTGTGCGAGGTTGCCTGACTGGCGGATGTTGAAGACGACGATCGGAATATTGTTGTCGCGGCAGAGGGCGACGGCCGCGGCGTCCATCACCTTGAGGTCGTCGCTGAGCACCTTGCCGAAAGTGACCGTCTCGTAGCGCTGCGCGTCGGCGACCTTCTTCGGGTCCGCGGTATAGATGCCGTCCACGCTGGTGCCCTTGAACAAGGCATCGCAGCTCATCTCAGCAGCTCTGAGCGCCGCCGCGGTATCCGTTGTGAAATAAGGGTTTCCGGTTCCGGCGGCGAACAGGACGATGCGGCCTTTCTCCAGGTGCCGGAGCGCCCTGCGACGAATGTAGGGCTCGGACACGCTCGCCATCGGGATTGCGGACATCACACGCGTGTCGATGCCGGCCTTCTCGAGCGCGTTCTGCAGCGCGAGCGCGTTCATGACCGTCGCAAGCATGCCCATGTAATCGGCAGTCGCGCGGTCGAATCCCTTCGCCGCAGCCGCCATTCCGCGGAAAATGTTCCCGCCGCCGACGACCAGACAGAGCTCATGCCCCTGTCCCTTGGCGGCGGCGATCTCCTCCGCAAGGCCGGCGACTGCAACGGGATCGATCCCAAACTGCCCCGGCCCCATCAATGCCTCGCCAGACAGCTTCAGCAGGATGCGGTTGAACCGGGGGCGGGTCATGCGGGGGAAGATTCCTCGTGATGCAAGAAGGGCGGCCCCGCCTTTATGGCCGAGCCGCCCTGTTGCCAACTGCCAAGCGGCAGTTGCGGATGTTAAGCGACCGCCTCGGCCTTGTTCGTGCCGGCGGCGGCAGCGACTTCAGCAGCGAAGTCTTCCTGCTTCTTCTCGATGCCTTCGCCGAGCTGGAAGCGGACGAACCCGATCAGCTCGATGCCCGTGCCGGCTTCCTTAGCGGTGGAAGCAACAACCTCGGCAACGGGGGTCTTGTTGTCCATGACGAACAGCTGGGAGAGGAGCGCGTTTTCCTTGCGGTACTTGGCGAGGCCACCTTCGACCATCTTCTCGATGATGTTCTGGGGCTTGCCGCTCTCGCGGGCCTTCTCCATCGCCACCGAGCGTTCACGCTCGACCAGATCCTGGTCGAGATCGTCAGCGTTGAGCGCCAGCGGGTGCGCCGCTGCGACGTGCATCGCGATCTGCTTGCCCAGCTGCGTCAGCGTCTCGACCGGAGCAGCGCTCTGCAGTGCGACGAGCACGCCGATCTTGCCGAGTCCCGGCGCGACCTGGTTGTGAACGTAAGGAACGACGGTGCCCTCGGTTACTTCCAGAACCTTGCCGCGGCGGAGGGACTGGTTCTCGCCGATCTTGGCAATGTTGTCGGTCAGCTTCTCCTGGACTGTGCCGCCGTCGGGGTACTGGGCCGCGCCCAGCGCCTCGACGTCATTGCCGTGCTGCAGAGCCAGCGTGGCGACCTTGCGCACGAAGTCCTGGAAGATCTCGTTCTTGGCGACGAAGTCGGTCTCCGAGTTCACCTCAACGACGGCACCGCGAGTGCCCTCGACGGCGACGCCGACGAGACCCTCGGCGGCCGTGCGGCCGGCCTTCTTCGCCGCAGCGGCGAGACCCTTGGCGCGCAGCCAGTCGATCGAGGCTTCCATCTGGCCATTGTTCTCGGCGAGCGCCTTCTTGCAGTCCATCATGCCGGCGCCGGTGCGCTCGCGCAGTTCCTTCACAGTCGCGGCCGTGATCTCAGCCATGTCTCATAGTCCTTTCGTTCCCCGGCAAAGGCCGCGGTCCAGTCCAGATTGGTATATAGGGACGCGCTCCCGCTTACGCAGGAGCGCAGTCTCGTTACGCCAGCGCGGCTTCGACCGGGGGCTCGGCCATGCTGCCGATATCCTGGCCACGGGCAGCAGCATTGCCGCTCCGGCCTTCGCTCACCGCCTGCGCAACCGCATCGGTGTAGAGGCGGATGGCGCGGCTGGCGTCGTCGTTGCCCGGGACCGGGAAGGCGATGCCGCTCGGGTCACTGTTCGAATCGAGGATCGCGACGACCGGAATACCAAGCGTGTTGGCTTCCTTGATCGCCAGCTCTTCCTTGTTGGTGTCGACCACAAACATGATGTCGGGCAAGCCGCCCATGTCGCGGATGCCGCCGAGGCTCTTCTCAAGCTTGTCGCGCTCGCGGGTGAGCTGAAGCACTTCCTTCTTGGTGAGGCCGGCGGTGTCGCCCGACAGCTGCTCCTCAAGGCTCTTCAGGCGCTTGATCGAGTTGGAGATCGTCTTCCAGTTCGTCAACATGCCACCCAGCCAGCGATGGTTGACGAAGTGCTGGCCGGAAGCCTGCGCGGACTCAGCGATCGCGTCCTGCGCCTGGCGCTTCGTCCCAACGAACAACACCTTGCCGCCGCGGGCGACGGTCTGCTGGACGAAGTCGAGGGCGCGCGCGAACAGCGGCACGGACTGCGACAAATCGATGATGTGCACCCCGTTGCGATCGCCGAAGATGTACGGCTTCATCTTGGGGTTCCAGCGGTGGGTCTGGTGGCCGAAGTGCGCTCCGGCTTCGAGCAATTGCTGCATCGTGACGACGGTGGTCGCCATAGGTCTTTCTCCTTCCGGTTATGCCTCGGCGGAACCGAATGACCGACCTTGCGATCGGCACCGGTATGTTGGCTCCGCCTGTGGAATGCGCGGGCACCTAGACGAACTCGCCTCTGCTTTCAAGGGCTTCACCGGAGAGCCGACCTGCCGGTTGACAACCAAGAACAAACAGGGAACATTGCGCCGTCTCAAAGGAGGCTTGACGTCATGACTGCACTTCTCGGTTCCCTGCCCTTCATCGCAACTTTGTGGCTGCTCGTGGTGCTAGGTGCGGCAATCCTTGAGGAAAGTGGCGCGAAGATCGCCGCTGCCCTCAAGGGCGAACCCTTCAAGAAGCCATCGTCGATGTTGGCAGAGCGCCGGGTGCGCGTCCGCTTGGCCTCTCAGGAAGTCAGGCGCGCGAACGCGCCGCTACGCGCCGCCGCTTGACGCGCGCGTAGCTGGCAAAGGCGACGGGGATCATGATCAGGTAGAGCGCTGCGAGAACCAGCAGCGTGGGCCAGGGTGCAACGAGCAGCGACGCTCCGAACAGCGCCAGGCCTGCAAGCGCGAACATCCGCCATGACCGGCGAATGCGAATGCTCGCCCAGCTATAGGTCGGCAGACTTGAGATCATCAGCGCGGCGATGAACACGGTCCAGGCGAGCACGCCGGGCCAGCTCCGGAAGCGATCGTCGCCGGTGATCAGCCACAGGTAGATCGGGATGAACGCGAGCCCGGCGCCTGCCGGTGCTGGGACACCTGTGTTGAACCCGGCAGCCTTGTGCGGCTGCTCGCCGGCTTCCATACGCGCGTTGAAGCGCGCCAGCCGTAGCGCGCAGCAGACCGCAAGGGACAGCGCAGCGAGCCAGCCGAACCGTGGCTCCGCCCTTAGCGCCCATAAAAATAGTATCAGTGCGGGCGCCGTCCCGAAGGCAATGTTGTCGCTCAGGCTGTCGAGCTCAGCTCCGAACCTGCTCTGCGCCCGCAGCAGCCGGGCGATACGGCCATCGAGCCCGTCCAGCACACCGGCGAGGATGACCGAACCAAGCGCCTTCTCCCACTCGCCGCCGATCGCCAGGCTGACCCCGGTCAAACCGAAGCACAGCGCGAGTGCCGTCACGGCGTTCGGGATCATAGCGCGGAACGGGATCCGCCGGGGATCCCGGTCGTCGGTCATTGGCTAAGGCCCGTCAGCGCGACGTCGGTGCCGACCTCGGCGATGATCGTCTCGCCGGCGATCGAGCGCTGGCCGAGCAGAACTTTCGGCGACGTTCCCGCCGGTAAATAGACGTCGACGCGGCTGCCGAAGCGGATCAGGCCGACGCGCTGTCCCGCGTCGACCACATCGCCCTCGCGAACGAATGAGAGGATGCGCCGGGCAACCAGGCCAGCAATCTGGGTGAAGCCGATGCGGAGCCCGTCGGCGTTCTCGATGAGGAAGTGCTGGCGCTCATTGTCTTCGCTCGCCTTGTCGAGGTCGGCGTTGACGAACTTGCCGGGGACGTAGGCGATGCGCCTCAGCCGTCCCGTGATCGGCGAGCGATTGATGTGCACATCGAACACACTCATGAAAATCGACACCCGCGTATACTCGCCATCGGCGAGCCCATCCGGCCCGCGCAGTTCGGGCGGAGGAGGCACTCGGGCAATCATCGTGATCAGGCCATCGGCCGGCGCGACGATCAGCTTGTCACCGCGTGGCGTCGTGCGGACGGGATCGCGGAAGAAGGTCGCGATCCAGATCGTCAGACCCACGCAAAGCCATGCCAGGAACTGAACGTGCACCAGGAACAACAGCATCGTGACGCCGCCGGCGATCACCGCGAACTTGCGGCCCTCCGGATGGACGGCGGGGAAACGCCACTTCACCGTGGTGGTAGGAAGCGGGCTGTCGTGCTTGTCTAGGGCGGGCATGGCGCATGCTTAGAGGCGGTCAGCCGAAGGCACAACGCTGCGGTTGCGCGCGTTAACCGCCGGTCCTAAGGCGCCGCCAAATTCCAGAAATCGGGAAAGCGCATGTCCAAGATCAAGGTGAAGAACCCGGTCGTCGAGCTCGACGGCGACGAAATGACCCGCATCATCTGGCAATGGATCCGCGAACGGCTGATCCAGCCCTATCTCGACGTCGAGCTGCTCTACTACGATCTCTCGGTCGAGAACCGCGATGCGACCGACGACCAGGTGACCGTGGATGCGGCCAACGCGATCAAACAGCATGGCGTCGGCGTGAAGTGCGCGACGATCACGCCCGACGAAGCGCGGGTCGAGGAATTCAAGCTCAAGAAGATGTGGAAGTCGCCCAACGGCACGATCCGCAACATCCTCGGCGGCTGCATCTTCCGCGAGCCGATCGTGATCTCGAACGTTCCGCGACTGATCCCGGGCTGGACCGACCCGATCGTCGTTGGCCGTCACGCCTTCGGCGATCAGTATCGCGCGACCGATTTCAAGGTTCCTGGCCCCGGCAAGCTGACCATGACTTGGGTTGGCGAGAACGGCGAGAAGCTCGAATTCGACGTATTCGACTTCCCTGGCTCCGGCGTCGCAATGGGAATGTACAACCTCGACGAGAGCATCCGCGACTTCGCACACGCTTGCTTCAACTACAGCCTCGCGCGCAGCTGGCCGCTCTACCTCTCCACGAAGAACACGATCCTGAAGGCCTATGACGGCCGATTCAAGGACATCTTCCAGGAGATTTACGACAGCGAATTCAAGGACAAGTTCCAGGCGGCCGGCATCGAGTATCAGCACCGCCTGATCGACGACATGGTCGCCTCTGCACTCAAGTGGAGCGGCAAGTTCGTCTGGGCTTGCAAGAACTACGACGGCGACGTGCAGTCGGATCAGGTCGCGCAGGGCTTCGGCTCGCTCGGCCTGATGACCTCAGTGCTGATGACCCCCGACGGCAAGACCGTCGAAGCCGAGGCCGCGCACGGCACCGTCACTCGCCACTACCGCATGCACCAGCAGGGCAAGGCCACCTCGACCAACCCGATCGCTTCGATCTTCGCCTGGACGGGCGGCCTCAAGTATCGCGGCAAGTTCGACGACACGCCGGAAGTTGTCCGCTTCGCCGAGACGCTCGAGCGCGTCTGCGTCGAGACGGTCGAGGGCGGCGAGATGACCAAGGACCTCGCGATCCTCGTCGGGCCGGAGCAGGCCTGGATGACGACCGAGCAGTTCTTTGAGGCGATCGTCCGCAACCTTGAGAAGGCTATGGGCGAAGTGGCGCCGCAGGTGAGCGAACCCGCTCGCGCCTGACTCCAAGGCCGATAAAGCGGCCGGGTATCCGCCTCAGCAGCGGTAAACCGTTCAGCAAGCGCACGACCACCGGCGCCTTGCGGAGCGGCTCCCCCGGCTGAAGCAAGCGCCCGATGATCCGGTCCTGAGCAAGCTTTTGCGCGCCCTGGATCACTCGGGTCGGGAACAGCCGCCGCTCCTGCACCTTGCTGAGCAGCGGGTCGACATTCTCGCCCGCCGCTAGCAGAGCCGCGAGGATGTTCGCAGCGGCCACCGCGTCCTGTACCGCGAGGTTGATGCCGATGCCGCCGATGGGCGACATGGCGTGCGCGGCGTCCCCGATCGCGAGAAGCCCGGGGCGGTGCCAGCAAGTGAGGCGATCGAGGGCGACGCTGAGAAGTTTGAGGTCGCCAATCTCGTCGAGGCCCTTCAGTTCGAGATCAGGCGCGGCCTCGGCGACTTCCTTCCGGATCGCCTCGATGCCTTTCTCCTGATAGGCGGCCGCAGCGCCTTTTGGGATCAGGAAGGCGCATTGCCAGTAATCGCCCCGGTCGATCATCACGAGCAGCCGGGTGCGTTCGACGTTCCCGCGCAGGCCGCCCTTCATCTCCGGCGATTTGGGCACCCGGAACCAGAAGACGTCCATCGGCGCGCCAAGCGTCTCCAGCGGAAGCATCGTGCGAACGATCGAGGTCCGGCCATCCGCAGCAATGGTCAGCTTCGCGCGCAGCTCGCGCCCGTCTTCGAGCCGCACTCCGGCGACCCTGCCCTGTTCCTCGATAAAGCCAGCAACCGGTGCCGACATCTGAAGACCGAAGCCTGGGAAGGCCTTTGCCTCCTCGCGGAGGAAATCGAGGAGTTCCCACTGCGGCATCATCGCAATGAACGGCGCTGGCGTGTGGAGGTGTGAGAGATCGCCAATCGTCCAGGTACGCCCTGCAAGGCGAAGCTCGGCGCTGTTCAGCTCACTGTGGGGACGCTTGAGGAAGCGCTTGAGCATCCCGAGCTGGTCGAGGATTTCCATGGTCGACGGGTGGACTGTGTCGCCGCGGAAGTCGCGGAAGAAGTCTGGGTGCTTTTCCAGCACTAGCACGCGGCAACCGGCGCGCGCGAAAAGCAGCCCCGCCATCATCCCCGCGGGCCCGCCTCCGACGACGATCAGGTCCAGTGGCCGGTCAGCATCCCTAAGCTCATTAAAATCACGGCGAGCGGCGGCTTTGGCGTTACCTTTAGGCTTTGCCGAACCGCTTCCGGTCTTCTTGTCGGCCCTGGCGGATCCGCGTGACGTCATGCCAATCAAGAGGTGGCAGAAACAGGCTTTGTAGGAAAGCCGACTCTAGGCTTTGGTCAGTGCCTCCGCCTTGTGCGCAGCCGGCTTGCCGTCGTCCGTTTCGACGACAATTTCGGGGTTGTCCTTCGACGCGGCGACCTCGTGTCCGTTGATCTTCATACGCGAGGTGACCTTCTTCACCACCTTGCCTTCGGCTGTGCCGCCATGCGACTTCCACGTCACGCGATCGCCTGACTTGAGTTCCTTGGTCATCGAGCACCTCCGCACGGCTAACGCCCGGGCCTGACAGGCGCGCCGCGACCTGCTCTAAAGCAGGTATGGCTGGCGAGATGGGCGGACAGGGGCTCAAGGACGCGCTCGTGATCCTCGGCGCGGCGGGGATCGTGATCCCGGCTTTCGCTCGACTCAAGATCTCGCCGGTCATCGGCTTCATCCTTGTCGGGGTCGTCGCCGGTCCATTCGCGCTGGGCGCGCTCGCGCAGGAGCATCGCTGGCTCGACGCACTGTCCATCAGCGATCCGCACGGGATCGAGCCCTTCGCCGAGTTCGGAATCATCCTGCTGCTCTTTTCCGCCGGCCTCCACATCAACCTGCGCCGGTTGAGGAGCATGGCGCGAACGGTGCTGGGTGCGGGAAGCGCCGAGCTGATCGGTTGCGCGCTGCTGATCACGGTCGGGCTGCTGGTGACCGGCACGGCGCCGGCGGCGGCCGTCGCGCTCGGCCTCGCGCTAGCGATGTCCTCGACCGCCTTGGTGCTGCCGATCTCCGGAACCGAGGGTCCGGTCGGGCGCACGACATTCGCGATGCTGATGTTCGAGGACCTGGCGCTCGTCCCGATGCTCTTTTTCATCGAGGTGCTTGGTGGTCAGACCAACAGTGGGGCGATGGCTCGGACGGCCGCGCTGGGCATCGTCGTGGTCGTCGCCATGCTCGTCGCGGGCCGGCTTTTGCTCGGAAGCCTTTTTGCTCAGGCAGCCCGGACGAAGAGCCCGGAACTGTTCCTCGCAATCAGCCTGCTCACCGTGATCCTCGCCAGCATCGCCACCGGCGCGGTCGGCCTGTCGCCGCTCCTCGGCGCGCTCATCGCCGGGGTGCTGATCGCGGAGACCGACTACAATGCCGAGGTCGAGGCGATCACGACCCCGCTTGCGGGCCTTGCGTTGGGAATCTTCCTTATCACCGTGGGCATGCGCATCGACCTTGGCGCGCTCGCCCGTGGCTGGCCGCTCATCCTCGGTGCCGCCGCTGCGATCCTTCTTCTGAAAGCGCTGATTACTACCTTGCTCGTGCGCCTGTCCGGCGTCCGCCTCGCCGCGGCGATCGAGACCGGCGTGATGATGGCCAGTCCATCGGAAACCAGCCTGATCGTGCTCGCGGCGGCGACGGCAGCACACATCATCTCGCCGGCGGACTCTGCTTTCTGGACCACCGTGACCGCAGTTGGGCTGACGATCACGCCGCTGCTTGCCGCCGCTGGCAAGGGCATGGGACGCCGCGTGGATCTCGATGCAGCGTCCGCGGAGCCTGCTGAAGGGCAGGCCAAGGGCCGGACCGTCATCTTCGGGTTCGGGCGAGTGGGTCAGATGGTTGCCGACATGCTGATCGCGCACAAGCGGCCGTATCTGGCGGTTGAAAGCGACGTTGATTCGGTCCGGCACGCGCGCAAGGCTGGCTACAACGTGCTGTTCGGCGATGTGCGGCGGCCGGAACTCGCCGACAAGCTGCACCTGGGGCATGCGGCGGCGCTCGTGCTGACGATGGACGATCCCGTTCTTGTGGCGCAACTCGCCGCGCGCGTGCGGAGTTGGGTGCCGGACCTGCCCATCATTGCCCGGGCGCGCGACACGGGGCATGCGGCGCAGCTGTACAAGGCGGGCGTGACCGATGCGGTGCCGGAGACGCTCGAGGCCTCGCTTCAGCTTTCCGAGGCAGTCCTGGTCGATGTCGGCCTGCCGATGGGCCCGGTGATCGCTTCCATCCACGAGAAGCGCGCCGAGCTCCGCAGCGCAATCATGGCGGAGGCAGAGCTTGAGGTGGAGCCGACCCTCGGGCGGCGGCGCGTCCGCGATGTCCGCCCGGGAAGCAGCAGCTAGGACCCGTTGGCCTTCGACACCATCTGCTGGAACTGAGCTCTGGTCATGTCGAGCAGCAGCCCGGACTTGTTGTGCCCGAACGCTTCGGCCGGAACCTTCACCTTCGCTGCGCCCATGGACACAACGACGCCGTCGGGATCGACTTGCTGAATTGTAGCCATGGCCGCCCCCGTGTTGTCGTTTACGGCAGCACCGGCAGCCAGTTCCGACTTCCTGGCCGGACGTGCAGGCCCGAGGCCTTTATGTTGCGCTTGCAGCCTGTCGGAAAGTTCGCGCTCCCGCTGCTTCAGCAATTGGTCGTGCATATCGGGCGTGGAGAAAGAGTCGTGCGCGCCCAGATCGGTGTTCCTGATGTCTAGAGGGCGGGTCGACCCGGCGTATCCAGGCGCCTGCGCCAGACCCGCAGACGACGTGAAAGCAAGTGCCAGTATCAAAGATGAGAGCGACTTGCGCATGGTAACCTCCCTGATCGGCCGGGTTACTATTGCTCTGCGCTGCCGGAATTGCCAGCGCGTTGAAGTGGCGTGGCGTCGTACCTGAGCGTACCTGCCACGAACGTCTTGTGCTCGGCATTGTCGCTCGGGTGGCGTTGACCGTCGAGCACGGTCACTTCGGGAAAGTCGAACGGCGACACGCCCGCGAGGCATGCCACATTCACACCCAGCTCGTTCGGGTTCGACCGTCGCTTGTGATGCGTATAGATGCCGCACGTGGTGCAGAAGTGTTCTCTGCGACGCCGATGTTGAAGCGGTAGGTGGCGAGCTTGTCGGCACCCTTGGTCAGATGGAAGTCTTCGGGTGTGGAGGTTACTGCAACGGCGCCGCGCATCCGGCATAGGGAGCAGGTGCAGCGCCTTGTCGACGCGAAGCCCTCCGTCAAATTCACCGTGAACTGA
>Ga0308174_10001379_pt1 | contig 11272 bp, 8 predicted proteins | sample PhyPR2_FD_203894 | JGI IMG/M metagenome (GOLD analysis project Ga0308174, IMG submission 203894) | Soil microbial communities from UC Gill Tract Community Farm, Albany, California, United States - DLSLS.P.R2 | ecosystem: Environmental > Terrestrial > Soil > Agricultural land | place: USA... | reverse complement strand
CTCGCGGGGCTCGGGATCGGGCCCGGCGACCGGGTCGCCACCCTCGCCTGGAACACCGCCCGCCACCTGGAGGCCTGGTACGCCATCATGGGCATGGGCGCGGTCTGCCACACGCTCAACCCGCGGCTGTTCGCCGAGCAGCTCTGCTACATCATCAACCACGCCGAAGACCGCATCATCTTCACCGACCTCACCTTCGTGCCGACGCTGATCGAGCACCGGGCGAAGATGCCGACGGTGAAGCATTTCGTGGTGATGACCGACGAGGCGCACATGGCCGAGGCCAAGGGCCTGGAGGGCGCGCTCTGCTTCGAGACGCTGGTCGACCAGGCTTCGCCCGACGTCGCCTGGGGCGGCTTCGACGAGAACACCGCGGCCGGCCTCTGCTACACCTCCGGCACGACGGGCAATCCCAAGGGCGTGCTCTATTCCCACCGCTCCAACTTCCTGCACACCCTGGTGACGCTGGCCTCCGACGTCATGGGCTTCTCGGCGAAGGACACCATCCTGCCGGTCGTGCCGATGTTCCACGCCAACGCCTGGGGGATCGCCTTCTCGGCGCCGGCGGTGGGGGCCAAGCTGGTGATGCCGGGCGCCAAGCTCGACGGCGCCTCGGTCTACGAGCTGCTGGAGAGCGAGGGCGTCACCTTCTCCGCCGCGGTGCCCACCGTCTGGCAGATGCTGCTGGCGGAGCTGCGCGAGAAGCACGCGACGCTCTCCACGCTGAAGCGCGTGGTGATCGGCGGTTCGGCGGTGCCGGAGGCGATCGTGCGCGGCTTCCGCGACGAGTTCGGCGTCGACGTTACCCACGCCTGGGGGATGACCGAGATGAGCCCGCTCGGCACGCTCTCGGCCCCCAACCAGGCCACCAAGGGCCTGGACGCCGAGGGCCAGGTCCGCCTGAAGCTGAAGCAGGGCCGCGCGCCGCTCGGCGTCGACATGGAGATCGAGGACGACGCCGACCGTCCGCTGCCGCACGACGGCAAGACCTTCGGCCGGCTGAAGGTCAAGGGCCCGTTCATCGCCCGCGAGTACTTCAAGGGCGAGGGCGGCCGGATCCTCGACGACCACGGCTTCTTCGACACCGGCGATGTGGCCACCATCGATCCCGACGGCTTCATGCAGATCACCGACCGCGCCAAGGACGTCATCAAGTCCGGCGGCGAATGGATCTCCTCCATCGAGATCGAGAACATCGCCGCGGGCCATCCGAAGGCGGCGCTGGCGGCGGTGATCGGCGTGGCGCATCCGAAGTGGGACGAGCGGCCGCTGCTGCTGGTCCGGCTGAAGGAGGGCGAGACCGCGACCAGGGACGAGTTCCTGGGCTTCCTGGAGGGCAAGATCGCCAAGTGGTGGATGCCCGACGACGTGGTCTTCGTGGACGACATTCCGCTCGGCGCCACCGGCAAGATCGACAAGAAGCTGATCCGCGAGCGCATGAAGGGCTACGTCCTGCCCGCGGCCCGCGCGAAGGCAAGCGCCTGACCGTCCGGATGATCCGATTCGCAGCCGCCGCCGCCGCGGCCGCCGCCCTGGCCGTTGCCGGGCCGGTTTTCGCCCAGGCGCCGGCCGACGACCCGCTGCCGCCCGGGCCCGGCAAGGACGCCGTGGTGCGCGTCTGCACCGGCTGCCACGACGCCACCCAGTTCGCCTACGCGCGCTACACGCCGGAAGGCTGGGACGACGAGATCGTCAAGATGCAGTCGGCCGGCGCCGAGATGACCGCGCAGGAGCAGCTCGCCATCTCCGCCTACCTCGCCAGGTATCTCTCCAAGCCGGCGCCGCCCGCGCCGGCGCCGTCGCCTGCGCCCGCGCCGGCCGCGCCTTCGCCCGGCGACGCTCCGGCTCGGTGATCCGTGTCGGCCGGGCTAGGATGAGGCTAGGCCAGCCGGTAGGTGGCGTTCGGCCCCACGTCGCGGTCGGCCTCGAGGAGGCCCTCGCGCACCAGATGGATCATCGCCGCCAGCATCGAGCGCGAGGCGGCCGGCCAGAGCTTGGGGTCGACATCGGCGTAGAGCCGGGGCGTCAGCTCGGCGATGGTCGCCGGCCCGGCCTTCAGCGCCCCCAGGATCTGGTCGATCCGCTCCTGGCGGTGCTCGAGGTAGGCGTCGATGAACGCCTCGACGTCGCGCACTGGCGGCCCATGCGTCGGCCAGAGCGTCGCAAAGCCGCGCGCCCTGATCCGCCGCAGGCTCTCCAGGTAGTCGCTCATGTCGCCGTCGGGCGGGGTGATCACCGTCGTCGACCAGCCCATGATGTGGTCGCCGGTGAAGCAGGCGTTCTCTTCCGGCAGGGCGTAGCAGAGGTGGTTCGAGGTGTGGCCGGGCGTCGGGATGGCCTCCAGCGTCCAGCCGGGGCCCTTGATCTCGCCGCCGCCGCACAGGCTGACGTCGGGCCGGAAGGCGAGGTCGTGGCCGGCCTCCATGCGGACGCCGCTGTCGTCCGCCTCGTGCCGCGCCACCGCGCAGCCCAAGATCGGCGCGCCGGTCGCAGCCTTCAGCGGCCCCGCGAGCGGCGAGTGGTCGGAATGGTGATGGGTGATGACGATGGCGCTGACCCGCTCGCCCTCCAGCGCGCCCAGGATCGCCTGCAGGTGGGCCGGATCGTCAGGGCCGGGATCGATCACCGCCACCTCGCCGCGGCCGACGATATAGGTCCCGGTGCCGAGGTAGGTGAACGGCCCCGGGTTGTTGCAGATCACCCGCCGGATCAGCGGCGAGACCTGGTCGCAGCGGCCGTAGGCGAAGTCCAGCTGGCGGACGTAGGGGATGGCCATCGCGCTCAGCCGCCCAGCGCCGCGGAGAGGTCGTAGCCCGCCTGACGCCCGAGCGCGATGAGCTCCTGGCGATCGCGGGCGCCCGCGTGCGTCTCGGCGAGCGCCCAGGTGAGGATCGAGCGGTTGCCGGAGCGGCAGAAGGCCAGCACCGGCTTGTCGGCCTCGCTCACCACCCGCTCGGTGGTCTCGACCTGCTCGGGCGTCGGGCCGCCGCGCACCGGGATGTGGAAGTAGGCCAGCCCCGCCTCGCGCGCCGCCTGCTCGATCTGGTGGCCGGACGGCTGGTCGGGCGCCTCGCCGTCCGGGCGATTGTTGATGATCGTGCGGAAGCCCTGGGCGGCGGCGCGCGCCACGTCGTCGGGCGCGATCTGCGGGCTGACGGAGATCTGGTCGGTGACGCGTCGGAAGTCGGGCATGGGGGGCGCTCGCGGCGGGGGAGGGGAGTTCGTTGACATCATCGGGGGCGGGTGGAAGTTTCGCAACGCCTCGGCCCCGAAAAGGCCCGCTCTCCAAGGCCTTGATCCGCGAATGCTCCGCTATATCGGCCGGCGCCTCCTGATCGCCATCCCGACGCTGTTCCTGGTGGTCACCGCGGCCTTCTTCATGATGCGGGCCGCGCCCGGCAGCCCGTTCGACCTGGACCGCAAGCTGTCGCCGGCGATCGAGCGCAACATCCGCGAGCGCTACGGCATGAACAAGCCGCTGCCGCAGCAGTACCTCGACTACGTCGGCGGGGTGCTGAAGGGCGACCTCGGCCCCTCGCTGAAATACCAGGACAAGACCGTCCTGGAGATCCTCAAGGAGAACTACCCCGTCAGCCTGAAGCTCGGCCTCTCGGCGATCGTCATCGCCGCCCTGGTCGGCGTCAGCCTGGGCGTGATCGCGGCGCTGCGCCAGAACCGGACGGCCGACCATGCGGTGATGACGCTCGCCATCCTGGGCGTCTGCATCCCGACCTTCGTCACCGCGCCGCTCTTGGTGCTGGCGCTCGCCTCCAAGCTGGGCTGGCTGCCGACCGCCGGCTGGAACAACGGGGCGCTGCCCAACCTGGTGCTGCCGGTGACCGTGCTGGCGCTGCCGCAGATCGCCATCATCTCGCGGCTGACCCGCGCAGGCATGATCGAGGTGCTGCGCTCCAATTATGTCCGCACCGCCCGCGCCAAGGGGCTGCCGGAGGGCCGGATCGTCGTCAAGCACGCGCTCCGCGCCGCGCTGCTGCCGCTGGTGAGCTATCTCGGGCCCGCCTGCGCGGGGCTGCTCACCGGCTCGCTGGTGGTGGAGCGGATCTTCAACCTGCCGGGGCTCGGCAAGTTCTTCGTCATCTCCGCCCTGCAGCGCGACTACACGGTGGTGATGGGCATGGTGATCCTCTACGCGGGCCTGATCCTGACGCTGAACCTGCTCGCGGACCTGCTCTATGCGGTGCTGGATCCGAGGGTGCGGCTCGGATGATGGGCTCGGTGCTGGCGCCCGGCTCCCGCCGCGGGGTGGAGGCCATGGAAGGCGCAGCCGTCCGCGGCCGCAGCCTCTGGGACGACGCCCGCCGGCGGCTGTTCAGGCACCGCGCGGCCGTGGCCGGCATGGCGGCCCTGAGCCTGCTGGTCCTGGCCGCCGTCATCGGTCCGATGCTGATCCCCTTCAGCTACGACCAGATCAACAAGGCCGACACCTGGGTCGGGCCGCTGCAGCACGGCCACCTGCTGGGCGCCGACGCGCTCGGGCGCGACCTGCTCGCCAGGCTGCTGATCGGGCTGCGCGTGTCGCTGGCCATCGGCCTGGTCGCCACCCTCGTCTCGCTGCTGATCGGCGTCGCCTGGGGCGCGGTGGCGGGGTACGCGGGCGGCCGGCTCGACGAGGCCATGATGCGCATGGTCGACGTGCTCTACTCGCTGCCGTTCATCTTCTTCGTGATCCTTCTGATGGTCGCCTTCGGCTCCAACATCCTGCTGATCTTCGTGGCGATCGGGGCCGTGGAGTGGCTGACCATGAGCCGGATCGTCCGCGGCCAGACCCTGGCGCTGAAGCAGAAGGAGTTCGTCGAGGCCGCCCGCGCCGCCGGCCTCGGCCGGGGCGCGATCATCGCCCGGCACATCGTGCCGAACCTGCTGGGCCCGGTGGTCGTCTACGTTACCCTGACGATCCCGGCGGTGATCCTGGCCGAGAGCTTCCTGAGCTTCCTGGGGCTCGGCGTGCAGCCGCCGATGGCCTCGCTCGGCACGCTGATCGCCGGCGGCGCGCAGGACATGGAGCTCGCCCCCTGGCTGCTCGTCTTCCCGTCGCTCACCATGGTGGTGACGCTGATGAGCTTCAACTTCATCGGCGACGGCCTCAGGGACGCGATCGATCCCAAGGACCGGTAGAGGCAGCCGGCGATCGCGCGCCTTCCGAAAGCAACAAAAGTTGGAAAGCGCGGTACGCGAAACTTGCCGAGATTTAGCGTTTGTTAAGGCTGGTGCGAGCGATCGCCCCTCAACAGCGCACGATTTGTGCCGGCTTTGCGGCGGGTGCGACAATCTGTGACCAGAATGCGACAGGCGCCGGCCGACAACATGACAGGCCGTTAATCTGCGTTGACCCCTGCCGGCCAAGGTCCGTAACTCCACCGTAACCGGGGATCACGCCGACTCCGGGACCGGACTTTTGTTGGGAAGCCGCTTCGCATGTCGTTCAGGACCCGGCGAACGGCTGGAGGATGTAGACCTTGAAAATCATCTCAACTCGAGAGCGCCTGCTGGCGTCTTCGATGATCTGCGGCGCCGCCCTTGTCGGGCTGTCCGCCACCCAGGCCCAGGCCCAAGCCACCGCGAGCAGCGGCGCCGAGGTCTCCGAAATCGTGGTCACCGGCTCGCGCATCCCGCAGCCCAACCTGACCAGCGTCAGCCCGGTCACCGCGGTGAACCAGCAGGAGCTGCGCCTGCAGGGCACCACGAACGTCGAAACCCTGCTGAACAACCTGCCGCAGGTCGCCGCCGACTTCGGCTCGGGCGTCTCGAACGGCGCGACCGGCACGGCCACCGTCAACCTGCGCGGTCTCGGCGACAAGCGGACCCTGGTGCTGATCGACGGCCACCGCATGGCGCCGGGCGACCCCAAGGTTCCCGCCGCCGACCTCAACGCGATCCCGGCCGCCCTGGTGCAGCGCGTGGACGTGCTGACCGGCGGCGCCTCGGCGGTGTACGGCTCCGACGCCGTGGCCGGCGTGGTGAACTTCATCATGAACCGGAACTTCGAAGGGTTCCGCGTCGACGCCAGCTATTCCGGCTACCAGCACCACCAGCACAACGGCGAGGCCAGCAATCTGCTGTCGACCGCCCCGTTCTTCATTCCCAGCCCGCCGTCGGACGTGTGGGACGGCCAAACCTACGACATCACCGTGGTCACCGGGGTGAACGCGCCGGACGGCAAGGGCAACGTCACCGCCTACCTGAACTACCGGAATCTGCAGCCGATCCTGCAGTCGCAGCGCGACTACTCGGCCTGCTCGGTCGCGGCCACGACCTCCGGCACCAGCGGCATCTACGACGCGCACGTCTGCGCCGGCTCCTCGAACAGCGCCTTCGGCCGGTTCATCAACTCGAACACGCCGAAGGGCGGGTTCTCGGTCAATCCGAACGGGACGCAGACCTTCGTTCCGTTCACCAACGCGCTGCGCTTCAACTTTGCGCCGCAGAACTACTTCCAGCGGCCGGACGATCGCTACACGGGAGGCTTCTTCGCCCATTACGACATCAACCGGATGGTCAGCCTCTACAGCGACTTCATGTTCGCTGACGACCACACCCGGGCGCAGATCGCCTCGTCAGGCCTGTTCCAGGGCACCGGCCCCGGCGGCACCTCGACGTTCGGGATCAATTGCAACAATCCGCTCATGTCGGCGGCCCAGCAGGCCCAGCTTTGCGGCGCCACCAACGCCGGCACCGCCTTTGTCCAGCAGAGCATCATCGGCTTCCGGTTCGCGGGCGTGCCGCGGGTCGACGACCTGCGCCACACCACCTACCTGATCGACATCGGCGCCAAGGGCGAGCTGGCCGACGGCTGGAACTACGACGCCTATATCCAGTACGGCACCGCGATCCTCAACGAGCACTTCGAGGGCGACGTGTCGGTGCGCCGGGCCCAGCAGTCCCTGCTGATCGATCCTGCGACCGGCCAGTGCGCGCCCGGGTCGGAAGCCGGTTGCGTGCCGCTCAACCTCTTCCAGGCCGGCGGCCTGACCCCGGCGGCCCTGGCCTTCGTCCAGACGCCGGGCTTGCAGAGCGGCCAGACCTCCCAGCAGATCGCCTCGGTCTCGGTCACCGGCGACCTCGGCAAGTACGGCGTCAAGTCGCCGATGGCCAACGACGGCATCGGCGTGGCGTTCGGCGCCGAGTACCATCGCGACTCCATCAATCTGGAGACCGATGCGGAATTCCAGTCCGGCGACCTCTCGGGTCAGGGCGGCCCGCGCGTCGGCCACAGCGGCAGCCTCGATGTCTACGAACTGTTCGGCGAGGCCCGCCTCCCGCTGGCCCAGGACGTGCCGTTCGCCAAGGACCTGAACCTCGAGCTCGGCTACCGCTTCTCGGACTACTCGACGGCGGCCAACACCACCCAGGCCTACAAGATCGGGGCCAACTGGGCGATCACCGACGACATCAAGATCCGCGGCGGCTACAACCGCGCCGTCCGCGCGCCGAACGTCATCGAGCTGTTCACCCCGACCTCCGTCGGCCTGTTCAGCGGTCAGGACCTCTGCGCCACCGGCAATGCGCCCGTGGCCAACTGCATCAAGAGCGGTCTGACCGCGGCGCAGGTCGGCAACATCCAGACCTGCCCGTCGGCGCAGTGCAACGCGCTGTTCGGCGGCAACCCCAACCTGCAGGCGGAAAAGGCCGACACCTACACGATCGGCGTGGTCCTGCGGCCGCATTGGGTGCCGGGCCTCGACGTCAGCGTCGACTACTTCAACATCAAGGTGGCGAACCTGATCTCCTCGCTGCCGGCCCTCACGGCCATCGACTGCTTCAACAACGGCACGCCGGCCGCCTGCTCGCTGTTCCACCGCGATCCGGCGACGGGCATCCTGTTCGGCCAGACGGGTTTCGTGAACGCCATCGAGACCAACACCGGCTTCCTGCAGGAAAAGGGCGTCGACATCGCCGCCAACTACCATGCCAACTTCTCCGACTGGGGCCTGGGCGACTACGGCGGCCTGGCGTTCAACTTCAACGGCACCTACACGCAGCACTACGTCCTGCAGCCCACCACGGGCGGCGGCACGTTCGACTGCGCCGGCCTCTACGGACCGGTGTGCTCCAGCTTCGCCACGGGCGGCCCGACCCCGAAGTGGCGGCACAAGCTGCGGGTCACCTGGACGACGCCGTGGCCGCTCGAGCTGTCGGCCCAGTGGCGCTACATCAGCCGGGTGGCGTTCGACGGCAACCAGTCGAACCCGTTCCTCAACACCCCCGGTGTGGTCAACGTCGTGGACGCCCACATCCCGGCCGTCAGCTACTTCGACCTGTCGGGGACGTGGAAAGTGCGCGACACGATCACCCTGCGCGCCGGCGTGAACAACGTGTTCGACAAGGATCCCAAGATCCTCGACTCGAACGTGTTCCCCGCGTCGGGCCCGCCCTTCGGCAACGGCAACACCTATCCGGGGACCTACGACGCCCTGGGCCGGTTCGCCTTCGTCGGCATCACTGCGGACTTCTAAGTCCAAGGGTCATGCGAATTGGGAGCGGCGGGCTGCGAGGCCCGCCGCTTTCCATTTGGCCGCGTTGTCCGGCCATGGCGCCAGTGCTAGGCATCGCCGCGGGCAAGCCGGGTGATCGATGTTTCTCGAGATCGATGACGTCCTGACGCCGGAGGAGGTGGGCGAGCTCCGCGCGCTCGCCGCCAAGGCGCGCTTCGTCGATGGCCGCATCTCCTCGCCGCACTCCGCCGTGAAGGACAACCTGCAGATCGCCCACGAGGATGAGGCCTACCAGGCCTCTTCTCGCCTGATGGCCCAGGCGCTGCAGCGAAACGAGCCCTTCCGCAACTTCGCCTTCCCGAGCCTGATGGCCCCGCCGCTGCTCGCCCGTTACGAGCCCGGCATGAAGTACGGCCTGCATTCGGACGCCGCCGTCATGCAGCTCGGCGCGCGGCAGTTGCGCTCGGACTTGTCCTGCACGGTGTTCCTGAGCGAGCCGGAGGCCTATCAGGGCGGCGCGCTGTCCATCCGCCTGGGCGCGCGGGCGGTCGAGTTCAAGCTGAAGCCCGGCGCCGCCGTCCTCTATCCCTCGACGACGCTGCACGAGGTGAGGCCGGTGACCAAGGGCGAGCGCCTGGTCGGCATCACCTTCATCGAGAGCCAGATCGCCGACAACGTGTTGCGCGAGCTGCTCTATGACCTCGACGAGGTCGCCGCCCTGGAGGGCCTGACCATGGCGGACGAGAACCGTGTGCGGCTGCAGCACGTGCGCGCCAATCTTCGCCGGATGTGGAGTTCATCCAAGTGAGCGCAGAAGGCTCCATCACGGCCCCCGTCAGCGCCGAGGAGGTCAGCCAGGCCATCGCGGAACGCGACATGGATCGCGCCATCCGCCTGGCTCAACAGGCCTACGCCCAGGGTTCGCGCGAGCCGCTGGTGCTCAATCTCGTGGCCTACCAGCTCGAACTGGACGACCGCATCGACGAGGCGCTGGTGGTGCTCGATGAGGCCCTGAAGCTGGCGCCGGGCGATCCCTTCATCATCAACAGCATCGGCGTCTGCTACTCGAAGCTGGCCAAGCCGCACCATGCGCTGCAGGCGTTCGACGACGCCCTGGCCATCGCGCCCGACTTTCCGCACGCCCACAACGGGCGAGGCCTCGCTCTGCAGAGCATCGGGGACAAGGACGCCGCCCGGTTCGCGCAGCTGCGGGCCGCCGAGCTCGATCCGCAGTTTCCCGAGCCGCTGGGCGCGCTGGCCGCGCTCGCTGCCGAAGACAAGGACTGGCAGGCGGCCTGCAGCTACGCCGAACGGGCTCTCGCCCTGGAAGCCGATCAGCCCGCCGCCAACATGGCCATGGCGGCTTTCGAGATGCAGGAGGGCCGCTATGCGGCCGCGCAGGACCGCATCGACCGGCTCATCGCGGCCGGCCGCCTCACCAAGCTGCACCTGGCGACGGCGCTGCACCACAAGGCCGACGCACTCGAAGGCCTGGGCCAGCCCGAGGCGGCCATGGAAGCCTACAAGGCCTCCCGGGCCATTCTGCGGCCGCTGCAGGCGGGGGCCGTGGCCGGCCGCGAGCTCGGGCTCGACACCTGTCGCCGGCTGATCGGCTACTTCGAGACGGCGGCCCCTGAGCGCTGGCGCGCCATCCCGGAGACCGACCCGGTCGGCGATCAGGCGGGTCACGCCTTCCTCGTGGGCTTCGCCCGCTCCGGGACGACGCTGCTCGAGCAGATCCTGGCCAGCCACGCCGACATCGTGGCTCTCGAGGAGAAGCCCGCGATCGATCCGGCGGTCCTGGAGTTCATGTTCAGCCCGGAGGGCCTGCGGCGCCTGGAGGAGCTTGACGAGGCCGGCGCTCGCGCCTGGCGGGAGCTCTATTGGCGGCGCGTCCGGGAATTCGGCGTCGAGCCGGCTGGCAAGGTGTTCGTCGACAAGCTGCCGCTTCACACCATCTATCTGCCGGTGATCGCGAAGCTCTTCCCGCGAGCTCGAATCCTGTTCGCGCGCCGCGACCCGCGCGACGTGGTGGTGAGCTGCTTCCGGCACCGCTTCACCGCCAACCCGCAGACCGTGGAGTTCACGGACCTGCAGCGCGCGGCCGAGGTCTACGCGGCCACCATGCAGGCGGCCGAGATCTACCTGCAGAAGCTCCCGCTCGCGGTGCACGTCCACAAGCACGAGGACCTGGTCGAGGATCTCGACCGCCAGACCCAGGCGATCTGCGACTTCATCGGCCTGCCCTGGGACGCGAACATGCGCAACTTCGTCGAGACGGCGAACCGGCGCGAGATCCGCACGCCGAGCGCCGGCCAGGTGCGGCGCGGGCTTTACCGGGACGGCCTGGCCCAATGGCGCAAGTACGGCTCGACGATCGACGTCATCAAGCCGATCCTGAAGCCCTGGGCCGAGAAGTTCGGCTATCCGCCCGAGTGACGGCCTCCGCAGAGCCTTTCTGGTTTCCGGCCGATCTCGATCCGGCCCGCCGAGCCGTCCTCCTGGTCGAGACGGACGAGGCGACGCTCGCGGCGCAGCCGTTCCTCGATCGGCGCTGGGACCGCCGGACGCTCCCGGAGCGCTGGGCGCCGCTGGAGGCGCTGTCGCCGCTGGCCTCCCCGGACGGCGGCGCTCCCAACCTGGGGTTCATCTTTCACACGTCCTTCTGCTGCTCGACCTTGATCGCCGCCGCCCTCGACCGGCGCGGCCGCAGCCTCGCGCTGCGGGAGCCCTGGGTGCTGGTGCAGCTGGCCGACGCCCTGCGCGCCGGGCTCTGCGAGCCGGGGCAGCCGCTGGAAATCGCTCCCGGACTGGCGCTG
>Ga0308174_10001378_pt1 | contig 11273 bp, 12 predicted proteins | sample PhyPR2_FD_203894 | JGI IMG/M metagenome (GOLD analysis project Ga0308174, IMG submission 203894) | Soil microbial communities from UC Gill Tract Community Farm, Albany, California, United States - DLSLS.P.R2 | ecosystem: Environmental > Terrestrial > Soil > Agricultural land | place: USA... | reverse complement strand
CATCGTATTCCCCGCATCCGCCCTCAAGACCGGCTAAAGGGGCAACATGCGCTATTCGAGCCGGTTCTTTCTGTACGGGCCTTTTGCTGGCTTGCTGCTGCTTGCCGCAATTGCCGCGATGCACTGGTGGGTCGCGGCCCGTGCGCTCGCCACCTACCTCGAGACCGTGAACGGTCACGAGATCATGCCGGGCGTGCGGATGAGTTTCACAGAAAAACGGCTGGCGGGTTTCCCATTCCGGATCGATACAGTTCTCAAAAACCTTCGCCTGGAAGTCGCCGATGTGAGCGGGCCAGTTGTCTGGACCAGCGAACATTTCGCAATGCATCGGCTCACCTATGGGCGCGTGCAGGCGATCCTGGAAGCAGCGGGACAGCAAACGCTCGCATGGACCGATGGGCATGGTGGCCGGCATCGCTTCGCCTTCCTGCCCGGCACTTTCCGTGCCAGCGCCATTCTGGACCATGGCAAGCTGATCCGCTTCGATTCAGAAATCGCCGACCTGGATGGGCAGGACTTTCGCGCGGCCGATGTGCAGTTCCACAGCCGAGCCTTGCACAACGGCGCTGATCTCTACCTGCGGCTCCAGAACGCGCAGGTTCCCGCCGGGTATGCGCACGACCTTGGACCGGAAGTCTCATCACTTATGGCAAATGCAAGTTTGCGCCGCGCTGCGTTGCTTGAGAAGCTTTTGCGCGGAGAACAAATGCCCAACGCCGCGCTGGAAGTCTGGCGCGACAGCGGTGGAGAGCTTGCGGTTCACCGCCTTACGATTGTCAAACCAGGCGCGACTCTGAACTTTCGAGGCTCGCTGTCTCTCGACGATGCGCACGATCTCTCAGGCGTCCTTGGCGGAGGAAGCAATGGTCAGTTGCGGTTCGATGGTAACCGGATATCGCTGACGTCAGCTCTTGCGCGCCCGTAAACGGCCGAAGTTGGGCGAGGCCGTATCCTGGCCAGCGTCGATAATACTGCGGCGGATAGCGCGGGTTCGTGTGAACAGGTTGAACAGCATCTCGCCATCGCCCCAGCGGATGGCGCGCTGGAGCGCCGTCAAATCCTCGGTGAAACGGCCCAACATTTCCAGCACAGCTTCGCGATTGTTCAGGAATACGTCTCGCCACATGGTGGGATCGGAGGCTGCGATGCGCGTGAAGTCGCGAAAGCCGCCGGCGGAATATTTTATCACCTCGCCTTGCGTAACGGTTTCGAGATCGTCCGCCGTGCCCACAATATTGTAGGCAATCAGGTGCGGTACATGGCTGGTGATGGCCAGAACCAAATCATGGTGGTTCGCATCCATCACTTCGACTTCGCTGCCGCAGCGGCGCCAGAATGTTTTCACGGTCTCGATGGCTTGCGAATCCGTGCCGGCCGGAGGGGTGAGCACACACCAGCGCCCGTCGAACAATTCTGCAAACCCGGCTTCCGGTCCAGACTGCTCGGTGCCGGCGATTGGATGGGCTGGCACGAAATGCGCGCCATCCGGAATGTGGGGACCGACATCGCGGATCACTGCGGTCTTTACCGAACCGACATCGCTCACAATTGCACCGCGGTTCAGATGCGGCGCGATCTCTTTCGCCAAGTCGGCGAAGGTGCCTACCGGCGTCGCCAGAAGCACAAACTCGGCGTCTCGCACAGCATCTGTTGGATTATCGTGCAGACTGTCCGCGAAACCGATGCGCTCGGCCGCATCGAGCGTTTCACGGCTGCGGGCAAAGCCCGCTATGTGCGCGGCGAGTCCGGCGCGCCGCATGGCAAGTGCCATCGAGGAGCCGATCAGTCCAATGCCAAGCACTGCGACTTTGCCAAACAGCGGTCTTGAATCCATGGTCATGGCATGTCTCATGTGGCTTCCGCCGCACGCCGGATGTAAGTGACAGCGCCGGCAAAGGCAAAACCGTGCGATTTGACAGACACAGCCAGCGGCACTTAAGCGCGCTTATGGCCGAGGCCGTCGAACCGCACTTTCCGAAACCGCTGTGCGCGCCGCAAGCTTCGCGCGGCTACGCATGCAAATTCGATGGGCCTCTGCAACTCGCATGCGGCCGTAGCCTTGCGCCATTCACCATCGCGTATCAGGCCTATGGAAAACTGAACCGTGCTCGTTCCAATGCGATCCTGGTGTGTCACGCGCTGAGCGGCGACCAGTTCGTCCTTGGTACGCACCCGATGACCGGCCGGGCGGGCTGGTGGGAGACGATGGTGGGGTCCGGCAAGCCGATCGATACCGACCGCTATTACGTTCTCTGCGTCAACGTGATCGGCGGCTGCATGGGAAGCACGGGGCCGGCTGATCTGAATCCCGCAAATGGCAAACCATACGCGCTCGATTTTCCCATGCTGGCCGTCGCAGACATGGTGCGCGCGCAGGCCATGCTGCTGGATGCCCTCGGCATCGAGAAACTTCTCTGCGTCACCGGCGGGTCGATGGGGGGCATGCAGGCGTTGCAATGGGCAGCCAGCTATCCTGGCCGCGTGGTTTCGGCCATTCCGATCGCGACCTCGGCAAGACACACGGCGCAGAATATCGCGCTGCACGAAATCGGCCGCCAAGCCATCATGGCCGACGGCAATTGGTGCGGCGGACGCTACCTCGAGCAGGATGTGCGGCCCGAGAAGGGGTTGGCTATTGCACGCATGATCGGGCACATCAGCTATCTTTCTGAGGAAGCATTAGCCCGCAAGTTCGGCCGCGCGTTGCAAAACCGAAGTGCCTTTTCCTTCGCCTTCGAGCCGGATTTCCAGGTGGAAAGCTATCTGCATCACCAAGGCAGCACCTTCGTCGAACGCTTCGATGCCAACTCGTATCTCTACATCACCCGCGCCATGGACTATTTCGATCTCGCTGCGGATTACGGCGGAAACTTGAAAAACGCGTTCCCAGAAACGGACGCAAGGTTCCTGATCCTGTCATTCACCAGCGACTGGCTGTTCCCGACTTCTGAAAACCGAAGGATTGCGGAGGCGCTAGGCGAAGCTGGCGTCGATGTCGGATTTCGTGAAATCGCGAGCCACCGCGGCCATGACGCATTCCTGCTGAATGAGCCGGACCTCTTCGCCACCGTGCGAGATTTTCTGACTTCTGTCGCAGCGAAGCAAGGGATCCACTAACGAACAAGAGAGCCGCGCGCCTTGGTTCGCGCGACTCTCTTGCGTTCTCAGCCCTTCTCGGAGCCAAGCAGTTTAAGGGCCTGCGCGAGATGCTCCGTGCCGAGTTTGTAATAGCCGTGATTGCAGAACTCGCGGGCTGAATTGCGCTCCCGCATCGCTTCGTCACGGTTGGCCGCCTGGGTGCTTTCGAGAGCCGTCCGGACCTGCGCATCCATGTCGTGGCACGCGGATTCGCTCGGCTCGATGGCGAACGCTGCTGACGACGAGATCATCAGTCCAGCGGCCAACGCAGTCCCTGCAAGAACACTGTACCGCATGTAATAATCCTCCGGTTGAACCGGCACGCAACGCCGGTTGCGCGTGAGTTAGGAACGAGGCGTCCGCAGAAAAAGGGGGTGGCGCGGATGACAGCTTTGTGCCGTCGTAATGTGTTGTGCTTCCGGCGCGGAAATGCGGGATTGCGCGCTCTCATGCGCCAGCTGCATGGCGCACTTGCCCTCAACTCATCGCCGGTTTGCACTCACGATTCGCGAAGCAACGTCGCCGGATACGCCGCCGCCCGCATGAAAGCCTCTTCAGGCGCGGGCTGGTGCAAGCACCGGCTTTAGGCGACGGGCCTTCCTGATTGGTGCAAGCGCATACATCGATTTCGTCGCCTCCACCACATGCACACCAGCGAGGCGCGGCCAGAGAATCTTACCGCTACGTTCCCACGCCGTCCCCGTGCGCACCAGACGTCGTGCGTTGATCGGCGGCAGGAGGAGACCTGTGTCCCATCGCTCTGGCACAAACATGTTGTCACGTAACAGGCGATCGAGCTGACCACGGCTGAACGGGCGCCCGTGTGCGAACGGTGAGCGATCCACCTGCGCCCACAAGCTCGTACGATTCGGCGCCACAATCAGAAGCCTGCCCTCCGGCGCAAGAACCCGCCATACCTGGCGCATGAATGGCCGGACGGACTCGGCTGCCTCGAGGCCATGGATCAGCAGAATGCGGTCGAACAGCGCGTCGGGGAACGGGAAAAACTCCTCTTCGGCGATCGTAGAGAGCGATCGCTGGGCGGGCCAGCGAAAAGGTCCCAGATCTTCCAGGATGAGCGCGATCGTGCGTTCGGCGTCCAGCGCGAAGGCGCGCAGATAGGGTACGGCGAAGCCTAGGCCCAGCACGCGCGTGCCGCGCAAGTTCGGCCAGATGGCCTTCAGGCGCCGATGGATAAGACGGCGGGTGACCTGTCCCAGGGCAGAATCGTAAAAAGTGGCCAGGTTCCCCGAATCGAACTGCATAGCGCTTAAATCATCCAGCTCATTGGTGGGTTCAACGTTAGCATGCCTGTTGATAGGCTTCCCTTAAAAGGTGCCCCATGCCGCTGACTGTCGAACCGATCTCCTGCCTGACAGATAACTACGCCTACCTTTTGTACGATCCCGAGAACCAGCTGTGCGCGGTGGTGGATCCGTCCGAGCCAGAGCCGGTGAAGCGGGCCCTGGCCGGGCGCGGCCTTAAGCTCACACACATTCTGAACACCCACCACCATTTCGATCACACCGGCGGCAACGTTCCCCTGAAGCAAGAATTCGATGCAAGCGTAGTGGGGCCAGAAAAGGATCGTGAACGTATTCCCGCCCTTGATGTCGGAGTGAGCGAAACGGCGCCGTGGCAATTCGGTGCGCACAGGGCGCGCATTCTGGAAATCCCCGCGCACACGCGCGCGCACATTGCTTTTGTGTTCGAGGACGAGCGCATCGCCTTTACGGGCGATACGTTGTTCGCCATGGGCTGCGGACGGCTGTTCGAGGGCACGCCGCAGATGATGTGGTCGAGCCTGTCGAAACTCATGCAGCTGCCGGACGACATGCAAATCTACTGCGGCCACGAATACACGCTGAGCAACGGCCGCTTTGCGCTAACGATGGAGCCGAACAATCCGGACCTTCGGGCGCGTATGCGCGAAGTCGAACAACTCAGGACGCAGTCGCTTCCTACCATTCCCTCCACCATGGGGCTCGAGAAAACGACCAACCCGTTCCTGCGCCCCGATTCCATCGAGATCAGACATACGTTGGGAATGGAAAGCGCGGATGACGTGTCGGTGTTTGCGGAAATCAGGCGCCGCAAAGATGTATTTTGAGGCAAACGGAATTAGGTGGCGAATTCCAGTGCGATGGCGGTGAAGTGCAATATGGCAGCGACCAGCACAAATGCGTGCCAGATTGCTTTGTGAAAAGGAATGCGCTCGATCAGATAGAAAGCAATCCCAGCGGAGTAAACGAGCCCTCCGGCGATCAGCAGCCAAAAATCCACCGCAGCTACGGAGGAGGCTAATGGCTTGATGACTGTCACCACCATCCAGCCCATCGCAATGTATAGCGCGATGGTTGCCACTTCGAAGCGGCGGGGAAACAGCACCTTCAGGACAATTCCAAACGTGGCGCATAACCAGATTGCCGCCAGAATGATGTCGCCGGCCGGGTAGGCGAGCCGGTTCGCAGCAAACGGCGTGTAAGTCGCTGCGATCATGATGAAGATTGCGGAGTGATCGAGCCGTCGCAGCCATTGTTTCGCCGGCCGATGCGGGGGCCACAGATTATATATGGCGGACGCCGCGATCATCGCGAGCAGACCGCCGCAATAGACAGAGACGCTGACCACTACGGAAAGGCCGGTGACATGCCATAACAGCCAAAGTGCTGCGTTGACGGCAAAGACAATGCCGAGAACATGTACGGCGAGGTCCATTGCGTGCTCGCGTCCGGAATATTGGCGCGTTTCAGTTCTCGGCGCGGTGTTCATTGTGCTTACTATGGGGACCGGCTTGCGAAAGAACAATGATGCAGGGTGAAGCGTTCTGGGAACCTACAGTGCTGCCTCATCCGTTATCACTTCGCCGAGACGGGGAGCCAATCACCGATGCGACCGCACGTGCTTTTTTCGCTTTGTGCCGGCCTTGCGCTGTCGCCCATTGTCATTTCGGGTGCGCAGGCCGGAGCCAAATGTCCTGTCAATCAGGACCAGCTGGTGAAGGCCCTCAAAGGTAGCGTGAAGGCGAGCGGCGGACCTGGCAATGGCGGGCTCGATAACAACATGTGGGCTGCCGTCGTAGCCCGCGACGGCGTCGTATGCGCCATCGCCCGCACCGGCAATAATGTCGGCGACCAGTGGCCGGCGAGCCGCGGCATCGCGATTGCCAAAGCGACTACCGCTAACGGCCTTTCGCTGCCGAAATTCGCACTCTCGACCGCCAATCTATGGGCCGCCTCGCAGCCTGGCGGATATCTCTATGGCACCATCACGGCCGCGCCGCCGGATGCAACGTCCCTCTACGCCGGCCCGTCCGAAAGCTATGGGACGGGCTCAGATCCGGCACTGGGACACGCGGTGGGTGGTACCATCGTGTTCGGCGGTGGGCTTGCACTTTACAACGGCAGCGGCATTCAGGGCGCGCTCGGTGTTTCGGGCGATACATCGTGCGGCGATCACAATGTCGCGTGGCGGACGCGCCATGCGCTCGGCATGGACAAGGTGCCGGGCGGCCCCACCAACAAACACAACGACGCGATCGTCTACGATGTCGGGCCGAACGGAAAATCAAAATCCGGATTTGGCCATCCGACGTGCGGCCACAACGAAGCGCAGGTGGCAAAACAGATCGGCGCGAGCGCAGACGGCGCGGCGAAATAGCCAAAAGGCCGACCGGGGCGTTCCGACGCTTTTTGGCCGTTGTCTGCGCAACAGCGTCTTCCTACACTCGCCTGCCTTTCCATCCGCAGGTTCCGAATGCATCCCAGCCTGGTGAGAAACGCCAAGCGCGCGATCCCGCTCCATGCCGTCGCATCGGCCAATCTGAAGCGATGGCTTCCGACGCGCAGCAAGCGAGAAGCGGAATGGGCTCGCAACGCGAACTTCTCTGCCAAACAATACGAGCTGCTTTTGATGCCGGGAGCGAGCGGCGTAGCGAGTGCGGTGCTGGGATTGGGGGCAGGGGGCGATCCGCTCGCGGTGGCGACGTTCTCCGAAATGCTGGCGCCAGGCGTCTATGCTCTGGGTGATGTCCCCGCAGCGATTGGAGGCGCGCGCGGAGCATTGGCCTGGGCACTGGGGACGTACCAGTTCGATCGGTACCGCAAGAAGCAGATGCGTCAATTGCCGAAGCTGGCGCTTCCGCGCGACGTAGATGGTGAAGAAATCACGCGCATCGCTGAAGCGGTGTTTCTCGCCCGTGATCTGGTGAACACGCCGAGCAATGATATGGGCCCGGAGGAGCTTGCATCTGCCGCGCGCGACGTTGCGCGAACCTATGGCGCGAAATTTTCGCAGATCATTGGCGATGATCTTATCACAAAAAAATACCCGCTGCTTCATGCGGTGGGCCGGGCCTCGGTACGACCACCGCGGCTGATCGATTTTTCCTGGGGCGAAATGGGCGCGCCGAAGGTGACGTTGGTTGGCAAGGGCGTGGTGTTCGATTCTGGAGGTCTCGATCTCAAACCGTCTTCCGGCATGCTCACCATGAAAAAGGATATGGGCGGGGCCGCATCTGTCCTTGCCGTTGCTCGCATGGTCATGGGGGCGAACCTGAAGCTGCGCCTGCGCGTATTGATTCCGGCCGTGGAGAACTCGGTCTCAGGCTCGTCGTACCGTCCAGGCGACGTGCTGAAGAGTCGCAAAGGACTCACCATCGAGATCGGAAATACGGATGCAGAAGGGCGGCTGGTGCTCGCAGATGCGCTGACCGAGGCCGACAGCGAAGCGCCGGACTTGCTCATCGACGTGGCGACATTGACCGGCGCGGCCCGGGCGGCCACGGGCATGGAACTGCCGCCCTTTTTCACCGATGACGAACAGCTTGCCGCCGATCTCATGCGCAGCGCAATGGAAGTACATGATCCATTGTGGCGGCTACCGCTGTGGCGCGGCTACGAATCCGCCATCGCCAGCTCCATCGCGGATCTGAACAATAGCCCGGATTACAATCTCGCGGGGGCGACAACGGCGGCACTCTTTCTCAACCGCTTCGTCACACGCGCGAAATCCTGGGTGCATTTCGATATTCCGGCCTGGGTCGATCGTCCCAAGCCGGGCCGGCGCAAAGGTGCCGAAGCCAATGCCGCGCGCGCTGTCTACGCGCTGCTGAAGTCACGCTACAGCTAATACCCGCGCGCGGGATCGACGACATTTTCCAGCGCTTCGCCGCGCTCAAAACGAGCAATGCCATCGACCACATACTGCGCCGCGACGCGTGGTTCCGAAATCGCAGCGATATGCGGCGTGACCGTGATTTTGGGGTGCGACCACAGTGGGCTGTCTTCCGGCAGCGGTTCGGTGTGAAACACGTCGAGTGCAGCGCCGGAGAGATGTCCGGAATCGATGGCCGCAATGAGATCAGGCTCTACGAGATGCCCACCGCGCGCCACGTTGATGACAAAGGCGTCTGCCGGCAACTGCGCGAACAGATCGGCATTGAGGATTTCGCGCGTGTCCGGCGTGAGCGGCAGCAGACAAATGAGAATGTCGGTGCGCGCCAGAAACGTGGAGAGTTCATTCTCGCCAGCGAAACTCTCCACGCCGGGAACGTTGCGCCGGTTGCGGCTCCAACCTGCCACGGTGAAGTGCAGATCGCGCAGACGCTCTGCAGTGAGTGTGCCAATTTCGCCCAGTCCCAGAATACCCACGCGCGTGTCTTGCGCACGCTTGGGAAGCAACGCCTGACGCCACGTTCGCTCCGCCTGCGCGCGGTCGAAGAAGCGCTGCATGCGGTAATGTATCAGCACATGCATCACGCAATACTGCGCCATCTCGCGCGACAGCGTGCGGTCGACAAATCGCACCAATGGAACCTGCCGCGGATATTCCGGATCGGCGAGAATGCCGTCCACGCCAGCGCCCAGCGAAAAGGTCACTTTCAAATGGGGCAACGACTTCAGCACACCGTGCGGCGGCCGAAAGGTGAGGACGTAATCGATATCGTCAGCGTCGTATTCGTCGCGCCCATGCACGCGCACATTCACCTTCGAACCAATCTCCGCCAGCGGGCCCGTCCACACTCCCGTCCAGTGCGGCGGCACCACAAGCAGCAGGGTGCTCATGCGCGGACGCTCGCCGCTTTGGCGCTATGCCGCAACTATGGCTTCTTGGGCGGCGGATTGGAGGGTTGTTTGCCAGTGGCCGGCGCGGGCGAATTGCCCACATGCGCTTCCGCGCCGCTCACGCTGGAATCCTTCCCGCTATCGCCGCCGGAGGGACCATTGGCATTGCCAGTGCTGCCCGAAGCGGCGTTGCCGCCACCGGCAGTGGAGGTGCCGTTCGCTGGCTGATTGCCTGGTGCGACCGCGGCTGTCCCGTTCGGCCCATTCGCGGTTGTGGGAGCACCTGCGCCCTGTGCTGGGGCGGCAGCTGGCGCCTTGCCATTGGCAGGGGCGGCAGCTGGTGCGGCTTTCGCCGGTTGCGGCGGCGGGATTGGCGCCGGCGAATCCATGTCGGTGCGCAAAAATGCGATCAGGTTGATGCGATCGTCAGCCTTTGGCAGGCCGGCGAAGCTCATCTTGGTACCGGGGATGTAGCTGCCCGGGGATTTGAGGAACTTGAAGAGCTCGTCATAGCTCCAGCTGCCGCCCTTGGCCTTCATCGCGCTAGAATAATCGAAGCCAGGATGCGAAGCGCGCGGACGGCCGACCACACCCCAGAGGTTCGGGCCGATCTTGTTGGGGCCGCCCTTGCTCAGATCGTGACACTGCTCGCAGCGGGTGGAGATGGACTTCCCATCGGCGACGCTCGCCTTCGGCAGTACCGTGCCCCAGTCGGGCAGCTGTTCTTCAACAGGTGCTTGTGTTGTTCCGGTTGCGCTGGTCGCCTCGACGCCCTGCACCACATAGCCCGGCTTAGCGGGTGGCTCGACCTCGAAAATAAAACCTGTGGCAATGCGGACCGCCACCACAAACAACAAGGTGCCGAGCACTGCACCGGCGATCTTGTTCCACTCAAAGGAATCCATAAGGTCGGGCTCCGCTGTCGCGATGTTTAGAGGAGTGGAGATCGCGGAAGAATGCCCGCGATACCCCCCCGAAAAGCGGGGCGACATTACTAGGCGGCTTTCATGCGTCATTGCGGCGAAGCGTCGCATAAGTGGCGGGATTACAAGGCATTCGATGAAACCGGTGGTGATTATTCCTGCGCGAATGGCCTCTACGCGGTTGCCGGGGAAGCCGCTGGCAACGATTGCCGGGGAGCCAATGATCGTGCGTGTGTGGCAGCGCGCGATGCGCGCCGGTGTGGGGCCGGTCATTGTTGCCGCTGCAGAGCCTGAAATTGCCGCAGCGATCGAGCAGGCGGGCGGGCGGGCGGTGCTGACGTCGCCCGATTTGCCATCGGGTTCGGACCGGGTCTTCGCCGCGCTGCAGGTAACGGATCCCGACGAAGCACACGATGTCGTGGTCAATCTGCAGGGCGACTTGCCCGCGCTCGACCCGGAAGCCATTCGCGCAGTCGTGGATGCGCTTGCCGCGACCGGGGCCGATATTGCCACGCTGGCCGCACAAATTGAGGACGAAGCGGAGGGCGACAATCCGAACATCGTCAAGCCGGTCGTGGCATGGGACGTTTCCGGGGAGCGCGGGCGGGCGCTTTATTTCACCCGCGCGCGCGCACCATCCGGCGATGGGCGGCTGTTTCATCACATCGGGATTTATGCGTTCCGGCGCACCGCCTTGTCGCGTTTTGTCCAGCTCGCGCCGTCGCCGCTCGAGAAGCGCGAGAAATTGGAGCAACTGCGCGCATTGGAGGCCGGTATGACAATTGCGGTGGCGCTCGTGCGGGAAGTGCCGATCAGCGTGGACACGCCAGAGGATCTGGAGAAGGCGCGCGCATTGATCGAACAGAACGGGCGGAGCCAATAGATGAGCCCGCAACAGCAGCCCATCCGTGTCGCCTTTCAGGGAGAGCCGGGGGCCTACGCCAATCTGGCGGCACGCGAGGCGCTGCCCAACGCTCTGGCCGTTCCATTTCCCACCTTTGAAGATGCCATTGCGGCCGTACGCCAGCGAACGACAGAACTGTGCATCATCCCGGTGGAGAATTCGCTGCACGGCCGCATCGCCGACATCCATCATCTCCTGCCGGGAGCAGGACTCTACATTGTCGGAGAACACTTCCATCGCATC
>Ga0308174_10001377_pt1 | contig 11274 bp, 6 predicted proteins | sample PhyPR2_FD_203894 | JGI IMG/M metagenome (GOLD analysis project Ga0308174, IMG submission 203894) | Soil microbial communities from UC Gill Tract Community Farm, Albany, California, United States - DLSLS.P.R2 | ecosystem: Environmental > Terrestrial > Soil > Agricultural land | place: USA... | reverse complement strand
GACTCCCGGCCGCTCCCGGCCCGTCCGCTGCGCGGGTTCGGGGTCGTCGAGCCGGTCGCCGTGCGCCGGCAATGAGCGGTTCGACGAGGGCGGAGCCGCTCAGGGCAGGGGGAGGACGTAAGCCTGGCCCGCTCGATGGATGAACCGGTGACTAGATGTGACTAGACCGTGGCCTAGTCATTTTCGGTCAATCTGAGAATTCCCCGAACGGTGTCCGATTTGTCTCTTTACGCTCATCTGCATGATGAGTGTGCAGGGTGTGGACGTCGACGCCAACGCGCGTCGGGTCTGGCGTGACGGTGTCGAGATCCGCATGTCCAACAAGGAGTTCGACCTGTTGCATGCCCTGATCAGCCGGCCGGGGGAGATCGTCACCCGCGAGGAGCTGATGCGCGACGTGTGGCAGACCAACTTCTGGACGTCCGCGAAGACCATCGACGTGCACCTGGGCTGGGTGCGCAAGAAGCTCGGCGACGACACCCGCCGGCCGACCCTGATCACCACCATCCGCGGCCGCGGCCTGCGCTTCGAGGTGACCCCGCCGGTGTACGCCGACGTGCCGCCGGCCGTGTCCAACGTGATCCCGATCGCCAAGACCGCGTCCTGACCGGTTCCTGACGTCCTGCCGACCCGACCGAGTCCTCGAGTCGGGCGCCTCGTTAGGCTCGTCGGGTGACCGCGCCCTCTGCTGCGACCCCTGCCCTGGCGGTGATCGGCGGCGGCCAGCTCGCCCGGATGATGGCGCAAGCCGCCGTCGCGCTCGGCGTCCCGATCCGGCTGCTCGCCGAGGGTCCCGACGTGTCGGCCGCCCAGGTCGTCCGCGACCCGCGCGTCGGCGACTACCGCGACCTCGAGACGCTGCGCGCCGTGGCCGCGGACTGCTCGGTCGTCACCTTCGACCACGAGCACGTCCCGACCGAGCACCTGCACACGCTGACCGCCGAGGGCCACGCCTGCCGGCCCGGGCCCGAGGCGCTCGTGCACGCCCAGGACAAGGCCGTGATGCGCGCCCGGCTCGACACCCTCGACGTCCCCAGCCCCCGGCACGCGGTCGTGACCGACCCGGCCGAGGCGGTCGACTTCGCGGCGTCGGTCGGCGGGTTCCCGATCGTGCTCAAGACCACGCGCGGCGGCTACGACGGCAAGGGCGTGTGGGTGGTGTCCTCGGCCGGCGAGTGCGAGGACGCGTTCGCGGTCGCCGCCTCGACCGGCGTGCGGATCCTGGCCGAGGAGAAGGTGGACTTCCGGCGCGAGCTGTCGGCGCTGGTCGCCCGCTCGCCCTCCGGCCAGGTCGCGGCGTACCCCGTCGTCGAGTCCGTCCAGCGCGACGGCATCTGCTGGGAGGTCACCGCGCCGGCGCCGGACCTCGACCCGGAGCTGTCCGTCCAGGCCCAGCGGATCGCCATGAAGGTCGCCGCGGAGCTCGGGGTGACCGGCATCCTGGCGGTGGAGCTGTTCGAGACCGTCGACGGCCGGGTGCTGGTCAACGAGCTCGCGATGCGCCCGCACAACACCGGTCACTGGAGCATGGACGGGGCGGTCACCGGCCAGTTCGAGAACCACCTGCGCGCCGTCCTCGACCTGCCGCTCGGCTCGCCCGAGGCCCGGGCCCCGTGGACGGTGATGGTCAACATCCTCGGCGGTGACAACGGCAGGCTCTCGGAGAACCTGTACGACGGCTACCCGCACGTGTTCGCCCGCGACCCGCGGCTGAAGGTGCACCTGTACGGCAAGGACGTGAAGCCGGGCCGCAAGGTCGGGCACGTCACGGCCTACGGCGACGACCTGGACGACGTCCGCGACCGGGCCCTGCACGCCGCCGCCTGGTTCCGTGGCGACCTCGGACCGGAGAGCGAGTGACCCACCCCGCGACGCCGCTCGCTACGCTCGCTCGCTCACTCCGCTCACTCTGCTCACACCGCCGCGGGACCCCGGAAGGCTGCCATGAACGCTGATGCAAGAGGTCCGGTCGTCGGGATCGTGATGGGGTCCGACTCGGACTGGCCGACGATGAAGGCCGCCGCCGAGGCGCTGGAGGAGTTCGGGGTCGGCCACGAGGCGGACGTCGTGTCCGCGCACCGGATGCCCGAGGAGATGCTCGCCTACGGCAAGGAGGCGGCCGGTCGCGGGCTCCGCGTGATCATCGCCGGCGCCGGCGGGGCGGCGCACCTGCCGGGCATGCTCGCCGCGGTCACCCCGCTGCCGGTGATCGGGGTGCCGGTGGCCCTGAAGCACCTCGACGGGATGGACTCGCTGCTCTCGATCGTGCAGATGCCGGCCGGCGTGCCGGTCGCGACCGTCGCTGTCGGCAACGCCCGCAACGCCGGGCTGCTCGCGGTGCGGATCCTCGCCGCCTCCGACGCGGGCCTGCGCGACAAGATGACCGCCTTCCAGTCCGCGCTGCGCGACAGCGCCCACGAGAAGGGCAAGGCGGTCCGCAGCCAGGCCGGCCGCTCGATCGGGTTCTAGCTACTCAGCAGGTGCCAGCCCGGTGTGGTCGGCCGCGAAGGCCAGCAGGTCGGCGGTCTCGGCCGCGACGACCGCGAGCGGCTTGCCGAGGCTGTGTCCCGTCGAGGTCTCGATCCGGGCCAGCACCGGGGCGTCGCCGCCCTGGGCGCGCTGCAGCGCGGCGGTGAACTTGAAGCTGTGCGCGGGCACGACCCGGTCGTCGTGGTCGCCGGTGAGCACGAGGGTCGCCGGGTACGCCGTACCGTCGCGGAGGTTGTGCAGCGGCGAGTAGGCGCGCAGGACGCGGAACATCTCGGGGTCCTCCGGTGAGCCGTAGTCCGACACCCACGCCGCGCCGATCGTGAACAGGTGGAAGCGGAGCATGTCCAGCACCCCGACGCTGGGCAGCGCCACGGCCGCCACGTCCGGGCGCTGGGTGATCGCGGCGCCGACCAGCAGGCCGCCGTTGCTGCCGCCGTGCAGCGCGAGCTGCCCGCGGGTGGTGACCCCGCTGTCGACCAGGTGGTCGGCGACCGCCAGGTAGTCGTCGAAGACGTTCTGCTTGCGCTCGAGCCGCCCGGCGTCGTGCCAGGCGCTGCCGAACTCGCCGCCGCCGCGCAGGTTCGCGATGGCGAGCACGCCGCCGGCGGCCAGCCAGCCGGCGAAGGCGGGCCGGTAGCGGGCCAGCTCGGGGACGTGGAACCCGCCGTACCCCCACAGCAGCGTCGGCCGTGGCGCGTCGAGCGGGACGTCGGCCCGGTGGAGGAGGAAGTACGGCACCGCGGTGCCGTCCGGGCTGGTGGCCCGGCGCCGCTCGGACACCACCTCGGGCGGCGCCCACGCCTCGCCGTCCGGCTTCAGCCCGGTGACCGGCTCGACGGTGCCGGCCGCGAGGTCGAGGCGGTACGACGCGAGCTGCCGGGTCACCGACGAGAGGCCGAGGAAGACCTCGTCCACGCCGGCCTTGCCGTGCACCGCCACGACCTGGCCGCCGTCCACGTCGACGACGGCGACCTCGCTGCCGTCGAGCGCGTGCCGGGTGATCCGGGGCCGGGCGTCGTCCAGCCGGACCACGAGCAGCTCGTCGCCGACCGCCCGGACCTGCTCGATCGCGGCGCCGGACTCCGGCACGACCTCGACCAGGTCGGCGCGCCCGGTGTCCGGGAAGGTCGTCAGGTCGAGCCGCACGACCCGGCCGCGCTCGGCGTCCAGGTCGGTGTGCACGTAGACCTGGTCGCCCTCGAAGCGGACCACGTGGAAGCCGGCGACCGTCTCGTCGACGACCTTCAACGGCTCGCCGATGGTGCTCGCGCCGCCCTGCGTGCTCACGGGGTAGAACCACAGCCGGTTCTTCTCGGAGGTGCCGACGTGGATGTGCATCGCCAGCCAGCGGCCGTCGTGGGAGAGCTTGGGGGTGGCACCGATGCGGGGGTCCTCGGGGAACTCCAGGAGCAGCTCGTCGTCGGCCTGGTGCTCGCCGACCCGGTGCCTGCGCACCTGGCCCCCGGGCAGTGCGGCGGCCTCGGTGCCGACACCGGCGCCCTCGGTGGGGTACCAGGAGTACAGGTAGGAGCCGTCCGGCAGCCAGGTGGCGTCGCTGAACTTCACCTTGGTCACCACGTCGTCCACGTCGTGCCCGGCCTCCAGGTCGTGCAGCCGGATGGAGGTCCAGTCGCTGCCCCCGTCGCTGACCTGGTAGGCCAGCCACCGGCCGTCCTCGCTGACGTCGTAGCCCGCCAGCGAGGAGGTGCCGTCGGCGGAGAAGGAGTTCGGGTCCAGCAGCAGCCGTCCGCCGGCGACGAGCTCCTCGAGGCTGTCCGCGACGAACCAGAGGTCCTGCTGCTGCGTGCCGTCGTTGCGGCTGACGACGTAGCGGCTGCCGACCCGGTCGGGCGTGCCCGCCCGCGGGCTGCAGACGATCCGGGTCATGGTGGCGCCGAACCACGGGCGCGAGGCCAGTCCGTCGAGGTGGGCGCGGGAGAGCCGGTTCTGCTCGCCCACCCAGGCCCGGGTCTCGGGCGAGTCCGGGTCCTCGAGCCAGCGGTAGGGGTCGGCGACCTCCTCCCCGTGCAGGGTGTCGACCGTGTCGTCGCGGCGGGTCCTCGGGTAGTCCATCAGGCGCCGGCCGCCAGCCGCGGCCACTCGATGGCCGGGCAGGTGTCCATGACCATCGGCACCCCCGCGTCCGTCGTACGACGGAAGGCGTCCTCGTCGAGCACGCCCAGCTGGAACCACACTCCGCGGGCGCCGACGGCCACCGCCTGGTCCGCGAACTCGCCGGCCGACTCGGAGCGGCGGAACACGTCGACGACATCGAGGGCGAACGGCACGTCGGCCAGCGTGGCGTACCCCTGCTCGCCGAGCACGGTCGGGGCCTTCGGGTGGACCGGCACGATGCGCTTGCCGTGGCCCTGGAGGAACCGCGCGATGCGGTAGGCCGTCCGGTCCGGGTTCCCGGACAGGCCGACGACCGCCCAGGTGTGGGTGTCGTCGAGCAGGAAGCGGATCGTCTCCGGGTCGAGCCAGGGTGCCGGTGCCATAACCCGAGCCTACGGGCGCGGCCGGCGACTCCCGCGGACGTGACGCAGCCGACCCTCATCACGGGGCTACTCGGCAGTAGCATAGGCGATATGAGCGACTTCCCCCTGTACGCCCTGTCCGAGGAGCACCAGGCCGTCCGTGCGGCCGTCCGGGCCGTGTGCGACGCGAAGGTCGCGCCGTACGCCGCCGAGGTCGACGAGACCGGTGCGTTCCCGCAGCAGGCCTACGACGCGCTCGCGGCGGCGGACTTCGCGGCCCCGCACATCGCCGAGGAGTACGGCGGCGCCGGGGCCGACGCGCTCGCGACCTGCATCGTGATCGAGGAGGTCGCGCGTGCGTGCGCCGCCTCGTCGCTGATCCCGGGGGTCAACAAGCTCGGCACGATGCCGATCATCCTGGCCGGCTCGGACGAGCTGCGGAAGAGGTACCTCTCGCCGGTGGCCGCCGGCACCGGGATGTTCTCCTACTGCCTGTCCGAGCCCGAGGCCGGGTCGGACGCCGCGGCGATGCGGACCCGCGCGGTCCGCGAGGGCGACGGCTGGGTGCTCGACGGCGTGAAGCGCTGGATCACCAACGCCGGCGCCTCGGAGTACTACACCGTCTTCGCCGTCACGGACCCCGGGAAGAAGGCCGCCGGGATCTCAGCGTTCGTCGTCGAGAAGAGCGACCCTGGTGTCTCCTTCGGGGCGCCGGAGAAGAAGCTCGGCATCAAGGGCTCGCCCACCCGCGAGGTGTACTTCGACAACGTCCGCCTGCCCGGCGACCGGATCATCGGCGCCGAGGGCACCGGCTTCGCGACCGCGATGCGCACGCTGGACCACACCCGGGTGACCATCGCCGCGCAGGCGGTCGGCATCGCCCAGGGCGCGCTGGACTACGCGCTGGCCTACGCCAAGGAGCGCAAGCAGTTCGGGAAGCCGATCGCGGACTTCCAGGGACTCCAGTTCATGCTCGCCGACATGGGCATGAAGGTGGAGGCCGCGCGCCAGCTCACGTACGCCGCCGCGGGCCGCTCCGAGCGCGGCGACAAGGACCTGACGTTCTTCGGCGCGGCCGCCAAGTGCTTCGCGTCCGACACCGCGATGCAGGTGACCACCGACGCCGTCCAGGTGCTCGGCGGCTACGGCTACACCCACGACTACCCGGCCGAGCGGATGATGCGCGACGCCAAGATCACCCAGATCTACGAGGGCACCAACCAGGTGCAGCGGATCGTGATGGCCCGCCAGCTGCTGGCCGGCATCCAGTCCGAGATCTGACCCACCGGGCCACCTCGGAAGCAGCCGCTTTCCGGAGTGACTCGCCCGTAACCCCCTCGACGTGGCAGCGTCGTCGCGTACAACGCGTACGGCGTTGAGCTCGCCGAGAGGGAGAGACATGTTCTCGCGTATCGCAGTCGTGAATCGTGGCGAATCGGCCATGCGGTTCATCCACGCCGTCCGGGACCTCCGAGCGGCGGGTGACGAGCAGGTGTCCACGGTCGCGCTGTACACCGACATCGAGCGGCACGCGATGTTCGTGCGCGAGGCGGACGACGCCTACCCCCTCGGACCGGCCTCGGCGCGCCCGTACGTCGACCTGGCCGTGCTCGAGCGGGCGCTGGTCGAGACCCGGGCCGACGCGGTGTGGCCGGGATGGGGCTTCGTCTCGGAGGACCCCGCGTTCGTGGACCTCTGCGACCGGCTCGGGGTGACCTTCATCGGCCCCGGCGCGGACGCGATGCGCCGGCTCGGGGACAAGATCGGGGCCAAGCTCATCGCCGAGGAGGTCGGGGTCCCGGTGGCCCCCTGGAGCGGCGGCGCGGTCGACACGCTCCAGGACGCGCTGGCCGCGGCCGAGACGGTCGGCTACCCGATGATGCTGAAGGCGAGCGCCGGCGGCGGCGGACGCGGGATCCGGATGGTCGCCTCGGCCGCCGACCTCGAGGACGCCTACCAGCGGACCCGGGACGAGGCGGAGCGCGCGTTCGGCAGCGGCGTGGTCTTCCTCGAGCGGCTCGTGACCGGCGCGCGGCACGTCGAGGTCCAGGTGATCGCGGACGGCTTCGGCACCGCCTGGGCGCTCGGGGTGCGCGACTGCAGCGTCCAGCGCCGCAACCAGAAGGTGATCGAGGAGTCCGCGTCGCCGCTGCTCACTCCCGAGCAGACGGCCGAGCTGAAGGCGTCCGCCGAGCGGCTCGCCGTCGCCGTGGGCTACCAGGGGGCGGGGACCGTCGAGTTCCTGTACCACCCCGACGACAAGACCTTCGCGTTCCTGGAGGTCAACACCCGGCTGCAGGTCGAGCACCCGATCACCGAGGTCACCACCGACCTCGACCTGGTCAAGGCGCAGATCCGCATCGCCTCCGGCGGCCGCCTCGAGGGCGACCGGCCGACGGAGAGCGGGCACGCGATCGAGGCGCGGCTCAACGCCGAGGACCCGGACCGGGACTTCGCGCCGGCGCCGGGACGCGTGGAGCTGCTCGACCTGCCCAGCGGCCCCGGGATCCGCGTCGACACCGGGCTCGGCCAGGGCGACGTGATCCCCGCCGACTTCGACTCGATGATCGCGAAGATCATCGCCTACGGCCGGGACCGCGACGAGGCGCTCGCGCGGCTGCGTCGCGCGATGTCCGAGACCACCGTCGTGATCGAGGGCGGCACGACCAACAAGAGCTTCATCCTCGACCTGCTCGCGCAGCCCGAGGTGGTCTCGGGCGAGGGCGGCTGGGCCGACACGGCGTGGATCGACCGGGCGCGGGCCGCGGGGCGGCTCGTCGCGCACGAGCACTCCGGCATCGCGCTCGTGGTCGCGGCCATCGAGGCGTACGACGAGCAGCTGCGCGTCGAGCGTGACCGGCTGCTGGAGACCGCGCACGGCGGCCGGCCGCAGGTCCAGCACAAGGTCGGGCAGCCCATCGACCTCAAGCTCCGCGGCACGACGTACCGGGTCACCGCCCTGCAGACCGGACGGAACCGCTACCGGGTCGGCGTCCTGACCGGTGAGGACACCGCGGTCGTCGACGTGGAGGTCGAGCGCATCGACGCGTTCACCTGGCGGCTCGTGGCCGGCGGTCAGCGCTACCGGGTCGTGGTCGCCACCCACGGTCCGACGCACCAGGTGGAGGTCGACGGGATCACCCACCGGGTGAGCCGCGACGAGGGTGGCGTGCTCAGGTCGCCCGCTCCGGCCCTGGTCGTGGCCGCCCCCGCCGCCGTGGGCGACGTCGTGGCCGCGGGAGCCCCGGTTCTGGTCCTGGAGAGCATGAAGATGGAGACCGTGGTGCACGCGCCGTTCGCGGCGCGGGTGCGCGAGCTGCTGGTGATCACCGGCAGCCAGGTGGAGACCGGCGCACCGCTGGTCCGGCTGGAGCCGGTCGAGGACGAGGCCGCCGAGGAGGCGCCGGAGGTCGCCGTGACCGGCCCGGAGCTGAACCTGCCGGTGGAGACCGCCGAGCCGTCGGGGCGGCGCCGCGCCGACCGCTACCGCGCCGACCTCGCCGCGATGCTGCTCGGCTACGACCTCCTGCCGGACGGCAGCCGGACGTCCCTGCCGGGCTACCTGACGGCCCGCGACGAGCTGCGCGCCGAGGGCGCCGACGTGGTCGCCGACGAGGCCGAGCTGCTCGGCGTCTTCGCCGACTTCGCCGAGCTGGCCCGCAACCGCCCGGCCGACGAGGAGCGCCGCACCGAGCTGCGCGTGCACAGCTCCCGCGAGCACTTCCACAGCTACCTGCGCAGCCTCGACGTGGACCGCGGGGGACTGCCCGAGGAGTTCCGCCGTCGCCTCACCCGGGTGCTCGCGCGCTACGGGGTGCCCGACCTGGAGAGGACGGCCGAGCTCGAGGACGCGGTCTTCCGGATCTTCCTCGCCCAGCAGCGGCCGGCCGCGGAGGTGGAGGTCGTCACCGCCCTGCTGCGGCGCTGGATCACCGAGCCGCCGCCGGCCGGGGAGCTCGCCGGCGGGACCCGTGAGCTGCTCGAGCGGATCGTGCGCGCCACCCAGCTGAGGTTCCCGGTCGTCGGCGACCTGGCCCGCAGCGTGCGGTTCCGGTGGTTCGACCAGCCGCTCGTGGACGAGGAGCGGTCGAGCGTGCTGGCGGGGGTGCGCGACGAGCTGGCCGCGCTCGCCGGGCACCCGGACGCGCCACGGCGTGCGGAGCGGATCGACGCGCTCGCCGCGATCCCGGAGCAGATCGTCGGGTTCCTCGCCGAGCGCCTGGAGCACGGCACCGGCGGCGACGAGCCGATGCTCGAGGTGCTCGTGCGGCGCCACTACCGCGAGTTCGACCTGCGCGACCTCCACGCGCAGGAGGTCGCCGGCCGCCCGTTCGTGCTGGCCGACTACCACCTCGACGGCCACCCGACCCGGCTGGTGTCGACGGTCGGCACCGTCGCCGAGCTGGAGCAGGGATCCGCGCTCGTCGAGGGCGTCGCCCGGCAGGTCGAGGACCGCGGAGCCGACCGGGAGGCGGCGGTCGACCTGTACCTGCACTGGCCGGACGCGCCCGAGGACCCCGACGCGACGAAGAAGCGGCTCCGGGACCTGGTGGCGACGCTGCCGCTCGCGCAGGCCACGCGCCGGCTGACCGTCGCGGTCTGCTCCGGCGCGGGCCGGCCGGTGGACTACGTCACCTTCCGCCCCGACGGCGCAGGGGGCGTGGTCGAGGACGACCTGGTGCGCGGCGTGCACCCGATGGTGGGGCGCCGGCTGAACCTGTGGCGGCTCACCGGCTTCCACGTGACCCGGATCGAGGCCCCCGAGGACGTGCTGCTCTACGAGTGCGTCGCGAAGGAGAACCCCGCCGACCGCCGGCTGGTCGCGCTCGCGCAGGTGCGCCAGCTCGCCGTCGTGCGCGACGAGAGCGGGGCGGTGGTCGGCCTGCCGCACGCCGAGCGGGCCGTCGAGAACTGCCTGGAGGCGATCCGCCGCACCCGCGCCGCACGTGGCACCGAGGGCGCCAAGCTGGACATGAACCACGTGTGGGTCCACGTCTGGCCGGTCGTGGAGGCCGAGGTGGAGCAGCTGGCCACGCTGGAGCAGAAGATCACGCCGCTGACCGACGGGGCCGGCATCGCCGAGGTGATCGCGCAGGGCCGCGTGGCCGGTCCGGACGGCACCCCGGTCCCGGTCGCGATGCGCTTCACCGCGCAACCCGGCGCCGGTGCCGTCTCCTCGGTCGAGGAGCCGCCGACGGAGCTGCTCAAGCCCCTCGACGACTACGACGCGAAGGTGCTGCGTGCCCGGCGTCGGGGACTCGTCTACCCCTACGAGCTGGAGTCGCTGCTGACCGGGTCCGGGGGCGCGCTCGTCGAGCACGACCTCGACGACACCGGGGCCCTGGTCCCGGTGCACCGGCCGCGGGGGCTGAACAAGGCCGGCATCCTGGTCGCGGTGGTGTCCACGCCGACCGCGCTGCACCCCGAGGGGGTGACCCGGGTGGTGCTCTGCGGCGACCCGACCAAGGCGCTCGGGTCGGTGTCGGAGCCCGAGTGCTCCCGGATCATCGCCGCCCTCGAGCTGGCGGAGCGGATGCGGGTCCCGGTGGAGTGGTTCGCGCTGTCCGCGGGTGCCCGGATCTCCATGGACTCGGGCACCGAGAACATGGACTGGGTGGCGGCCGCGCTCCGGCGCATCGTCGACTTCACCCAGCGCGGCGGCGAGATCAACGTCGTGGTGGCCGGCATCAACGTCGGCGCCCAGCCGTACTGGAACGCCGAGGCGACGATGCTCATGCACACCAAGGGCATCCTGGTGATGACCCCCGACAGCGCGATGGTGCTCACCGGCAAGCAGTCCCTCGACTTCTCCGGCGGCGTCTCGGCCGAGGACAACTTCGGCATCGGCGGCTACGACCGGGTGATGGGGCCGAACGGCCAGGCGCAGTACTGGGCCCCGGACCTCTCCGGCGCCTGCGACGTCCTGATGGCGCACTACGAGCACACCTACGTCGCGCCGGGCGAGCAGGGGCCGCGCCGTACGACGACGACGGACCCCACGGACCGCGACATCAGCGACTACCCGCACGAGGACGGGGACAGCGAGTTCCGCACGGTCGGTGAGATCTTCTCCGCGACCTCGAACCCGGACCGCAAGAAGGCCTTCGACATCCGCACGGTCATGCGGGCGGTGGCCGACCAGGACCAGCCGACGCTGGAGCGCTGGGCGGGCATGGCGGATGCCGAGACCACGGTGGTCCTCGACGCGCACCTGGGCGGGCACCCGGTGTGCCTGCTGGGGATCGAGTCCAAGCCGGTGCCGCGACGCGGGTTCCCGCCCACCGACGGGCCCGACGTGTACACGGCC
>Ga0308174_10001376_pt1 | contig 11274 bp, 14 predicted proteins | sample PhyPR2_FD_203894 | JGI IMG/M metagenome (GOLD analysis project Ga0308174, IMG submission 203894) | Soil microbial communities from UC Gill Tract Community Farm, Albany, California, United States - DLSLS.P.R2 | ecosystem: Environmental > Terrestrial > Soil > Agricultural land | place: USA... | reverse complement strand
GGTGATGGTGGACGACACCGTCTCCCGGCTGCTGCAGCAGGGCATACCGCGAACGCGCATCCGGAGTGAGGTCTTCGCCCCCAGCCGAATGGGGCCCAGTCTTGACGGAGAGGTGACCGAATGACCAGCGGACAGAACGGGACCGGCCAGGAGCCCCGAGGGCTGACCCCGGCCGACCTGCAGAACGTGCGGTTCACCCGGGCCTCCATGATGCGTCCCGGGTACGTCGACGCCGAGGTGGACCGGGTCATGAGCCGCGTGGCCGAGGAGCTCGGCCGGCTCTACTCGGAGAAGGCGGCGTTGCGCGACGAGGTCCGCGCGCTGCGGGCGCAGGTCGAGCACCTGGCGGAAGGCGTCGCCGCCGTCCCGGAGCCGCCGAGCGAGCAGGCCGTCCGCATCCTCGCCAGCGCCCAGCTGACCGCGGACAACTACGTCGCCGAGGCCGAGGAGTTCAGCCGCCAGGTGACCAGCGAGGCGCGGGCCGAGTACGAGGAGCTCACGCGGCAGGCCCGGGACACGGCCGGCGGGATCATCCAGGCCGCGCAGGAGGCGGCGGCCAAGCTGGCCGACGGGGTTCCGATCCGGAGCGACGGGGGCGGGCGCAGCGTGGAGGAGCTGGAGGAGCAGGTCGCCTACCTCAAGGCCTTCGGCCAGGCGTGCCGGGTCCAGCTCCGCGCCTACCTGGAGGCACTGCTCAGCGACGTCGAGACCGAGTGGGGACGCGCGGACCCCGCGGCCGTGCAGGCCGAACGCCTGCTGCCCCCGGCGCAGCGCTCCGCCTCGGAGCTGGGCGCGGGCGGGACGACGTTCGTCGGCAACACGGCGGCCGAGACGGCGTTCGAGGACGGGGTGCAGGTCGTGCACTCGGCGGCACGGTCCGAGCCGGGTTCCTAGCCGGGCACGCGGGTCGAGCCGCTCGACCGACCGTCGGACCGCGCCATGACGCGGCTCATCGGTCGACGGAGCGGCTCGACCTGCGCCACCTCGACCTCACCCTGAGGTCGAGGTGGCGCCCGTCTGACGTGCCGGTTACTGCGGCTGCAACGATGGCGCGGTGCTGCTCGCCGCCGTCGTCGACGCCTCCGCCGCTGTCGCGGCCACCCGCTCGCGCACGGCCAAGGCGCGGGTCATCGCCGACGTGCTGCGGGCGGCCGAGGCGGCTGAGGTGGAAGCGGTCACGGCGTGGCTGGCCGGCGACGTCCGGCAGGGCCGGCTCGGGGTCGGCTGGCGGACGCTGTCGCGGACGGCGGGCGAACCGGCCCCGGTGCCGACGCTGACCGTCGGGGACGTCGACGCGGCGCTCGGCGAGCTGGCCGGCACGTCCGGCGCGGGCTCGGCCGCCCGCCGCGACACGCTGCTGACCGGTCTCCTCTCGGCCACCACGGCCGACGAGCGCCAGTTCCTCGTGCGCCTGCTCGGCGGTGAGCTGCGCCAGGGGGCGCTCGAGGGCGTCGTGCTGGACGCCGTCGCCCTCGCCGCAGACGTGCCGGCGCCGAGCGTGCGGCGGGCCTTCATGCTGTCGGGCCGGCTGCCCGAGACGGCGGCCACCGCGCTGACCGGCGGGCTGGACGCCCTGGACGCCGTCGGTCTCCGGGTCGGCCGGCCCGTCCGGCCCATGCTGGCGAGCCCCGGGTCGTCGCTGGACGCCGCGCTCACCGATCTCGGCAGCGACGTGACGGTCGAGTTCAAGCTGGACGGCGCCCGCATCCAGGTGCACCGCGACGGCGACGTCGTCCGTGTGTGGACCCGCACCCTGCGCGAGATCACCGACGGCGTGCCGGAGCTCGCCGACCGGGTGCGGGCGCTGCCCTGCGACACCGCCGTCCTCGACGGCGAGACCCTGGCGCTGGACGACGACGGCCGTCCCCGCGCCTTCCAGGACACGATGAGCCGCTTCGGCAGCTCGACGTCGGACGAGGGCGTGCTGCTCAGCCCCTTCTTCTTCGACCTGCTGCACCTCGACGGCCGCGACCTGCTCGACGAGCCGTTGGACGTCCGCCTCGACGCCCTCGCCGGGCTGCTCGCCGACGAGGCGCACGCCGCACTGCGGATGCCCGGCGTCCGTCGTCCCGACGCGGGGCAGGCGGCCGCGGTGCTCGAGGAGGCGCTCGGGGCCGGCCACGAGGGCGTGGTCGTCAAGGCGCTCGCCGCGCCCTACGCCGCCGGCCGGCGCGGCAAGGCGTGGCAGAAGGTCAAGCCCGTGCTCACGCTGGACCTCGTCGTGATCGGCGCGGAGTGGGGCTACGGACGCCGGGCGGGCAAGCTCTCCAACATCCACCTCGGCGCCCGCGACCCCGCCGGTGGCGAGCCGGTCATGGTCGGCAAGACGTTCAAGGGCATGACCGACGAGCTGCTGGACTGGCAGACGCGGACCTTCCCCGACCACGCCCGCGAGCGCCCGGACTGGGGTGTCCTGCTGCGGCCGGAACTCGTCGTCGAGATAGCGCTCGACGGCGTGCAGCGGAGCCCCCGCTACGCCGGCGGGGTCGCGCTGCGGTTCGCCCGCGTGCTGCGGTACCGCCCGGACAAGACCGCCGCCGAGGCCGACACGATCGACGCCGTCCGCGCCCTGCTGTCCGGCGGCGAGGGCGGCGGCGACAGCGACTGAACGGTCAGGCGGACGCGGTGCGGCCCAGCCGGGCCAGCACCCGGGCCTCCCGGTCCGCGTCCGCCGGCGCCTCGACGCCCGGCCGGCAGACGCCGTCCAGGTAGAGGGCGTCACCGAAGCCGTCGGCGCCGCCCTCGATACGGTCCAGCTCGTCGGCGGTGAGGCCGGCGTCGATCCCGGCGGCCTGCGCCACGTCCCAGCGGTGGACGAGCATGTCGAAGCAGTAGAACCGCACGAGGTTGGCGCCCACCGTCGTGCGCCCGAAGTGCCCGTCGTACTCGCGCTCGGCCAGCTCGCCGTCGGACACCACCTCCTGCACCCGCTTCGCGTGGTCCCGCCAGGCCGCGGCCGGGTCGCTGTCCAGGTCGGGGGCCGGGCCGAGGTCGACGCCGTGGCCGGCGAGGTAGTCGCGCTGGGTCTCGATCAGGTGGCGCAGGACGTCGCGGGCGGCCCACCCCTCGCAGGGCGACGGCGCCGACCAGCGGTCCTGCGGCACGGCGTCGAGGACGGCGGACAGGGGGCGGGCGGCCGCCTCGTACTGGGTCGATGCAGTGGTCATGCGGGAAAAAGTAGGTCGTGCGGCATGCTCGGTCTTGATGAAACCCGACACCGGTCCGGCCGCGGACCCCGCGCGGATGGACGTCGTCGAGCGGGCCCACCTCAAGGACCCGCGGGACGCCTCGCACGTCATGTTCCGGTATGCCGCCGACCCGGAGTTCGCGGGCCTCCTGCAGCGCTTCTGGATCCCGGTCTGGTCGGTGCCCCCGGGTGCGGAGGCGCCGCAGAAGGTCCTGCAGTACCCGGTCAGCCTCTTCGTCGTCACCGCCGAGTACGCCCGCTTCTACGGGGTCGTGTCGGGACTGTCCTCCACCACGCTGACCGGTGAGGGCTGGGCCGTCGGCCTGATGTGCGAGCCCGCCGCCGGCTACCTGTTCGCCGGGTCCATGGCCGAGTACACCGACCGGTTCGTCGACGTCCGCGAGGTGCTCGGGGACTACGGCAGCCGCCTGGTCGAGCGGCTCCGGGCGGCCATGGCTCCCGAGCCGACGGCGACCGAGGCCCATCGCGCCGCCATGACGGCGTACGGGGACGCGCTGCGGCCGTTCCTGCCGGTCGACGAGGAGGGCGACCTGGTCAACCGCGTGGTGGCCTTCGTCGAGTCCAGCAGCGACGTGCTGCGCGTGGCGCAGGTCTGCGCCGAGTTCGACCTGCCGGAGCGCGCCCTGCAGCGGCTCGTGCACCGTCGGCTGGGCCTCACGCCCAAGTGGTTGATCCAGCGCCGCAGGCTGCAGGAGGCGGCCGAGCGGCTGCGGACCCGCTCCACCACCCTCGCGGAGGTCGCATCCCTCCTGGGCTACGCCGACCAGCCGCACTTCATCCGCGACTTCTCGCGGGTCACCGGGATGACGCCAGGCGAGTTCGCGGCGCTGCACGACGCGGGCCGCCGGTGAGCGCGGCGGGCCGCGCGCGCCCCTGCCCCTGCCCCTGCGGCGCCGGTCTGCCGCTGTCCGAGTGCTGCGGCCGGCTGCACGACGGGACGGCAACCGCCGCCACCGCCGAGCAGCTCATGCGCTCCCGCTACAGCGCCTTCGTCCTGGGCCGCCCCGAGTACCTGCGCGAGACCTGGCACCCGACCACGCGACCGGTCGCGCTCGAGCTCTCCGGCGACGTGCGCTGGACCGGCCTCGACGTGCTGGCGACCACCGGCGGGTCACCGCTGGAGGCCGACGGCACCGTGGAGTTCCGGGCCTCCTACGTCGTCGCCGGACAGCCCGGAGCCCAGCACGAGCGCAGTCGCTTCGTCCGCGAGCGCGGGCGGTGGCTGTACCTGGACGGCGTGGCGCTGCCCTGAGGGTGGGCGGTCAGCCGCCCGCGCCCTCACGGGGGACGCCGGACGCCCGGCCGGTGACCGTCCGCTCGATCCGGCGGTCGGGCACCAGCCACACCATCGCCATGGCGACGTAGATCGCGACCGACAACCACGGCTCGACGAACGCGAGCGCGATGGCCGAGGCGTAGACGAACGGGGACACCTTGCCCTTGCGGTCACGGCCCACGGCCAGGGCGACCAGCGACGACTCCCCCTGATCCCGGATGATGACCTGCTGCAGGACGTAGTAGGCCACCGCCGCGGCGAGCATCACGATGCCGTACGCGGCCGCGGGCACGGCGGCCAGGCTGTTCTCCCCCATCCACGCCGTGACGAACGGGACCAGCGACAGCCAGAAGAGCAGGTGCAGATTCGCCCAGAGGATGACCCCGGTGACCCGGTCGGTCGCCTGCAGCATGTGGTGGTGGTTGCTCCAGTAGATGCCCAGGTAGACGAAGCTGAGCGCGTAGGCGAACAGCACCGGCAGCGCGCCGTGCAGCGCCGCCCAGCTGGTGCCGTGCGGTGTGGGCAGCTCGATCACCATGATCGTGATCAGGATGGCGAGGACGCCGTCGCTGAACGCTTCCATCCGGCTGGTCGACATGTGCCGAACGCTAGCGCCTCGCCCTCCCAGCCTGTGCGGAGCGCGATCGTCCGGGTCGCTCTGGGTGACCGGCTCGCGCGCGCGCACGATCTGCCAGCGCAAATACCGCCGACTTGATCGACAGGGCGCGGTCGCCGTCCTTAGCGTTCCCGGCGTCCGTCCGGCACTCGAGGTCCACAGGGGACCACCGGATGGACGCCGCCGAACCACCTGCCGGCCGATCGCGCCGGCTCCCGGACCGGGGACCCACTGCAGTACCGGGGTGAAGCGGTCGGCGAGCCCACAGGGCCCGCCGGACGCCGGGCGTCTTCCCGCCCGAACCCGTCAGCTAACTCGGTAGGCGGCCATGGAAGAAGGGACGACCGCCACCTCATGGCGAGTTCGCGCATGCCCGCACGCCTCCACCTGCCGGCCGCGCGCCGGGCCGTCGTCGCACTGGGCGTCGTGGGCGCCCTCGCCGTCTCGGCGACCCCCGCCGCCGCGGAGCCGGCTCCGACCACCTCCCGCGAGGCGGCGGACCTCATCGCCGCCCGCGCCCGGGATCTCGAGGTGCTGACGGAGAACTTCAACGAGGCGCGGGAGCGGCTGAAGGCGACCGAGCGGGCGGCCCACCGGGCCGCCGACGAACTCGAGGCGGCCCGGGCCGCGCTGGGTCGCGCCCGCGACCGGGTCCGCGTGGTGGCGCGGAGCGCCTACACCGGAAACCAACTCGAGCCCCTGCAGGCGATGCTGACCAGCAACTCCCCCGACGACCTGCTCGACCGGGTGGGCACGCTGCACGCGATCGCCGAGCACAACGACGGTGTGCTCGGCGGTGCCGAGGAGGCCACCCACGCCGCCGACCGGGCCCAGGCGCAGGCCGAGAAGGTCGCCGCCGACGCCCAGCGCCAGTACGACCGGGTGGGGGCGCAGAAGAAGGACCTCGACGCGCAGATCGCCGTCTTCAAGGCTGCCTACGACCGACTGCACGCCGCTGAGGAGCGCGCCTCCCGCGCCGCCGCCGAGCGTCGCGCGCGGGACCGGGCCGCGGCGGCCCGGGCGGCAGCGGCCGCGCGGCCGGCCTACGCCGCTCCGCACCACGCTGCCCCCGCTCCGGCGGCCCCCGCACCGGCAGCCCAGGCCGCTCCGGCCCCGGCCGCACCCCCGGCCGTCGTGGCGGGGGGCAGCGCCGCCGCGCAGACGGCGGTACGGACGGCGCTGGCTCAGGTGGGTGACCCCTACGTCTGGGGAGCAGCGGGCCCGAACGCCTTCGACTGCTCGGGCCTCATGCAGTACGCCTACGCGGCCGCCGGCATCTCGCTGCCGCACTCGAGCGCGATGCAGTCGACGATGGGGGTTCCGGTGTCGCGGTCGGAGCTCCGGCCGGGCGACCTCATCTTCTTCTACAGCCCGGTCAGCCACGTCGGCATGTACATCGGCAACGGGCAGATGGTGCACGCGTCGACGTCGGGGCAGCCGGTCAAGATCGCGTCGGTCGACTACATGCCGAGCTATCACAGCGCTCGGCGCATCGCCGGCTGATCCACCGGCGCTCGAGCGCTCAGGGCCGCCACTCCGGCCGGTACTCGTGGTGGTCGGCATAGGGCAGCGCGAGCAGGGCCAGGACGAGCGCGGCCAACTGGTGCACGTTGCGTGGGGGCAGGGGGAAGTCGGCCATGCCGTCCGGCCGGACCCCGAGGAAGGACATGTCCGGGCCGGAGTCGCGGCAGGCCAACACCGTCCCCCGCTTCGCCGAGCACTCGAGGAGAACGCGCGCGGGGTCGTGCCGGGCCACGTGGGCGGCGACCGCGGGCTCGGCTGCGGCCTGCCGGGCGGCGGGGGCGTCCCTGCCGCCGGCCGCGGCCGCGTCCATCGCGATCCGCTTGTCCTCGGCGAGGCGAGCCAGCAGGAACTCGTCGAGATTCGGCTGACGGTCCGGTTCCAGGCCCGACTGCGCGTCCATGCCGGCCCTCTCCGCCGCCCGCCGCGTCAGAAGTCGTGGGCGTCGTCGTAGCCCAGGTCCGCTGCGCTGTCGTCGTCCGTGCGTGACCCCGAGGGCGGGCCGGCGTGGGGCGGTGCAGAGGTTCCCGGATGGTCGGGCCGGGGCGCGTCCTCGTGCACCAGGTCGTAGCCGAAGTCCGAGGTGGGTTCCGGATCGGTCATCGCACGGCTCCTGTCCCGAGCGCGTCCGGTGCCTCGCCGGACGTGCCCCGATGCTGCTCCCGCCGGGAGAGTGCGACAAGAGCGTCCGGGCCGGCCCGTGTCCCGTGGCGGTCGTCCTCCGGTCGGGTGAGGCCCACGGGTGCGCTCCGGGATGACCGCTGCCGGGTTGAGTCCGATTTCGGCCCGGAAGATGGCGAAGATCACGCACCGGAGATTCCTCACAGCCTTCGAAGTGCATGTAACCGCCCTTTCCGGCCGACGATCGAGTGCGGCGCCTTCGGCGCCTCCCCCTGATCGGCCAGAGAGGCAGACGTGACTTCCCAGCGCGGCGCAGTTCCCGACAGCGCGAACCCCGACGTGGTCCTCGTCGGCGGCGGCATCATGAGCGCGACGCTGGCCGCGCTGTTCGGTGTCGTCGCGCCGAAGTGGGACGTCGTCGTCTTCGAGTCCGGAGCGGACGTCGCCGGCGAGAGCTCCGATGCCTGGAACAACGCCGGCACGGGACACGCCGCGCTCTGCGAGCTGAACTACACGCCGGCGGGCCCCGACGGCCGGGTCGACCCCGCGAAGGCCGTCACCATCAACGAGCAGTTCCAGGTGTCGCGGCAGTTCTGGTCGCACCTGGTGCGCGAGGGCATGACCGGCTCGCCCAAGGAGTTCATCACCCCGGTCCCCCACGTCAGCTTCGTGACCGGCGAGGACGGCCGCGCCTACATGCGGGCCCGACACGAGGCCCTCGCTGCCGAGCCCCTGTTCGCGGGCCTGGAGTACGCCGACGACCCGGCCCGGCTGGCCGAGTGGATCCCCCTGATGATGGCGGGCCGCGATCCGCGGCAGGTCGTCGCCGCCACCCGGTCGGTCGCCGGTACGGACGTCAACTTCGGCACCCTCACCCGCCTGATGCTGGACGACGCGGGCGACCGCGGGGTACCGGTGCAACTCAACCAGCGCGTGCAGCACCTCGAGCGCGAGACCGACGGCCGCTGGCGCGTGACCGTCGAGGACACCGTCAGCGGCGAGCGGCGGGTCGTCCGGGCCCGCTTCGTGTTCGTCGGCGCCGGCGGCGGGGCCCTGCCCCTGCTGCAGCGCGCCGCCGTCCCCGAGATCCGCGGCTTCGGCGGCTTCCCGGTGAGCGGCAAGTTCCTCCGCACCACCTCACCGGAGCTGGTGTCGCGGCACCAGGCCAAGGTCTACGGACAGGCCGCGGTCGGTGCACCCCCGATGTCGGTCCCGCACCTGGACCTGCGCCTGATCGACGGGGACCACTCGCTGCTGTTCGGCCCCTACGCCGGCTTCTCGCCCAAGTTCCTCAAGGCCGGGTCGATGTTCGACCTGCCGCGCAGCGTCCGACCGAACAACCTCGGGTCGATGCTCGGCGTCGCCCGCACCGAGATGGCGCTGACCCGCTACCTGGTCCGCGAGCTGCTGCAGACCCCGGCCGCCCGCCACCAGACCCTCACCCACTTCGTGCCCGACGCCGACGAGCACGACTGGGACATGATCACGGCGGGCCAGCGCGTCCAGGTGATCAAGCGCGACCCGGCGACCGGCCGCGGCGTCCTGCAGTTCGGCACCGAGCTGATCGTCGGCGGCGACGGCTCGATCGCCGGCCTGCTCGGCGCCTCACCCGGCGCCTCGACCGCGGTCTCGGCGATGCTCACGCTGCTCGAGCGCTGCTTCCCCGACCGCATCCCCGCCTGGCGCCCGGCGCTGCGCGAGGCGATCCCCTCCTACGGCCGCTCGCTGTCCGACGACCCGGCGCTGCTCGCGCAGGTGCGGGCCGACACGATGCAGACGCTGGAGCTCAACGGCTGACGGTGCCCGGCCGCGGCGATCGGGAGCCGCTGCGGAAGGATCGTCGTCCGTGTCCGCTCCCCCGGCGCCGACGACCACCCGGCTGAGGAACGCCCGCGTCGCCGTGGGCGCCTGCTTCTTCATCAACGCCGTCTTCTACGCCAACATCGTCCCGCGGCTGCCCGAGGTGAAGGCCGACCTCGGGCTCAGCAACTCCTCCCTCGGGGCCGCACTGGCGGCCATGCCGCTCGGCGCGCTGCTGGCCGCGCTCTCCTCGGCGGCGCTCATGCGCCGCTTCGGCTCGGCCCGCGTGGCCACCGTCGGGCTGGTGCTGCTCGGCCTCACCGCCTGGACGGTCTCGCTGGCCCCGAACTGGCCGGCGCTGGCCGCGGCGTTCCTCGTCGCCGGCGCGCTCGACGCGGTCGTCGACGTGGCGCAGAACGCCCACGGGCTGCGGGTGCAGCGCCTCTACCGGCGCTCGATCCTGAACGCCTTCCACGGGTTCTGGAGCATCGGCGCGGTGGCGGGCGGCCTGATCGGGTCCGCGGCCGCCGGCCTCGCGGTGCCGCTGGAGGTGCACCTCGGCGTCGTCGCCGTGGTGTTCGGGACGGTGGCGATGGTGGCTTCGCGTGCGCTGCTGCCCGGTCCCGACGACGCCGACCGCGAGCCGGCTCCGGAGACGGACGCCGCGGCCGGGCGCGCGGTCAACCCGTGGCGGGCGGCCGCGCTGCCCCTCGCCGCGCTGGGCCTGCTCGGGGTGTTCGGCGCGTTCGTCGAGGACGCCGGCGCCTCGTGGAGCGCGCTGTACCTGCGCAACGAGCTGGCCGCCGGCGCCGCGGCCGCGGGCCTCGGCTTCGTCGCCCTGCAGTCGGCGATGACGGTCGGGCGCCTCACCGGTGACCGGGTGGTCGACCGGTTCGGCCAGCGGCGCGTGGCGCAGGTCGGTGGCGTGCTCATCGCGGGCGGGATGGGCGGCGCCCTGGCGTTTCCCTCGATCACCACCACCCTGATCGGCTTCGCCCTGGCCGGGCTCGGCGTGGCGACGCTCATCCCGGCCGTCTACCACGCCGCCGACGAGCTCCCCGGCCTGTCCTCCGGCTCCGGCCTGACCGTGATCAACTGGCTGCTGCGGGTCGGCTTCCTCCTGTCGCCGCCGCTCATCGGCGTCCTCGCCGACGCGGCCAGCCTCCGGGTCGCGCTGCTCACCGTCGTCCTGGCCGGGGTGGGCATCGTGGTCTTCGGCAGTGCCCTGCGGACGTCCGTGGCACCGGTCGCCGCCTGACGGCGACCGTCAACGGCTGGTCCGCCGGAGGACGGCGCCGCGCGCGAGCAGGTCGCCGATCACGGCCGACACGCCGACCAGCGGGATGTCGATCAGCAGGAACGCCCAGCTGATCCGCCACTCACCGGCCAGCACGGTGGCCAGCACACCCGCCACCACGGAGAACAGCACGCCGACCAGGAGCGGCCGCCGGACCGTCAGCGAGCCGAGCAGCACTCCGCAGACCAGCCCGGACAGGATCGGGAAGAGCTCGGTCACGGTCCCTCCTGCGATGCGACGGGCGCCGGTCCGGCGGAGTGGTCCTCGGGCGCATCCGGTGCCGCCCCGGGGGCTCCGGCGGCCGGGGTGCCGAGGCCCTCGATGCGGAAGCCGGGCGCACCCGTCGCACCGGCGGGTGGGCCGCCGGGCGCCGGTCCGGCCGAGATGGCCCCGAGACGGGCGGCCCGCGCCGCCAGCTCCGGTGACGGGCCGCCGCCCGCCTCGGGGCCCGTGCTCCCGCCGGGGGCCGGGGTGCCGGCGGGAGACGCGGGAGGTGGGGCGACCGCCGGCGGCCCGCCCTCCGGCGGGGCGCTGCCCGGACGGTCGTCGTCGATCTTCACGGTGACGCGCATGGGGATCCCTTCCTCGCGACGGCGGCCTGTCAGTTCAGGACGGCGTAGCGGCCCTCGAACGTGGTCGGCACGGGCGCCAGGTTGGTGACCGTGATCCAGTACGTGCAGTTGTTGGCGTCGGCCCGCTCGACGGCGACGTCCCAGTCGATGGACGGCGACCCGTTGCGCACCGTCGTCGGCTGCATGTACCAGACGACGTGCCAGGCGGCCGGCCAGCCGAAGGTGAACCAGCGCTGCGTGGCACCGGCCGGCAGGGTGCCGGTGAACTGGACATTGGTCCACATGGGGATCTCCTGGGGCGGTGTCGGGGGGCTGTCTCGGCAGGCGGGGTCGGCCTCAGTAGCGGCTGAGGATGCAGTAGCG
>Ga0308174_10001375_pt1 | contig 11275 bp, 9 predicted proteins | sample PhyPR2_FD_203894 | JGI IMG/M metagenome (GOLD analysis project Ga0308174, IMG submission 203894) | Soil microbial communities from UC Gill Tract Community Farm, Albany, California, United States - DLSLS.P.R2 | ecosystem: Environmental > Terrestrial > Soil > Agricultural land | place: USA... | reverse complement strand
CTCCCGCCTCCATGCCCGAAAGAACAAAGGAGACCACCATGCAGGCCCCGAAAAGGATCCAGATGAGTATGTCCGAGTTCACGCCTGCGCCCTCACTTTGCCACCTCCACCAGCACTTCTCGCACGCGACGTTCATCGGCAACCTGTGCTGTCAGTTTTAACCCGCGGAACCTTGCCGACTCGCCTGACTTGGGCACGACCTCCAGCAGGCTCATCATCAGGCCGCCCATTGTTTCCACTTCCTGCACCTCTCCAAGCGCGGGATACTCGCGGCGGAAATCATCCAGCCGCAGGGTTCCGCTCACCCGCCATTTGCCCGGCCCGAGCTTTTCCATGACGAACGACTCCGGCTCTTTTTCTCCGCGAATCGTCCCGATCATCTCTTCCAGAATGTCCTCCGTGGTCACGATCCCCGCCGTCCCGCCGAACTCATCCAGCACGATCGCCATGCCCCGTTGTTGACGTTGCAGACTCTTCAACAATTGCAGGAGGTTCATGCTCTCCGGAACAAACGACGGAAATTCAACCGCATCCGCCAAATCGATACCCGGGTCCAGCAACAGCGCGCGCGTGTTTAAAATGCCCACGATGGTGTCCGGTCTTTCATCGTAAATCGGCAAACGGCGGTGCCTGGATTTGCGAGCCGCCTCCAGCATCTCCTCAATCGAGAGTTCGTCAGAGATGGCAGTCATTTGCGCGCGCGGCTTCATGACTTCGCGGGCAGTCCGCCGGTCCAACTGAATGATCTGCAGGATGATCTCCTTTTCGGACTGCGCGAGCGCCCCCTGCTGGTAAGCCAATTCCAGCAACTCCTGATAATCCGCATCGGTCAGCGTTGCCGGAGCCTGAACACTCGCGGGGATCGTAGCTTTGATAATGGCCGTGTTCAGCTTTTGCGCCACCCGCCGCAGAGGTGTCGCAAGCCTCTGCACGAAGAATAAAGGCCGGGCGATCCGGAGCGCCCAGAGTTCGGGTTGGCGCACTGCCAGGGTTTTGGGCACTACCTCACAAACAATCAGAATTACTATGAACAACAGGACGAGCGTCCAGCCGAGCGGCCAATGTCCATTCAGCGCCATCCACAACCCCACCGCCAGCATGGCAGCGCTCGCGAACGTGTTTCCCAGGACCATTGTTGCCAGCAAATCCTGCGCTTCACCTAACAGCCGCAAGACCATCCTTCCGGCCCGCGGTTCGCGCTCAGCCAATTGCTGCGCCTGCCATTTGCTCAGGGAAAACAGCGCGGTTTCCGCCAGCGCAAAAAAGAAACTCGCGCCCGCAAATACCAATACCAGCACCGCTGCTATCGACCCCGGCTGCATCCCCATCAGAATGCGAAATCGGGCAGAAGGAATACAAACTGTCTTTTTTCAATTCCCGCTGAGTTCGACAAAGTTTGAGAGCAACTGCAATCCCACTTGCTGGCTTTTCTCTGGATGAAATTGTGTCGCAAAAACATTATCCCGCCACACTGAGGACGCAAAAGTTTCCCCGTAAGTCGTTCGTGTCGCAGTGATCGTGTCGTCCACCGGTTTCGGGAAAAAGCTATGGACGAAATAAACGTAGCTGCCAGCAGAAACTCCCCGAAACAGCGGACAATCCGTTTTCACGATCTCCAATTGGTTCCAGCCGATCTGCGGAATTTTAAGGCCATTCTGGTCTGCAAAACGCACGACCTTGCCTTTGAATACCTCAAGGCCAGCGGCGCAGCTATTGAACTCCTCGCTTTTCTCGAACAACGCCTGGTAGCCCACGCAAATCCCAAGAAATGGCCGGCCGGATTTGATGAACTCTCGGGATGCCTCCAGCATCCCCTGGCGTTGCAGCGCCTGGATGCAATCGTCGAACGCCCCGACACCAGGCAGCACCACGGCTCCGGCTCCGCTCAGTTCTTCCGGTTCGCGCGCAATCCGGACATTTCCGCCGACTTTCAGCAGCGCCTTGTGAACGCTTCGCAGATTTCCCGAGCCGTAATCGATCAGCGCGATCATCAGGCTCGCATCGGCACTCTTCTGACCCGGGCCGATAAGTCGTCGATCTCTTCAACTTTTTCAAAGCCGACATTCAGGATATCCACGCAGCCCAGCCCAAGGACGTATTTGAGCGATTCATCCTTCTTTTCGTCGTCATTGCGAAGCTTGCCTTCGCCCATGATCTTCATGCCCACAACGCCTTTGCCCGCGTCGTGGATGCTCTTGAGCACCGGTGCAACTTTGTCCGCCGGCCCGTCCATCGACATGCCATAAGGATTGATTCGCGCGTGGACTGAATCCACCCACGGCTCTTTCGCCGCGGTTGCCAGAGCATCCAAAGAATGGCAGGAAACGCCATGCGCGCGAATCACGCCCTTCTTTTTGTAGTTCGCCAGGATGTCCATTTGCTTTTGGAGCGGTTCGTTCCACTTCGCGTCCGTGACGCAGTGCAACAGGACCAAATCGATATAATCGGTTCCCAACTCCTTCAGGAAGCGGGGGATTACAATGTCAGCATCGGGCCGTTCCTTCTCAGGGATGCCGCCGCCCGGTTTCCACCAGATTTTGCTGATGATCATGTAATCGTTGCGCGGAATGGTCTTGAGCGCCGGGATCAGATACGGATGCGTTCCATAAAGGTCCGCCAGATCGAAGACTCTCACGCCGCGTTCGTATGCGCCTTGCAGCAGCGCCTCGAACTTCTCCTTGCCCATCCGCGTCTGGTTCGATTGCCGGTTTCCGCCTTTCACTCCCGTCCCGATACAAACGCGGCTCATCTTCAAGCCTGATTTGCCAAGCGGCACTTTTTCAAATGGATCGAATTTCCGCTCCGTCGGTTCCGCCGCGTACACGAATCGCGAACCGGCGAGGAAAGCACTGACTCCAAAAGCTGACTGTTTTAGAAACTGGCGACGTTTGATCATAAGCAATGTGATTGAAGGTTTGCGGCGAACTCGTTCTACATAGCTAACTGGCAGAAAACTAAGCACTTTTTGCCACCGTCCGCAACCGGCAACTTGGATTAGATCGAGAATGAGGTCCCTGTCCAAAGCCAAGATGTAGAACGCGCAAATTTTTCTCTGTTCCCACAGGTCGCCGCTGTTTAAATTCAGCGGCCAACATCGCTTGACTTGTGCGCGGTAATTAGATGCTTATGCCCAAACCTCACAATTACAAATTTTGCTTCGGCCCCTGGAACATCAGCGAAGGCCAGGATCCTTATGGCCCTACCACCCGGCCGCCTCAGACTTTCGATTGGAAACTGGACCAACTCAAAAAGCTCGGCTTCGACGCGATGATGTTTCACGACGACGATGCGGTTCCCGATATCGACGTAAAATCAGACCAACAGATCCGGAAGGAAGCAAGGGAACTAAAGAAGCGGCTGGGGGACGTGGGTATCGCCGCGGAAATGGTCGCACCCCGTCTTTGGTTCAGCCCCATGACCATTGATGGCGCGTACACGAGCAACGACCCGAAGTGCCGCCATTATGCTATCGACCGTTCGTTGCGCTGCATCGATATAGCAAACTATTTGGGGACCAACCTCATCGTCCTCTGGCTGGCGCGTGAAGGGACTTATCTTCGGGAATCAAAAAGCGGGCGACGCAGTGTGGGCCTCCTGGTGGCAGCGTTCGACAAGATGCTCGCCCACGATAAACGAGTTCGGCTGGCCATTGAGCCAAAGCCTAACGAACCGATGGACCACGCGTACCTTCCGACCATTGGTCACGCTCTGGCCATCGCGCAACTTACACGCGATCCAAAAAGGGTCGGCTGCCTGATCGAATCGGCGCACGCCCTCCTGGCGGGGCTTGACCCGGCGGATGAGATCGATTTTGCGATGGCTTTCGGCAAATTGTGGTCGCTGCATTTGAACGACCAAAACGGGTTGAAGTTCGACCAGGACAAGCCGTTCGGAAGCTCAAATTTACGGGTCGCATTCAACCAGGTTCGCGCAATGGAACGGAACGCTTACGGCAAGCATGGCGAGTATGTGTGCTTCGACGTGCATCCGTTCCGGACGACCAAGGTGGAACATTGGCTGGCTCATCTGGACAACAGCCGCAAAACTTTCCTGCGGCTCCTGGAGAAGGCACGGAGCTTCGACCAAAAGAAGGCGCAGGGCTTGATCGCTGAGCGCAATTACGCCGCGCTCGACCAAATGGTAATCGAACACCTCATGGGAAGGTGAGAAGAGCGGGGGCGAGAAGAATAAAAAGGGCCGCCGTGTTCGGGTCCGGCCCCGGCAATCCATTCATCCAACAATCCACTAATCCAGCCTGCTTTACCCGTTGAGGGTCCACCCGGGGCGGTACGCGTGACTGAGAAGTTCGTTGGCTTCCGAGCAGTCGAGCACACGACCGGCAGCGCCGTCGTATTTAATCTTTTTTCCGACTCGATAGGCAACCAGGCCCAGCAGCATCATCTCAATCATGTCCGTCGCGTAGCCGAAATCACATGAGGTCTTCAGGTTTCCTTTGCAGGCCGAGATCCATTCCTGCTGGAAGTTGCCCATCGGCTTAAACTGTTCGGATTTGGGGCGAGGCTTATAATACGTGAGGTCATTTTCGTTGCCTTGGGGGAAAATGAGGCGATTGGTGAAGTCCGCGATGAGCGCGCCGCTCGAACCTTCGAATACAACCCCGTGGCCAACCTTATTCAGGTCGATCGCCGGATAGGGGCATTCTGGAAAAGCCCCACCCTGATACCACGAGACTTTGAGGGGACCGCGCCAATTGTTGGCCGGAATATCAAAATGGGTTTGGAGTTTCACCGGTGTGACCTCCGGATTAAACGGATCGCCTTTCCCTTCGGCGGCGGTTGGTAACGTGGCGTCCATGGCATTCCAGGCGAGGTCCATCGTATGGCTGCCCATGTCCCCCACCTGACCCGTGCCCCAATCCCAATGCATGTTCCAATGCAGGCAGCCGCCTTTAAAGTATTCCGAGTTGTAGGGATGGAACGGTGATGGACCGAGCCAGAGATCGTAATGGATGTTCTTCGGTGCTTCGCCCTCGGAAGGCAAATAACCCGGGCGCGGAACAATCCGATTTCCGAACGCGCTAACTTCCTCCAGTTTGCCGATCACACCGTCGCGGATCATTTCCTTCACGCGATTGAAATTGGTGTGTTGATGGCGCTGGGTGCCGACCTGCGTCGCAACTTTATTTTTGTGTTTCAGCCAGGTTTGGCGAATCAGGCGAGCCTCTTCAATGCTGTTGACGAGAGGCTTTTCACAGTAAACGTGCTTGTCCCGGTTTAGTGCCCAGTTCGTAACGAAAGCATGCGTGTGGTCGAGCGTGCAGCAGACGATGGCTTCGACGTCTTTTTGGTCCAGGCATTGACGCCAATCTATGTAATGCTTCGCTCCGGGGAATTTTTTCGCGGCAGAGGCGAGATGGTCCTCGTTCACGTCACAGATCGCGACGACGTTTTCCTTGGAAACGCCCGCGAAGTGTTCCTGAGCACGGTGGCCGGTGGCGATGAGAGCGATATTAAGCTTGTTGCTCGGGGCCCCAGCGCCGAACAGTTTAATTTTCGGCAGAATGAGAACACCAGCGCCGATCGCGGACGATTTGAGAAACTGGCGTCGTTTTACACCGGGTTTCTGGGGAACAGTAGAAGGCGAGGCGGATGCGGTTGCGTTCATAAAAGAAGAATCCTAATCGCTTTGAGCGAATTCAAGAGCAAAAATCCAAAATCGAAAAAAGTAAAATTCCACCGGCGCGCGGCGGGGGTTGAGGACAACCAGTCCTACCTTCACCGCGAAGGTTTGGCCTGTGTCTTAAAACGCTAAGTCGTTGCCGCAAATCGTTTGATCATCGCCGACGCCATCGCGCCGGACTGCCGAGTGGCGATCCTGCCGTCGCGAAACAATATGAGTGTGGGGATGCCGGTGATTTGGAATCGCTCGGCCAGGGCGGGCAGTTCCTCAGTATTCACCTTCGCCGCAACAAACTGACCGGCAGATTCCGCGGCGGCTTGATGCAGTTGCGGAGCCATCATTTTACACGGGCCGCACCATTCAGCCCAGAAATCGACAAGCACCGGCAAACGCGACTCGCTCGTGAGCGCGACGAATGCCTCCTCACTGGATACTTCGACTGGTTCGGCGGGGGCAGGCAGGTTCGTATGGCAGTGACCGCATCGGAATTCCAGCCCAAGCCGTTTATAACTCATTCGATTGCGTTTGCCGCACTGAGGGCACGCAACGAGCAATCCCTTTTCGTCCGCCTCGATCGAATGAGCGTCGGTCATATGCGGGAATATGCCCCAGGTTTCCGAAATTGAAAAGCCGACTGAAGCTGTTCAGGCAACCAACTCTTTCAGCAGCGCTCCCGCGATGAATTGCCGCCGCTCGGCGCTCAGCATCGAGCCGAATTTAAACGGCTTCTGCTTCGTTTCGACAACGATCTGAGTGTTTCTTCCGGTGGCCCCATCATTATTACGCCATCGTTTGTCTTCGATCCGCACATCCTCCACATCTGACGCCGGGAATCGCTTGCGAAAGCCAACCGGTCCCACTCCCGAAAAGATGGAAACCTGCTGCCCATCGATCCGCACCTCGGTTCGCCCGGCTAAACAACTCAAAACTCCCGCCACAGTCGAGAGGCCGATGGCGATAAAGGGTGTGAGAAAAAGCCAAAGGAAAACCGTCATCCCCAAAGGAATCGAGTGACCTCTTGAGGTCGGTGAGGGGAACCAATGCGGAAGAGGAATGCCCAGGTGCTGCAAGGTTGAAGCCAGCGCAAACATGACAAACACTGAAACGATTCCATTCCAAAACAACGTGAAAAACAAAAGTCCGAACGCCTGCCCAAGGGAGCGATGGGTCGCGCCAAAAGCAACCCCGTTTCCCATTCTCTGGAACCATGTTCCAGAGGGCGGGCGGCTAACATCCACGTTTTCATCCACGGTCGTGCCGAGCGTCAGGCTGGAAAGCCGATGAGAAAGATTACAATTCCGGCAAAACGCAACATCCGTAGCGACGTTTACATCTTCGCTCGGGATGGAATGTTTGCAGCGCGGGCACGTAGGAGTAACCGACAGCGCGGAAGTCAGTTTTTCGATTAGCTGCATAGGTAAAAAGGTTTATGCATACGCGAACCCCGAAACGTCAAACACAGCGATTCTCATGCCACGGCAGGCGTTTTGGACGGCGTAAGTCTTCCTAACCTCTTTGGCCCTGCTCAAGGTTTGCAACTGCAACTACGTCACCGCCGGCTCTTCAATCACCAAATCGCCTCGATTCCCATCTAGCGTTCCCCGCACTCCGATTGGCACGGTGGCATTCGTAAGGATATGGCCAAAAGGCAGCCCAGCTACTAACGGAACACGCAAGGGCAGCAAACGTTCTTTCATTACGTCTTCCATCGTTTGCCGATACTCCTTCATTTTCTTTGCTTTCGGATCGTGGCAGTTATGGTTGATCCCGAAACAGACTCCGGCGACCTGTTGCAGGACCCCCGCGTTGAGAAGATGCGTCAGCATACGGTCGAGGCGATAGGGGACCTCTGCCAGGTCCTCCAGGAAGAGGATTTTCTTTTTGAACGAAGGTTGCCACCGAGTCCCCAGCGTCGTGCAGAGGACCGACAGGTTGCCTCCGAGGAGTTGGCCGGTGGCTTTGCCGCGGCGAAAGACGGTTGGCGCGGGGAGTTTTGGAGGGCAAACTTTGAACTTTGATTTGTCCGAAGCGCAACGGAACAACGCTCCGATCGGTTGTGTGTCCATCAGGCTGCGCAGGAGATGTTGAACCGTGAACTCGGGGCAATCTGCCTCGATGAGCTCGGAATTGAGCATCGGACCATGAAACGAAGCCAGATTGGATTTTACGAGGAGGGCGCAGTGCAAAGAAGTGATATCGCTGTAACCCACGAAAATCTTTGGATGAGCACGGATTGTTTTGAAATCGAGCAACGGCAGCAACCGAGCCGAGCCGTAACCGCCCCGGACGCAGAAGATGGCTTTGACTTTCCTGTCTGTGAACATATTCATCAGATCGCTGGCACGGTCCCGGTCGCTCCCTGCGAGAAACCCCCAACGCTTGCGCGCGTTGGCGCCGAGCTTGAGTTTGAAACCCAATCGTTCGAGGACAGCGACTGAGCGATCGATGGCTTTGGGGTCGGGAGGCGCGCTTGCGGGGGAAATCAGGCCCACCGTGTCGCCGTAGGTCAAACGTTCTGGTTTAATCGGCATCCCGCTTATGTGCTGGTCGGAGCCGTGTGGCTCAAGGAAAAAGTGCTAATGGGCGCTCGGAGCAGCTCGTTGTGCCAGGGCGATTTCCAAACTCTTATGGGCCTGCGCGTACTGCGGATTCAGTTTGAGAGCTTCAGAAAGTTCGGTAATGGCCTCTTGCACACGCGCCTGATTTAGCCAGACAGTGCCCAGGGCGAAATGGAATTCTGCCACATCCGGTTTGAACTTGCAGGCATCCGCAAAATGCGCGCACGCCCCATCCAATTTGTTTAGGCTGATGAGAGCTGTGCCGAGATTGAAATGCGCCTCCGCGTAACGGGGATTCACGGCGAGTGCCGCCTCGAAATGCGGGACGGCCTGTTGCACTTTGCCTTTTTCCAATAGCACCGTGCCCAGGTTGAATTGGCCTTGCGGGAAAGCTGGCCGCAGTTCCGTCACACGTGAAAAGCATTCGACAGCTTCTTCCAACTTGCCGGCTTCGTGACGCGCGTTTCCTAGTCCGTTCAGCGCGAGATAGTTGTTGGGTGAAAGGTCCACTGCATGGCGAAACAACGTTTCGCCATCGCGCCAAAACCGGATCTGGGAAAAAGAGCCGCCGATAGAAAAAACAAGGGCTGCGACACCCAAACCGGCGACAGCGCGAGAAACTTTCAGAGACCATTCAGGCCGGTTTGAAAGTGTCTTCTGGAGCAGGGAATCGATAATCCAAACCGCGCTGATGAACAAACCAATCGAGGGCAGATACATATAACGATCGGCCATGGATTGGGCCCCGACCTGCACCAATCCGATCACCGGCACAAGCATGCCAACAAACCAAAACCATCCGACAAACAACCATGGTTGACTCCTGCGCAATAGGAGAGCTGCTCCCGAAATCACAAGCAGGAAAGCGCCTGCCGCGAGTGCGATTTCCCAAGAGGCAGAAGGAAAAACATAGACAGCCGAGAGATCGGCCGGCCAAACTGTTTTTGCGAGGTAACGCAGGTAACTCACGCATGCTGCCGCCACTCGACCCGAAACAGGAACTGCTCCCACAGCGGCAAGTGCGCCTCCAGCCTGCTGCGTAAGCCAGGTAACAACACTGTCGCCAACACTCAGCAGGAAGAAAGGAGTTTTTTCAATCGTGAGCCGCAAGAAACCGGCGGCCGAACCGCCCCGCTTCAGCGGCCAAAAATCGAGCAGGAGAAGAACGAAAGGAAGAGTGACAACGATGGCTTTGCTCATCAGCCCACACGCAAACAGCAATAAGGCGAGAATATAAAATTTACGCCTGCCAATCTCAGAGGTGCTAGGAGCAATGGGCGATGAGGATGAATTGAGTTCCTTCTCCTGCCCGCTTTCAAAATTGACCCTGCCACTGGTGACATATTTGGTGTACGCAAGGAGCGTAAGAAGAAAAAAGAAAGCGCTGAGCACATCTTTCCGCTCTGAAATCCAAACGACGGATTCAACATGCAATGGATGCCATGCGAACAGCGCGGCGACTGCCGCGGAGGGCCATTCTCTCTGAGTGAGTCTGATCAAAAGCAAAAAGACAAGCAGCGTGTTCGCGATATGAAACACCAGATTGGTGAGGTGATAGCCCCCCGCATTGAAACCATACAAGGCGTGGTCGGTCATATACGAAAGCCACGTCAGCGGGTGCCAATTGCAGAAATAGCCGGTCGTAAAAGCCCAACCGATGTTCGACCATGACCATCCACTTTGAACGCGCGGATTCTCGTAAAGGTACGTCGGGTCATCGAAGCTTACGAATCCACAGCGCAACGCCGGCCAATAACAAAGGACAGTAATCCCTCCCAGCAGCAGTAAAATCCACCGGGTGTATCGGGTTTCCGTCGCGGTTTGGGACATGCGTTCCAGCTAAAATAGCAAATGTCGGGCCAACTTCTCACCTGATGCAACCCACTGACCCCATGTAATCTTTGTAACCTTGTAACCTTGCAACCCTTCAGCACATTGCTCCGGAATCGCATGGATGCTAATATCGCTCCGTGGTACCCCGTTTGCTCTCACTTGCGTTCATGTGCCCGTCACGGGCGCATGGGCACTTCATGAATAGGGTAATTGGCGGGCTTTTCGATTTCAAAAAAGGCCGGAGCGCAATGGCTTCGGCCCAGATCTTGTTATTGATTTGTTCCCTCTGCTCCGCTGCTGCGGCCGGTCCCAATCCGTTCCTGTTCGTCACCCAGGTGCCTGTCCCGAATGAGGTAAACGACAACACGATTTCGAACGTCTTTCTGGGCGCAGGCGCAGGGTTCGGCAATCACCTCGGCTCGACTCTTTACGCGCCTCGGGGAGGAGACCTTTGGCTGGCCAAACCCAACGGGTCGCTCGCGAGCATCACTTTGACAAATATCACGCGGGGCCTTGGCTTCGGCCTTGCGGGTCCGCAACACACGAACGGAATTGCTGTGCGCGACCCGGCAGTCCATTGGGATGGCACACGCGCTTTGTTTTCGATGATAGTCGGCGCTCCACGCGATGCCGCCGACACAAACAGCTTTTTTTGGCAACTCTACGAACTCACCGGCCTTCCTAACGGACCTTATGCAATTACGAAAGTTGCTGGCCAGTCGACCAATTACAACAACGTCACACCTTGCTACAGTCCCGATGGCCACATTATTTTCGGGAGTGACCGTCCGCGCGACGGCTCGCCATATCTTTATCCCCAACTCGACGAGTACAACGATTTTCCCACGGTAACCGGCTTATGGAGTCTCGACCCGTCGGCTGCCGATTTTCATTTGCTGAACCATACGCCGAGCGGCGCGTTTACTCCCTCCGTTGACAGCTACGGGCGTCTCATCTTCATTCGTTGGGACCATCTGGTCCAGGACCGAAACGCCACCGATGACCGGATCCAAACGATGACCAATGGATTTCCAACCAACGGAACCTTTAATTTCGCCGATGAATCGGCCAATTCCCTTTTCAATCTGAACGACCGGTTGGAAAACTTTCCGGAGCCGCGGACATTTGACGGGACGAACCTGGCCGCGTTGAAAGTTAACGGGAATGCCTTCAATTCCTTTTTCCCATGGACCATGTTCCTGGATGGGACCGGTGAAGAAGTGCTGAACCATATGGGCCGCCAC
>Ga0308174_10001374_pt1 | contig 11275 bp, 8 predicted proteins | sample PhyPR2_FD_203894 | JGI IMG/M metagenome (GOLD analysis project Ga0308174, IMG submission 203894) | Soil microbial communities from UC Gill Tract Community Farm, Albany, California, United States - DLSLS.P.R2 | ecosystem: Environmental > Terrestrial > Soil > Agricultural land | place: USA... | reverse complement strand
TGCAAGAGAACGCGAGCGTCCAGAGCAAGCAGGCCTTCCGGAGAGGCCAGCAATGGATTAATGTCAATTTCCTTGATCGCAGGATTTTCGATGACAAGTTCACTGAACCGCACCAGAAGCCGTTCCAGGGCGCCGAGGTCCACGGGCTTGCGGCCTCGAGTTCCCAGCAGTGCCGCATAAATTCTGGTCTGCTCCAGAAACCGCCGTGCCAATACCGTATTGAGTGGGGGCAACGCGAGCGAACTATCCTGAAACACATTGACCAGTCGGCCGCCTGCGCCGAACAACAATACCGGGCCGAACTGCGGATCCGTAGCCGAGCCGATAATCAGTTCGTAGCCATCTCGCGATATCATCGGCTGCACACTGACACCGGCAAAGTGCTGAGCCCCCACCCTTGCCGTCACCGCAGCCTTTATTTCGCGGAAAGCTTCACGTACCGCATTGGCGTCTTGTAGTGACAGCTTTACGCCTTCCACCTCTGTCTTATGCGTAAGCGTGAAGGAGTTGAGCTTAAGCACGGCAGGAAATCCGAGCGCGGTTGCGGCCTCGACCGCCTGATCTTCCGTCTCAGCAACTCGTGTCTCCGTTGCCGCTATTCCATAACAGCCCAACAGTTTCTTCGATTCAGATTCGGTCAGTAACGTACGGCCGCTGCTGCGTAACTGGGCAATCAGCTTTGCCGCCGCGGAGGCGGCTCCGGGTTCACTGCTGGAGCTGTCGGGGGTTTCGTAGATGGCCCGGAGATTGTAGCTGTAACGCCACATGTAGTGAAATGCGCGTACGGCCGCGTCGGGGAAAGGAAAGGTGGGGACACCGGACCGGTTCAAAATCGTTTCGCCTTCGCCAGCCTTGAGGCCCCCCATCCAGCTGGCCAGAATTGGCTTTTTCCCCAGGCGCGCAAATGGCGCAACCTTCTCGGCTATTTGCACCGGATCACTCATAGACTGCGGCGTCATAATGACTAGCACGCCATCCGTGCTGGAATCGTCCGCCACAATCCGAATTGCCTGCTCGTAGCGATGTGCATCAGCATCTCCGATGAGATCTACAGGGTTGGCGTGGCTCCAGTGGGGTGGCAATACTTTATTAAGAGCCTCGATGGTCTCCGGGAGTAGCGGCGCTAGTTCCTCGCCCAACGACATGAGCGCATCTGTAGCCAGAATGCCCGGACCGCCCGCATTCGTGACGATCGCCAGCCTGCGCCCGGACGGCCGCGGCTGCCGGGAGAGAACCTCGGTCATCTGAAAGATATCTTCTATGTCGTTTATACGGAGTACGCCGACGCGGCGAAAGGCCGCATCCAGTACCGCGTCGCTCCCGGCCATTGCACCTGTATGAGAAGCGGCCGCCTTTGCGGCCGTGTCACTGCGGCCAGCCTTGATAACAAGAATTGGTTTGTCGAGCGCCACTTCCCGCGCGGCGGACAGAAATGACCTGGCATCGCCCAGCGATTCCATGTAGATAACGATGCTGTGTGTGTCGGGATCGCGGCCAAAATAGTCGATCAGCGTTCCCCATCCGACATCGAGCATGGATCCCACAGACACAAACGCGCTGAAGCCCACTTGTTCGCGCAGGCTCCAATCCAGCAGCGCCGTACAAATTGCACCACTCTGACTGATAAGCGCAACCGAGCCCTTGCGAGCAATTGAAGGAGCGAATGTCGCGTTGAAGCCCGTGACGGGACACATCACTCCGAGACAATTGGGTCCTATGAGCCTCATGTTGCCGCGCCGCGCCGAATTAAGCACCTGCCCCTCGAGTTCACGGCCTCGGGGCCCGGTCTCCCTAAACCCGGCCGAAATGATCACAGCTCCACGAACACCGCTCTCTGCACATTCTTGAACAATGCGCGGCACGGAATCGGCGGGCGTCGCGATGACCGCCAGATCTACGGGGTCGGGTACCGCGAGAACAGAGGGATAAGCCCGAACGCCAAGCACGGCGCCTCTTCGGGAATTAACGGGATAGATTGTCCCGCCAAACGGACTGCTGATCAGGTTCCACAAGATTGCTCGGCCGACATGGCCCGGGCGTTCCGTCGCGCCAATAACGGCAACCGACTTCGGCTTGAAGAACACGTCGAGGCTACCGATCTCCCGGTTGGCGCCTATCCCGGCCTGTAGCTCCAGGCACGAGTCGGAAGCATTTAGATTCGTCATATAAAGCACGACAGAATAGGGCAGCCGCCGCTATTCCCGGGCATCCCGAGCGAGCAGAACAATTGATCGTGGAGCCACCCCATAGTTCAAAGAGGACAGCGGCTCTATGGGGTGTGGCACAAAGTCGTCAGGATCCTCCAGGCTGGTATCAATGACACGATGCCATTGATGGGCTTCTCCCTCCTGGATAGTGAAATTGAGGGGCTCCCCGTAGGAACTGATCATCACATATAGATCGACATCGTCTTGTGAGGTTCCGTCTAAGTAGAACGCCAGACTCCTCGACTCGTAAGAAAGATCAGCGGCCGCCCCCACCCCGTACCACCGAACGTCCTCACGCCAAAAACGACTGCGGCATAACGTCCGGTGAGCTTGCCGAAAAGCGATCATTTTCTTGAAGAATGAGAAGATTCCGGCGTGGGTCTCCACCCTGTCCCAATCCAGCCAACTCGTCTGGTTGTTTTGGTTGTAGGGATTGTTGTTGCCCCCCTGCGTCTGCAGAAACTCATCGCCTGCCCGGAACATCGGAGTGCCCGCAGAGAGAAGCAGAAGACCGCAAAAGTTTTTGGCCTGGCGTCGGCGAAAGGCAATCACCTCATCGGGAACGTCTTTGTCGCCCTCCCAGCCGCAGTTCCAACTGAGGTTTTCGTCCGTGCCGTCTCGATTGTCATGTCCATTCGCCCAATTGCGCTTCTGGTTGTAAGAAACGAGATCGTAAAGAGTGAAACCGTCATGACACGTTATAAAGTTGACGGACTGATATGGATGGTAGGCATTCATTCGGTCACCGGGAAAGAGATCATCGCTACCATACAGGCGCGTCATCAATGCAGGAACACAGCCGGGGTCACCGCGGACAAACCGGCGTATGTCGTCCCGGAATTGACCGTTCCATTGCGACCAGGTGGGACCCGGGAAAGCCCGCCCCAGTTGATAAGCTCCACTGGCATCCCAAGGCTCAGCTATCAGCCTGATTTGTGCAATATCAGGATCGGACGAGATTTGGCCAAAAACGGGAGGATCCTCCCAGTTGAGCGAGCCATCCTTATTACGGCTGAAGACGGAAGCCAAGTCAAAACGAAATCCGTCAACCTGCACGTCGAGCGTCCAATATCGAAGGCTATCGAGAACTAACCGGCGCATGTAGCGGTTCGAGACATTCAATGTGTTTCCGGTGCCGGAATAGTCTGCATAAGGGTGCAGAGGGTCTCCAGACAAGAGATAGGCTGTCGAGTTGTCGATTCCCTTGTAGCTGTATATCGGGCCGCCCTCGTTGCCTTCGCACGTATGGTTGTACACCACATCCAGAACCACTTCGATATCTGCGGCATGCAGCGCGTCTACCATCTCGTGAAATTCTCGGTGAGCTTCGGCCGGCTTGCGTGCGTAGCTACCGTGCGGTGCGAAAAAGCTCAACGGCATATATCCCCAGTAGTCGCCTTCTCCTGGATCGAATTGGAAGATTGGCATCAGTTCGACGACTGTAACTCCCAACTCTTTCAGATAGGGAATCTTTTCTATGACTCCGGCGTACGTCCCACGTTTGTCATCAGCGACTCCGGAGTTTGGATTCTGGGTGAATCCCTTCACGTGAAGCTCGTATATGATCGTATCGGACTCGTGCCTTGGAGTACAGTCTCTCGTTTGCCTGAAAACTGCAGGTTCAGACACTTCCGGAATCAATCCCAGGGGCGCACGACCCGCATTGCTGCCAGTTTTGATCGCAGCGGACCGATCGAATAACGGCGGGATAAAAACAGCCTTGGCGAATGGATCTAAAAGAATTTTCTCCGGATCGAAACAGTGCACTTCAAAAGGGCCGTCCGACGGCGGGCCATCGACAGAGTACGCGTAATAGCGTGCCTTCTGCATCTGAGCTTTTGGAATGATGCAATGCCACATGCGGCCCGTTTTGTTTTTCAGGTAGTCGAAGTCATAGACGAAAAAGGGGGTGGCTATATCTGATTCCTCATAGAGCAACAGCTTCACTTTCTCGGCATGTTTCGAATACAGTGAAAAATTGTATGCTTGCAACTCCTCGAGCCACGTGGCACCGGGCGGCAGAGGATTTCCCTCTGCCGCGATCCATGCCGAAGAGTTACAAACTGCTATGACAGCGGGAACGTAGTCGACGAATGACATTGTCAGGAACCTATTTCACCATTCAAGCTTCCGCGGATTCGTCCCTATGGGCAGGAGTTCTCGCTGAACCAAGCTTCAGGATCGGCAATCGGACCGCGTCTGAAAGCGTCCGGCTCCCTGTCCCCTATACATCGTCAGGCAAACCAACGGTTGTCGCCGGGGTATGCCCCGGCCACGTCCAATTGCGTATTTCCGGCATGTCGTCTCCAAATTTGCAGACGTATTCGCGATGCTCCAGAAGCCTACGCCGAATCATCTGATTGGCGTAAGCCGCCACGGTTTTCAATCGAGGAATACTGCCGATCGCTAGCGCGGCCAGGTGAAATCGGTCCAGGCCATTGAGAACTGTCATGTCAAATGGAGTCGTGGTTGTACCCACTTCCTTGTACCCACGAACGTGCAGGTTGTGATGGTTGGTTCGTCGATACGTTAGCCGATGAATGAGCCACGGATAACCATGAAAGGCAAATACGATCGGCTTATCCGCTGTGAAGATCAAGTCGAAGTCGTGATCGCTCAGCCCGTGTGGATGTTCGCTATTTGGTTCTAGTGTCATCAGATCCACGACCTTGACGACACGGATTTCCAGATCAGGCACCCATCGCCTCAGAAGATCGACAGCGGCCAGTGTCTCGAGCGTTGGGACATCGCCAGCACAGGCCATGACGATATCGGGTTCCACGCCCCGGTCATTGCTGGCCCATTCCCAAATGCCTAGTCCTGCCGAGCAATGCGCGATGGCCGACTCTATGTCCAGCCATTGAGCCGCCGGTTGCTTGCCCGCAACGATCACGTTGACGCAATTACGGCTGCGTAGGCAGTGATCAGTCACCGATAGAAGAGTGTTCGCATCGGGAGGCGCGAAGTATGGGTTCTTCGCCCAGCTGGCCTGCGCCATTTGACGCACCTTACACACTAAGAACCGGGCAGTGCGACTGCCGGATAATTCCGTAGGAGTTCGATCGCAACCGCCCTCCCTGACTGTCTTTGGATCCGCGCCCAATAACGAGCAGGTCCGCGCCCACCGACTTCGCGTACTCAGAAACGGTATGTGCCATGTCACCCTTCGGAATGCAAATACTGGTGTTTCTGACACCAACACTCGTCAGAAGTCTTCCAATTTCTTGCCTCGCTGTGTCCTCGTCTACATCGTGGCCGGCTCGCGGTATCGCGTGCACGACACTTAGCACGGCCTGGAAATCACTAGCAAGCCTTGCTGCCCAGGTCAGAGTGTCGGTTCTATGGGGCCCGGCTCCGAGCGCACAAACGAGGTTAGAAATCTTGGTTTTTCCTGGCCCCTCTGAATCTCCGAGGTGTGCTCCCGTGAGAACAGGTATCTCAAGATCGTGCAGGACCTTAGCCGTAACGGATCCTATTAAAAACTTTCGGAACACGCCATAGCCGTGCGTTGGCATGATCACCAGGTGGACATCCTCTGCCCTTGCTGTAGCGATGATCTGCGCATCGGGCTCACCTTCGTAGATCAAACGCCTGACGGAAAAGCCATTCAATTCCGGTGTTGCGAATTCGTCGAGTCTTTTTGCCTGCATGGTGAAGACCCATTCCGGCAAGTCGACCATAGTCGCTGTAGTGATTCCGGTCGCCGGAATCGCATACACGGGGTTGACCACGTGAAGCAGGATAATTTCCGCCTTATAGTTCCTTGCGATCTGCTTGACATACGGGATCATGCCCAGACTGTGATCGGAAAAATCGACCGGCACCAGAATTCTTGAAAGAGGGAGCATTGCACTCGCGTCGGTGCAATTACAAAGCCATGGTGGAGTCTCTGTGGCCGGCTTGCCCCACCTGAGGCGGGTTCCGATCTTCTAAGCCTTGACTGACGCTGAGGTAGGCGCGTCGGATCGGCTCCAGATCGGAGTCCAGTTCATACACTAGAGGTCTTCCCGTAGGAATCTCCACGTCGGCGATCGCTGAATCGGAGATGTTGTCAAGATGTTTCACCAGTGCGCGCAGGCTATTCCCATGAGCAACCACTAAAACACTCCGATGCTCGCGTAAAGCCAGGGCGATTGAGTGTTGCCAGCAGGGCCACAGCCGCATTGCAGTATCTTTAAGGCTCTCCCCCAGCGGCATCTGGTCCGGCTGCAGATGACGGTAGCGTCGATCGTGACCGGGGTATCGCTCGTCCTCACGTGTGAGCCTTGGCGGAGCGATATCAAAGCTCCTGCGCCAGCGCTTTAGCTGCTCCTGTCCATACTTCGTCTCGACATCTCCCTTGTTCAGCCCTTGTAGCGCGCCGTAGTGTCGCTCGTTCAATTGCCAACACAGATGCACAGGAGTCCACATGCGATCCATCTCGTCAAGGACGATCCACAGCGTACGAATGGCACGTTTTAACACCGAGGTGTAGGCGACCTCGAAATCCAGCCCCGCACTTTTCAAAGCCTGACCGGCCTTCCAGGCCTCTTCACAGCCACGAGCGGTAAGGTCCACGTCGGTCCAACCCGTGAACCTGTTGGTTTTGTTCCATTCACTTTCGCCGTGTCGTAGCAGAATCAGCGTATGCATATGCGTACCACGTCTACACACTGAGAACGGGGCATGGTGCTTCTCGAATGATATTGTTGACGTTTGTCCGAAGGCGGCCTAGCAGCCCGGTGAGACGTCCTCTACCGATTACAATCAGTTGTGCCCCGCAGGACGAGGCGGCGTCCCGTACAACGGATTCCACTTGGCCGTACCTGACAAGGGCTTCGAAATTCGTCTTGGCTTCAGCCTGGAAGGTAGCAATTAGCTCCGTTGCCCTGTCGAAGAGGAATCGTTGGAACGGGGCGTCTACGCCGGCGTCATCTGGCTCGAGGTCCAGCGCAGGGATGGAGTGAATCAGTTGGACACACGCTCCATACTGTTGCGCCATATCACGCGCCGCACAGATTATTTGAGTCGTCGCGGGAGATAAATCCACAGCACAAACAATTTTTTGGATCCCCTCAGGGTGCTGGTCCTCCAGACACTCTGAATGCGCCGTAGTCCAGACGGGGCACTTCGCATCGTGTAGTACCTTAGAGGTCACCGATCCCAACAGTAGTCTGCGAAACCTCCCGTGACCGTGCGTGGGCATGAAAATCAGGTCAATACCGTGACGCTCAACAAACTCCACGATACAGTCTGCCGGCTCGCCAATTTCGACAATCCGGCTTACTGGAAGACCCGCGAGCGCCGTGCCTCCGAAGTCCCTCAACGCTGCTTCGCGCGGTTGCCTCAAAGAGGCTTCGCAGGCGCCGTAGACGACGGTACTCGAAGCGGCGCCGTACCCAAACGGGTCATAAGCATCGAACGCGTGGAAGAGGACGACTTCGCTGCTAAACTTTTTCGCAATCCGTGCAACGTATGCCACGCTATGCGTACTGCACGTCGAGAAGTCAACTGGGAACAGTATTTTCTGGAAGGTGAGCATCTATAGTCTCCTCTAAGCCTCCTCTTATCTCTAGGCCACCAATCAGTGCAAGCGGAGAGGTGTTGAGCGCCACGCCACGTCGCATAGATCAGCGGTCAACGGGAACGGACAGGAACGCCCCATTTAGACAACGGCCGCCCTCGCCTGCTCCGGCAAACCAGGGTATTGCGCCGGTTGGGGTTCCAATCCAAGCGGTATGGTGATAGTGAGTCTGTCCTGTTCTGTTTCGGCCGTGATATCGGTCACAACTGCATTCGCTGGAATAGGCCACTGACAAAAAATGCTGCGGACTTCGTGCTTGGAATTGCCAGTTGCTTCGAAGCTTTTACTATGTGTGCCCGTGATAATCAGAGCGTCACTCATGGTGTATACTTCCAGGTCCTTTGATTCGATTCCCGATAGCGGCAGGCTGATCGTGTAAGCCGTAGAAGTTTCGGTTACTTCAGGCGTAATCGGAACAAGGAGTTCCTCCTCGGCACGAAGCCAATCCTCCATTTCACTACCTGGTTTATGTGCGCGCCGCTCGAAGATTTCATAAGCGCGGTGGCGCAACCTGCCAAGCAGATCTTCAAATTGCCTTTGCAGTCGAGTTGCAGCGGCGCTCTCAGTATTCGCGTCCTTGACCTTTAGAATTGACATTTGTTGTCCTCTGACTTGGGTATGTCCGTACGATATCTTCGCAACGTTAATGCCACTCGTTAAATTGCCTATGTAGAGCAACTGGGGCAAGCTCACCTTCGTGAAACCGAGCCCGAGGCTCTATGAATAAGTGTGTGAATAGGCGCAAGGCATGCGCGAATGGCCCCAGACGGGGAGCCATCCCGGGCGGCCGGTCTTCGTATCGGAGTTGCAGTCTCCTCGATAAGGCATATATTGGCTCACTACGAGAAATCCTGATGGCGAATGGAATGACAGTTGCGGACAGTGCATCGGGTAAGACCTAAAAGGAACAATATGGCTCTGTTGGAAGTTGAACGACCTACCGCTACTCTTGCGGCCTCGAAGTCGATGAAGGCCAACGTATTCCGCGCTCCCGGGGAATTTGCTCTAGAGGAAAAACCTATCCCGAGAGCAGGTCCCGGTGAGGCCGTCGTGAGGGTGCGATTAACGACGATCTGTGGAACAGACGTCCACATCATTCGTGGAGAATATCCGGTTCGTCCGGGTTTAACGCTCGGCCACGAGGCGGTCGGCACCATCCACGAACTTGGTTCGGGTGTTACTGACTATCACGTAGGCCAGAAAGTGCTGGTGGGCGCAATTACTCCGTGCGGGCAGTGCGATTTCTGTCTCAGAGGGCGTCTGTCGCAATGCGGTGGGCCCCTCGGTGGGTGGCGCCTTGGAAACACCGTGGACGGGGTTCAGGCCGAGTACTTTCGCGTCCCCTTTGCGCAGGCGAATCTGGCAGTGATTCCTGAAGGCCTCGCCGATGAAGACGTAGTCCTGCTGGCCGATATCGCGTCCACCGGGTTCAGTGCAGCCGAAAGTGGAAGAATTCGTCTCGGTGATTCCGTCGCCGTCTTTGCACAGGGTCCGATTGGGTTGTGCGCCACTCTCGGCGCTCGACTCATGGGTGCCTCAGACATTTTCGCCGTAGACAGTGACGCCGGTCGGCTCAAGATTTCACGCGACTTCGGAGCCACCGTTACTCTCAGTAGCGATGTAGATCCAGTTGAGCAGATTATGAAACTGACGGGCGGTAAGGGTGTTGATGTCGCCATTGAAGCACTCGGCCAGCAAGTCACTTTTGAGAATGCCTTAAGGGTGTTGGCCCCAGGTGGAACGCTATCGAGCGTGGGTGTTTACTCAGGGCATCTATCGATACCCTTGGAAGGTTTTCACGCCGGTCTTGGTGATCAAACAATCGTCACTACGCTCTGTCCGGGTGGAAAGGAGAGAATGCAGCGGCTCATGCGGCTCGTTGAGACGCACCGAATTAATCTGCGGCCCTTGCTGACGCACACGTTCGATCTGGAACATATTGCCGACGCCTATAAACTGTTTGAATCTCGGGCTAATGGTGTTCTGAAGGTGGCGATCCGCGTTTCCTCATGATCTATTGGACAGTACAGTCCTGTCTCGGACTGCACTGTCCAATATCCGTTTAGCCTGCTACCTGTTCTTTCAGTCTCGGGGTTTCATCGTGCCGTGCATCTTGTCGAACATCAGCCATCATGAAGCTGAGTACCGGGCAAGGAACCTGTCGAATGATTTCGTAAGCATGTGTACGTAAGCTTCCCAAGGTGCCCTGTAGCTTACCTCGTCCGATCACAACTAAATCTGCGTGCTGATCAACTGCCACTTCGGATAGATCTTGAGCGATAAGCCCACCGGTCAGACTCAGAGGGAAATCAGTTCCCGCCTCCTGCTGGAGCCTGGCGATCTCCTCGCGAGCTAAGTCGCTGACCATCCGATGGAATTCGCAGTCGAAATACTTGGCCGGCCTGGATTGCTCAGCACCTACCGTGTGTACAAGACGGACAGCAGCACCAAATTCATCGGCCACGTCCCTTGTAAAACGCAAAAGAGGAACCGTCTCGTCGGAGAGTTCTATGGAGCAAACGATGCTGGAGATGCCGGGCGTCCGGGCCGATTTTGTTTCAGCCGGAGCAGGATGCGTCCAGACAGGACAATGAACATCGTGGAGCACCTCGATAGCAACCGATCCTAAAATCATGCGCCGGAAAGTTCCGTAGCCGTGCGTGCCCATCACAATGAGATCCACGTCGTGATCCTTCGTCCATTTTGCGATGTGCCATGCTGGACTTCCCTCCGCGGACACTCGCTCAATGCGAGCTTCGGGAATATTGATGACGTAGTCTTTGAGGCGCTCTCTTTCCGACTCCATATATTCGATGAGGATCTCGGAATTCATCAGCGTCGCCTCACCGCTTCCATACCAGCTCGTCGGTATCTCTAAGACGTGCAGCAAGGTTACTTTTGAGTTGAAATGCGCAGCCAACCACTCTACCTCGGAATTCAGGGCGCGACTGTGGCTGGAAAAGTCTATGGGAAATAAGATGTGATCGATTTTCATATTAGGCCTCTTTCTGCTTCCTTTGCTGTCCGTGACATAACCGAAACTCAACGGTCTTACTGCAGGCCCTTAGCCAATAGTTCGAACTTCGACGCAACCTCCTATAGCCGTGATTTACAGCGCTCCAGCTGCCTGCACGGCGCGCCAGTAAATTACCAGATTGGGTTCCCGGACCCAGGTGGCTAACGGACATGCGTGGTTTCACCCAGGTTACCGACTGCCAGTACCTCAAGTGCACATTACTCTCCACAGATCTGGTTTCTTGCTACGATTCGGAATCTGCGGGCGGCAGAGAATGAAGTAGGTAATCAGTATCAACGGTCCGCAAGTCTAGTCGGTTGTCAAGGAGCGGCCGGTCCCGCAATCCTGAATTTCGCCGTCGGATTCGAGTTGCGAAGACCTCGCTACTCAGCAACGAAATGGCCTCAGGAATGCGGGTGAATGGCTGGGGCATATTCGCCCCAGGAATCGGATGTCACACATAGGCGTGACGACTGCCGGCCTTGATGG
>Ga0308174_10001373_pt1 | contig 11276 bp, 10 predicted proteins | sample PhyPR2_FD_203894 | JGI IMG/M metagenome (GOLD analysis project Ga0308174, IMG submission 203894) | Soil microbial communities from UC Gill Tract Community Farm, Albany, California, United States - DLSLS.P.R2 | ecosystem: Environmental > Terrestrial > Soil > Agricultural land | place: USA... | reverse complement strand
CGGACCAGGACGCCCGCGAACTGACGAGAAACTCGAGAGTCTGGTGGTGCGCAGGGCGGAAGAGAACCGGGCTTGGGGCTATCGTCGCATCCAGGGTGCTATTTCAAATCTCGGACATAAGCTAGCGCGCAGCCTTTCAATTACCCACAAGTTGAGCACCTATTACGAAGCCTAATTCTATGTCCGTGAGTCGCGACACTCCACGCCACATGACCGTGTTACCAGGCGGAGGATCTTTCGCACGTGCGAGGTAACCTCCCAAACGGGCGATTTTGGTGAGATACGAACCGAGAGTCGCTGGTTGGCCTTTGCCGGATGCACGGTCTTGGACCAGCAGATCCAGCAAGCGCGTCTCTATTTCTGTCAATGCCACAGTGGGCGGTGCGGCGGGTGCCACGCGATTCATCATGGTCATCCAGAAGATACGCCAGCTGAGAATGCAAAACACGGCGATGAGATCGACGATCCTCTCGGCAGCGCGGAGCTTGGAGGCTTCTGCTTCGCAGCCTGATTTCAGGATCTTGTGGAACATTTCGATGGTCCGAACGTAATTGACAAAAACGGACCCGCTCGCTTTCCGGTGTGGTCGGCATCACATACCGGATCTCCACGTCGCCTTCGGTGACCACTACACGGTCTACGAGCAATTCCACCAAACTCCGCTTTTGCTCAAAGCTGGCTTGGGACAATCCCTGGCAGGTGCGGCGGCAGAAATCGTCCAAGCTCAGGGCTAGATGGGCCACTTCGGCTTGGCGGTTTACTTGTGCTTCCAGCTGAGCTTGTTGTCGGACTAAAACTTGCTGCCGTTGCTCGCCCTCGGTCCGCCTTCGCCGATATTCTTCCAGGCCGATAATGCCATCCAGGTAGGCTGTCATCAGTCTCTCCAACTGCTGCTCCAGGCTGGTTTGTCCTTTCCGTAAGCCCTTGCGCCGCGCTTGCAGCTCTTGCGGCAACCAGTTGCCTGCATGCGCTCGCGCTAAGTTTGTCATTTACGATTACACCATCTCGATCTTCCATCGCATGGTGTGCCAGGAGAGCTTTTCGAGAGCGTCTCTGCGGGACTGAACCGGCAGGTTTGTGATCAGTTTCCAATCAATCCTCTCGCGGCCCTTCGGCTTGCGGCACTCCCGGGCGTGAATTACGGTTAGTATCAGCGGAGGGTACTTCTTCTGCTTTCCGATCGGCGGCTGCACCTGCAGTCGTTGGTACCGAACTTCCACCATCGCCTCGGAGACCGTCCCTTTGGCGTCACGGGCCTCGACACGGTAGGTCGCCTTCACCTTTGCATCTCTCATGGCCGCCGAGATCGTGTGTTGGCCATCACCGGCAAGCCGGTCCACGCAGGTGCGCACCAGAAACTTCGTTCCACTCTGTTCCGCTGTACAGAACAGTTCATAGATGTCGCTCTCCCGCTCGCGAAAGAACTAGCGCTCCGGCGAGCATCCTAGCGAAAAGTCTAACTCTCATGAAAGAGCGTGTTCAGCATAACAACTGCTCCCAGGAGACGTTTAGTGTGTCGCGGGAGTCGGCTGGCCATGCTCGGCGGCAGCCTTGTCCATCGCGGCTTTCTCGGCAGCGGCTTCTTCCGGGAACTGCGGATGACGGAGCGGATGCGCGTGCTCTTCGTGGCAGGTGAAGCAACGCACAGCCGGATGCCCCTCGAAGTTATTGCGATCAATCGAGGCTACCATGTCTATCATCTTGCGAGCGGTTCGCTTTTCCTTCTTATCATCGGAATCGAACTTGCGCTGGACGTGGCAAAATTCGCAGTTCCGGTTCAGCGACCAGGCGAAATAGTGCATCTCATTAATGAACTCGGAGACGGGCAGACTTTTAAGTGAGTCGGTTTTGACATTTTTGAAGTGCGCTCCCGCGAGTTCCTCCGGCTGGCGAAGAGGCGCACCGGCGGCCTCGGGTTGTTTTACCAGATCGACGGTGCTCTTCAAGGTCTTGCCGTCGCGCGTGGTGGAGATGTCGAGCGTCAGTGCTTGGCCGTCCGGCGACAGCGTGTAGGTACGGGTAAACGTATCAGGACGACCTGCGATTTGTCCATTAATGGTGAGGATGGTGCCATCTGAGGATAGCGCCAGACGGGTAGGAACACCTTGGTACGGGAGCACGGCCGCCTTGCCGTTTTCAAATACCTTGAGCACGGACCGCTCCTGGCCGCGTTCGCCCCAAATGCCCGTAGTTTCGACGAACTGCGGCGCGGCTTCCTTGGTGCGCGGATTCACGACGACCGTTTCGCGCTGGATGATGGTCAAGTAATTTGTTGGTGCGCGCCCGGGAGGGGCATTCAACTTACTCTTCTGCAGGTCGGCTTTCCAAACGCCAGTGAGATCGGGCGTTTGGGCGGCGAGCGCAAAGCCGCTGAGCAGGGCAACAACAACGATCTTTCGCATAGGTTGGGGAAGAGTATAACAGCCAGCAGCGGGAATGTGCGACTGCTTCAACCTTCTTAACCTTTGAAGCTCAGTTGGGCTTCCCGCATCGCCTGTCCATAATCAAAACCTCGTTGACGGGCAGAATCAGCCGCTTACGTCGTGGCAGCTTCGAACGTTACACCACGTTGCAAGAGGCTTGGGCCAACTAAGCTGATCCTCATAACAGCGTTACGCGGGATATGCCAAGTTACTGATTCGACGACCGATTGAGATTTGACTGAGGACAGGCTGCGAAACGCTTCGTTCAGAAGGTTTGGGGCTGTCCTTCGAATCCGATGCCGCGCGTCATCACTGTGGACAAGAACCCCGCCTATCCAGCAGCGATTCACGCTCTGCAGCACGAAGGTGTGCTGCCCCGGCGAGTCCGACTACGTCAGTGTAAGTTCCTCAACAATGTGATTGAGCAGGACCATCGAGTTTCGAAAGAACGGGTCTGGTTAGCCAAAGGCTACAACACCTTCCCGAGTGCCCGGCGAACGCTGGAGGGAATCGAAACCATGCACATGATCCGCAAGGGACGAGTTCGCTGGGTACCAAAGAAAGGCGTAACCGCAGAAGCCCGCTTCGTCGCCCAACTCTTTGCCCTCGGCGCCTGAGCGCCTCCTTTTCACCACCCAATTTCATTCCCCTCCACGCTCTTTCGAAACTTCGCAATGAAATCTGGTTGCAGTCCCCTGCGGAGACCGCTTACGAGATTACCTTTTGTGGTTGCAGTCAGCGTGCCAGAAAACGTGCCAACGTTCAATCAATTTCCGTGCCGTATTCGTCACCTGTTCGTCTTCATGACGAATTTTGAAAACGCTTGTAGCCCGCTGATGTAGAGCGATTTAGCGTGCTTCATCCGTGCCGCAGGAGCTATACTTACCCTGCTGTTAACCGAAGGGTTGTAGGTTCGAATCCTACTTGAGGAGCCAAATAAGATTCCCACTGCGAACTTTGTGCGTCTGGTTGACGGCCGGTTGTCTGGAATGGCGCCGATTCGGGCATTTGGGCGACAACGCTCCATTTGAGATGCGAGCCTTGGTGGCATCTGGCGAGACCAGAGAAGTGCGGCCAGCTGTTCTCCGCTTCTCTGTTCAGGCCTGCTCGTCGGGCTGACTACCCCGTAGGATCAAGAAATTTATTCAGCAGGAAAGCCCGGCTGATGTCGAACTCAGGATCAAATAAAGGGCGTCAAGCATCGTATCTCAACTGGCCGTTAGCGCCCCGGCTAGTGCAAGCGGATCGTTAGTCTGGCTTTGCAATCAGCGACGTCAAAATGTGCTGCTGCTGGACAGCGATTAAGACCGCCATTCGACCCATTTGGCGAATGCGCAATTCGTCTGGTCACTAGCCTGTATTATTGATGCGCACGCTTGCGGCGCATCACCCAGAATCCGGCTAGTGCCACCATCACCAGCATCCCTGATGTTGGCTCCGGAGTCGTCTGGAGAAAGCCGCGAATCTCACCATTAGGGAACGCGGTTGTGTGAATGTTCAGGTAAGCCATACCATCCGCCAGACCAGCCGCCAGGGCGGCCTCGGCTGCAGCATCGGTTCCTCCGTTCGAGGCGACGAACGCAGGGTTGAAACTGGACGCCAACGTCAGATCCAAGGTGTGGACGTAGGAGCCGGACGTCACGCCCAGCGGAAAATCTGGGAACGTGGGTACAGTTGTGGCCACTGCGGCGTTTCCATTTGGCAATATACAACAGTGGATGTGCGAAGCCGTAGTGCCGGCTTCTAACCCAGAAAAGGTAACATCCACCGCCAACATGTGCGTCGCAGCGTCGTAAGTGACAACTGCGCTGCCCGTTCCCGGGGAGCCAGTCGCTGGATTTTCATTTGCACCGGAGAGCGGACCGGTAAATGTTATCGGCGCGCCAAAACCCACGCCGGTGACGGCCAAAACGAAAGCTGAAATACATAATAGTCTTTTCATGCGTATCTCCACAGCTGTCCTGTCGGCCCATGGATGCGAACCGGGGCAGTTCGTTACGCCTGCTTCTGGTAACTCGGTACTATGCCGACGTTTGTCGTCCTGCTTCGGCGGGGGAAGTGGGTGGGAGTCAGAGCTGAACGAAGCGTTTACGAGCGCACTGAAGAGTTCACTCCAAAAGGTGGCGGGTAGCTTGCGCGGAGACCGAAGTGCTCGGCGCGAAGTGCTGGCATCGAGCGACTACGGACTTCTTGACGATAGGAGATTGGCTCCGCGTCCCAACTACTGGAATGTCCCGTCGACTTCGTAACCAGCGACACACGGCTGAAATGGATGAATGTGTGCAGAGAGCATAAGTGAGACGATTAGGATCTACGGCTAAAGCAGATAATCGCTGTTCCAGGGCGCATCCAGAGTGGCGGGATCGACACTCCAATCAACTAACACTGCTTCCACTTCATCCAGACTCATTAAACGTACGTTGCTGTTGTTTGCCAGATCTTCTTCAGCGAACTTCTCATTCACCAACTGTACTGGCAACTCAAATCGGTGGACGAGCCAATGATTCCTCTGTTAATCGGAGGATAAACTCCTATAAAGGCGCGGTGCTCTGGGTTGACGGCAGCGATCTCGCAAGCCGCCAGGCGTCCCGTCATTTCAAATGCGTTCAGAGTTTTTTGCGTGAATGGCATGCTTTGTCGAGGGTTTAGCTGGCCCTCCGAGTCAAGATTCGATGCCGGGGTTCAGAGTACGTCCACCGGAAAGGCGTGGCAATTTTCCTATAGGCCCGAATGTACTTGTTGATCTTGCGAGCTAGATCCGGCACTGATGTGAAAACGCCACGAGCGATGACATCTCGCTGGATCTTTCCGAACCAGAGCTCTACCTGATTGAACCACGACGAATACGTCGGGGTGAAGTGAAACCGCACCTTTGGGTTCTGCTTGAGAAATTCATTTACCGCCTGCGCCTTGTGTGCCGAGAGATTGTCGAGCACAATGTGGATCTCGCGAGCCCACTTCATATTCTTGACCAGATCACTGAGGAAGTCGATAAATTCCGCACTAGTGTGACGACGCGCCGTTTTGCCTTTCACCCGGCCGGTTTTCACGTCCAAGGCGGTATATAGCGAGAGTGTGCCGTGACGGTAGTATTCGAAGCCATGCCGTTCGGCTCGGCCAGGTGACAACGGAAGTATTGGGTCGAGGCGGTCTAATGCCTGAATCGCCGTCTTCTCATCAACACAGAACACAGCCGCATGCTGCGGCGGTTCCATATAGAGTGCAATAATGTCGGCTGTCTTTGCTTCAAAGTTCGGATCATTGCTGGCCATGTAGCGGTCCAGTCGATGCGGCTTCAGTCGTGCCTGCGTCCAAATTCGCTGCACCGTCGATTTGCTCACACGAAGGGCAGTTGCCATCTTCCGGCAAGACCACTGCGTACTGCCGTCGTCGGGTTTCTGTTGTGTCTTGCGCAACACGCGAGCCTGCACCGCAGATGTCACACTTCGCGGACAACAGCCTCTTTGATGCGGCTCAAGGCCGGCGATCCGCGTCCCTTCGAAGCGTGCCTTCCAGCGTGCGATCGTCGGTCGCGAAGTGCTCAACTCGCTTTCGATACGGCTGTAACTCTTACCATCGGCGAGCGCCAAAATCAGTCGTGCACGGAATACATTCCCAGCAGGCAATGTCCGAGATTGCGCCCAGCGGGTCAGTTCTTCACGCTCCTCGTCGGTCAATTGCAATCGTCGATAGCGTCGCACAGTAACCCGACGCTTCCAACCCCATTCTGGTTACGATGCCGTTGGGACACTCCACTACTCGCGTCTCTGTTTCAGAAACTGGAAGATGCTCGTGCTAACTGAACGGCAAGGAGCTAGGCTGGGCGCTGGCGACGCTGGAGCCGTTAGCCGCTTCCCGACAGCATCGGGGCAGCTTAGTTTTGAGGCGGCAAGCAGTACTTTTATCCCGATTCCAAACGGCGGCAACGCAAGCTGTATCCGGTGATGGAGGACTTCGCTAATCCGGCGACGCCGACGGTGTTGTACTAAGACTATATTAGAGGCTAAACTTATGACGCAATTCTCCCGTTTCAGCGTCGCCGTCGCACTGGGAATTGTCCTCCTTCCGCTGTGCACACCTGCTCCTGGCGCGACGCGTGCTTTCGGCGCCCACGCCGTTTCGACACCGAAGCTGCCCAACCCGGGTGACACAGGCGTGAGCAAGGAACAGCAGGAGCAACTCGGCCTGCAGGCCATGGCCGAAGTGTACAAGCAAATGCCCGTTTTGCCGGATTCCAGCCCGGAATCTCAATTTGTTCAGCGGTTGGGAAAGAAGCTCGTGGCGGTGATCCCTCCAGAAGCCTCGTGGCCTTATCAATTCCACGTTATTCAGCAGAAGGAGATTAACGCTTTCGCCTTGCCGGGAGGCCCTATCTTCATCAATGTCGGAACGATCACGGCTGCTGCGAACGAGGCGGAACTAGCCGGCGTTATGGCGCATGAGATGTCGCACATTTACATGCAGCACTCCATCAAGCAAATGAAGAAGCAGCAAACCACCCAGGGAGTGTTTGGCATTCTCGGAGCTGTGCTCGGACAGGGCAGTGGAATCGCAAGTGCCGTAGGACGCCTGGGGCTCGGCATTGGGGAGGGGCTGCTGACGCTGAGATATTCCCGAGGCGATGAAGCGCAGGCCGATGCCGTTGGGGCGGTGATCATGTACAAAGCGGACTACAATCCGGTAGCGTTGGCGCAGTTCTTTGAGAAGCTTGAGCAGCAGGGCGGGAGCAACGGGCCCAATTTCCTCAGCGATCACCCCAACCCGGGCAATCGCGTTGCGGCGGTAGAAGCGGAAGTACGGAACTGGCCTCCAGAAAACTATCGGACGGGCAACGAGGCTTTTCTGCGCGTCCGTCAGGACGCGACTGGCGTGAAGGCCTACAGCGCACAGGAGATTGCGCAGGGAGCCAAGCAAGGGCTCTGGGCAAAGTTGAACCAGGAGAAGGGATCTATGCCGCGCAACTTACCGGTCGCCGCGCAGCAGTCTTCTAGCGGGGCGTTGAGCAACGTGTCCTATGCGCAGGTGCGTCCCAGTGGAACGTTCAAAGAGGTACGTACCAATCTCCTCGATATCTCCTATCCCGGCAACTGGCAGGTTTCAGCGGCAGACAACGGGCAGGGCCTCACGATAGCTCCTGCAGCGGGAATGACCCAGGGAACTGTAGGCTACGGGGTGGTCGTGAACTCCATTGATCCACGAGGCGCCTCTTCGCTCAGCGATGCTACCAACGAACTTGTAGCCGATCTCGAGAGGTCGAATCCCGGTCTCCGCGCCAACGGAGGCTCGCAGCCGATCCAGGTGAATGGACAGCAAGGGCGGAGTGTGGAAATGACGGGAACCTCTCCCGTACAACAGAATGGCCGGCCGGCGCGCGAGCGAGATTGGCTGGTCACGTTACCGGCGCCTCAAGGGGGCCTGGTCTACCTGATTTTCATCGCCCCGGAAAATACTTTTTCGCAACTTCGTCCGACGTTCCAGCGGATTCTCGATAGCACCCGGTTCCACTAAAGTGCGGGCGGGAAGAGGCGTCGGGCGCCTCACATATAATCGCCTTCATAGACTGTCGCGATTATGAGAACAGAATTTGGGGTGGCCGGACTTCTGCTGGCGTTCGCTTTGACGCCTTCCGGTGTGTTTGCACAGCTGAACAAGACGCGAGGTAATGCTCCGGGGAACGTGCCGGAGGTGACCTACTTCATCCACCAACTGGGGACCGACCATGCCGAGGGAATTACCACGCTAGACATGAATGGGGACGGCAAGCCGGACATCCTGAGTGGCGCTTACTGGTACGAAAACCCCGGGCCGCAAGGCGGTGAATGGCGCCGGCATCAGTTTCGGAAAGTTCAGATTACGGGAGAGTTCGTTTCCGATTGCGGCGAGTGGGCCGTAGACGTGAACCACGACGGAGCTCCAGACGTTGTTACGACCGGGTGGATGACAGACGGGCTCTATTGGTACGAGAACCCCAAGAAGCAAGATGTCATGTGGCAAGCGCATCTGATTACGCACACTCGGGAGACCGAAGGCGGCTGGATGGCGGATATCAACGGGGATGGCAAGCCAGATCTGGCGCTTGCGCATTATGGACGGTCCGGCGTGATCTGGGTGGACTTTGCCGGAACTGAGCCCAAGGTTCATCATCTGGGCGGCCACGATGAAGATGGACATGGAATTGGTGTGGCCGATATTGACGGAGACGGCAAAAACGATGTTCTTACGCCCTTTGGATGGTTTCAAAACATAGACGCCAATCAGGATAAGTGGCTGTGGCATGCGGACTGGAAACTAGGGGAAACAGGGTTTCCGATCATCGCGTACGACGTGAACAAAGATGGCAAGATGGATGTGATTTATGGCCGGGGTCACAGCTACGGACTGTACTGGATGGAGCAGCAAGGCGATCCCTCTAACCGGCACTGGATAAAACACACCATCGATGAGTCGTTTTCACAGGTGCACGTTCTTAAGCTGGTTGACTTAGACGGCGATGGGCAGCCAGAGTTGCTGGCCGGAAAAAGATACCGCGGGCACAACGGCAAGGATCCCGGCTCCTATGATCCGCTGGTGGTTTACTACTACAAGATAGATTTGAAGACCGGCTCGTTTACACGCTATCCCATCTCGGTGGGTGGAAACGCCGCGGCTGGTACCCAGTTCATCGTCGAAGATCTTGATGCAGACGGAGATCTGGACATTGCAACGGCGGGTAAAACGGGAGTCCACTTTTACGAAAACCTGAAGGTCAACAATGTCCCTCACGACCAGCGGGAAAAGGAATTATGGTTGAACAACAAGGACTGGCCTTTCCCGGGAGAAGGTGCCGAAGTTCAGTGGCAGCACTAGGGGCCGCTGCCCGGAGCTAGGATTCAGGATTGTCGGTCTGTGTAGTTTGGCCGGCCTGATCGAAGCGCTCCACCGTTGCCTCTTCGTGGTTCAGAACCACTTTGTCCTGGAAGTGTTCGGTGGTTTCGGTGCGGGTGAGGTGGATCTCCTCGGTGACCACCCACTGCCTTTCGATGCGGATGGTTTCTTCGACGATGGGAATGATGGTGGTGTTCCCTACCTGCGTAGGCGGCTGCGGACCGTCTACGATGCGATTGGTTTTGAGGCGCTTCACTTCGACGTGATCTTTGCGAAGCTCCCCTTCGACGAGGTGTTCCTGCCCTATTGTTCGCTTAACAACACGGACGCCGCCCTTTGGTACAGGAACGGCGTCCACGTGTAATTGTTCAGCAATCACAGGGACGATGATTTCTTCTTTTTCGGCGCTCATGATTGCTGATGTAACTTAGCGGCCCGCGGCTTTGGTTCGGCCCGTTACTTTGTCCCATCCATAGCGGACCGAGTCCTTGAACCTCTCCCATGTGCTGTTGGGATAGCGGTTGCCGTAGTCGGACCGGAGCTGCGATTCGACCTCGTCAAAGGACTGTCCCCGGTAGCGCGGATCGCTCGCCATTTCGTACCCATAGCGATACGAAGGCGCATAGTCTTCGTAAGATCCGCCGGAGGAAGCGTACCTGGTCTGGAAATCGTTGCGGAAATCCGTGTCGTCGTATCCAGCGGTTGTACCGGCAGCCCCTTGATTGCCCGGTAACTGCTCCACGTTGACTTCTGTGTGCCGAACGGTATCACGAACGTTTTCGGTACGATGAGTAGTTTCTTTCCCGACTACCACTTCCTCCACGACGCGAGCTGTTTTAGCGACTACTGCCTCCTCTGCATATTCCTGGACTTCGACGACATTGTCCCGCGTATTTCGGAGTTCGGCCTCCGTCGCCGGGCGATCTACCGGGCGGCGATCCACGCGAACACGATCTTCGGTGAGCTCGATGCTTTCTTCCACAGGCCTTTCGACCACGTGCGAATAAACACGAACACCGCCCCTGAGGGTCCGGCGCTTTCCTACCTGTAATTCTTCGTCTACAACGGGAATAGCAGAGCCTTCCGCTGCCTTACCGGCTCTTCCGGTAGCGGCCGCGGCCGGGCGTGCCCCTGTGGAGCCTGTAGCCGCAGCAGAACTGGAGGCCGCCTCGTCTCCATGAAGGTTGATCGGATTGTGGCGCTCCAGAACGTCCGCAATTGCATCATGCTGATCCTGGCGGGCATGGACACTCAGAATCACGTTGCCTCGTCCAACTGCATTTTCATAGCGGCTACGTTCGGTGTCGTCTTCGGCGCCAAACAGAGATTTGAACCACCCGCTAACGCCTCCGTGATGAGCAGGCATCTCTGTGCCAGGCTCGTCAGTGTAGGATGAACTGCCGGATGTGGTTCCCGAGGCTCCAGCAGTCGCCCCGCCACTGGATTCGAGATACATATTTTCCCTGCTGACACCGATGGCCAGCAGGTCTCTAGCGGCAGCTTGGGCCGCGGAAGCGTCTGGAAATACCGCGATAATTGTTGACTGTTGTGTGGGGGTCATTTCTTCTCCTATTTCTCTACTCCGAGCAAATTGTTTGGTTGTTCTGATACATTCGCTGAGCGGAAACTTCAAATATTTCAGGAATGTTTAACGGCAGTGGCCGGGCATCTGAATCTATTCTTTATGCCAATTGCTGGCCACTCTAACTACCACGTCAGTTAGAGAAGTGCCCGTAGGAAGAGTTACAGGCGGGAATTACTAGTAGAATGACCGGGTCCGAGCGGACGTGTGCCCATGTGTTTCGAAATAGTGAACGAGAGTGATGTGGGGGTTTAAGTTCGCGCCAAGTAGTAATGTACGGTGGGCGTCACAACCAGAGACAGAATCATGGAGGCGAGAATTCCCCCGATGACCGCGATGGCGAGGGGCTGGAGCATTTGAGAGCCGGCGCCGAAAGCGAGTGAGAGCGGGATCATGCCGGCCACAGT
>Ga0308174_10001371_pt1 | contig 11286 bp, 9 predicted proteins | sample PhyPR2_FD_203894 | JGI IMG/M metagenome (GOLD analysis project Ga0308174, IMG submission 203894) | Soil microbial communities from UC Gill Tract Community Farm, Albany, California, United States - DLSLS.P.R2 | ecosystem: Environmental > Terrestrial > Soil > Agricultural land | place: USA... | reverse complement strand
CGACGGCAACGAGTACAACATGTTCATGGAGATCGACGCCAAGAGCCCGGTGAAGATCATCTACGCGAAGGAGGGCACGCCCTTCGTGACTTCGCCGACGGCGATTTTCGCCGCGGCGCCCCATCCGAACGCGGCCCGCGTGTTCCAGAACTTCCTGTACACCGCCAAGATCCAGCAGCTTGCCGTGAATGAAGGCGGTACCCGCTCGGTGCATCCCGACGTCAAGGATCCTCCGGGTCGCACGCCGCTGAGCGAGATCAAGCTGCTGCCCGACGACCCGGTTGCCATGCTGCCCCTGGTCGCCGACATCAAGAAGCGCTACACGGCCCTGTTCGGGAACTAGCCGGAGCCGAGCTGCCAGGAGCCGTGGTGCAGGAAGCCAGCCTCGACGCTGCGCCGACGCTGCGCAGGCGCCGTGCGATCTTCGACTGGACGTCACCGGTGTCCTGGATGCTGGCGCTCTTCATGGCGCTGCTGGTGCTGCTGCCGATGTTCTGGCTGCTGGTCACCAGCCTGCGCAACGACGCCGGCGCTTTCACGCTCGAGCACTACCGGCAGATTTTCGTCGATCCGTCCTTCCTCAAGCCGCTGCTGACCACGCTGTGGACCTCGGCCGCCGTCGGCGTGCTGTGCGTGCTGTTCGCCGCGCCGATGAGCTGGCTCGTCTCGCGCAGCGACCTTCCGGCGAAGCGCCTGTTGCGCGTGCTGGTGCTCGCCTCGTTCGCGACCCCGCCCTTCCTCGGCGCCTTCGCCTGGGTGCTGCTCGGCGGGCCGAATGCCGGCCTGATCAACCAGTGGTACTACGCGCTGTTCGGCCTCAAGCCGTTCGAGGCCGAATCGCTGATCAACATCTTCTCGGCGGGCGGCATGGTGTTCGTCATGGCGCTGTATACCTTCCCGTACGTCTTCACCTTCGTCGCCAACAGCCTCGATCTCATTCCCAGCGATCTCGAAGATGCGGCGGCAATCCTCGGCGCACCGGCGTGGCGTACCGCCGTCGACATCACCCTGCCGCTCGCAGCGCCGGCGCTGCTGGCCGGCTTCATCGTCGCCTTCCTGCAGTCGATGACCTTGTTCGGTACGCCGGCCATCCTTGCGCTGCCGGCCGGCATCGATACCATGACCACGAAGATCTGGAGCCTGTTCCAGTTCCCGCCGCAGCTCGGGCTCGCAGCCGCGGTTTCGCTGCCGCTGCTGCTGATCACGGTCGCGCTGCTCAAGACACAGTCGGCGATCATGGGCCGTCGCGGTTATTCCATACTCGGCGGCAAGAGCGGTGCGATGCGCCTCGCTCGGCTCGGCCGCTGGAAAATCGTGGGCCTGCTGCCGTTCGTCATCGTGCTGGGTTGCTCGATCGTCCTGCCCTATGGCGCGCTGCTGCGTACCGCCTTCGTGAAGACATGGTCGGGTCCGCTCGACCTGACCAATCTCACCATCGAGCACTGGCGCTTCGTGTTCTTCGAGTTCAGCCAGACTCGACTGGCGCTGCAGAACACCTTCATCCTCGGTGCAGCCGCGGCCACCGCGGGCACGCTGCTGGTCACCGTCGTCGGCTACCTCGCCTTGCGACAGATCGTGCGCGGTCATCGCCTGCTCGGGTTCCTGGCGACTGCGCCCGTGGCGATTCCCGGCATCGTACTCGGCGTGGGGCTGTTCCTCAGCTACACGACGCCGCCTTTCGTGCTGTACGGAACGCTGTCCATCATCTTTCTCGCCTACCTCACCAAGGAAATGCCCGTCGGCTATCAGCAGATGGGCGCGTCGCTCAAGGCCGTGCATCCGGAACTGGAGGACGCGAGCCGCATCTTCGGTGCCAACCGGCTGCGCACGCTGAAGGACGTCACCGCGCCGCTGGTACGCAACGGCGTGATCGCCACGTGGATTTTCATCTTCATCGGCTCGATCCGCGAGCTTTCCGCTACCATCCTGCTGTTCACCGCACGCACCAAGACCATTGCCGTCACCATGTTCGACCTGCGTGAGAGCAATGACTGGGGTCCCATCGCCGTGCTGTCCATCACCATGCTGCTGATCACGTTCGTCATGATCCTCATCGTCAACCGCTTCACCGACCGGAGACTCGCGTGAGCCCACAGCCGCGCAGCGACCTTCCCCTTCTAGGCCTGATGCTCGGCGACGCGACTGGCATCGGACCCGAGCAGTGCGCACGTGTGCTGTCCGATGGCCGGCTCGAGGATGCGGCGCGCCTGCTGGTGATCGGCGATGGGCGCGTCCTGGCGCAGGGTGCCCGGGACGCCGGCGTCGATCTCGAGGTCAGGTTGGTTCGTTCGCCCGAGGAGGTCGACTGGCAGCGCCGCAGCATCGCCTTGATGGACCTCGGCAACATCGATCCGGCAACGCTGGTGCGCGGCAGGCTTTCTGCGGAGTCGGGCCGACTCACCGGCGAGACACTGGCAACGATGGTCGAGCTTGCGCTTGCAGGCCGCATCGACGCGATCACCTTTGCGCCGCTCAACAAGGGCGCGCTGCATGCAGGCGGCTGGCGCTTCAACGACGAGCACCAGATGTTCGCCAATCTCACCCGTCATCGCGGCTTCTTCGGCGAGATGAACGTGCTCGACAACCTGTGGATGTCGCGCGTCACCTCGCACGTGTCGCTCAGGACGGCGCTGGATCAGATCACGGCCGAACGGATCGATCATGCGCTGACGTTGGCGGATGAAACCATGCGCAGCGCGGGCTTCGCCACTCCCCGCATCGCGGTCGCGGCGCTCAATCCGCACGGCGGCGAGAGCGGGCTGTTCGGCCGCGAGGAGATCGAGATCATCGCGCCGACGGTGGAACGCGCGGCGGCGCGCGGCATCGCCTGTCGCGGCCCGTTTCCCTCGGACACCGTCTTCCTCAAGGCCTTCGCCGGCGACTTCGACGGCGTTCTCACCATGTACCACGACCAGGGTCAGATCGCGACCAAGTTGAAGGGCTTCAATCGCGGCGTCACGGTCACCGCGGGACTCGAAACGGTGTTCACGACCCCGGCTCACGGCACGGCCTTCGACATCGTCGGCAAGGGTGTTGCCAGCACCGGCGCACTCGAGCAGGCAATTCGCCTCGCTGCGCGCCTGGCGGGGAGTCGCCGGCGAGCCGCGGGCGCCTCATCGCCTTCGACATCGACTTCCGGTGCGGCGCCGCATGCTTCCATCGTTTAGTTTCGACAGGCCCTGAAGGAACACCGCTCCATGCACGCAACACCGAACGCACCCAGCAAGGGCCGTGACCCCGCAGCTGCCAATCCGACCGCTTCGCTTACGGATTACGTTGCCGGCTTCGTCGTCGACACCCAGGCAGGCGACATTCCGGCCGACGTCGCACACCTGGGCAGGCGCTCGGTGCTGGACGGCATCGGGCTTGCGCTGGCGGGTGCAGTCTCGCACACGTCCGACATCGTTCGCCGCTACCTGCAGGGGCTCGGCATCGCGACGGATTCAGGCAGTACCGTGATCGGCAGCGAGCTTCGCCTGCCGGCTCGCTTCGCGGCATTCGCGAACGGCATCGCCATTCACGCTGACGATTACGACGACACCCAACTCGCAATCGCCAAGGACCGCGTCTATGGCTTGCTCACGCACCCGACGGCGCCGGCGCTGCCGCCGGTGCTCGCCCTCGCCGAGCGCGACCGGCGCAGCGGCCGCGATCTGATGACGGCCTATCAGGTTGGGGTCGAAGTCGAATGCAAGATCGCCGAGGCCATACTGCCGCGGCACTACCAGCATGGCTTTCACAGCACTGCGACCTGCGGCGCGATCGGCGCGGCCGCCGGCGCTGCGAAGCTGCTGGGACTCGACCGCGAGACCACGCGGCGCGCCTTGAGCCTCGGTGCGACCCAGGGTGCGGGCCTCCGCGAGAATTTCGGCACGATGACCAAGCCTTTTCACGCCGGACGCGCGGCCGAGAGCGGCGTCGTTGCAGCGGAAATTGCAGCGCTCGGCTTCACCGCGTCGCCGAATGGACTCGAGGCGGATCGCGGCTTCTTCCGCGCCGCCGGCGGCGGCTACAGCGCCGAGATGATCGACGGCCGTCTGGGCGATCCATGGACGTTTGCATACCCGGGTGTCTCCATCAAGCCCCATCCCAGCGGCTCGCTCACCCATCCGGGGATGAGCGCGATGCTCGACCTCATCGTGCGCAACGACGTGCGGCCGGAGCGCGTGAAGCGCGTCAAGGTCGGCACCAATCAGAACATGCCGAATGCGCTGATCCATCATCGTCCGCGCAACGAGCTGCAGGCGAAGTTCAGCATGGAGTTCTGCATGGCCATCCTGCTGCTCGAGCGCAAGGCCGGTCTCGAGCAGTTCACCGACGACGTCGTGAATCGGGCGGATGTACAGGCGCTGCTGCAGCGGGTCGATTTTGGCGTCGATGCTGCCGCCGAGGCCGCGGGCTTCGACAAGATGACCACGCTGATCGAAGTCGATCTCGACGACGGCACGGTGCTCAAGGCCGCAGCGGACTTCGGCAAGGGCAGTCCCGCGAATCCGATGAGCAACGACGAGCTCGCCGACAAGTTCCGGCAGTGCGCCGAGTGGGGCGGTGTCGGTCGCGGCGACGCCGATCGCATCCTCGATCTCGTGCTCGACATCGAAAAGCTCGAGGACGTGAACGTCCTCACGCGGCTGCTCCGGAAGGCAGTCGCATGAGCGCCCGCCACACCTATCGCATCGCCGTCATTCCGGGCGACGGCATCGGCAAGGAAGTCGTGCCCGAGGGCTTGCGCGTGCTCGACCGGCTGGCGGAGATGAGCGCCGGTGGCTTCGCCTTCCAGTACGAATGGTTTCCGTGGGGCTGCGAATACTATCTGCAGACCGGACGCATGATCGATGAGGATGCCTTGCAGCGGCTTGCCCCTTTCGACGCGATCTACTTCGGCGCCGTGGGTTGGCCGGGCGTGCCGGATCACGTGTCGCTGTGGGGGCTGCGTCTCGCCATCTGCCAGGGCTTCGACCAGTACGCCTGCGTGCGGCCGGTGCGCCTCCTGCCGGGGGTGAAGCCGCGGCTTGCGGGTGCGACGTCCGAGACCATCGACTGGGTGGTGGTGCGCGAGAACAGCGAAGGCGAGTACGCCGGCATTGGCGGGCGCAACCTGCATGGACGCGGCCGCGGCAAGGAGGTCGCGGTGCAGGCCTCGCTCTTCACCGAGGAGGGCTGCGAGCGCATCATCCGCTATGCCTTTGCGCTGGCGCGCACCCGCAAGCGGCGCAAGGTGACCAGCGTCACCAAGTCGAATGCGCAGCAGTACGGGATGGTGTTGTGGGACGAGACTTTCGCTCGCGTCGCCGCCGAGCATCCCGACATCGAGACGGATCAGGGCCTGGTCGATGCGATGGCCGCGCGCTTCGTGCTGCAGCCGGAAACGCTCGACGTGGTCGTCGGCTCGAACCTCTTCGGCGACATCCTCTCGGATCTCGCCAGTGCGCTCGCCGGCAGCCTCGGGATTGCGCCCAGCACCAACATCAATCCGGAGCGTCGTCATCCCAGCATGTTCGAGCCGGTGCACGGCTCGGCGCCGGACATCTACGGCAAGGGCATCGCCAATCCGATCGCGGCGATCTGGAGCGCGTCGCTGATGCTCGAGCACCTCGGCCTGCAGGGCGAAGCCGCGATGATCCTGCGCGCGATCGAAGCGACGACGGGTGCAGGCGTACTGACGCGCGATCTCGGCGGCACGGCAAACACGCGCGAGGTCGGCGATGCCGTCCTCGATCATCTGCAGGCCGCAGGCTGAAGCGCCATGTTCGAAGGTTTCGCGCAGACGAGCATCGAAACCTCCGGCGCGACCATCAACCTGCGCCACGGCGGCTCCGGACCGCCGCTGCTGCTGCTGCACGGCAATCCGCTCACGCACGTGATGTGGCACAAGATCGCGCCACGTCTCGCCGAGGAATTCACCGTGGTCGCCGCCGATCTCCGCGGCTACGGCGACAGCTCCAAGCCGCCGGGCGGCGAGGATCACTTCGGCTATTCCTTCCGCGCCATGGCGCAGGACCAGGTCGAGGTGATGAGCGCGCTCGGTTTCGAGCGCTTCAGCGTGTGCGGCCACGATCGCGGCGGCCGGGTCGCGCATCGCATGGCGCTCGATCATCCGTTGCGTGTCGAGCGCGTCGCCTTCCTCGACATCGTCCCGACGTATCACATGTTGAACAACATCAAGAAGACGTGGGCGGTGGATTCCTACCACTGGTTCTTCATGGCCCAGCCCTACGACTATCCTGAAGCGATGCTGATTGCCTATGGGCTCGAGCGCTACATCCGCAAGAAGCTGGACAAGAAGGGGGTCGGCATGAGCGCCTTCACGCCCGAGGCCCTCGCCGAGTACATCCGCTGCTGCACCCCGGAGAACATTCACGCGGTGTGCGAAGATTATCGCGCGGCGGTTGGCATCGACCTCGTGCACGACGAGGCAGATCTCGCGACCCGGATCGCGATGCCGATGCTGGTGCTGTGGGGCGAGAAGAGCCACGTCAACCGCAGCTATCGGCCGATCGAGGCGTGGCAGGAGCGGGCGAGCGACGTGCACGGCAGGATGCTGGCCTGCGGCCACTATCCCGCGGAGCAGGCGCCCGAGGAAACCTACAGCGAGCTGCGTGCGTTCCTGCGCGCCGGGTAGTGGACTGCATCGTCCGCGGGCAAGGCAAGGCAGCGCAGTCCGTGAGCGATCCCAATCAACCTGGCCGAGCGTCATGCCAGAACGATCAGGTCCATTGCAGCGACGGTGAATTCGAAGGAGACATCATGAGCCGACACATGAGCCTGCGGGCGGCGTTGTTCTGCGCTGCCGCACTGCTGGCCGGCGCGAGCTTCGCGCAGGTGAAGTATCCGCAGGGCACGGTGACGATGGTCACGCATTCCAGCCCTGGCGGCGGCAGCGACGTGTTCGTGCGCGAGCTGGTGCGCCATCTCGGTCCGCTGATGGGAGTGACCTTCGTGGTGGAGAATCGTCCGGGAGGGAGCGGTGCCAAGGCGGTCGCGAAGGTCGCGACCTCGCCGCCGGACGGCGCGACCTTCTACGTGACCACGCCGACTTACATCCAGACGACGCTGCTGTCGAAGCTCGAGTTCGGTTATGACAGCCTCGATCCGCTGGTGACGCTGTTTCGCGATCCCGAGATCCTCTACACGCGGGTGCAATCGCCCTTCAAGACCCTGGCGGATGCGGTGACGTACGCAAAGCAGACGGGCAAGGGCAAGTGGGGGACCGCCAACCCGACCTCGCTGGAGCGGATTGCGCTCGAGAAGCTCAACAAGGTGAGCGGTGCGAAAGCGGCAGTGGTGTCGCACGAAGGCGGCGGCGACATGATGATCAACGTGCTCAATGGCTCGCTCGACATGGGCGTTGGCGAGGTCCAGGAGATCCTGCCGCAGCTGCAGGCCGGCAAGGTGAAGGTGCTCGGTGTGCTCGAAGAGAGGCGCCTCGAACAATATCCGGATGTGCCGACGGCCAAAGAGCAGGGCTTCGACGTGGTCGTGACCAAGTTCCGCGGCATCGCAGGTCCGAAGAACCTGCCGACCGCGGTCGTACAAGCTTGGGAGCAGGCCGTGCAGAAGGTGCTCGCCCAGCCCGACTATCAGAAGATCTACCGGCAGGACAACCTGATCCCCGCTTACAAGGGACAGGCCGAGTCGCGCGAGTTCACCCGCGCTTTCGCAAAGGAAGTCGCGGCCTCGCTGCGCGATCTCGGCGTCATCAAGTGAGACCCGCAGCCGCGTGATCGCGCCGTGATGACAAGCAGGGCTCGAGGCGACGCCGTGGTCGCAGTGGCAGCGCTGACCATGGCCATCGGCTACTACGCACTGGCGAGGGATATTCCCGAGAGCCTTCTCGGCGACAGCGTCGGCGCTGCCGGCCTGCCGAACGTCTATGCCGGCCTGCTCGCGCTGATTGCACTGCTGCTGATCGTGCAGTCATGGCGCGCGCCGCGCATCGGGAGGGGTGCGAGCACCGCGGCGAACGAGCACGACGGCCGTGACGGCGATGGCGGCCGTGACGGCGATGGCGGCGATGGCGGCGATGGCGGCTACAGCGCCGCACAGCATCTGCGCGCCATCGGCCTGCTGCTCCCCGGCATCGCTTATCTCCTGCTGATCGGCGCACTGGGTTACGGCGTCACCGTCGGTCTGTTGATTCTTGCGGTCGCCTTGTATTCGGGTGCGCGTCCCGGCTGGCGGGTCTTCGCGATCAGCATTGCGGGGGCTGTGGGCCTGTGGATCACCTTCGTGCTGCTGTTCAACGTCCCTCTGCCGTCGGGCAGCGTGTGGACGGCGCTGCTGCGGCCTCTGTTGCATTGACGCGCCGGTGATCGCTCATGCATGAGTTGGGCGTCGGCTGGCATGCGCTCACCACTACCTGGGCGATTCCCGCATCGCTGATCGGTGTGGTGTGGGGCATCTTCGGCGGCGCGCTGCCCGGCATTTCGCCATCGATCGCGATGGCCTTGCTGCTGCCTTTCACCTACAACCTCGATCCGATCACCGCCGTCGTGCTGCTCGGTTCCGTGTACATCGGCGCCGAGTACGGAGGGTCCATTCCCGCCATCCTGATCAACACACCGGGCACGAACTCCGCTGCTGCGACGACGATCGATGGCTATGCCATGCATCAGCGCGGAGAGGGCGGGCTCGCGCTGGGCATCTCCCTGACCGCGGGCTTCGTCGGCGGGCTGTTCGGACTCGTCATGCTCGTCCTGCTCACGGAGCCGCTGGCGCAGGTGGCGCTCGCGTTCACGCCGCCGGCCTATTTCGCGCTCGGGCTCTTCGGCCTGAGCATCATCGCCAGCCTCTCGGGCAAGTCGCTCACCAAGGGGCTCATCTCCGGACTGCTCGGGCTCATGGTCGCGACGGTGGGCAGCGACCCGCTGTCGGGCGTCGCGCGTTTCACCTTCGGCGTGCCCGACCTCCTGAGCGGCGTGAAGCCTATCCTCGTCATGGTCGGCCTGTTCGCCGTAAGCGAGCTGATGGCGCAGGTGATCGAGCCCGAATGGGTAAAGGTGAACAGCGGGACGACCCGGCTGCAGTTGCCGGGACTCGCGCTCTGGCGCCGATTGTGGAAATGCGAAGCCGTGGGCTGTGGCATCGGCACCCTCGAGGGCATCACGCCCGGCGCGGGCGGCACCATCGCGGCCTTCCTGTCGTACAACGAAGCGAAGCGCTGGTCGAAACATCCGGAGGAATTCGGCCACGGTTCGCCCGAAGGTGTCGCTGCTCCGGAGTGCGCGAACAACGTCGTCACCGGCACTGCGCTGGTGCCGCTGCTGAGCCTCGGCATTCCGGGCTCCAATTCCGCGGCCGTGCTCCTCGGTGGCTTTCTCATTCACGGCCTCATCCCGGGACCGATGCTCTTCGAGCGGACGCCCGAGGTTGCCTATGGGCTGTACGCAGGACTGTTCGTGGCGAACATCGTCATGCTGCTCGTGGGCCTGGTCATACTGACGCCGTGCATCTGGCTGGTGAACCGGCCGCGCCCCTATCTGCTCGCCTTCATCCTCGCGCTCGTCGTCTCGGGCGTGTATTCGATCGAGCAGAGCTTCTTCCAGGTCGGCATCGTCTTCGCGACGGGCCTGCTCGGCTATGGCATGCGTCGCCTCGACGTGCCGATCCTGCCGATGGTGCTCGGCGTCGTGCTGGGCTTCATGGTCGAGTCGAATTATCGTCGCTCGCTGCTGCTGTCCGGCGGTGACCATTCGATCTTCGCGACCGACCCTGTGTGCGCCGGTCTTCTCGTTCTCGCTTTGACGCTGCTGGTGTTCACGCTCTGGCGCGAACGCCGCACCTCCACCCCGAGCTCGACCCCAACCCCAGTCCAGGAGCCTGCACCATGAAACATTCGGCGACCGTTGCCGAAACCCTCGCCCAACGCCTGGTCGAGATCGATGTCGACGAGCTCGGCGACGGGGTGCGCGAGCGCGCCGAGGAGATGGTGCTCGACATCTCCGGACTCTGTCTCGCGGCGCACCGCGAGGACTATGTCCAGGCGCTGCTCGCGAGCTGGGACGACGAGGGACCGTGCACGGTGCTGGGACATGAGGCACGGGTGAGTGCCGCGGCTGCGGCAATGATCAACGGCACGGCAGCGCACGGCGAGGACTACGACGACACCTTCGAAGGCGGCCCGGTGCACAGCGGCGTGGTCATGGTTCCGTCGATCCTCGCCGCATGCGAACGTTACGCGCTCGATGGTCGCGCCGCCTTGCTCGGGCTGGCCGTGGGCGCGGAGCTCATGTGCCGCTTGAGCATGGTGGTGCCTAAGGCCGTGCACAAGTCGGGCTTTCATCCGACCAGCGTGTTCGGTGTCATGGGCGCGGCAGCCGGAATCGGCGTGGCACTTGGCCTCGATCGGAATCAACTCGTGAACGCGCTCGGGGTTGCCGGGAGCATGGCGAGCGGCATCATCGAATACCTGTCGAGCGGCGCATGGACCAAGCGCATGCATCCGGGTTGGGCCGCGCAGGCCGGCTTGCGGGCGGCGGTGATGGCGCGTCATGGCTTCGTGGGACCGCCGCTCGTGTTCGAGGGCGAGCACGGCCTGTTCAACGGGTTTGCGCATACGACGCGCGGCGATTTCTCGCTGCTCGCGGGCGACCTGGGCAAGCGCTGGCTGATGGAGACCATCGCCTTCAAGCCCTACGCCTGCGGAACCATGACCCACCCTTACATCGACTGCGCGATGAGGCTTCGCAATCAGGGCGTCACGGCGGAGCGCATCGCCGACATCGAATGCGAGACGGCGGAAGGCATCCTGCACCGGCTGTGGGAACCGCTGCCCCTGAAGCGCTCGCCGCCGAACGCCTATGCCGCCAAGTTCAGCATTCCCTTTTGCGTCGCGAGCGCGTTCGTCACCGGCAGCGCAGGCCTGGAGGCCTTCACGCCGGAACGCGTCGCCGATCCGCGCCTCCTGCAGCTTGCCGCCAAGGTGCGGTATCGGATCGATCCGCAGAATCCCTATCCCAACAACTACACGGGTCACATGCGCGTGACCACGCTCGACGGCAAGATCTTCGAAGCGCGCCAGCCTCATCTTCGTGGCGGCGCCCACGAACGGCTGACGCGCGCCGAGCTCGAACGCAAGTTCACCCAGAATGCGGCGCTCGCAGGATGGTCCGACGAGCGCAGCGCGCGCTTCCAGGGCTTCATCCGCTCGCTCTTCGATGGTCCGGTCGATCTCTCGGGCCTGAGGTCATGAGCTCGGCCAGCGACGCGGCACCGGGCGCGCCGGAACTGCAGGGACGGGTGGCGATCGTGACTGGGGCCGCACGCAATATCGGCCGGGCAATCGCG
>Ga0308174_10001370_pt1 | contig 11286 bp, 11 predicted proteins | sample PhyPR2_FD_203894 | JGI IMG/M metagenome (GOLD analysis project Ga0308174, IMG submission 203894) | Soil microbial communities from UC Gill Tract Community Farm, Albany, California, United States - DLSLS.P.R2 | ecosystem: Environmental > Terrestrial > Soil > Agricultural land | place: USA... | reverse complement strand
CGCGGGCGTGACCAGTGGTCCGGATCAGAATGATTGTCAGCGCATCGGCGCCGGCAACAATGGTATCTGGGGGCGCCCGGGCACGCTGTACGATGCCGCCACCGATCGGCTGTTCATTACTACCGGAAATGGCAACTTCGATCCTGCCGACAGCAAAGGCTTCGGCATGGACTGGGGCGACAGCGTGCTCGCTTTGAATCCGGATGCCACCGGCGCAGGAGCCGGGATGCCGCTGGACAGCTACACGCCGACGACCTTCGGCAGCGATGTCCCCCAAGCCGGACTGGAGGGCTACGACGCCGATCTCGGCGCCGTGACGCTGGCGCTGCTGCCGGCGCCGCCCGGCACGGCCCCGTCTTACCAGCACCTGGGCGTGCAGGCCGGCAAGGACGGTTGCGTGCGCCTGTTGAATCTGGCGAACCTCAGCGGTCAGTCCGGGCCCGCACACGTGAGAGGCGAACTGCAACTGCTGAACTTCCCCACCGGCAGCAACTGCGCCAGCGGCATGGACGGCCCGGAGATCAAGTCGCAACCGGCCGTGTGGGTCAACCCGGCCGATCACGCCACGTGGGTCTACATCAGTACCGAGTACAAAGGGATGGCGGCTTACAAGATCGTGCTCGACGGCGCTGGCAAACCCACGCTGTCGCAGCAATGGACCGGGCCATCCGGCACATCGCCGCTGATTGCCGACGGCGCTGTCTACCTGATGTCGGACGTGCGCGTGTATGTACTCGACGCGGCGACCGGCACGGATTTATTGTCGAACACGTCGGAGTGGGCGACCACTGCGTTCAACGACTCGCATTGGCAAAGTCCGATCCTGGTCAATGGCAGGCTGTACCTGGTCGATGGGGCAGACCCATCGGGGACCTCGCAGCTATGGGTCTATCAGCTCGACGGGATCTTCCGCTCTGCGTTCCAATAGCAGCCTGGGATTGCCTGACAGCCAGGCACGCCGACATGACCGCCTATGCACACACCACTGCTGTAACGGCGGCGGCAAAAGCAACCTTCAGCGCTGACCGCACGCGCGCAGGCAGCGCGGTATCTCGTGCGCGATTTCGCGCGCGAGAAATCCGGTCGGACCAATGCGGCGCGCAAGCCGTTCGCCCGCCAATGCATGCAGCCAGACGGCCCATGCCGCCGCCCAGCGCGGCGAAGCACCGCGCGCCACCAGCGCTGCAAGTACTCCCGCGAGCACATCGCCCGAACCGGAGGTGCCAAGTCCGGGATGACCGCGATCGTTGCGAAGCAAGGTTTCGGTGTCGGCGATGAAAGTCTGGGCGCCCTTTAAAACCACCGTTGCCTCCAAGGCGTGCGCCACCGTCTGCGCGATCGTGGAGGCTTGCGCTTGAACCGAGGTTTTCGCGCTGCCGGTGAGTTTCGCCATCTCGCCCGCGTGCGGTGTCAGCACGCAGCGTCGCCGCGGCAGCACCGGCATGGCGGCACGGGCGAGCGCGCCGGCATCGAGCACGAGCGGAGCGTCGGAGGCGCGGGCAATTTGACGCACCAGCCGCGCGGTTGCGGCAGAAGGCTGCATGCCCACACCGACCAGAATGGCGTCGGCGGTTTGCGCCTTGTCGCGCAATGCTGCCGCAAGCGAGTTGCCATGCGAAGGCGCAAGCGGCAGCACGAGGGCTTCGGGCAGCGACTGCGCCGTTAGCGCAGAAACACGATTGTCTATCGCAATCGCAAGCTTGCCGCATCCGGCACGCAAGGCCGCAAGGCCCGCCAGAATCGCCGCGCCGGGAACCAGGAAACTGCCGCCGACGATCAACACCGCACCGCGATCCTCCTTGTCTGCAGCCGCCGCAACCGGCGGCAACGGATGCTTCTTCAGCAGCGCGAGCGACAGCGGCGTACTGCGCCGCGACCTCGCCCTGTTCACCGCGGGCCACCGGGCTGGTCGCTCTCGCGTGTGATCGGCGTTGCGGTTTGCTCGAGCGGCAATGTCAGATTGGCATGGACCAGCCGCATCGTCGATTGTGTCGCGGCAGCCTTGGGCTCACAGCGATATTCAGTGATTCCACAGTTCGGCACGTCGGCCTGGCGATCGATCGCCAGCAGCCGCTGCTCGTCGAGTTGCTCCAGCAGGTAGCGGAAGCAGTTGACGATTACCTGGTGCGCGATGATGGCGACCCGACGCTGGCGCGCATCGCGGCGCAGCATCTCGAGCACGCTGCGCAGGCGCAACACGACATCGCACCAGCTCTCGCCGCCGGGTGGGCGGAAATAGAACTTGCCGACCAGCTTGCGCTGCTCGGCCAATTCCGGAAAACGCCGATGGATCCCTTGGCGAGTGAATCGGTCCAGCACGCCGAACTCTTTCTCTCGCAGGCGCTCGTCGACACACATTGCGTCGGCTTCCAGGCCGAGCGCGCGCACCACGGCGTCACCGGTTTGGCGTGCGCGCACGAACGGGGACACCAACAGGAGTTCGGGGCGCTGCTCGTGCGGCATCTGTTCAAACCAACGGGCCAGCGCCATGGACTGCTGCTGTCCCAAGTCGGAAAGCGGCACATCGGCATCGCGCGTTGCAAGTTCGATCAGCTCCACGCCTGCGTCCTCGGCAAGGTCGCGCGCGACGTTGCCTGCACTTTGGCCGTGCCGAATGATCCAAAGATGAGTCGGCCAATCGCTTGCGGCCATGGCGATCCCGATTCGAAACTGCAAGGGTAGCGCGGCCCCGGTGCACCGGACGTACGCTCGCCCGCATGCGATCCCGCGCGTTTGCCTTGCGTTCAAGCCGCGAAGGCGGCGTGGTCAATCTGCGGAGCGCACGCCGAATGGCGCGCACGAGAACTATGCTGAACCGCCAGCGGATTCAGCAATCCCCGCTTGTGTTCGCAAATTCGCCACCCAGATTCAAGCGAGTTCCCGCCAGCCGGTTCATGTGAATCCCCGACCTTTTCCTAATTGGCGTGCTCCGATCCGGCTAGCTGCGGGACGGCGGGCGTTGTTCTCGATCGCGCTGCGCGCTGCTGGGCGCGGTGCGCGCATCTCGGCACTGATCCTCCTCGCCAGCTGCGCCTCGCAGCCATCCTTGCAGAAGCCGCAACGCCGACCCGCCGAAGTGCGCGCCGAAATCGTACGACTGCTGCCGCCGAAGATTGTCGATCGTGAGGGCTGGGCGGTGGACATCTATGCCGCCTTCGCAGCGCTCCAGATAGAGCCAAGCAGGCAGAATTTGTGCGCTGCCGTCGCCGTGACCGAACAGGAATCGACGTTTACGGTCAATCCCGCGGTGCCGAACCTGGGCAAGGCCGCGCTGGCCGAAATCGATCATCGCGCCGAGCAGCACGGCATTCCGGCCCTGCTGGTGCACGCAGCACTGCTCCTGAAATCTGCCAACGGCCAATCGTACGCAGAGCGCATCGCCGCGGCGCGGACCGAGCAGGACCTCAGCCGCATCTACGAAGAACTGATCGGCAAGGTGCCGCTCGGCCAACGGCTGTTCGCGAACGGCAATCCGGTACGCACCGCCGGGCCCATGCAAGTCAATATCGCATTTGCCGAAGAGCAGGTGCGAGCACGTTCCTATCCATATCCGATGGGGGACTCGTTGCGGCACGAATTGTTTACCCGTCGCGGCGGCATGTACTTCGGCATCGCGCACCTGCTCGGCTATTCGGCGCCGTACGACCGGCCGCTGTATCGGTTCGCCGATTTCAACGCTGGCCGTTATGCCAGCCGCAACGCCGCATTCCAGGCAGCGGTCAGCGAAGCATCGGGCATTCCTCTGGTACTCGACGGCGATCTGGTCAGCCACGACTCGGGTGCGGATGACAAACCCGGTTCAACCGAGCTCGCCGTGCGTTCGATCGGCGCGAAACTCGAGTTGAGCGACGCAGAAATTCGCCGTGCACTCGATCAGGACGAGCGCGCCGAGTTCGAGCAGACGGAAGTTTATCGGCGCGTCTTCGCGCTGGCCGACCGTCTGCACGGCAGCCGGCTTCCGCGCGCACTGGTGCCGCAGATCACGCTGAAGAGTCCGAAAATCACGCGCAAACTGACGACCCAATGGTATGCGAACCGAGTCGACGAGCGCTATCAGGCCTGCATGATAAAAGCATCGGCAAGTGCGCCCAAAGCTGCGGCGCGCTGACAGGACAATTTGTTCCATTTGCGGCAATTGACGTCGCGTATGGCCGCCAGCAAACTCGCAAGCTGCTCGCGCGGGATCGTCGATACGCTAAGAGCGTGCCCCGCAAAGTGCTGAGCAAGCGCTTTTCGCCAGGCCTTTGCGACTGTTCGCCACCACCTGCACAAGGATTGCCCGATGAATAACTTCATTCCGATTGCCGCGCGTCTGCTGATGTCCCAGATCTTCATTGTCTCGGGCTTCGGCAAGCTGATGGGATTTAGCGGCACCGAAGGCTATTTCTCTTCGCTCGGAATTCCGATGCCCGGTTTGGTCGTGCCGCTAGTCATACTTATTGAGCTGGGCGGCGGCCTCGCCCTGCTCCTCGGGTTCAAGACACGCTGGGTGGCAGCCGTACTTGCCGCCTTCACCATCGGATCGGCTCTGGTCGCGCACACCCACTTCGCCGATCAGATGCAGATGATTCACTTCATGAAGAACCTCGCCATCGCCGGAGGCTTGCTGCTGTTCGTTCAGCACGGAGCGGGATCCCCCAGCGTCGACAGGCGCTGAGGCGCAGACTGCTTTGGTGGACGGCCGGCTGCGCGCACGCGCGGCCGGATAGAATCCGCACATGGCCTGGTTCGTCTACCTGATCGAGTGCAGCGACCGCAGCATTTACACCGGGATCGCTGTCGATGTCGAAGCCCGCTTCGCCACGCACGTTGCGGGAAAGGGCGCGCGCTACACGCGTACGCATGCACCCGTGCGCCTGCTCGCCGCCTTCGAATTTGCAGATCGGTCCGCCGCGTCGACCGCCGAGTACTACATCAAATTGTTATCGCCTCGCGGCAAACGCGAGCTCTGCCGTTCCCGCAAGTTGCCTGAACTGGCGCTTCCGAAACGGGACAACGGGGGCTGAAGGAAGCGCAGTGTTCAGGGAATAATTCAGTCCCGATTTTCAACCGCAGGTGCATTCTGCTGAAATCGTACTGCTCGCGCGCTTGCAGGCGCGCCGATGCGACGTTCCATTGCAGGAGATCGCCATGTCACCCATACGCGCAGCACTTGTCCTCATCCTCGCCGGCAGCGCCACGAGCGCATTTGCCGAGCAAATCACCTGCGAGTCGCGGCAGGAGCGCACCGAAGCCTGCGGCACCGTCGCACCGGGCAGCACGGTCACCCTTTCCCAACAACTGAGCAACACGCCTTGCGTGGAAGGCCAGAACTGGGGCACCGGGCCCAATCGCGACAGCATCTGGGTATCCGGCGGGTGCCGAGCGGTCTTCAATATCGAGCCGCCGTACAACAGCACTGCGGACCAGCGTAGCTATGATTCAGGACAAGCTGTCGCTCGCGAGGAGGGAGAACACTACCAGGATTCACGCGATCCTCGCGACCAAGGCTACCAGGACAACGGCCGTCGCGATGACGATTCGCGTTACAGCGACTCATCGCATTACACCGAACAGGACCGCCGTGATGAAGACCGCGGTGAAGGCACGCGTTACGCGAGCGTCGACCGCAATCGCTCCATTGCGCGCCGCGCTTGCATCGACCAGGCCGCGTCGAACCAGTCGTATCGTCGCGACGACGTTCGTGCGACGGACGTGCAGTGGATCGGCCACGGAATGTTTTCGGTCAGTCTCGACACGCCCGAGGGCTCGATGACCTGCACGGTCGATCGCGATGGCAACGTCACCGCGCTGAACAGCCGCTGATTCGATCTGCGCAGACTACCTAGCGGTTCTTGGAGCTCTCCTCGCAACCTGGCCTCAGCCCTCCCCTTCAAGGGAAGGGTTGGGTGGGGATGGTAGCGTGGTCGCTGCGACTTGTGAGGGACTGCGGCGGCTTCACCGCGCCCACGTATGAAACGTCTTCAGTGAAGGCCGGTACTCCTCGACCCGGTGATTGCCGGTATCCACCAGAAGAATCCGGTCGCTAGAGGCGACCGCAAGGCCAGCCGGCTCGCGCGTCGGATAGCACACCGGGTCGGTGCAGGTAAATTTCCCGCCATCGAATTCCGCAACGGTCCTGCGCTTGAGGTCGAGAGTCCTCACGCGGCTGTTGTAGGTGTCTGCAACCCACACGCGTTCGCCGTCGGCGGCGACTCCCAGCGGGTGCTGCAGGCGTGCCACATCGAAAGCGCCATCGACTCGGCCGAACTCGAACAGGCCCGCGCCGACCAGCGTCGTGGTGGTGGCTTTTCCCCCGAGGGCGATCGCCCGTATCGCTGAACTCTCCGCGTCGGCCACGTAAAGCGTTGCGCCATCGCGCGCGAGCGAAAGGCCGCTGGGTTGCGCAAATGCGGCGGCATCGGCTGCTCCGGACTTCAGATCCTCGGCACCAGTTCCCGCCAAGCGCGCGACGGTGCCCTTGGCGAGATCGAGCACGCCGATTTGGTGCGTGCCCGCGTTGGCGAAGAACAGTGCGTCGCCTTTCTTTTCGAGGTCCCAGGGCGAGGCGAGCGCGGTCGACGCCGCCGGTGATGGCTGTGCGCTCTCGGGCAATACCGAGCCGCGCTCGCCATTACCGGCCAGCGTCATTACCGTGCCGGTCGCCCGGTCGATGCGCCGAATCGCGTGGTTGCCGGTATCGGCAACATAGATCGAGCTCTCGTCGGCAATCAGCCCCTGCGGGTGATCGAAGCTTGCGCCGGCTTTGGCTCCGTCCTTGAAACCGGCACTGCCGCTGCCATAGCGCACAACATCGTTGCCGGCGTCGTCGAGCAGGACGATTTGGTTGTGACCCGCGTCGGCCAGCACCCACTGAGTCGTCTTGCCAGGAGCAGCTTTGATCTTTCCGGGAAACAAGAACCGGCCCTTGGGCATCGGCACGGGTTGGAGCGCGAGTTTGGCCGGCTTCAAGGCGCCCGCTTCGCCGCTGCGCGCGACCAGTTCGCCAATAGCCTTGCTGAAACGGGCCGGGTCGGGCTCACCCGGAACACGCGCGAGGATAGTGCCGTCGGCGCCGACGACTACCAACGTTGGCCACGCCTCGACTCCGTAGTCGCGCCAGATCGACAGCTTCGGGTCGTGCACGATCGGATGACGAATCTCATAGCGTTCGATCGCGTCCTTGACGCTCGCAGCGCTTTTTTCTTCGGCAAACTTGGGCGAATGCACTCCGATCACCACCACCTGCTCGGGAAATTTTTGTTCAATGCCGCGCAGGATCGGAATGATATGGATGCAGTTGATGCAGCCCTCGGTCCAGAAATCCAGGATCACGATGCGGCCGCGCAACGACGCAATCGGCAACGGCTTGGCGACGTTGAACCACTGCAGGTCCTCGCGTGCGATCTCGGGAGCAACTTCGGATTCCGCCGCCCTGGTTTCGCGCAGGTGCCCGAGGCCCACGACACCGAGCAGCGTAAGCGCGGCAAACAGCAAGAGTGATAAAAAACGTCTCATCGGGATTTGCTCGCCTCATTTACACAGGAGTGGTGCTACGGTCAGCCTAGGCTATCGCCCTGAACTTCAGCGCGATGCCGTTCATGCAATAGCGCAGCCCGGTCGGCGGCGGACCGTCGTTGAACACGTGTCCGAGGTGCCCGCCGCAGCGGCGACAGTGCACCTCGTCGCGCGCCATGCCCAGCAGATAATCTTTCCGCTCGTTCACGGCATGCGGCAGCGGGCTGAAGAAGCTGGGCCAGCCCGTGCCGCTGTCGTATTTGGTATTTGACACAAACAGGTCGAGGCCGCAGCCGGCACAGGCAAAGATGCCATTGCGCTTCTCATGATCGAGCGGACTGCTGAACGGAAATTCCGTGCCCTCCCGCCGCAGGACTTGATATTGCTCCGGCGTCAGCAACTCGCGCCATTCGGCATCCGAGTGGGTGACTTCGAATACGTCCCCTTCCGCAGCGAGTGCGTCGCCTGCACCCGGCAGCTTCCAACGGCACCACAATGCGCCCAATCCGACAACGCTTATCGCCTTCAACATCGTGCGCCGGTTGAGCCCGGGCGCGTTCTTTGATTCACGCCGATCCATCTTCGTTCCGATCGTTACTGCGCCGAACATCGGCCGCTTACGGATTAAAAGACGGCTTCCGGGGCAAACTCCTTACACCCGCGATCCTTCAGTCGGCGAAGCAACGCTGCGGTACAGGCAATTACCGGGTTCCCAAGCGCCTCGCAGGCCTGCGTGCGCCACAAAAAACAAGGCACCGTGCAGTCGCTCGATAATTCACGACTGAACGGTGCCAGTTTGCCCTCCCTTCTCTGCCGACCACCGGATCCATCAGCTGGAGCGAACGAAGTCGGCCAGCTACGCGACGCGGTTCACGCCAAGGATTCGCGACTGCGGATGTGAACCTCCCTGTGTCACCCCTTTGCGTGCCGGAATTGTCCGGCGGCAGCACGCTTCACGAAATCAACCGGACTATTCCCGGCGATAGCGTGTGCGCTGTTTCAGTCCTCAGGCGGCAGCGTCCTTGAGCTTCTTCAGCGGACGTACCTTGACGCGGACCGTTGCCGGCTTCGCGGCGAACCACTGTTCCTGCTTGGTGAACGGATTGATGCCCTTGCGCTTTGGCTTTGCGGCAATGCTCGCGACCGTGATCTTGAGCAGGCCCGGCAGAACGAACGAGCGCGCGCCATTCTTGTTGACGGAACCGACGACGGCGCCTTCGAGCGCACCCAGCACGGCGCGAACGTCACGCGCCGCGACATTGCATGCGGTGGTGATGTACTCGACGAGACCGGACTTGCCCAACACCTGCTTGATCGGTTTTGCTGCCGCTGGTTTGGCGGCGGCCTTCGGTGCAGCTTTCTTGGATGCTTTCTTGGTAGCCATTTACTTTCCTTTCGTTGCCCACGGGAGGCGAGATCATATCGCGATCTCGCATGAAAGAGTTGATCCAGACCAACTCGAAAGCGCTTTATTTCAGCTTCCGAGTGCGCATATTCAATGCTTCGCCGATCATGTGCAAGAGCGAACGCGGCTTTTTTTTCGGCTCCGAATTCGCATCGTTCGTACGCTGGTCGAACAATGCGCCGCGCGTGGGCGCCGCCCGATCAACATCGGCGCTGAAGGTATGTGCGACAAGTGCCGGACGCGGCGCAGGTTTTCTTCTCCATGTGCGTCCGCTGCAAGAGCGCGAGCTGCGCGCGAAATAGCGCCCCGGGGCTCACGCGGGACGTTGAACGGAACTGCCGCCCGGCAGCACGTGCTCTCGAAACATCTCGCGCAGTTTCATTTTCTGCAGCTTGCCGGTCGCAGTGTGCGGAAGTTCATCGACGAACACGACGTCGTCCGGCAGCCACCACTTGGCCACTTTGTCCGCCAGATATTGGAGCATCTGATCGCGCGAGACGCTTTGGCCGGGCTTGCGCACCAGCACCAGCAACGGGCGCTCCTGCCATTTCGGATGCGGCACCCCGATCACGGCGGCTTCGGCAACCGCGGGATGGCCGATCGCCTGGTTCTCGAGGTCGATCGACGAGATCCATTCACCGCCGGACTTGATCACGTCCTTGGATCGATCGGTGATTTTCATGTAGCCGTCCGGATCGAGTGTCGCGACATCGCCGGTATCGAAAAAACCGTCGCGATCCAGGATGTCGCCGCCTTCGCCCCGGAAATATGCGCTGGAAATCCATGGCCCCCGCACCTTCAGATGCCCAGCCGCTACACCGTCGCGTGCCAATGGCGCGCCCTCGTCATCGACGATCTTCATCTCCACCCCATAGATGCCGCGCCCCTGCTTGGCCTGGATGTCCAGACGCTGTTCGGCACTGAGGCCCCGGTGTTTCGGCAGCAGGTTGCCGACCGTGCCGATCGGCGACATCTCGGTCATGCCCCAACTGTGGGAGGCGAACGCGCCGAACTCCCGGTCGAAGCGCTCCGCCATCATGCGCGGCACGGCCGCGCCCCCGATGAAGACCCGCTTGAGGCAGAGATCCGTCGCGGGCAGCCGCCCGGCGGCATCGATGTACTGGAACAGCGTCAGCCAGACAGTCGGCACGCCAAAGGCCAAGGTGACGCGCTCGTTTTCGAGCAGTTCGTAGACGCTCTTGCCATCGAGCGCCGGGCCGGGAAACACGAGTTTGGCGCCGCACATTGCCCCGGCATAAACCATGCCCCAGGCGTTGGCGTGGAACATCGGAACCACCACCAGCGTGGACTCGAATGCGCTCAGGCCGACGCAATCGGCCGCGCAAGCCATGAACGCGTGCAGCACCGAGGAGCGATGCGAATACAGCACGCCTTTTGGATTTCCCGTAGTACCCGAGGTGTAGCAAAGGGATGCCGCCTGCTTTTCGTCGAACTGCGGCCACGCGTAGTCGCCGGCGTGCCCTGCGATCAGGTCTTCGTAGCAAATCAGGTTGCGGACGGTGATTGCCGGCAAGTGCGCGCGGTCGGTCATCGCCACGAAGCCCTTGACCGTAACCAGTTGCGACGCGAGTTGCTCGATCAACGGCGCAAAAGCGATATCGAAAAAGAGGTACTGGTCCTCGGCGTGGTTGGCGATGTAAACGATCTGTTCGGCGAACAGGCGCGGATTGATCGTGTGCAACACGGCGCCCATGCCCGAAACGCCGTAGTACGCCTCCATGTGTCGGTATGTGTTCCACGCCAGGGTCGCGATGCGTTCGTCAGGCTTGACGCCCATAGCCGTCAACGCCTGTGCGAGCTGCCGGGAACGCCGATGCACGTCACCGTAGGTGCAGCGGTGTATCGGCCCTTCGCAGGTGCGCGACACGATCGGCGCATCGCCGTGGAAATTCTCGGCATGCTCGATCAATGACGAGATCAGCAGCTGCCGGTCCTGCATCAGCCCTTGCATGAATCGCCCCGTTAAAAACCGGCGGCATACCGGAAGGAGCGATGGTACTCCAGGCAGCAAGCGCCTGAACGTTCAGCGGTGAGCGGCCAGCTCGCAATGCTGGTGAAGTCTTCCCTGCGCTCTTTCGTGCTTCGATACCTCAGCACGAACGGCTGTTGTGGTGCTCCGCGCACGACTGGCCATCGCCCGGAGGTATCGAAGGGTGAATCAATGTCCGGAGCGGCATTTGGGCCTTATGCAACCGTTCGCCGCATCGAAGGCAGCAGCTACAATGACGGATTGCCTTCCCGGATTTTCCATGGCGCTCAACGCAACCACCTACAAGCTCGAACTGTCGATCAGCGATATGGATCGAGGCTACTACGCCACCCATGCGTTGACGCTCGCGCGGCACCCGTCGGAAACCGACGAG
>Ga0308174_10001369_pt1 | contig 11292 bp, 7 predicted proteins | sample PhyPR2_FD_203894 | JGI IMG/M metagenome (GOLD analysis project Ga0308174, IMG submission 203894) | Soil microbial communities from UC Gill Tract Community Farm, Albany, California, United States - DLSLS.P.R2 | ecosystem: Environmental > Terrestrial > Soil > Agricultural land | place: USA... | reverse complement strand
ATTACAATCCCAACGCGGCCAGGGATGAATGGTCCGGTGATTACGGCTGTAACGTGCAGTATTTTTCACAACAAGCGGTTGGGCGGTTGCTGAAACCGGCAGCAATTGAGGTAGACTCCACCCTCGGGTTGCCTGAGAAACTGAAACATGTGCAGAAACTGATGGACCAGGGCGACGCACGGGCCCGCAGGATTTACGAAACCATCGGCGTTTATCTAGGCTATGCGGTGGCCCATTTTAGGGATTTCTATGAGCTGGAAAACCTGCTGATACTCGGCCGCGTCACTTCGGGTCCGGGCGGCGATGTCATCATCGCTCAAGCGAAACACGTTCTGAGCGTCGAGTCCCCTGAATTGGCCGACCAGATTGCTTTTCACATTCCCAGCGAGAAAGACAAACGGCATGGCCAAGCGGTGGCCGCGGCCAGTTTGCCAGTCATTAAATGAATCCCTATCCTGAATTTGTTTCCCGGTTCGCGGACCTGATCGAGCAGGCCAAATCATACCCTCTGGGCGGTTTTGCCCCTGCGCCAAAAGCAAAGGTGACTCCGGAAGCAGGCAAAGCTTTGTTTTTCTCACCACACCCGGACGACGAGTGCATTTCCGGCGGGATTGCTTTGCGAATCCTCCGCGAAACTGGAATGGCAGTTGCAAACGTCGCTGTAACTCAAGGCAGCAAAAAAGAACGGCAGGGGGAACGCCTGCAGGAACTCAAAGGTGCTTGCAACTACCTGGGGTTTGATTTGATCACGACTGGTCCGAACGGCCTGGAAAAAGTGATCCCGAAAACAAGGTCCCAGGACCAGCCACATTGGTCAGCGTCCGTCGAGATGATTCACAAAATCCTGAGCGAGCACCGGCCCCGGGTTATCATGTTCCCGCACGAGCATGATTGGAACTCCACGCACATTGGAACGCATTTTCTCGTGATGGATGCGCTGTCGAAAATGCCCGCGGATTACGAATGTTATCTGGTTGAAACCGAGTTCTGGGGCCAAATGAACACACCCAATCTTATGGTCGAGATCAGTTCGAAGGATATCGCCGATATGATCACCGCCATCACGTTCCACATCGGTGAAGTGAAGCGAAATCCCTATCACCTTCTGCTGCCGGCCTGGATGATGGACAACGTGCGCCGCGGCAGTGAACTGGTCGGCGGGCAGGGTGGTGCCGCACCGGATTTCAAATTCGCCGCCTTGTACCGGCTCCGGAAGTGGAGCGAAGCGCGGGTGCAGGAAGCACATACTGGCGGCAAACAAACCGCCTCCGACCAGAACATCGGGACGCTCTTCGCTTAGGGCAGTATTGCAGTATTTAGCGGATGGACGTACAGAATACGTCAGCCGAAGCAGAGTCGAAGCGCAATGCCAATTCGACATCACTGAGGCCGTAACGCGTGCATGCCTCGACCACTTCCACGACGTCCGTGAAGCTGCTTGCTTCTTGCGGGTCGTTGGTCCACGCGCCATCCTTGAAATATTCGCGAGACTCTTTGTGACGGAGCACTCTTTTAATGGTTTTCTCCTGACTCCCGACATTAAATGTTTTCGCAGACATAATTCCAAACTTTCGATTTCAAATAAAGAATTCCCCTTCTCCCCGGTTCTCAATCAACAAGACTCTCCTTGTGGCCACTTCGGTTCAATGGGGCTTTGACCCCATGTCCTCACGGCCTGGTTCAGGGCGGACCGGATTTGGTCAGGAGAAAATCTCTCTTACTCCGCTTTTATCCTCAAGCGCCCAACGTTAAGGCTGGGGGAGCCGGCCAGAATCTCAATCGTGCCAGGCTTGCCAGTCGAGCGGATGATTCCGAGGCAGAGCCCATTGAATGCGGCATGGTAAGTATTTTGAAAAGGTTCGAAGCTCGTCGGGTCACCATTATCCATGGCAATCAATTTGCCGGGGCCGTTCACGGATAGAATCACGCGGTGATTGGCATGGGGCGCGAGTTGGCCTTTGACATCCGTGATTGTGGCGGTGATAAAGCAAAGGTCCTCGCCGTCGGCTTTGATCCGGGGGCGATCGGCGGACAACGCGATTTGTGTTCCCGCTTTGACCGTACGCACGCTGTCCTGGGCCCACTTCTTTCCGTTCTTATACGCAATTACCTTGAGCTCGCCCGGCTCATAAATCACGTCATCCCATCGCAGGCGATACTCAGATTGTCCCTTCTTCTTGCGCCCGAGTGAACCGTTGTTGAGGAACAACTCCGCCTCATCTCCAGAAGTATAAACGTGAACCGGGACGACCTGTCCGACGCGGTCGGGCCAGGACCAGTGCGGCAGGATGTGCGCCATAGGAAGCTCAGGACGCCACCGCGCCTGGTAAATGTAAAACCGGTCCTTCTTGAACCCGGCCAGGTCGATAATCCCAAAATAGGAACTGCGGGACGGCACCTGAATCTTACCAAGTTCCTTCAGCTCCTTTTCCAGCCGTGCTTGCTCGGCGGCGTCGGTGAAGTTCAAGAGGTTGCTCGTGTCGCCGTTGTAGGGAGTCGGCTCGCCGAGATAGTCAAAACCGGTCCAGACAAACTCGCCCATGGCATAAGGCGCCCGGTCGAGGCCGCGGAACTCAGTATCGGGCGGAAAAGCCCATCGGGGCGCATAGAGATCATAGGAGCTGACCTGGAAATCGGCTTGTCCAGCCGCTTTGTTGGTGCTCACTGGAAAGAAATATTCTCCACGCGAACTGACGCACGAAGCCGTCTCGCTGCCGAACACGGGCAAGTTGGGATGCGCCTGTCTCACCTTCGGATAACCATCCGGCTTATAGTTGTAGCCAAAGACATCGACGTTCTTCTCAAAGCCATTGAACGCGGCATTGGCATTGTTGCACGCGGAGGTTACCGGTCTGGTGGTGTCCTCTGAACGCACGATGCCGGCCAACTCGGCCCCGATTGTTTGGCCCGCGCTCGAGCCCTGCTCCGGAATTTCGTTGCCGATGCTCCACATGACGACGCACGGATGATTGCGGTCACGGCGGACCAGCGCTCTCAGGTCTTTCTCGTGCCAGTCCGGAAAGAGCAGGTGATAGTCATTGGGCTTCTTCGCGCGAGCCCAGCAATCGAACGCTTCATCCATGACCACAAATCCCAAGCGGTCGGCGAGATCGAGCAGTTCCGGCGCGGGCGGGTTATGGCTCGTGCGGATGGCATTGCAACCCATTTCCTTCAGAAGTTGGAGCTGCCGTTCGAGGGCGCGCACGCTCAGTGCCGAGCCAAGCGCGCCAAGATCGTGATGGTCACAGACGCCCTGAAGCTGGACCCGCTTGCCATTAAGCAGGAATCCGTTCGTGGCAGCGAACTCGATAGTGCGCACGCCGAAGGGCGTTTCATAACGGTCGAGGACTTTCCCATCTTGTTCCACCGTGGTCAGCGCAAGATAACCGTGCGTGTTCTCCAGGCTCCAGAGCTTCGGCCGGCTCAAACTGACGGTTTGCGTGACGGTTGTGGTCGAGCCCGCGGCAATTTCTACAGGCAGTGGGTTCGCCGAAACAATCGCCCTCCCAGAACGAACGCCATCTGAATCAGTGCCGAAAATCTGCGTGGTTATTTTTGGTGCCGCCTTATTCTTCGAATCGTTTGCGACGGTTGCGTTGATTTTGACGGTCGCGGCCTCGCTGGAAATCTGGGGAGTGGTTATGAAGGTGCCCCAATGAGCCACGTGAACGGGCGCTGTTTTCACGAGCCAAACGTTTCGATAGATGCCGCCGCCTGGATACCAGCGCGATGAATTCTGGGGATTATCCAGTCGAATCACTAAAATATTGTCGCCGCCGGTTTTGAGGTAAGGAGTTAAATCCACTTCCCATGATGAATAGCCGTAAGGCCAGCCGCCGATGAAATGGCCGTTCAGCCACACGCAGGCATAAGCCATTGCGCCGTCGATTTGCAGGGCGACACGCATCCCCGCGTCGGTCGCGGGAATGGAAAAGTGTTTTCGGTACCACGCGACGCCCCACCACGGGAGTTTGCCGGTCTCACCCGGATACTCCTGCTTGAACGGGCCTTCGATTCCCCAATCGTGCGGCAGGTTCAACCTGCGCCAGGCGGTGTCATCGAAGTCAGCGCGGGTAAAAGAAACATCGCTCCCGGGGTTTTCTTCCGGTGCGCCGCCATCTGCCAGTTTGAGCAGCAATGGTTTGAGTGTGGGATAATCCAATTTGGCGGTTGAGCCTTCGGGATCGCCTTTGGCGAACAGCCATCCCGTGTTAAACGAAAGCCGTTCGCGTGGTGACCCGGATTCGGCAGCCGTTCCGCAATTGGCGAGCAGAACAACTGCGCAAACCGCAGCCAGAAGTGACACGGTTAATCTCTTTGGATGTGTTGGGTGTCCGAAAGCATTCATTGGTTTTGAGCAGACCTGTATTCAGGGTCAGACTGGCGCAGCATAAGGGCGCTCGCAGGTATTCGTCACGTCCCTTTTCGAGAACAGAAAGTTGAGGCTGCAACCATAACTGGGGCACTTACCCCATTCCAAAGATTATGTATTGCGGGAATAACCTGAGTCGCATGGCCCCATCTGTGAATGGTCCACGCAAGTTCCTTTTCCTTGGCGCTACGTTGTTGCTCCTTTTCGTCGTTGGGCTTTACGGCCTTAGAATTCGTAGTGGGCGGCAAAACTCAAAGCCGAATACGGCCACCCCATCGGCACCGCATTCGACGCTAGCCCCGGAAATATCAGCGCTTGCACAACCGGTTTCCGAGGCGGCTCAACCGTCGCGCCCGTCCGTTGCACCCGCGGTCCTGACCTCGACTTCTGAGCCTAAAGCCATTTCGAGCAAGGAACTGCTGAATCAAATGTGGGCATTGGTGCAAAGCGGTGCTCCCATCACGAAAGAACAGGCGGCAAGATTTAAAAAAGATTTGGAGGAGCTCATCGCTGGCGGCGGTGCATCCGTGCCGGCAATTCGCGATTTCCTGACAAAGAACGTCGACTCTGATTTTGGGGAGGCGAACGGAACGGACGAACTGGGATTCTCTTCCATGCGCGCCACGATGATCGATGCGCTAAAGAAAATTGGCGGCGCCGAAGGCATTTTGGGTCTCGAACAGGTTTTGCAAAGCTCGGCGGTGCCCAATGAGCTTTTGGATGTGGCGAATGGGCTGGATGCGCAGGCGCCCGGTCAGTTTAGGGATGAAATTCTGAAGGCCGCGCACGAAGCACTGGAGATGGCGACGGCTAATCAACTGGGGACGAATGTCGAACTTGGCCCGGCCTACCGCATTCTGAATGTTTACGGAGAAGCGCTCAACGCTGAGGCTGCTGCCGAACGGCAGCCAGCCTCGTTTACGCAGGCAATGCAACTTGCAAATCAACCGAATGGCGAAGGGCTGCACGCGCTGCTTCAAATGGCACAAAATCCGAACCCGCAGGCGTCCGGGCGAATCCTTGCCACTGAAATGATTGCCCAACTGGCAGCTCGCGACGATGAAGCTCTGAAATCACTGCTCCAAATGGCCGGCAAAGATCAAATCTCGAACCGCGCGTGGACTCTGATTGCGCCGATTCTGGCTGGGGGCCAGTTTCAAGCCGACCCAAATGCGACCGGTGCAGCATTCACGTTGGTCGATACCGCCACCACGCCGGCGCAGGTAAGGGACCGCATGGAAATGGTTAATCATTTTCTTCAAAGTCTCGACCCGGATTCGGCGGGTGCTTCCGCCTTGAAAGCGGAGTTGCAGCATTTGCGAACGAAACTCAATTAGCTGGGCACGCCATGGTGTTCGCCGTCCCGGTTTAACGTCGATAGCGTCCTCCCGTCTGTGAGTTGTTCAATTGGTGGTTTCTCCTGGCTCAGGTTGAACCCTTAAAGTGACTGAGGAAAGGACCCCATAACAAATAATTTAACACCGTATTAAAACCTCTTCTGTAAGCCAACAAACTTGCCCGATGCGTGGGGACTTCGAGTGTTTGTTGAGCCGAAAACCGAATGCTTAATGCACTCAAGCACAGCTCGGCAAGGAGCCAAAGGGTTCCAGTGGGCACGTTGTGTGGCTGCGTTCAGATGTGCGACCGCGCGGTTTTTGGAGATTTGAACCTCACTCGCAGGCCCGTCGTGGTCTCTTCCGATACTACCCCGTGTTTGCGTCTTGCATCGAGAACCGCCGTGCAGAGAACCCTAAAAAGAAACAACTAATGAAAAGATCAGCAAACACGATGGTAATCACGTCGCTCGGGCTGGCAACCGCGCTGGCGCTGGGCTTAACGGCTCAACGCGCGTCGGCCAACAACCTGTTCGGCATCGACGTATCGCACTATCAGGGCTCGATCAATTGGTCGAGCGTACATTCATGTGGTCCCTCCTACGCGTTCGCCAAGGCGACCGAAGGGGTCAGTTACACAGACCCGAACTTCGGTACTTACATGAGCAACGGCAAAGGAGCCGGGATGCAGATGGGCGCGTATCACTTCGCTCATCCGGCCAGCAACTGCGCCAATTCAGAGGCGGACTACTTCTGGTCCAAAGCGGGCACTCGCATCACCGCGGACGGAAAGTCGCTCTATCCGATGGTCGACTTCGAAAGCTTCGGTGGGTCGGCCTGTTACTCCAGCTACACCGCGTGGTTCAACGCCTGGTCGAGCCGTGTGAAGTCTAAAACCTCGCACTTCCTGCATCCGGTCATCTACGCCAGCGCCGGCAACGGTATGTGCGACCTAAGCACTTCCTGCACGCTGTCCGCGTGGGTGGCCCATTATAATGGGGAAAACCTGTACACGGGCAATCCGTGGGACGGCTGCTGCTCCTGCTGCAATTACGTCAATCCCTGCACCAAAAACGGTTGGACCTATTGGCAAGTCAGCTCCACCGGCAGCATCTGCGGCATCGCCGGCAACACGGATTTCGATGCCTACCCGCTCTCCCTCTCGCTGTTGATCAGCTATCAGGGAGTGAAGTAAATGCGAATTCCGATGCCAAGGGTTCCCGGCATGGGCCGCCCCTGAGCGCATCCCTATGAAACACGCCCCGCGCAGATTCGCTTGAATGTTTAAGCAATTTGCGGGGCCTTTGGTCCTGATTTAAACCAGACTCACTACTTTTTCAGATCACCGCTTTTAACCTCGAAATCCCACAAGCTCATGAAAATGCTGTTTTCGCTGCTATTTCTCCTCCTGATGGCCGTGTCACCGTTGGTGCTCGATGCTGACGTGCCCACAATCGAGAGTAAACCATTCACCGCTCCGGACCGCGACAAAGCCAGCTACGCCCTCGGCATGAATATGGGCATACTTCACAAAAAATCGGATGGCCCACAGCGCACTGACCTTCCAAGTTTCATTCGCGCCATTATAGACGTGCTCGACGGCAAGCCGACGGAAATCCAGGAAGCTGAGATTAAGCCATTGCTGGAACGCATCTCCAGCGAAGGCCTCTCCGCACAACCAGACAAGGACAAACTGAAAATCAGCTACGCCATTGGCATGCGCATGGGACTCCAAATCAAAGCTCGCTATGGCGACGCCGATGGCAAATGGGTAGAGCGCGGGTTTAACGATGTCATCGATGGCAAACCGACGATCGTGCAGCCCACGGAGATAGCTCCGCTGCTTGAGCAGGCCATGCAATGGGGCAGGCTCAAACAATCGGAAAAAAACAAAATTGAAGGCGCTGCCTTCCTCGAGAAGAACGCCAAGGGATCAGGCATCAAAATTCTGGCTGACGGTCTGCAATATCGCGTCATAAAGGAGGGAACCGGCGAACTGCCGAATACGAATCAAATGGTTTACCTCAAGCTCCGTGGCAATTTCGTCGATGGCCGGCAATTCCTGAAACACAATCACTACCTGATTCGGTGCGGCGGCGGTTGCCAGGGGTGGCAGGAGGCACTGCCGCGCATGAACATCGGTTCTCGTTGGCAAATTTTTGTTCCTCCTTCACTTGGATTCGGCGAGCAAGGCGAACCCGCCTGGGGCGTTGGGCCGGATGCGACGATGATTTGGGACCTCGAAATGGTTTCGATCGCGCCGCCGGATGCTGAATTCGGCCGCGGCCGGCTCGGTCACGCCTTTGAGGACTCCGACATTCCCGACGGCCCGACCGACAAATCTGCCCCGGTCACAACCCAGACGCGCAAATGATCAACGTCCAAAACCTGTCCAAAGCTTTCGGCCCAAAGCTGGCGGTTAACAACATTTCCTTCCGCGTTGAGCGCGGAGAAGTACTGGGCTTTCTTGGTCCCAACGGCGCGGGCAAATCGACCACCATGCGGATGATTACCGGCTTCATACCGCCGTCAGACGGCACCATTACCGTTGGTGGATTCGACATCACGAGGGACCCGCTGGCTGCCAAGAGTCACCTCGGCTATCTGCCTGAAGCGGCGCCTGTCTACGCTGATATGAGTGTCCGCAGCTTTCTTTTGTTCTGCGCGGAACTCAGTGGTCTGCGCGGGCTCGAACGCAAGAAAGCGCTCCACCGGGTGGTCGAAATGTGCTTCCTCGAACCAGTACTTCAGCAAAGCGTCGATACACTTTCAAAGGGCTACCGTCACCGCACCTGCCTGGCCCAGGCGCTGATCCATGATCCTGACGTTCTTGTCCTGGACGAACCCACCGACGGTCTCGATCCGAATCAAAAGCACGAGATTCGCCAATTAATCCGCCACATGGGCGAGCGCAAAGCCATCATTTTCTCAACGCACATCCTGGAGGAAGTCGAAGCCGCATGCACCCGGGCAATTATTATCGACCGTGGCCGCATCGTGGCGAGCGGCACGCCCCAGGAATTGAAAAACCTGTCCGAACTTGGCGGCGCGATCGTCGTCGCCGTCCGCGGTCCCAGCGGCGCTCAGCTTACCGAGAAACTCTCCCGCATGCCAAACACGCGCAAAACTGCCATCATCAAAGAAGAGCAAGGCGAAGTATGGGCTCGTGTCTTTCCTGAGCAAGGGGCTCGCAACGGCGACATGGTGCGCAATGTCATCCAGGCCGCCAACGGTTGGAAAGTTGAGGAAATCCGCACTGAAGAAGGCCGGCTCGACGAAGTTTTCCGCACTATCACGCTACCCGACACGAAAGCCACGTTCGACAAATGAAACCCCTCCTGGTCATCAAAGCTATCGCGCGCCGCGAACTCTCGGCGTACTTTGCCTCCCCGGTGGCGTACGTCTTCATCGTCATTTTCCTGCTCATCACCGGCTTTTTCACCTTCATGGAAGGCAATTTTTTCGAGCGGGGCCAGGCCAACCTCGACGCTTTCTTCATGTGGCACGCCTGGCTTTATCTTTTTCTGGTCCCTTGCGTCGGTATGCGTCTGTGGGCGGAGGAACGCCGCGTCGGCACACTCGAACTCCTCCTCACCAAGCCCATCACTTCCTGGCAGGCAATTCTCGGAAAATTTGCAGCTTCATGGATATTTCTTGCGCTCGCGCTCGCGCTCACGTTCCCCGTCTACCTCACCGTTAATTACCTGGGCGCACCGGACAACGGCGTGATCATCTCCGCGTATCTCGGCAGCCTATTAATGGCCGGCACGTACCTGGCGATCAGTTGCATGACCTCCGCCATGACCCGCAACCAGGTGATCAGCTTCATTCTTTCCGTAGTCATCTGCCTGTTCCTCGTCCTCTGCGGTTTCCCACCGGTGACCAACCTTTTGCTGCGTCTGGACCGCCCATGGCTGGTTGAACTGATTTCGTCGCTCAGCGTCATGACCCATTTCCAGCCGTTCACCACGGGGGTCATTGATTCTCGTGACATCATTTTCTTCGTGCTTGTCATCGCTTTCGCTCTGTTCACGAACGGGGTTATCATCCGCAGCCACCAGCATTCCCGCGATCACTATCGCAAAGGCAAAAATTTTGAATCAGCCCTCTACTCTGTCGGCGGCGTTGCGGCTTTGTTTGTCGTCTTCGTCTCGCTTTACATCGTGAGCAGTACGGTCAAAGCGCGATTCGATATCACGGTGGACAAAACGCATACGCTGTCTGCCGGGACGAAACATATTCTTCACCACCTGGATTCCAAAGTGACTGTTCGTTTTTATTGCAGCCAATCGCAAAATGCCATGGCGCCGGCACTCAGGACCTACGCCCACCATGTCGAAGACCTTTTGCTCGAGTATCAAGCGGAAGCCGCGCACGGCCATGGCCAACTCGTCGTGCAAAAACTCGATCCCAAACCGGACTCCGACCTTGAGGAGTCCGCTCGTCTTGATGTCGTCGAGGGCCGCGCCACGGGTCCGTTCGACAGCGATAAAATCTATCTTGGACTGGTCGTCAGTTTGTTGGACCAGAAGTTCTCGCTTCCGTTCCTCGCGCCGGAACGTGAACGCCTGCTCGAATATGACATTTCCCGCGCTCTCGCTCGGGTGCTCGAACCTTCCCGTCCGGTCGTCGGCGTTATGAGCGGCCTTCCGGTCTGGGGCGACGCGCCCGATCCTTTGATGCGGCCAAACTCCAATCGCCAGGACGAATGGGCCTTCATCACCGAACTCAAAAGTGATTTCACCCTGAAGGATATTCCGCTAACGACGTCGAAAATCGATGACGATGTCCAGGTGCTGCTGGTGGCCCATCCGGTTGACATCACAGATTCCGCTCAATACGCGATTGACCAATTTGTCCTGCGTGGCGGCAAGCTCATCGCTTTTCTCGACCCGCACGCCTACTTCGACCAAAAGCACGAAGCCAATTCGAGCTTCGCGATTGGCGGCGATAATGCCGGCCGCTCCTCGCTGGATAAACTGCTCAAGGCCTGGGGCTTGGACATGGATGTGAACCACGTGGCCGCCGACACCACCTACGCCAGTCGGAACACCCAAACCGGTGACAGCATGCCGACTCTGCTCATGGTGACCCGCAACGGGATTGACGAAGGTGATGTCGCCACCAGCCAGATCGACAACCTGGTACTTCCTTTCGCGGGCGCCTTTAGCGGCAAACCGGCTGAAGGGTTGCGGCAAACGGTTCTTGTTAGAACTTCTTCCAGCGCTCAACTCGTCGATACCCTGATCGCCAGCGCCTCCAGCGACCGCATTCTGCAGAACTTCAAACCGGGTAATGCCGAACTGCCGCTAGCTCTCCGCCTCACGGGCACGTTTAAAACTGCATTCCCAGGCGGGGCGCCGCGAGATTCACAAGCGCCACATCTCACTACCTCCACGCACCCCAGCGAAGTCGTCCTCGTCGCTGACACCGACCTGCTCAATGATAAAGTTTGTGCCCGGGTCCAGAACGTCATGGGCCGGCCCGTTATCAATGCGATAAACGGCAATCTCTTTTTCGTTCAAAGTCTTGTGGAGCAATCCACCGGCAACGACGATCTCATCAGTTCGCGCAGCCGCTCCAGCA
>Ga0308174_10001367_pt1 | contig 11296 bp, 13 predicted proteins | sample PhyPR2_FD_203894 | JGI IMG/M metagenome (GOLD analysis project Ga0308174, IMG submission 203894) | Soil microbial communities from UC Gill Tract Community Farm, Albany, California, United States - DLSLS.P.R2 | ecosystem: Environmental > Terrestrial > Soil > Agricultural land | place: USA... | reverse complement strand
TTTCACACCGGCGTCGCCGGGCCACCCCTGACGGGCGGCCCGGCGGCGCCGTCTCGTGTTCCAGCTCGACGATCCCGGCGACTCCGCGCACGCCTAGGGCCTGCACATGCGCGGGTCGGAGGACGTAGTGATCGACGTCGGAGCACTGCTCGAGAAGGTCGATGAGGCCGCGCCCATTGATGCCGTCGAGGTGGTGGCCGCCGAGCTCGGCCGCATGGTCGACGCGCGAGAGGTGACTCTGCTGATCGCCGACTTCAGCGGCCGGGCCGTGGTGCGGATGACCGTCGCGGACCGCGTGGACGGCACGCGTGCCCGGGGCGTCGAGCGGGCGGAGGTCGTGCCCCTCGGCGGCACCCGGTACGAGCGCGTACTGCGCACGCAGCAGGCAGACATCCAGCCGTGCGGTGACGGCGCCAGATTGATCCTTCCGGTGACCGACCGCGGCGACGCCATCGGCCTGCTGGAAGTCCACCTGCCCCGGTTCCCGTCGGACGACGAGATCGCCGACATCAGCAGTGCGGCCCACGCCCTGGGCTACGTGATCATCGCCGCCCGACGACATACCGACGTCTTCGAATGGGGGCAGCGCTCCACGCCGTTCGCCCTAGCCGCAGAGATCCAGCGCCGACTCCTGCCGGCCTCCTACACCTGCGAGGCGGGGCAATTCACCATCGCCGGCTGGCTCGAACCAGCCGCCTCGGTCGGCGGCGACACCTTCGACTACACACTGGACCGCGGCGTACTGCAGCTGTCGATCACCGACGCCGTCGGCCACCAGGTTCCGGCGGCGCTGGTCGCCACGCTGCTCGTGGGCGCGCTGCGCAATGGCCGCCGGAGAGGTCTCGACCTGGTCGCCCAGGCCCGATACGCCAACGACGCACTCGTCGAGAACGCCGCTCCGGGGCAGTTCGTCACCGGACAGCTGCTGCGCATCGACCTGCACAGCGGCGTCGCCGTGATCGTGAACGCCGGGCACACGCCGCCGCTGCGGCTCCGCGCGGGGCGTGTCGAGGAGATCCCGCTGCGTGTGGAGTTGCCGTTCGGCGTCAAGCCGGGACGGTCGTTCGAGCCGCAGCCCTTCCCGCTCGAGCCGGGCGACCGGATCATCTTCCTCACCGACGGCATGCTCGAGCGCAACGCCGCCTCGCTCGACGTCGCTGCGGCGCTGGCCGGGAGTGCCGACCTCCACCCCCGCGAGGTGGTGCACGAGCTCGGGGCCGCCGTGCTGCACGCCACCGGAGGCGATCTGAAGGACGACGCCACCATGGTGTGCCTCGACTGGTACGGCGGGCCTCCGCGCGCCCGCGTCACCCAGCAGGGCGCGGACATGACCCGCGCGTCCGGGCCTCGCTGAGGCGCGCGTCCGACCCTCGTCGAGGGCGGCCGGTAACGTTTGGCCACCATGCGCATCGACCGGGCCGGGTGGCCTTTCATCACCGGACCCTTGGCCCCCGCGGCCCTCGCGGCAGCGGCCGGACGCCGGTGGGCGGTGTGGCCGTTCCTGGGCCTCTCGGCCTACATGGCGTTGTTCTTCCGCGACCCCGACCGCCGGTGCGACACCACACCGCCACCGGACGACGAGGTGCTCTCCCCCGCCGACGGCGTGGTGATGGTGGCCGGTGAGCCGCAGCCCGACGTGGCCCCCGACGGCGAGTGGCAGCAGGTCAGCGTCTTCCTGTCGGTCGTCGACGTGCACGTCAACCGCTCGCCCTACCGCGGCGAGGTGATCGAGAGCTCCTACCGCAAGGGCAGCTTCCTCGCCGCCTACCGCAAGGAGTCCGCCCACCGGAACGAGCGCAGCGAGCTGTGGCTGCGGGACGGCGAGCGCACCGTCGTCTTCCGGCAGATCGTCGGCGTCCTGGCCCGGCGGATCGTCACCCGCACCGGCATCGGCCAGCGGCTGGCCACCGGCGAGCGGATGGGGCTGATGAAGTTCGGCTCGCGGATGGACGTCTTCGTTCCTCCCGAGTGCACGATCACCGTGACCAAGGGCCAGCGGGTGCGCGGCGGCGAGACCGTCATCGCGCGCTGGCCGTCGGCCGGCTGACGGGGCTCGGCCATGCCTTCGACCCGACGCACGACCACCGAGTTCGTCCGCGGTTCCGTCCGCGGGACCCGTCGCCGCGCCCTGGCGACCCTGCCCAGCCTCTTCACGCTCGCCAACATGTTCTGCGGGTTCTTCGCGATCCTCGTGTCGATCCGCGGCGAGTACCGGCTGGCCGCCGTCCTCATCGGCCTGTCGATCATCTTCGACATCACCGACGGCGCGGTCGCCCGGCTGGTCGGCGCGATCACCCCGTTCGGCCTCCAGTTCGACTCCCTCGCCGACCTGGTGTCCTTCGGCCTGGCCCCCGCGCTGCTCGTCTTCACCCTCTTCTCGCAGGGCCGCGACGAGTGGGACCCGTTGGGCTGGATCGCCTGCTTCATCTGGCTGGCCTGCGCGGCGATCCGGCTGGCCCGGTTCAACACGACGGTCGACCCGACCGCTGACAAGCGGTACTTCACCGGTCTGCCGAGCCCGGGGGCTGCGGGCGTCGTCCTGGCATCGGTCTTCGCCTTCGGTGCCCAGATGCAGGGGCGCGACCGGCTCTGGGTGCTCCTCGTGGTCGTCGTCCCGGCGCTGCTCATGGTCAGCAACGTCCGGTTCCGGTCGTTCCGCTCGCTGGTGAGCCCGAAGAGCGGCCGACCGTACGGGCTCATCGCCCTCGCAGTGGTGCTCGTCGTCGGGTTCGCCCTCGTCCCGACGATCACCGGCGTCGCGCTCGCCTACGGCTATCTGCTGGCTCCCCTGCTGCTCCCGATCGTCGCGCCGCTGGCCCGGCTGCTGCCCACGAAGCTGAAGGAGGCCCTCTCGTGACGGTCCGCCCCGTCCGCCCCGACGACGTCCCCGCCGTCGTCGCCCTCGTCCGCGAGCTGGCCGACTACGAGCAGGCACTGCACGAGGCGCGGCTGACCGAGGAGCAGCTGTCCGGCGTCCTGTTCGGCGACTCCCCCGCGCTGTTCGGTCACGTCGCTGTGGTTGATGACGACGGGGTGCACCCCGGCGACGTCGTGGGGATGGCTCTCTGGTTCCTCAACTTCTCCACCTGGCGCGGTACCCATGGCATCTACCTCGAGGACCTCTACGTCTCCCCCGCTCACCGCGGCACCGGCCTGGGCCGGGAGCTGCTGCGCACGTTGGCCGCGGTCTGCGTCGAGCGCGGCTACTCGCGGCTGGAGTGGTCGGTGCTGGACTGGAACGCCCCGTCGATCGAGTTCTACAAGGCTGCGGGCGCCGTCCCGATGGACGGCTGGACCGTCTTCCGCCTCACCGACGACGCCCTGACCGAGTTCGCCGAACCCGGGAGCGACCGATGACCACCGAACGCGGGCCGATCGAGTGCTGGCTCACCGACATGGACGGCGTGCTGGTGCACGAGGAGAAGGCGCTCCCCGGCGCGGCCGACTTCCTGGACCGGCTCGTCGCGCGCGATCGCCGGTTCCTCGTGCTGACCAACAACTCGATCTTCACGCCGCGCGACCTCGCCGCACGACTGGTCCGCGCCGGGCTGCACGTGCCGGAGGAGTCGATCTGGACCTCGGCGCTGGCCACGGCGGACTTCCTGGCGACCCAGCTGCCCGGTGGCTCGGCCTACGTCATCGGTGAGGCGGGCATGACGACCGCGCTGCACGAGGTCGGCTACACCCTCACCGACACCGACCCCGACTACGTCGTCCTCGGGGAGACCCGCACGTACTCGTTCGAGGCGATCACGCGCGCGATCCGGCTGATCGGGAACGGGGCGCGGTTCATCGCCACCAATCCCGATGTCACCGGCCCTTCACCGGAAGGCCCGCTGCCGGCCACTGGCTCGGTGGCGGCGATGATCACCCGCGCGACCGGAGCCGAGCCCTACTTCGTCGGCAAGCCCAATCCGATGATGTTCCGCAGCGCGATGAACCGGATCGAGGCGCACTCGGAGTCCACGATCATGGTCGGCGACCGGATGGACACCGACGTCGTCGCGGGGATCGAGGCGGGGCTCGAGACGGTCCTGGTGCTGTCGGGTTCGACCAAGGCGGCCGACGTCGCGCGGTTCCCGTTCCGGCCGAGCCGGATCCTCGACTCGATCGCGGACGTGATCGAGCTGGTCTGAGCGGCTAACGCTGCGAGTACGCCAGCCGGGACTCCGGCGTGGCCAGCAGGTAGAGCTCGGCGGCCACGAGAACGAGCACCGGCAGCCCGATCGCGGGCCGCCCGGCGTCGAACGCCGTCGTGTAGGCGAGGGCGGCGAGCAGCAGCTGGAGAACGACGACCGGCCCGCGTGCCCAGCTGGCGACCCGCCACAGCCCGACCCCGGCCGCGGCGAGCACCGCCGCCCCTGCGGCGACGAACACGACCTCACCGAGGGCCGCGGCGACGCTGTCGGCAGTGCTGCTGACGACGAGGTAGAGCAGCCAGAGCGCGCCGAGGGCGAGCGCGGCGGCCTCGATGCCCACGACCACCGCGGCCCAGCGCAACGTGCGAGGAGCCTCGGTCCGCGGGCGCTCCGGGCGCGGCGTCGACGGCCGGGCCGCACCCCCGAGCAGCCGCTCGGAACGCAGCCGCGGAGGCTGCGGCGGCACACCCGCGGGCTCCGTCATGGTCCCGAGATTACGCGGGGCCCAGGTGGCCGCAGCACGTTCTTCCAGGGAAATGCGGTGCCTCGTGGTTAGCCTGGAGTCCATGCGCGCGCTCGTGGTGGTCAATCCTGCGGCCACCAGCACCACCCCCAAGATGCGCAACGTGCTCGTCGGCGCCCTCGCCAGCGAGCTCAAGGTGGACGTCGTGCAGACCGCACACCGCGGCCACGCCGCCGAGCTGGGCGCGCAGGCCACCGCGGACGGGATCGACCTGGTCGTGGCCGTCGGTGGTGACGGCACCGTGAACGAGGTGGTCAACGGGCTGCTCGAGCACGGCCCCGCCCCGCACCTGCCGATGCTCGCCGTCGTCCCCGGAGGCTCGACCAACGTCTTCTCCCGGGCGCTCGGCCGTTCCCGAGACCCGGTGGAGGCCACCGCGGAGATCCTTGCCTCGGTGCGCGCCGGTTCCACCCGGCTCGTGTCGCTGGGCACCGCCCAGGCCTCGGGGACGGAGGACTCAGGCGTCGGCGGCTGGAGCGAGCCGCGCTGGTTCGTGTTCGCCGCGGGGCTCGGCTTCGACGCCGAGGTCATCGCCCGGGTCGAGGCGCAGCGGGCCGAAGGGCGACGGTCCAGCGGCCCCCTCTACGTCCGCGAGGCGACCACGGCGTTCCTGCTGGGACGCGAGCGACGCCGTCCGGCCATGACGCTCCAGCTGCCGGGCGAAGCGCCGGTGGAGGACCTCTTCCTCTGCCTGGTCTCCAACGTCAGCCCCTGGACCTACCTGGGGGCGCGGCCGGTCAACCCGTCCCCCGAGGCGTCCTTCGACGCGGGGCTGGACGTGTTCGCGATGAGCCGGATGGGTCCTCTCCGCATGCTGCGCACGCTGCGCCAGACGCTGGCCCGCAGTCCCGACGCGCGCGGCCGGGGAGTGCACCGCCGGCACGACCTCGAGGAGGTGTCGCTCACCGCCTCCCGCCCTCAGGGCTGGCAGCTGGACGGCGACCACCTGGGTACCGCGACCGGCCTGCGGGTTCGTCACGTGCCGGCGGCGCTCCGCGTGGTCACCTGACCCCACCCCCTGGCGTTCTCACGCATGTCCGGACATGCTTGTCAACGTTCCGCTCCGGCGTGTGATTCGGTCGAGTGGCGGTCCTAGCACGCCCGTGGTGAGGTTGCTCACGCGGGGTCAACCGTCGGCCTCCATCTGCTTGACAGGCGTCCTCCACGTGAAAACATCGCATGAGAACGCAACTTGCCGGTAACAAAGCAAGCAGTCGCTGAGCCACAGCGCTGGGCAACCGGTGTCGGCCCTGGACCGCGGTCGAGGCCGGCGACTGAAGTACCGAATCCGAATGACGACACCGAGGAGAACACCGCCATGGACTGGCGCCACCGCGCGCTCTGCCGGGACGAAGACCCCGAGCTGTTCTTCCCGATCGGGACGACCGGCCCGGCAGTGGTGCAGATCGAGCAGGCCAAGGCCGTCTGCGGCCGCTGCCCCGTGGTGCAGTCGTGCCTGGACTGGGCCCTCCGCTCGGGCCAGGACTCTGGCGTCTGGGGTGGGCTCTCCGAGGACGAGCGGCGCGCACTGAAGCGTCGCCAGGCTCGTACCCGGGTGCACACCGCCTGACCCAGCACCACCGGACGACCAGCACCACCGACCGCCTCGAGGCCGGTCCGGGTTCTCCCGGACCGGCCTCGGCGCGTCTCAGCGGCGGAGGCGTCCGGCGCCGGGGAGCACCAGCACGACCTCCGTGCCCTGGTGCCCGTCCGGTGTCCCCATCGACAGGCTGCCCCCGAGCTCGCTGGTGACCAGCGTCCGGACGATCTGCAACCCCAGTCCGTCGCTCGTCGCCGCGTCGAAACCCTCCGGCAGGCCCTGCCCGTTGTCCCGCACGCGGACGACGAGATCGGCGCCGGTCCGCTCCGCGACCAGCTCGATCGTCCCCGGCTCGCCGTCGGGGAAGGCGTGCTCGGCCGCGTTGTGCAGCAACTCCGTGACCACGAGCACCAGCGGCGTGGCCGCGGCTGCCGGCAGCTCCCCGAAGGTGCCGATGCGCCGGGTGCCGGCGGCCGGCCCGACCGAGGCGAGGTCGCCGAGCATGGGCAGGACCTGGTCGAGGACGTCGTCCACGTCGACGACGTCCTCCCGGCTGCCGGCCAGCGTCTCGTGCACGACCGCGATCGAGGCCACCCGCCGCACCGACTCCTCGAGCGCCGCCCGGGCGGCCGGCTCGGTCATCCGCCGGGCCTGCAGCCGCAGCAGCGCGGCGACGGTCTGCAGGTTGTTCTTCACCCGGTGGTGGATCTCCCGGATGGTGGCGTCCTTGGTGAGCAGGGCCCGGTCGCGCCGCCGGACGTCGGTCACGTCCCGCACGAGCACGAGCGCGCCGGCCTCTCCCCCGGGCGCGTGCAGCGGCAGGGCCCGCAGCAGCATCGTGGCCGACCGGCCCTCGACGTCCATGGCGTCCGGGAACCGGCCGCCCACCGCCGCAGAGATGCCCGCGGCCGCCGCCTCACCCGCCACCCGGTCGGCCGCGGCCGACCGGGTGAGCAGGGCCAGCTCGCCGCCCGCCAGGTCGCGGTCGACGCCGATCCGGCGGTAGGCCGACAGCGCGTTGGGGCTCGCGTAGGTGACCCGCCCCGCGCCGTCGAGCCGGACCAGGCCGTCGCCGACCCGCGGGCTCATCTCGGCGTCCTGCGGCTTCTCCGGGGGGAAGGTGCCCGCCGAGACCATGAGGCAGAGGTCGGCAGCGATGTCGAGGTAGGTCAGTTCCAGGGTCGACGGCGACCGGGTGACCGCGAGGTTGGTGTCCTTGGCGAGAACCGCCACGACGACGCCGTCGTGGCCGACCGGGATGACCTCGCGCCGGCGCGGTGTCGGGCCGGACCAGTCGGGCTCGCCCTCGGTGACCGGACGCCGCTCCCGATGAGCGACGGCGAACGGCTCGGCCACCGCACCCTCCACCTCCGCGCCCACCAGGTCCTCCGGCCGGCTGGTCGGGGCGGTCAACGGCCGCACCTGGGCGACGCACCACCACGAACCGCTCGGCAGGGGGACCCAGAGGGTCAGGTCGGCGAAGGCGAGGTCGGCGAGCAGCTGCCAGTCGGCGACCAGCCGACGCGCATGGTCGACCTGTGAGGGGCTGGACGCCGATCCGCGGGTCAGGCGCTGGGAGAGGCTCGTCATGGTGGTCCGAGCCTATGGCGGGGCGCCGCATAGGCTTCCGGCGTGGTCCAGCCCGCCGGTTCGTCGTCTCTGACCGTGGAGCCGGCCCAGCCGGACGACTTCCCCGCCATCGCCCGGCTCACCGTCGACGTCTACGTCGGTGGCGAGCTCGCCACCGACGCCTACACCGCCCAGTTGGCCGATGTCGCCGGCCGGGCCTCGCGCTCGGATCTACTGGTGGCGCGCGACGCCGAGGGCCGGATCGTCGGCAGTGTCGCGCTGGTCCTGAGCGGTGACTTCGGGGAGGTCACGACCTCCGAGGACGAGGCGGCGTTCCGCATGCTGGTGGTCGATCCCGAGGCGCGGGGTCAGGGCATCGGCGAGCTGCTGGTGACCACGTGCCTCCAGCGGGCCCGGGCGGCCGGCAAGCGCCGCATGGTGCTCTCCACCGATCCCCGGATGACGGCGGCGCACCGGCTCTACGAGCGGATGGGCTTCCGTCGGCTGGCCGAACGCGACTGGAGCCCGATGCCAGGCGTCGACCTGCTGGTCTACGCGCGCGACCTCTGAGACAAAACCCCGTTCTCCTCACCCCTCGCACGCTCGGGGCGGGCCCCTGAACGGGGCTGCGTCAAGCCAGAACGGTGGCGATGAGGTCGCCCTCCTGGAGCACCTCGCCCTCGACCACGTGCAGGTCCTGCACCGTGCCGGCCTGCTCGGTCAGCACCGGGATCTCCATCTTCATGGACTCGAGGATCACGAGCGTGTCCCCCGCTGCGACCGCTGCGCCCGGCTCGACGAGGACCTTCCACACGCTGGAAACCATCTCCGCGTGGATCTCCTCGACCGCCACCGGGCCTCCTCTGCGCTGCCGTTCCGCTCGGACGATGATCATCCAAGCACGGCCGTCAGGGGGCGGGGACCCTGCTCCCGTCGGCCAGCCGTCCCAGGACCGCGCACACCTCGACACCGTCGTGCGGCACGCCGACGTCGGCCAGTTCCGAGAGCGCGCCCGAGGCGGCTTGCGCGGCGGTCGCGGTGTCCGGACCGGCCGCGCTCACCGTCGCCAGCAGCGCGTCGTACCAGCCGTCCAGCCGGTCACCCGGGGCGTAGCCGCTCACCGCGACGACGTCGACGTCGTCCTCCCGGGCCGGGAGCGGCGCGATACCCGGCAGCCGGCCGGTGATCGTTCCCGGCGTCCCCGGCGGCAGACCCGCACGCAGCTGGACGACGACCGCCGCCCGCGCGGGACCCGCCGAAGGGGCCGACCCGCTGCGGCCGGCACTGCGCAGTGCCAGCTCGACGGCGTCGACGCCGTGGGAGCGCTCCAGCACGGCCATGTCGAGGGAGAACCCAGCCGCCACCTCGGCGAGCTCGCCGTCGGGCGAGATCCCCACGGTGACCAGGCCGCGCCAGCCGACCTCCGGCAGCCGGCGGGCCGCCGGGGGCAGGTCCTCGGCGTTCTCCGGCGTCCAGGAGACCCGGGCGATGCCAGCGGCACGGTCCCGAGAGACGGCGGTGGTGAACTGCAGCCCCTCGGCGCTCACCCAGGCCAGGAAGCCGCGCTCGCTCGCCGGCTCCACCCCGTCGCCGCCGAGCCGTTCGAGCACCTCCGCCTCCGGCCCCACCCAGGCGAGCCCGGCGGCCGCCACGGAGGCCGCGAGGCGCGCGTTGCCGGCCAGCGCCGGCGGTACCGGGAGGACGGCGGCGACGCCGCTCCGGCGGGCGGCCTCCACGATCCGGTCGACGGCGAGGTAGGACTCACTCGCGGGCGCCGGGCCCAGGAGCACCGCGTCGTCCGCCAGCCGGACGTGCCGCGCCGATCGGTCGGCCTCGGAGTGCACCGCGACCGCCTTGACCCCCAGCCGGGTGCAGGCGGCGATGACGGAGCAGGCCGCCGGCCCGCGACCGGCCACCAGCACGCTCTCGATACCCAACTGCGCCACGCGCGTTCCTCCTGCGTCCCCCCGTCCGGCTCCCGACACTGCGCGGAGAACCGGTGCGCCCCGTGAGAGGCTTACCGGGTCAGCTTGGCGGTCCCGGCGACGCCGCGCACATTACGTGCGCCGAGTCCCGGGCCGCGAGGCCCACGGTCGGAGAACATCCACACGGCACGTCGAGAGGAGGGCAGCGATGTCCAAGCGCGGACGCAAGCGTCGCTCTCGCAAGAAGAACGGCGCCAACCACGGCAAGCGGCCCAACGCCTGATGACAGGCCCGGGAGCATCGCAGCGAGGAACGAGCGAGGAGCGGACCGGGCCGCGGAATCAGGCAATGAAAGACGCCTGATGACAGGCCCGGGAGCATCGCAGCGAGGAACGAGCGAGGAGCGGACCGGGCCGCGGAATCAGGCAATGAAAGACGCCTGACAAACCACGAACGCCCCGAACCTGTCGAGGTTCGGGGCGTTCGTCGTTCGTGGGATCAGGCAGGGGTTTCGCGCTCGGCGGTGACGCGCTCGACGCTGACCTGGGTGCCGTCCTCCTCGAAGGAGACGGTGGTCAGCTGGACCTTGATCCGGTCGCGGAGGCCGGCCGGTGGCGCGTCCCCACCGCAGCGGCGGCGGACCAGCGCCTTGAACTCCTGCTCGATGCCGAACTCCCGCAGGCAGGAGGAGCAGTCCTCCAGGTGCTCGGCGATCAGCGCACGCCGCGCGTCGTCGGTCTCGTGGTCGAGGAACTCGAAGACGTGCGACAGGACGTCACTGCACGAGTGGATCTCGATCGGCTCGCCGGCGCCCGGAGCATCGTTGCTCATGACTGGCTCGCCTCCTCACCGGCTCCGGCGCGGACGAACCCGCGCTCACGGGCGTAGTCGGCCAGCAGCTTCTGCAGCCCCCGCCGGCCACGGTGCAGTCGGGACATCACCGTGCCGATGGGCGTGCCCATGATCTCGGCGATCTCCTTGTAGGCAAAGCCCTCGACGTCCGCCAGGTACACCGCCAGGCGGAAGTCCTCCGGCAGCTGCTGGAGGGCCTCCTTGATGTCGGAGTCGGGGAGGTGGTCGAGCGCCTCGATCTCGGCCGAGCGCAGGCCACTCGAGCTGTGCTCCTCGGCCGCGTAGAGCTGCCAGTCCTGCACCTGCTCGGTGGGGTACTGCTGCGGCTGCCGCTGCTTCTTGCGGTAGCTGTTGATGTAGGTGTTGGTCAGGATCCGGTACAGCCACGCCTTGAGGTTGGTGCCCTCGGCGAACTGGTGGAAGGCCGAGTAGGCCTTCACGAAGGTCTCCTGGACGAGGTCCTCGGCGTCGGCGGGGTTGCGGGTCATCCGCAACGCCGCCGGGTAGAGCTGGTCGAGGAAGGGCAGGGCGTCCCGCTCGAAGCGTGCGTCCCGCTCGGCGCGGGTCTCGGCGACCTCGGTACGGCTGCCGCCCTCGCGCGCTTCCGGAACGTCCACCGGCGCACCGATGGGGGGATGTACAGCGCTGGTTTCGGGCGTCTCGTCCGCGGACTGCTCAGGCACCGACCGTCCTCTCTGGGGCCCCCTGACGCGGGGCGCCACGTCGGTCGATCCTAGCCGCGCGACAT
>Ga0308174_10001366_pt1 | contig 11297 bp, 9 predicted proteins | sample PhyPR2_FD_203894 | JGI IMG/M metagenome (GOLD analysis project Ga0308174, IMG submission 203894) | Soil microbial communities from UC Gill Tract Community Farm, Albany, California, United States - DLSLS.P.R2 | ecosystem: Environmental > Terrestrial > Soil > Agricultural land | place: USA... | reverse complement strand
CCGCTTGACGTCGGTGACCGGAAATTCCTTTCGCGGCGAGACCTCGGCGAGAATCTTCTTCGCCGCCGCCTCGCTGCCGATCTCCGCCTTCTTCCCGTCGACGTGATGCAACTTCGCCGAGAAGCGCTGACCCTTCTTCTCGAGCAATGCCTCGATAGTCCAGTACTCGATCGGCTTGAACGCGCGGATCTCGCGCTCCCGCTCGACGATGAGGCGGAGCGCGACGGTCTGCACGCGACCGGCGCTCAATCCCTTCTTCACCGTCTTCCAGAGAATCGGGCTCGCCTTGTAACCAACCAAGCGATCGAGGACCCGGCGCGCCTGCTGGGCGGCGACCTTCTTCTCGTCGATCACGCCTGCGTTGGCGATCGCGGTCTGGACCGCGTCCTTGGTGATCTCGTGGAAGAGCACGCGCCTCACGGGCGCGCCATTCCGTCGCGTCACCTGGCCGGCGACGTGCTGCGCGATCGCCTCGCCCTCGCGATCAGGATCGGTCGCGATGAAGATCTCGCGGCTGTCCTTCGCCGCGTCCTTCAGGTCGGCGATCGTCTTCTCCTTCCCCGGAATCGGGACGAGGTCCGGCTCGAAGCCGTTGTCGATGTCGATGCCGAGCTTCTTCTCGGGGAGGTCCATGATGTGGCCGACGGTGGCCTTCACCCGGTAGCCGCGCCCGAGGTACTTGCCGATCGTCTTCGCCTTTGCCGGCGACTCGACGATGACGAGCGAGGTCGAGCCGGACGGAGCGCCGACGTCGCCGTATTCGGTGACTGCGGCCTTCCGCCCGCGCTTGCCGACCGCCGTCGCGCCTTCGCGGACAGCGGCAGCCGCACCACGCTTCGCGGCGGCCTTGGCCGCCGGAGCCGCGCGGCCCGCCGTCGTCTTCTTCGCGGCGCGCTTGGCGCCGGTCTTCTTCATTGCCATCTAGTGTACAGTCCTCCGTGAGCCGGGCGTACCCGGCTCGTCGATCCCCGATGCCTCGAGGAGGGCTTTCAAGTCGTCGAGCGCGATGCTGCCGTCGAGCTGCGTCAGTGCGCGCTCGATCACATGCTCCAGCTCCGCGGGATTCAGCGTCTCGCCGGAGAGGCGGAGGAGGTGTCCCCACGCATCCCTGGTGAAACGACCCCGCTCGTGCGGTCCGGGGATCCGGAAAGTCCGCCCGTCGCGCTCGTTCATGTGCTGCGGTGGCGGCGGCGGGTTGCCTGTGCCGTCGCCGATCCGATCATCACCTGCATCCATTCAATACACCTATGCGACGCCAGAGCGCCGAACGAGTTGCGCCACCGCTTCAATTACCTGCTGCGGGCTGAGGCGTTCCGTATCGACCGAATCGTCGGACGCCTCGTAGGCCGCCTTGCGTCCTTCATATAAACGTCTCAGCTCCCCCAAAGGGTCCGGCCTGATGAGGAGCGGACGGGTCGAGCGCTGCGGTCCGAGCCGCTTGATCGCCGTCTCCAGACGCACACGAAGGTAGATGAAGCGCGCGGGTGGACGCAAAAGCAAAACATTCTCGGGTGAAGCAATCCACCCCCCGCCCGGCGAGAGCACCATCCCGCCAACGTCCTTGAGCTCTTCAGTCAGCGATCGTTCGAGCTGGCGAAATGCATACTCTCCCCGCTCGCCGAAGATCTGGGCGACGGTCATCCCCTCCCGGCGCTCGATCTCGCGATCGAGGTCGAGGAAGGGCCTCCCCAAGGCCGTGGCGAGGCCCTCCCCCACCGTCGTCTTCCCCGAGCCTGGCAGCCCGACGAGAACGACGTGAGGGCGGCCCGCGTCAATCGGCGAGACGGGCTGCGACGTGCGAAACGTAGCCATCGTAGTTCCGCCTCGCTTCGTTGAGAGAGTCGCCGCCGAACTTTTCCATGAAGGCGTCAGCGAGGACGATCGCGAGCATCGCCTCGGCGATGACCCCCATCGCCGGGGCAGCGGTGACGTCACTCCGCTCGGCGGTGGCCTGGGCGGGCCCGCCAGTGGCGACGTCGACCGTCTGCAGGGGGCGCATGAGGGTACTGATCGGCTTCATCGCCACGTGGACGACGAGGGGCTCGCCTGTGGTCATCCCGCCCTCGAGACCTCCCGCGCGATTTGTGCGGCGCCTCACATTTCCAGCGAGCGGCCGGTCGGCACGCTCGATCTCGTCGTGGACTTCCGCCCCCGTGCGGCGGGCGGCCTCGAAGCCGATTCCGATCTCGACTCCCTTCACCGCGGGGATCGACATCATCGCCGCAGCAATGCGCCCGTCCAGCTTCCGGTCCCACGAGACGTGCGAGCCGAGGCCGACGGGGAGACCATCGGCGACGACCTCGCAGATCCCGCCTAACGTGTTGCCCTCCCGCTTCACGGCGTCGATCCGTTCGACCATCGCCCGCTCGGCGGCGGGGTCGAGGGTGCGGAGCTGCGACTGGTCGGCGGCGGCGTTGATGTCGTCGGGCATCGGCTCGGGGCGAGCGGCGTCGATCCCGCCGAGATGCGAGAGGTGGCTGCCGATGCGCACCCCGAACTCGCCGAGGAAGCGGCGGCAGACGGCGCCGGCGGCGACGCGAGCGGTCGTCTCGCGAGCAGACGCACGCTCGAGAATGTCGCGCGCGTCGTTGCGGTCGTACTTGAGGAGCCCGGCCAGGTCGGCGTGGCCGGGACGAACCCGTGTCACCGCGCGGCGGCGCGGATCCGGGTCGCCCTCCCGCGGCGCCGGATCCATGATCTCCGACCAGTTCTTCCAGTCCCGGTTGCGGACGACCATCGCGATCGGGCTGCCTAACGTCTCGCCGGCGCGGACGCCGGAGAGGAGCTCGACCTCGTCACGCTCGATCTGCATCCGCCGCCCGCGGCCATAGCCCTGCTGCCGCCGCGCCAGCTGCTCGTCGACGTCGCTGGCGGACAACGGCAAGCCGGCCGGCATCCCCTCGAGGATGCAGACGAGTGCCTGCCCATGCGATTCTCCCGCGGTCGTGAAGCGAATCATCGTGTCGGTCAAAGACGCGAGCCCGGCACAGGGCCGGGCTCGCGGGGCACTCTCGGTACGTGAGGAGCGTCGCTATTTCTGAACCAGATCTTCCGGTCGGATATCAATGACCACGAGCCCTTCCGAAGTCAACCCGTAGAGCTTGAGCGGAACGCCCGTGGTCGGGTTGAAGCTGTACCAGACGCGGAGCGCGCCGTAGAGATTCGTCCGCAGCGGCAGCTTCTGTCGCAGTCGGAAGTAGTAGCTGTCGATCACCTCGATCGTGGTATCCGACGAGGCGACGAACGCCTGGCTGACCGCGTCCGCGGCATTCTTCGAATCATTGCCGGGGTTGAAGGCGACACCCGCGCCGACCGAGGCCGTCGAAACCTTACCCTGCAGGCGGAGCGCGGTGTCGGCGAAGAATGTCTCCGCACCGTGGATCGCCAGGTAGTTGCTCTTCTGGTTGTACGCCAACCCGTAAACCTGATCGGAGGCGTTGTTCACCAGGTCGCGGATCTGTTGCGCCCGCGAGTACAGCGCCTGGTTGTACGACATTCCGAGCGAGTCGAGCACCGTGATCACGCGTCCCGGCTTGTTGCCCGTCGCGCCCTCACCGAAGGCGATGCGGCGGCCGTCGGTCCCGGAGGTGACGAAGTTCGTGTCGCGGAGCGCGAGTGAGGAGACGTCGATGTCGTTCACCAGCTCGACGTCGACCGCGTGATTGGTGAGCGCGGTGTCGGCCATCGCCTGCTCGGCGGTGATCCACAGCTTGCTGCAATATGCGACCTTCGTGTTCACGTCGCTGTCGCAGACGCGGATGTTGTCGCTCGCGCCGGAGACCAGCGTGACATACACCGCAACGCTGTCCGCATTGAAGAAGGTGTACTTCTGCGGCAGCGGGTTGGCGTACTGCCAGACCTGCCGGGTGCGCGGCTGGCCGAGCGGATCGTCGATCCGGCGCAGCGTAGCTGCCGGGGCGGCGGTCGTCGGGCGGGTCGAGAAGTAGAGGTTACCGTTCGCCGACTGCGCCAGGTACTGCGGGCGGTCGGAGTACTGGAGAACCTGGAAGCCGCTGTACTTCAGCTGACCGCTCGTCGGATTCACCGTCCACGCGACGTCGTACACCGCGGTGCTCGGCGTCTGCACGCGCTGGCCGCGCAAGTCGGACAGCGTGTTCAGGTCGATGACATCGATGTTCGTACCACCGGAGTTGGCGACGAACAGCCTGTTGCCGCTGGTGTCGACCGCCATCCCCCAGGGGAAGGCGCCCGCCTGGACCTTGGTCGAGCGGAAGCCGGGGGCGGTGCGGGTCGCCGAGGAATCTTCCCAGACGAAGAGGCCGCCCTGCGCGACGTCGGTGATGAAGACCCGCTTGCGCGCCGAGTTCGTATCGATCGCGATGTCGGCACCGAGGCTTCCCGCCGGCAGGTTGTACGTCACGCCGTAGACGAGGAGGACGGTGTCGCGCTTCGCGAGGCGGGGATCGGTCTGCGCCGTGTTGAAGCCGGTCGCGAGCGAGTAGCCGCGGTTGCCGAGGCTGTCTTCCGCCCAGCTCGTGAGGTACGCGTTCTTGCCGCGGTACTGGCGGTCGTAGTTGAGGACGAAGCTGGCCGTGTCGTTCGTGCGACGGCTGCCCACCGCGCGGGCGACGCTGCCGCTGCCGATCAGCGTGCTGTCGGGAAGCGTGCGGACCTCGTAGCCTAACGCGCGGATCTGGCTCGCGTCGTGACCGTCGACCTTGATGGTCGCACCCTGCTCGAAGCGCGACGGGATGCGCTGGTAGACGAGGGGCGGAATGTTGTCGCGCGGCTCGGAGATGATCGGGATGATCACCGTGTTGCCCGACCCGATGTTGCCACCGCCGTCGGTCGCCCGCGGGACGATCGTGATGCGGCCGCCGATCGGTGCGCTCGCCGGGACGACGAACGCGGTGGCCCAGCTCAGGAACTGGACGCCGGTCACGTAGACCGTGGTGTCCTTGATGACCACGCCGTTGCTCATCGTCGCCGTGAAGCCATAGCGCGAGATCGAGGGCGTCGAGTCCATCACCGTCATCGCGACGGTGATCTCCTTGTTCGGCCACGCCGTGCTGTCGGCGGTGACGACCATCTTCGGTCCCGACACGAGGATCTGCGTCAGCAGCGCCGTGTCCGCGTTCAGCGACTGGTCGGTCGCGATCGCGCGGAAGTAGACCACGGTATCCTGCGCGTTGGTCGCCGTATGGTTGTAGCGGAGGCGGCGGCTGATCGTGGTATCGGTCGTCAGCGTCGTGAAGTTGAACAGGATCGGGTCATAGAGGACGACGGTATCGGTCGCACCGATCCGCGGGTCGCCACGCACCGAGAAGCCGTTGATGGTGAAGTTCTTCAGCGCGACGTTGTCGGTCACGTGCACCGTGACGTCGATGCTGTCGCCGGTGAGCAGCGGGTTGCGCTGCACCGGGCTGACGAAGGTGAAGACCGGCGGGATCGCGTCGGCGATGTTGAAGCGGACGGTGTCCGTCACCGAGGAGATGCCCGTCGCGTCGGTCGCCCGGGCGCGGATCAGGTACGATCCCGGCGCGAGGGTGTCGAAGTCGGCGAGGAACGCCTGGCTGACCTGGGTCTTCCGGTTGTCGACGAGCTTGGAGACGGTGTAGCGGACCGCGAGCGCACCGCCGACGACCGAGAGCACGTCGTATCCGACCGTCGTCAGGCCTGACGAGTCGGACGCCGTCATGCGGACCGAGTCGGTGAGCGAACCCGACTTCAGGATGTCGTTGCGCAGCGGCTTGACGAGAAAGACGCTCGGCGGGACGGAATCGAAGAGGACGAAGCTGAGATTCTTCGTGACCGTCTGGCCATTGCCGTCGGTGACCGACCCGAAGACGTTGACCGTGTCGCCCGACCGCGCGCCGGCGAGCGGCACGTTGAAGGTCGTCGTGTAGGTCGGGGTGTTGTTCTTGAACGTCGTGTTGACGCCCGTCACCGTGACCACGGACCGCGGGGTCGTCGACCCCGTGTCGCGCGTCGCGTAGACGTTCATCTTGAGAAGCGACAAGTCGTCGTCGCCGGTCGCCGTGATCGTGACGGGCGAGCCGAAGAGAACGCGGTTCCGGAGCGTGTCCAGTCCGGGGATTTCGAACGTCAGGCGCGGCGCCGCCGAGGCGGTGCCGCCAGTCCCGGCGGTCGTCCCGGCGTCGCACGCCGAGAGTACAACCGCGAATCCGAGCGCCCCGGTGAGCAGGCGCAGAGCTCGATACGTCATGGGAGAACTCCGAGAAAAAGTCGGGTCAGCGCGGCGCGCTGGCCTGGCTCAGCTTGTCCCCGTCATCGACGATGTGCGGGGTGACGAGGATGAGGAGATCGCGCTTGTCTTCCTGGTGCGTCGTATGCCCGAACAGCTTGCCGACGAGCGGGAGGTCGACGAGCAGCGGAATGCCGGTCTTGGCAACGGTGACCTGGGTGACTGTCAGCCCGCCGATGACGGCCGTCTCGCCGTCGTTGACGAGGAGCTGGTTCTCGGCAAGCTGCTTCTCGAAGGTGAACCCGAGGTCGGAGGCGGCGAGGGCGAGGTTCGAGCGCTCGCTGTGCAGCGTCATCAGGATCTGGCGGTTCGAGGTGATGTGCGGGAGCACCTCGAGGATGATGCCGGTCTCCTTGAAGCTCACCGTCGCCCGGGCGACCGAGCCGACGGCGCCGGTTCCGGCGTCGATGACGCGGACAGGCGTCTCCTCGCCGACGACGATGCGTGCCTTCTTGTTGTCGAGCGTCACGATGCTCGGCTCCGCCTGGATGTCGGCGAGCCGGACTTCCTGGAGCGCGTCGATGAACGAGGTGAGCGAGAACTTGCCTAACGTCGTCGAGAAGAGGAGCGACAGCGCCGGATTGAACACGCGCTGGTTCGCGTTGCCGATCGCGGCGAGCTGGTTGCCACCGAGCTTGAACGCGGCCGGCGTATTGAGCGGGTTGTAGAAGGCGGTCGGCTGGATGGCGTCGTTGATGTTGTCGCCATTGGTGTCGACCGGGCCGTAGGCGCTCGGGCGCGGGATCAGCTTGTTGAAGAACGCGCCGCCGGAGCCGAGGTCATAGGCGATGCCGATGTCCTCGATGTCGGTGCGGTTCACGAAGATGATCTTCGCCTTGATCGCGACCTGCGGGGTGCGCACGTCGAGATCGCGGACATAGCCGATCAGGTCGTTGATGCGCGACGGCACCTCGGTCACGAGCAGCGTGTTCGTCGCCGAGTCGGCGCGGACCGAGCCGCGCGCCGGGCACGACAGCTGCGCCGTGGTGGCGCCGGGAGCGGCCGGCGCGCAGTCCTTGGAGAGCAGGCTCGCGATCGTCTCGGTCAGCGACGAGGCGCGGGCGTAGTTCACCGGGATGAGCTGCGTGACGAGCGGCTCGGTCGACTGCTTGGCGAGGATGCTCGCGTAGCTGTCGACGGTGATGATGCCGTTGTTGTCCTCGGCGGCGGCGAGACCCTGCGACTGGAGGATCGCGTTCATCGCGACGTCCCACGGCTGGTCGCGCACTTCGGCGGTGACCTTCCCTTCCACGCCCTTGCCGACGACGATCGTGCGACCGGAGAACGCGGCGAACGCGGCGAGCACGTCGCGGATGTCGGCGTCCTGGTAGGTGACGGTGATCCGCGGCTGCGTCGACTGCTGGAGCGCGGTGCGGCTCGAGGCCGGCATCACGGTGCGCGTCTCCGGCGCGTCGACGGCGACCTGCTCCACCACCGCCCGCGGCGTCGCGCTCTTCCAGCTCTCGAACTTCGGGTGCGGGCTCGCGATCGAGACGCGAACGTCGCCCGAGTTGCGCACGATCGAATAGGCGCGCGTCGTGTCGAGGTCGATGACGACCCGCACGACGTCCTTGCGATACTGGGCGTAGCGGATGTTCCTGATCCCGCCGCGAGCGACGCGATCGTACATCTGCGGCGCCAGGCCTAACGTCGCGCCGCTCAGGTCGAGCACGATGCGATAGGGCGCCTCGAGGGCGAAGTCCTCGACCTCGACCGAGCCGGCGACGCCGATGACGACTTCGGCCTTGCCGGTCGCCGGCACGATGCTCACCGACGTCACCGCGGTTGCGCGCGGAGTCGGGTCCATGCCGCGCGCTGGCGCGGCGATCAGTACGGCCGCGAGAGCGGCCAAGGACACGACACGCATCATGGATTCCTCATATTCGTGGAGTCACCGAGCGTCAGAACGTCCTGGCGCGAGTAGCCGAATTCATCGATCGTGAAGGTCACCGACTTCGGATGGATCTGCGCGACGCGCATCCGTCCGAGCGTCTGGCCGACTTTCACGCGGTACTGGTCCTTCGTCGAAACGTCACGCATCACCGCCACCGACTTGCGGCCGGTCGGATCGTAGGCGACCGCGACCAGCTTGAGGTCGTTGAACGCAGGACGCAGTTCCCCCGTCGAGAGCAACGAGAGGAAGGGGTCGCGGCGCCCAGCGCCGTCATAACTGAAGACTTCACGGTTGAAGACGGCCGTTGCCGGAGCCTCGGCTGCCTTCTTCGTGGTGTCCTTGCCGGCCGGGGATTTTGCGGCGGCGCCGGGCTTGGCTGGGGTCGCGGGCTGCGCCGGCGTTGCAGCCGGCTGCGCGGTGGTTGCACCGGGGTTGACCGGCCGCTTCGTGATGGCCTGACCGGTCTCCTCGTGGATCTGCCTGTTCGTCGCGTTCACCGCGCGATTCGCCGCCGCCTTCGCGGCGCCGAGCGCGGGAATCCCCTGCGCCGATGCGGTGGCCGCGCCACAGAGCGCGACCAGCGTCAGCGCGATCATCGACCGCTTCATCATTCTGCTCCCTCGCTGCTCGGAGCCGCGGCCGGCGCCGGCTTCGGGGCCGGTGGCGCCGGTGGTGGCGTCGTCCGCGCGACGTATGTCTGGATGTCGAAGTTCGCCTGGATGATCGCGTCGTCCTTCCGCCGCTTCAGCTTCGCCGCGAACTGCGGGTTCGCCGGCTGGAGGAGCTTCACGTTCACCGGCGTGATGATGCGCGTCAGTGATCCGACGTTCGTCAGGAACTCGGCGACCGAGTGATAGTCGCCGAGGATCTTGAGCGAATAGCGATAGGTGTCGAACTGGTTGCCCGGGGTGACCGGCTGCGGCTGGATGTCGCTGACGTCGAGCCCGACGCGCCGCGCCGCCGTCGAGACCTGCTCGAGGAGGGTCGGCACTTCGTTGCCCGTCGGCACGAGCTGCCGCATCACCTGGAGACTCTGCGCCGACCGCGCGGTCTGCTGCAGCAGCGCCTTCTCCGAGTTCTTCGACATCTCGTTCTGCGCCTTCCGGTTCCAGGCGTCGAGCGAATCGACGTGCTCCTGCGACGCCTTCAACGTGTCGTTGACCGGCGTCCAGCGGAACGTGTAGAACGCGTAGACCGACGCGATTGCGGCGACGATCACCAGCGAGAGCACCTTGTCTCGCTCGCTCTTGAAGATTGCCATGATGTCTCCTACCTGACCGAGAGCGAGATCGGCACGCGCTTGACCAGCGCGCTGTCCGGCTGCTGATACGTTCCGGTGAGCTGGAACTCGGTGACTTCCTTCACCTCGACCGGGATGACCGTGGTCTTCACGAGCGTCACGTCCTGGAGGAAAGGCGATGCTTCGAGCGCCTTCATGAAGCGCGTCAGCGCCTGGATGTCGACGGTGTTGCCGATGATCTGGAGCTGCACCGGCTGGGCAGCCGCCGCGCTGTCGGCGTTCTCACCCTTCTTGTGTCGCGCCGGCGCGCCGGCCTCGGGCGCGCCCGAGACGTTGGTCTGCTGCATCGACGTGAGCCACGTGTAGGGCGGCAGGGCACGGCTCACTTCGTCCATCACGTGCGGCCAGACGAAGCGGTTGTTGTCGATGACCTTGATGATGTTCAGCTGCCTGACGACGGAGTCCCGCTGCGCCTGTGCCTTGCGGATGCTCTTGACGACGACGGCGTACTGAATCGAGTCCTTCACCGCGCGCCGCTCTTTCTCCTCGAGGCTCTTCTGGCGAGTCAGCTGCTGGGTGTACAGCGCGCCGATCGCCGCCGCCGCGAGCACTCCGCTCGCGACCGCGCCGAGGAGGAACGGGTCGGTGACCTTCGACGCGAAGCCGCGGAACGCGGCGCCCATGTCGGCGGATCCGCCGCCTCCCTTGGCCTTTCCTTTCTTCCCCGAACCGGGGAGAAGATTGATCTCGATCATGCTTGTCGCCGGTGGGATCAGGCCGCGCTGCGAAGCGCGAGTCCGATGGGTAGCATCATGAGGGGGGCGATCTCGTCGGTGACGAGCGACCCGAAAGCACCGTCACGCACCTTGAGGTTCGCGAGCGGGTTCGCCTGCTCGACACGAATGCGGAGCCGGTTGGCGAGCGCCTCGTTGAGGCCGGGGATGCGCGCACCGCCCCCGCAGGTGTAGACCGCGCGGATCTGGCCCGTGCGCGCCGACGACGCGAGGAAGGCCGCAGCCCGCTCGACGCCGACCGCGATCTCTTCACCGCGGCTTTCGATCACCGCGTCGAGGTGTGGCGAGCGATCGTAGCCCTGGAGAAGCTGGTCGGCGTCGTCCACTCCGAGCCCGCGCTCGCGCTGCAGGTCTTCGCGGAAACGGCGCGTGCCGACCGTGATGTCGCGGGTGAGGATCGGAACGCCCTCGTCGAGGATGTTGATGTTCGTGACTTCGTGCCCGATGTTGACGAGGCCGACGATGCCGTTCATCGCGTCGGGATGACTGAGCTCGAACGCGTTGTGCAGCGCGAAGGCATCGACGTCGACGAGCGACGGGGTGAGCCCGGCGTCGGTCAGGATGCGCAGCTTGTTCTCGACCAGCTCGCGCTTCGCCGCGACGAGGAGCACCTGCATTTCGTCGCCGCCGCCATCGGGATCGAGGATCTGGAAATCCAGCTCGACCGACTCCATGTCGAAGGGCACGTGCTGCTCGGCTTCCCACCGCATCAGCTCGCGCGCCTGCGCTTCCTTCACGCGCTCGATCTGGATCTTCTTGATGATCACGTCGCGGCCACCGACCGCGGTGACGACATTCTTCTGCTTGACGCCAGCGGCGGAGAGCGCGCCACGAACCGCATCGGAGACGATGCCAGGGTCCATGACTTCGCCCTCGACGATCGCGTCGGCGAGCAGCGGAGTGATCGCGACCTTCACGAGCTCCGGCTGTTTCTTGGAGTGATCGACGACTGCAACCTTGATCAACCCTGAGCCGATATCGAGGCCGATCGTCGTCTTCTTGCCACCGAAGAGCGCCATGGATGTAGCTGGGAAAGAGAAGCACCGCGGGACACTGTGACCGGAGTAGCGGTCGTTTCTACCGAACACACGAGCCGGGCGGCAAATGGTAACAGGGGAAAAACAAGTGGCGCGCCCGATTCTC
>Ga0308174_10001365_pt1 | contig 11300 bp, 12 predicted proteins | sample PhyPR2_FD_203894 | JGI IMG/M metagenome (GOLD analysis project Ga0308174, IMG submission 203894) | Soil microbial communities from UC Gill Tract Community Farm, Albany, California, United States - DLSLS.P.R2 | ecosystem: Environmental > Terrestrial > Soil > Agricultural land | place: USA... | reverse complement strand
ATAGCTGTAAAGAAAATCCACGTCCCCCCCGTCATCCGGTCGCGAAGAGGCCACGCGGGCGGAACAGCATGAAAATGACGAAGATGAAGAAGGTGATGCCGATGCTCCATTGCCCCGGCATCACCATGAGTGACAGGTTCTGCAGCACGACGATCAGCACCGACAGCATGAAGGCGCCGCCGATGCTGCCGACGCCGCCAGCGATCATCGCGATCGTCGCGGTCAGCAGCGGGGTCACGCCGCCATAGGGTTGCAGGCCGAGATCGAATGGCACCAGCACGCCGGGCAGGCAAACCACCGCGGATGCAATTGCGATCACATAGATGTAGACGGTGCGCGGCTCCAGGCGGGTGATTTCGGCGAGGAACGGGTTGGAGGCAACCGCCCGAATGCGCTTGCCGAGCGGGGTGAATTTCGCGAACAGCAGCACGCCGGCGAAAGCCGCCAGGCTGATCCCGAGCGTCACAAGCTGCGCGAAAGTCAGCCGTAGACCGCCCAGGGACACGACGCGCGCCGCCCAGGCAGAGGGGAATTGCAGGATATTCGGCGTGTACACCGCGGCGATGATGTTCTGGATCACCGCGAGCGCGCCGAGTGAGGCGATCAGAACGATCAGATGCGTGGCGCCCCGACGCTCCAGCCGGGCATAGAGTTGCGCCTGGATGAAAGCACCGAGCAGCGTGCAGGCCAGCATGGCGAGAACCAGCGCCAGCGGGTCTGGGACGCCATGGGTCACGAAAGTCCAGGCGAGATAGCCGCCAAGCGTGTAAACGCCAGCATGTGCCACGTGGAAGATGCGCGTGGTGGAATAGACAAGCGAAAAACTGATCGCCACCACGCCCAACGCGCATCCGGTGACGATGCCGTTCACCAGCAACTGCAGCAGCAGCATCGGCGCGAGATCAGATCACTGGGCGGTTGCGGTCGTGAGCGTCACGTCCTTGCCGTCACGCATTTCGTTGATGGCAATGGGAACGGTGGCGGTGTTGCTGTTGAACGTCATGGGGATCAGCCCCTGGAAGGTCTTGATCTGGAACAGTGCGGTTCGCAGGTTTTCCCCGGTAGCGGGCTTCTTTTCAGATAAGACCTTATCGAGCACGGTCAGCACGATCTCGGCGGCGTTGTAGTACTGGCGGGCGAAGAAATCCATGTCGGCGTCGTATTTCTTGTGGAACGCGTCCATCAGTGCGGGTGGTGCCTCGATCTGCACCTGCGTATGAATGAAACCGGTGGAGCTGGGGTCGGCGATCGCCTGCGGATCCGCGGCGAAGGTGCTGCCGGCAACCAGCCAGGGCGCATTCATCTGGTGAAGCTGATCGACCAGCGACACCATACCGGCGGTGATGACGACATACAGCACGTCGGGTTTGGCGCCGGCCAGCTTCAGCAGCGCCGGGCGGTAGTCGGTCTGGCCGAATTGCGTCGGCTCCTGTTCAAGGATCTTTCCTCCGGCCTTCTGGTACTGCTCGAGGAAATCGTCCCGCCCGCCAATTCCGGCGGCATCGTTTTCATACAACACGGCGGCGGTTTTCTTGGCCTTGTCCATCAGGTAGCGGACCATGACCGCGACCTCATCGCCGGTACTGGGCAGCGTGTTCACCAGGTAGGGCGACGCCGTGCGCAGCTTGTCGGACTGCGCACCGGCATTGACCATCAGGACCTTCTTGCGTGTCGCCAGCGGCGCCATGGCCAGCGACGGTCCGGAATAGCCGGTGAAGATCATCTGAATGTTCTGCAGATCGACCAACTTGTTGAAACTCAGCACCGACTGGTCGGGTTTGGCCTGATTGTCTTCGTACTGGACCTCAACTTTGTTGCCCTGCACGCCGCCTTTGGCGTTGGCCTGGTCGATCGCGAACTGGATGCCACGCATTTCCTGATTGCCGACGACGGCGCCGGGGCCGGTCAGCGGAATGATGGCGCCGAGGCGGATCGTATCGGCTTCGGCAGCGTGCATCGCCGGCAGACTCAGAAGCGAGACGGCCGCTGTAGCGGCCAGCCAGAACTGATGGTGGCGTTGCATTGCGCCCGTTCCTCCCCACGAATGAGCAGGCTTCGTAGGGCCGCCATCTCCGCCCGGTCAAGGTGGGCCAGCCAAGTCGGCCGGGTTGCGACCTGGGACGCGCGGCGTTACCGTTGGCTCGGCCAAAGGAGCCGCCTTCGCATGAGTTTCCCGCGCATCGGCGCGATCGACTGTGATGTTCATCCGGCCGTGCCGGGAATGCGCGCGTTGTTGCCGTATCTGGATGACCATTGGCGCGAGCAGGTCACGGTGCGTGGCATCGACGGGCTGGATCCCAGCAGCTTTCCGGTCAATGCCGGACCCAACTGTCGGGCAGATTGGCGCGCCGACGGGGTGAAGCCGGGCAGCAGCCTGGAACGGCTGCGTGCTGATGCGCTGGATGCGTTCGGATCACGCGTGGCGATCTGTAATTGCCTGTATGGCGCTCCTTCTGTGTTCAATGCGGATTTCGCCGCAGCGCTGGCGCGGGCGATCAACGACTGGCTGGCAGCCGAGTGGCTGGATCGTGAACCACGGCTCCGCGGATCGATCGTGCTGCCGATCCAGGACCCCGAACTCGCGGTGGCCGAGATCGAACGGCGCGCCGACGATCCGCGTTTCGTGCAGGTGCTGGTGCCGGCCGGCGGCGAGGCTCCATTGGGGCGGCGATTCTACTGGCCGATTTTCGCCGCGGCGGAAAAGCATCGGTTGCCGCTGTGCATTCATGCGGGCAGCACGTTCCGCCATGCCACGACCTCGAACGGCTGGCCATCCTATTACCTGGAAGACTACGTGACTATGTCGCATGCTTTCCAGGCGCAGTTGCTGAGCCTGGTGGCCGAGGGCGTGTTCACCAAGTTTCCCGGTCTGACCGTGGTGCTTGCGGAATCCGGCTTTACGTGGCTGCCACAATTCATGTGGCGGCAAGTGAAGACGTGGCGGGCGATGCGCGCCGAAATTCCCTGGGTGGATCGCGCGCCGGCCGAGATCATCCGCGACCATGTGCGGATCACGCTGCAGCCGACCGACGTACCGCCGGACGCGAGCGCGCTCGGCCAGGTGATCGACATGATCGGCACCGACAGGTTCCTGCTGTTTTCAACCGATTATCCGCACTGGCAGTTCGATGGCGACGAGGCGTTGCCGCCGGGGTTGTCGGAGTCGTTGGTTCGCAAGGTGCTGGTCGAGAATCCGCTTGCGACCTATCCCCGTCTGAAGGAGTCCGTGGCATGAGTCAGAGTCTGCTCGACCGCCCGTCCGTGCCGGGTACCCGACTGGGCCTGATTGATTGCGACGTGCATCACGCGATGCGCTCGCCGCGCGATCTGGATCCGTATCTGGCACAGAAATGGCGGGACCATCTGGGGACATACGGATCGCGGAAACCGGTTCCGTTCACCGGCACCTCGCCATACTTCAAGTCGGCGCCGGCGCTGTCGCGCAAAGACACATGGCCGCCGAACGGGGGGCCGCCGGGATCGGACCTGGCGTTCCTGCAGGAACAGTTGCTGGACCGCTACGGCATCGAATGCGGCATGCTGCATCTGCTGTCGATGACCGGCATGGATCAGCGCAACCAGGAATTCGGCGCGGCGCTGTGCCGGGCGGTCAATCACTGGCAGCACGAGGTATGGACGCAGAAGGATCGGCGGCTGAAGGCAGCGATCGTCGTGCCGGGGGAGGATGCAGCGGCGGCAGTGCAGGAAATCGAGTATTGGGCCGGCAACCGGGACTTCGCCCAGGTTTCGATGGTGACGCATACGATCGAGCCGCTTGGGCGCCGCCGCTACTGGCCGATCTATGAGGCCGCCGCGGCGCACGATCTGCCGATTGGGCTACACACGTCCGGCTTCAACGGACACGCGGTGACACCCACCGGGTGGTCGTCCTATTACGCCGAGGAACACCACGAGGTAGCCATCAGCCAGCAGGCGCTGGTCACATCATTGGTGTGTGAAGGCGTGCTGGCGCGGTTGCCGTCGTTGCGTGTGGTGATGGTGGAATGCGGGCTGGCCTGGGTGCCGTCGCTATGCTGGCGGCTGGATCAGCACTGGAAGCGCATGCGCGACGAGGTGCCGCATCTGGACGGGCCTCCATCGAGCTACGTCAAGTCGCAGATGTGGTTCACCACGCAACCGATGGATGAACCGGAGCGGCCGGCGGACTTGTCGAAGATACTGGAATGGATCGGTTGGGACCGCATCCTGTTCGCCACCGATTATCCGCACTGGGATTTCGACGATCCGGAAACCGCGGTGAAGGTGAAGCTGACCGAGACGCAGCGGCGGATGATCTTCCGCGACAACGCGCGGGCGGCATACAATTTGTGAAGGATTCGGCCGTCCGGGCTGGACCCTCGCTTTCGCGGTGGTGACGGGGCATTTATGAAAGGTGGAAGCAGGCTGCATGAGCAAGCATGTCGTGGCGATGGTCCGGGAGATCCCGCCCGGCAGCCGGAAGCTGGTTACGGTCCGCGGCCGACCGATCGCCGTGTTCAACATCAAGGGTGAGTTCTACGGCCTGCTGAACCGCTGCCCGCATCAGGGTGGGCCGATGTGCGAAGGCGTGCTGACCGGGCTGATCGAGTCGGACGAGCCGGGAACGTATCAGTATTCGCGTGCTGGCGAGATTCTGCGCTGCCCGTGGCACGGGTGGGAGTTCGACGTGAAAACCGGTCAGTCGTACTGCGATCCGGAGAAGATCAGCGTGCGGAATTATCCTGTGGAAGTGGCCCCGGGGCAGCGGGTTGTACAAGGGCCTTACGTGGCGGAGACGATCCCGGTTACCGTGGAAGAGGAGTACGTGGTGGTGGACGTCTGATCACCCGCATGACAACCACAGTCGCGATCGGCGGACTTGGGGCGATCGGGTTGGCGCTGGCGCGCGCGCTGGATGGCGGCGTGGATGGACTGATGCTGATCGCGGTTGCGGCACGTGATCAGGCCCGGGCGCGCGATCGCACTGCCGGGTTTGCCTCGCCGCCCCGGGTCGTTCCGCTGGCTGCGCTGGCCGAGGCGGATATCGTCGTGGAAGCCGCGCCGGCAGCGGTGTTCGACGAAGTGGCGGTACCGGCGATCGAGGCTGCCCGCATCCTGGTGCCTGCATCGGTGGGCGCCTTGCTAGCTCGCATGAACCTGGTTCGTCGCGCACAGGAAACCGGCGCCCGCATTATCGTGCCGACTGGCGCATTGCTGGGACTGGACGCGGTGCGCGCCGCGGCGGAAGGGCAGGTGGACAGTGTGACGATCGAGAGCCGCAAGCCGCCGGCCGGATTATCAGGGGCGCCGTATTTGGCCGAAAATGGTATCGAATTGGATGGTATCACCGAGCCCAGGCTGGTGTTTGCCGGCAATGCGTTCGAAGCGGCGCGCGGATTTCCGGCCAACGTGAATGTCGCCGCCGCGCTGGCGCTGGCGGGGATTGGTCCGGCTCGCACGCAGGTGGAGATCTGGGTTGATCCGGGGCTGACCCGCAACACGCATATTATCCGCGTGGAAGCGGCGGCGGCGCGGTTCACGATGATGATCGAGGGCATCCCCAGCCCGGATAATCCACGCACCGGACTGATCACGCCGTTATCGGTGCTGGCCTGCCTGCGCGGGCTGGTCAGCACCTTGAAGGTCGGGACGTGAGCGCGATTTCCGCTGCGCTGGACTGTCCTGAGTTGATTTCCCGGCCGGTCCGCAGGAATTGGCCGGATTGAGGTAGTCGTCATGCCCGGGCTTGTCCTGGCTTGTCCCCAGCACTCCCGCCTTCGAGCCCACGAAGAACAGACTTTGGAAAACCGGGCAAAGCCACGGCGGCAAAACGCCGCGTTGACAGTATCGCACCCCGCCGCTACCCCGCCGTGCCGCTCGCCCCTGAGGATTCCGCCCGCATGCCCGTCTACGCCTTCATCTTCCCGGGCCAGGGAAGCCAGACCGTCGGCATGGGCCGCGATCTGGCAGCGGCCTTCGCCGCCGCTCGCGAACTGTTCGAGGAAGTGGACGAGACCCTGAAGCAGAAGCTTTCCAGGCTGATGTTCGAGGGCCCGCATGAAACGTTGACTTTGACCGAAAATGCCCAGCCGGCGCTGATGGCGATGTCATTGGCGACGCTGCGGGTTATGGAAACCGAGGGCGGTTTCGCACTCCGCCAGAAAGCGGCTGTGGTGGCCGGGCACTCGCTCGGCGAATACAGCGCCCTGGCCGCCGCCGGCAGCTTCGAGATCACTGAAGCCGCCAACCTGCTGCGTCGCCGCGGCCAAGCCATGCAGCAGGCAGTGCCGGCCGGCGACGGCGCCATGGCCGCACTGCTGGGGGTGGAGATGGCTGCGGCCCAGGCAATCTGTGACGCGGCCGCCCCAGTGCCTGACAGCCGTACCGGCGAAACCGAGGTGATCGAACCCGCCAACGACAATGGCGCCGGCCAGGTCGTGATCTCCGGCCATCGCGGTGCGGTCGAGCGGGCAGTGGAAATCGCCAAAGCGCGCGGCGTGCGGCGGGCCATGCTGCTGCCAGTCTCCGCGCCGTTCCACTGCGCGCTGATGGCACCGGCCGCGGACGTCATGGCCGAGGCGCTGGAGGCAACGCCGCCGCACCCGCCGAGTGTTCCGCTGATCGCCAACGTGTCGGCCGCCAAGGCTACCCAGCCCGACGAGATCCGGAATTTGCTGGTGCGCCAGATCACCGCCACGGTGCGTTGGCGGGAGAGCATCGAAACCATGACGGCGCTCGGCGTGGACAGTTTCGTGGAACTTGGGGCCGGCAAGGTACTCAGCGGGCTGATCCGTCGCGTCGCGCCGGACGCCCGTGCCCACTCGGCCGCAACTCCGGCCGAGATCGAAGCCGTGCTGAATCAGTTCTGAGGGGCGGGATGTTCCGGCTGGACGGAAAGGCGGCGCTGGTCACCGGTGCCTCAGGGGGGATCGGGGCAGCCATCGCGCGGGGCCTGCACGGTCAGGGCGCGACCGTGGTACTGTCCGGCACACGACGAGAGGCGCTCGAGTCGCTCGCGGCGGAGATGGGCGAACGGGCGCATGTGCGACCAGCCGATCTCAGCGATCCAGCGGCCCCCGACCAATTGCTGGCGTCTGCCGAGGAAGCCGCCGGGCCGCTGGCGATATTGGTCAACAATGCTGGGTTCACCCGCGACATGCTGGCCCTGCGCATGGCGGACGAGGACTGGAACGCCGTGCTGGATGTGGATCTGACCGCGCCGTTCCGGCTGACCCGCGCGGCACTGCGTGGCATGCTGCGGCGCCGGGCGGGGCGGGTGATCAACATTTCCTCCGTCGTCGGGGTGGCCGGCAATGCGGGCCAGGCGAATTATGCCGCGGCTAAAGCCGGGTTGATCGGCTTGAGCAAAGCCTTGGCGCAGGAAGTCGCCTCGCGCGGAGTAACCGTGAATGTGGTGGCGCCGGGATTTGTCGTCACGCCAATGACCGATCGGCTGTCGGACCAGAACAAGTCGCGGGCGATGCAGGCGATTCCGCTTGGTCGTTTGGGCCAGCCGGAGGACGTGGCGGCCGCAGTGGTGTATCTGGCGTCTGATGAGGCGGGCTGGGTGACCGGAGCGACGCTGCACGTCAATGGCGGGATGGCCATGTTTTGACCGCAACGGAATGAGCCTGCGGTTTGGACCTGCGGGCAAACCATGCTAAGCGCGCGCCGTTGTCCGGCGCGGTCCCGATCGCGCAGTCCAACCCCGCGCCGATCCCCACGTCGACGCCCAAGGGGCCCTTTGGGGCGGGGACGTCGGCCCCCGAGATGATGAAAGAGTGCAGGAGTTACAGAGCCGATGACCGAGATCGCCGACAGGGTGAAGAAGATCGTGGTGGAGCATTTGGGCGTTGACGAGACGAAGGTCACGCCGGAGGCGTCCTTCATCGACGACCTGGGAGCTGATAGTCTTGATACCGTCGAGCTGGTGATGGCCTTCGAAGAGGCGTTCGGCGTGGAGATCCCCGAAGATGCCGCCGAGAAGATCAGCACGGTGAAGGACGCGATCGACTACATTGAGAAGCAGAAGGCGGCCTGAGCGCGATCCGCGGAAGGTATTGGATATGCGGCGCGTAGTGGTTACGGGCATGGGCATCGCCTGCCCGCTCGGCCTGGGTGTCGAGCATGTGTGGCGGCGCCTGATCAACAACGAATCGGGCATCGGCGCGATTCAGAGCTTCGACACCAAGGACCTGCCCTGCAAGGTCGCAGGTGAGGTGCCCCGCGGGGTCAAGGCGGACGGCAAGCTCGACATCAGCGAATGGATTCCCGTCAAAGACCAGAAGAAGATGGGCCGGTTCATCCAGCTCGCCCTGGTCGCCGCGGCCGAGGCGGTTGAGGATTCCGGCTGGAAGCCGGACCGCGACGAAGACCGCAATGCAACCGGGGTGATGATCGGTTCCGGTATCGGCGGGCTGGAGGCGATCTATGAAGCGTCGGTTCAGGTTCATCAGGGACGCTCGCGGCGATTGTCGCCGTTCTTCATTCCGTCCGCGCTGGCAAACCTCGCATCCGGTAACGTTTCCATCAGGTATGGATTTAGGGGACCCAATCATTGCGCGGTCACTGCCTGTGCGACTGGCGTGCACGCGATCGGTGACGCGGCCCGACTGATCATGCTGGGCGATGCCGACGTGATGGTTGCCGGCGGCGCGGAGGCTGCTGTGTGCGAATTGGGAATCGCCGGATTCTGTGCGTCGCGGGCACTTTCGACGGGATTCAACGACAATCCACCAGCTGCGTCCCGTCCGTGGGACAAGGACCGGGACGGGTTCGTCATGGGTGAAGGCGCCGCGACGCTGGTGCTGGAAGAATACGAGCACGCCCGCGCGCGCGATGCGAAGATTTACGCGGAAATCGCCGGGTACGGGATGTCGGGCGACGCGTACCACATAACCGCGCCGGCCGAAGGACATGCGGGCGCTTTTCGCTCGATGCAGGCGGCGATGAAGCATGGCGGTGTTGCGCCACAGGAAATCCAATATGTGAACGCACACGGCACCTCGACGCCGTTGGGCGATGACTCGGAATTGGAAGCGGTAGAGCGCGCCTTCGGTCCCGCGGCTAACGGACTGGCAATGTCGTCCACCAAATCCGCGACGGGGCATTTGCTGGGCGCGGCCGGGGCGGTGGAAGCAGTGTTCTCGATCCTGGCGATCCGGGACGGGGTTGCACCGCCTACGCTCAATCTGGAAGCGCCAAGTCGCGAGACGGTGATCGACCGCGTCGCCAAGGTGGCGCAGGAGCGGAAGATCCGGGTGGCCCTGTCGAACAGCTTCGGGTTCGGCGGCACGAACGCCAGCATCATCTTCCGCCAGGCTGCGTGATACCGTCAAACCTCCCTCTTCCCCCGCATTCTTGGGAGGAGAGGGAGGCGTGAGGGAAGCGCCTATCGCGCTGTACGTGTTCCCGCTGTCGTTGTATTGCCAGTCGTCGAACCCGACATGCTCCCTGCGGTGTTGCCGGTTCCAGTAGACCCGCTGATGCCGGAACGTGACGTACTGCCAAGATCGGATGTCGTCCCGCCCTCGCTGATTCCACTATAGGTGCCGGAAATCGAATCGCGACTCTCGCGTACGCGCAGGTTGTTCTGCACATGCCGGACGCCGGACACGTCTTCGGCGATGTCCTCGGCCAAGCGCTTGGAATAGCGGCTATCCACGTGCCCGCTCAGCGTCACCTCACCACTGCTGACCGCAACCTCGATCTCGGTCGCATCGAGGATCGGGTTGTCGGTCAGGCGATCGCTGACATCCTCTCGGATGCGGTCGTCGGACCGTGTGTAGCCGCGCGGTCCGTGGCCACGGTGCACGTCTCGCCGTGCATCATCACGCCGGCGACGTTCGGCGTCCTCATCACCGAACCAGGACGACACCTCATCGCTCGCCCGATCCCACCAGCCTCGGTCCTGCCCGCGGCCTGCGGAGCCTGCACGCTCATTGTAGCCGTAACGGTCACGCCCATAGGTTCCGCCACCGTAGCCGGATGACATCCCGTAGTCCCAGCCTGGATCGCGTCCGTATTCCTCGCTGAAGCCCCAAGCGCCGCTGGGAGCGCCGCCCATCATTCCGCCGTAGCCGGGCAGGCGTCGGTACCCACGGCCCCAATCCTCGCGCCCATAACGGCCCGACCATTCGTCCCGGTCACGATCCTGGTCCCAGCCGCGCCGGCGATCACGATTCCAGTCGCTGCTCCAGTCCCGGCGGTGCGACTCGTCATTCGTGAATCCTCGATCACGTGAGCGGTCGTTCCAATCGCGGCCGGCCCAGTCGCGGCCCGATGCATCACGCCCATAGTCGCGGTCCCGGCCCCAACCGGCTCCTTCGCGCCGGTAATCCTCGGTTCGGCGATTCCAGTCCCGGTCGTCGTCACGGTACGGCCGGTCACGGTCGCGCCGCCAGCCGGTACGGTTTTCGGACATCTGCACATCTCCTCGCGCCTGATTGGAAACCCGTTGCGTGGAACGGCGCACCCGCTGCCCGGTTGCCCTCTTGGCTGGACGGATCGTGAAAACCGGGCGGCTCGACCCGGCGTTGCATGACGGGGAACAGGAGGAGTGCATCGCCATGACCGAAACCGACGCACGACAGAAGCTGGTGACGTTCCTCGATCAGAAGGCATTCAGACCGGTTCTGGAAGCTGATCATTCGGCCTATCCGGATAGCCAACGCCGCAAGCTGGCCGATGTTCAGCGGAGGACCGAGACCGAGATTGCCCGCTTTCAGAACTATGGTTCGGCGCAGGAGGTCATGACCAATTTCAGGCGTGACCTGCACTCCGATGCGGCCGAAAAGGTTCACCGTGTCCTGAAAGAGCTTGGTTTGCCCACCGTGAATGATGTGCGCCCAGAATTCGAGAAGCTCGCCAGCAGCCTTGGTGTGACATGACCGAGTTCGTCCGTTCGCTGACGGGGACGAGATCCCATCTCGCTACACCGCGACGCAGCGAATGTTTCGCCACCGCTCTAATGGTTTAGCGTGGCGGCAGGGACCCGAAGCCTCGTGCTGATAATGGAGGACCCGGACGCCCGCGGCGGCGTCTTCCGCCACTGGGGCCTCTACGGTATCGAAGGGTGATTGCAGAATGCTGCCGGAAGGGATTGGCAACAGCGTGAAGATCGAGATCATGGGTCATGGCTGGAATGATTATCAGCACGCCTGCTATGACGGTCCCGCACCACCCGCGGGTGACCCCCCGAATCGCTACGTGTTCCGCCTGGGAGCGCTGGACCTGGACGTGCCGACACGTGCGCCGAAACGTCCGGTTGCTGACATTTGGGATGCCACGCGCCCGCATCTGCTGGTAGAGGCCGTGCTGAC
>Ga0308174_10001364_pt1 | contig 11301 bp, 7 predicted proteins | sample PhyPR2_FD_203894 | JGI IMG/M metagenome (GOLD analysis project Ga0308174, IMG submission 203894) | Soil microbial communities from UC Gill Tract Community Farm, Albany, California, United States - DLSLS.P.R2 | ecosystem: Environmental > Terrestrial > Soil > Agricultural land | place: USA... | reverse complement strand
TCACCGAACTTGCGCATCGCAATCCCGGCTTCGCCAATGAATCCCCAAAACCGATCGATGTCGTTGGTCTTGCGATGGAATTCCGCCCGCATCGCTTCCAAACGCCGCAACAAGCGTCGCTTATGTTCTTCGCTAATAAGGGTGCTCGTGCGGATCAGGTCGCGCAGTTCATTGACCAGGTCCTGCACGCGCTTGAACTCCGTATCGGAAAACTCATAGACCGATGCCTTGGCGAACAGGGCGGCGTACTCTTCGGTCTTGGTATCGAAATATCCCCGAGCATGGCGATTGGTAAGTTCATTACGGACATTCGACCGCAGCTTCGTGAAATAGGCGGCAATGTTCTGAACATTCTGATGCCGCTGCGGTCCCAGTTCCGGGAAAGGCTCCAGCTTTGCGTCGCGCACCATGGCAAAGCCTTTGAGAATGCTCAGCGCTTCGACGTAATCATCGTGGTGTTCTGGCATTTGCCGCGCATGACCATCGAGTTTTTCAAACTCGACGCAAAGCACAGCCAGCGCCTCGAGGTTATCGGCGGGCAACTGGCTTAGCGTCCTGGGCGGAAAAAATGCCGTTTTCATTGAGAGTAGCGGGACGCCCTGGAATGCGTCCCTCCCGTGATCAGAATCGCACTTGCTCCAGATACTTCAGACTCACCGGAATCTGCTTTTCGGAGGAAGGCGACTCGTCTTCGATAAAATAATACTTCACACCGACTTTTTTCGCTGCCTTCAGCACAGCGGGGAGATCGATTTGCCCCGTCCCAAGCGCGACGTCGTTTGTCACGGGCGAACTGCCCGTCAGCAATCCCGTGGGCGTGCCTTTCCGCATGTCTTTAAGATGCATCAATTGCCAGCGGTCAGGGTATTTCTGGAGCAGCGCGGCGGGGTCCTGGCCGGGATGGACGATCCAGAAGATATCCATCTCGTAATGCACGTATTTTGGATTCGTCTCCTTGAGGAGCAGGTCGAACAGCGTGCCATCGGCAAATTTCTGGAACTCATAACCGTGCGTGTGATAGAAAAACTTGATTCCCTCTTTGGCCAGTGCCTCGCCTGCCTTATTGAAAACCTCGACAGCCTGGCGGCACGTCTTTTCATCAAAATCTCCCTGATGCGGGATCCAGGCGCAGCCAGAATACTTCAGGCCAAGCGCCTTCGCCTCTTTCACAACACTGTCGAGGTCGTCGCGATATTTTTCGAACCCAAAATGGCCGCTCACCGCTTCGAGGCCACGCTCTTTGAGGTCCGCTTTGAACTTATCCGGCGCGACACCGTAGGTTCCCGCGAGCTCAACGTATTTGATCCCGAAGCCTTTCACTTCATCCAGCGTCCCGGGAACATCCTTTTTGAACTGTTCGCGCAGACTGTAAAGCTGCAGGCCGATCGGGCCTTTAAAGCTGGGACCTGAGCCCACCGCAGCAGAGGCTGTGATCGGCGGAACCAGAGAGATTAGTGAGCCGAGTGCGAGGGTGATGCCGAGGCGCGAGTTCCATTTCATGGTCCACATCTAACCAAATGCGCTGGCCGCTGTAAAACGGAAGTTCAGGTCAATTGTCCCTGAGCGGCAGCAAATGGGCCTTGGTCTGCGCGAAAGCAACTTCCAACTCGCGGAGGAGAGGCTGGGCCTCATTCATTTTACCGACGCGTCCGATTTCTTCGAGTTGTTTCGACAATTCGACAAGCCGTTTTGCGCCCAGGTTAAGGCTCATGCTCTTCAGAGCGTGAGCGTGGAAAGCGAGTTGTTCGGAATTGGTTGTCGATTGGCCGAGCTGCGCGATCCGCTGCGGGGCGCCTTCAAGAAAAAGGTCAACCAACTCTCGCAACATGCTCACGCCATCGCTGGGCGGCATTTCCCTGAGCTCGGAAATAATGCCCTGATCAAGCACCTGTTCGAGGGGCAACGCTTTGGCCCGGGCGAGAAAGGCAGTGTCGGATTTCCGAGTGGCGGCGCCCCAGCGTTCGAGCGCGGATTGCAACTCGGCGATCCGCACCGGCTTGGAAATGTAATCATCCATCCCCGCCTGCAGACATTTTTCGCGGTCGCCCATAAGGGCATTGCCAGTCATCGCGACGATGCGGGGGCGTTTCTCCGCGGGCCAGCGCTGACAAATCTGGCGGGCCGCCTCCAAACCATCCATCTCGGGCATTTGGACATCCAGGAAAAGAATGTCGTACGGCTTCTGTTCCAAGGCCTGAAGAACTTCCAGGCCGTTGTTCGCAATGTCGGCGCGATACCCGAGCTTATTCAGCACGCTCAATCCGACCTTCTGGTTAATCGGATTATCATCGGCGAGCAAAAGCCGGAGCGGCAACCGGCGGGCGAAACCGGCATCGAGCGCTGGGGCCTGGGGCGCTTTCTTTTCGCGTTGCAAGTGGATGCTCATCGCGCGGCAAAGCGAGTCAAGCAGTTGCGCGGGACGAATCGGTTTATAGATAAAAACGGAAATGCCCGCGTGCAACGGCCGGGTATCGTCGCCGCGCAGCCGGACTGAGGAGAGCAGCAGGATAGGCAGGTAGCGACCATAAGCCTGCTTGCGGATCTCCGCAGCGAGAGCGAGCCCATCCATATCGGGCAATTGCAGGTCGAGAATCACCGCGTCGAAAATTTCCGCCTGCGACAGGATACGCAACGCGTCCCGGCTCGTGGCGGTTGATTCGACTTTCATCCCCCATTGCTCGGCGCGGTGGGCGATGATCAGCCTGTTCGTTTGGTTGTCCTCGACGATGAGCAGCCTGCGAGCAGCGAGCTGTGACTGGGCTCCGAGCCAGCTTGGAGGCGTTGTCGCGGGGGCAGCCTTGGCGGCGATCGTAAAATGGAAGTTCGCGCCCTTGCCGGCATCGCTCTCGACCCAAATCTTGCCGCCCATCAATTCCGTTAAGCGTTTGCAAATGGCGAGCCCAAGGCCGGTTCCGCCGTAGTGCCGCGTGGTCGAGGCATCGACTTGCTGGAACGATTTGAACAGCCGGTCCTGGCGCTCCAGCGGAATACCGATCCCGGTATCGCGAACTGAAAAATGCAGCAGCCAATCCTCAGCATTTTTCAGGAAATCAGTTTCATGGTCGCGCTTCCTCTCGGTGCGCGGCGGCCGCCCGGCCGGGGTCACTTCGATGACGACTTCGCCCTGGTGCGTGAACTTCAGCGCGTTACCGATCAGATTCACGAGGATTTGCCGCAACCGCGTTACGTCGCTGACGAGTATCTTCGGGATGTTGTCATCGACGACGTAGGCCAGGTCCAGTTTCTTTTCAGCGGCCTTGGGCGCGAGCAAATCAAGGGCTTCCTCGATGCAGGTATGGATTTCGAACGGATGATGCTCGAGCTCAAGCTTGCCCGATTCGATCTTCGAGAAATCGAGGATGTCGTTAATGATCGTCAGGAGCGCGTCAGCGCTGCTGCGCGTGGCCTCGACATAATCCCGCTGCTCGTCAGTCAACTCGGTATCGAGCAAGAGAGCGGTCATGCCAATCACCCCATTCATGGGCGTGCGGATTTCATGGCTCATGTTGGCCAGAAATTCGGATTTCGCGAGCGTCGCTTCTTCGAGCTTTTGGTTCAGGGAAATCAGGGCGGCATTGCTTTCGATAAGCTGCTGCTGGCTTTCCCGGAGCGCGCGATAAGCGGCATCGCGCTGCACCAGGTTCATGAACGCTTTCGAGTGATAACGGATGCGCGCAATCAACTCGATCTTGTCGGGCAGCTTGACCAGGTAATCGTTTGCGCCAAGGTTGAACGCCTGGCCTTTGACCTGCGGGTTTTCGTTGGTCGAAAGCACGATAATGGGCGTGTCTTTTGTGGCCGGGTTTGTCCGGAACTGGCTGACCAGGGTCAACCCGTCGATGCCGGGCATGACGAGATCCTGCAGGATAACCGTCGGCTTAATCTGGTTCGCCAGCGCGATCGCTTCCCGGGCGTCGGCGCAGTAATGGAAATCAATGTCGCTTTGGTTCGCGAGGGCGCGGCGGACGGCTTCGCACACCATCGCCTGGTCATCGACCAGCAACACCATGGCATGATATTGCGGCGGCGTTGTCCCTTCACCTTCGTCAGCGCTTCTATATTCCAGTTCTTCAGACATTCGTCTTGCGTTTTTGAGCCAGCATACTGGTAATTCTTGGTCCGATTTTGTCGAGCGGTAATATTTCGGCGGCCGCGTCGATTTCTGCCGCAGCCTTGGGCATGCCATAAACGGCGCTGCTGGCCCGGTCCTGGGCGATGGTATGATGCCCTTTCTCCCGCAACGCCCGCAGGCCCTCCGCCCCGTCCCGCCCCATCCCAGTTAACACGATTCCAATCACTTCCCCCGGCCAGAACTTCTCGATGCTTTTGAAAAAAGCGTCAATCGACGGTCTATACGAACAGTCCACCGGCTCCGGAGTATACGCCAATTGACGCGGCGCGGAAAACACCAAATGCTTGTCCATCCCGGCGAGCAGGACGATTCCGGGCACGGGCCGCTCCCCATGATGGGCCAATCGAACCTTTAACGCCGTCTGGCCATCCAGCCATTCGGCCAGGCCTTTCGCAAACTGCTCGTCGACGTGCTGCACCACCACAATCGGCGAAGAAAAATCGGCAGGCAGCGCGCCGAGCACGGTCGCGAGCGCAGCGGGACCGCCTGCTGACGCGCCAATAGCTACCAGCGTGCCCGACAAGTCGTTCACTCCGTTCACGGAGCGTTCGGGTTGTGAAGGCCTGGCTCCGGAAGGCGCGCCGATCAATTTGCGAATCGTTTCGATCTTGGCCAGCAACGCCTGAGCCCCATCCTGCGCGCCAGGATGCTCCAGCACCGGCGTATTCACCGCATCCAAAGCACCGGCGCCCATGGCCTCGAAAACCTTCGAGGTATTATCACTCACATTTGCGGTGACAATGACGATCGCGCAAGGGCTCTTCGCCATGATCTGCCGCGTAGCTTCCACGCCATCCATGCGCGGCATGATCAGATCCATTAAAATAAGATCCGGAGTATCCTCGGCGCAACGACGCACCGCCTCCTCGCCGTCGAGGGCGACCCAGGCAAGTTGATGTCCGCCCGCCGCGGCAAGCACGCGCCGGACCGCCTCGACCGCCATCATGACGTCATTGACGATTGCGATTCTCATTCTTCCGCCGCTCCGATCAGGTCGGCGACCGCTTGCAACAGCGTTTCATCATTGAAACTGCCTTTGGTCAGATAATAGTCCGCGCCGGCTTCCAGTCCGCGCAGCCGGTCCTGTTCCTGGTCTTTATATGAGACAATCATCACCGGGAGCGATTTAAGCCTGGGGTCGCGTTTGATCAGGCTCGTGAACTCGATCCCGTCCATGCGGGGCATATCTACATCAGTAACAACCAGATCGTATTCTCCACTGCGCACCGCGTTCCAACCGTCCATTCCATCCACAGCCACATCCGCCAGATAACCGCGGCTGGTGAGCAGTTTCCGTTCGAGTTCGCGGACCGTCAGCGAATCGTCCACCGCAAGCACTCGCTTTTGCTTGCGAGTTCCCAGGTCCAGCGCCCCACGCTGCACTTTGGTCAGCATTCCGCCGGAAACAAGCTTCTCGATCGACCGCACCATGTCGTCCACATCGACGATCAGCACGGGAGAACCGTCCTCCATCAGCGCAGCCGAGCTGATGTCTTTGACCTTTCCGAGACGCGGATCGAGCTGTTGAACCACCAACTCGCGTTCTCCAAGGAAGCGGTCGACGACTACGCCGTAGCGCGTATTGCGGTCGCCCAGGACCACAATCGGCAGTTCGTCGCCGAAGGTTACCTTCCCCCCCGAATCGAACACCTGATGCGCCGTGAGCAACCCGACTTGTTGGTCGCCGAACAGAAAATAATGGCGGCCCTCCAGCGCTTCGATCTTGTCGCGGGAGAGTTTAAGGGTCCGCGCGATTTGCGTTAGCGGAATTGCATAAGGCTCTCCCGCTACCTCCACCAGCAAGGCGCGAAGGACCGACAACGTCAGCGGAAGATGAAGCTGCACCTTCAGCCCGCGCCCGGGCTGACTGTTCAATCGGATGGCCCCGCGCACGCTCTTGACCATGTTCTGCACCACGTCCAAGCCAACGCCTCGACCGGAAATCTCCGTTACCGTTTCCTTCATGGTGAACCCGGGCAGGAAGAGAAATTCCATGAGCTCGGATTCGAAAAGTTTCTCGGCAAGAGCCGGGTTCGTGAGCTTCTTCTGGACGACAGCACGCCGCACTTTTTCGACATCCACCCCACAGCCGTCGTCAGCCACGGTAACGACCAGCATCCCGGCGCTATGTCTCGCTTCGATGCGGATGACTGCTTCGCGCGGTTTGCCGGCGCGCTCCCGTTCCTCGGGTGACTCGCAGCCGTGGTCCACGGCATTGCGGAGCAGATGGGCGAGCGGAGTTTCGAGCCGTTCGAGAATGTCACGATCGACCTGGGTAGTCTCGCCGCTCAGTTCCAAACGCACCTCTTTGCCGAGCGAACGAGCCAGGTCGCGAACCATCCGCGGAAAGCGGCGCGTCCCGTCGGCAAAAGGCCGCATGCGGGTCCGCAGCACCTCCAGATAAAGCCGGTGGGAGAGATGCGCTGAACGGCGGTCGTAAAGATCCAACTCCTCCATCCGCGAGTTCAGAAACTGCTGGCAATCCGCCAGCGTGCTGTTGAGTTCGTGCAGATGCTCCTCCGCCCGTTCGGAAACTTCCTCTTCTTCCAGTGTGTGGCGCAGGGAATCAAGCTTCTGAGCCAGTTCGGCGTGCTGGCGCTTGAGCCGCTGCAGCGAATCCGAAAAGGGCCGCAACCAGCGGGATTCCACGAGCGATTCGCCAGCCAGGCCAAGGAGCCGGTTCAGATTCTCGGCGGTCAGACGAACCACGCGTTCGTTTGTCTCTTCGCGCCGTCGAGGGCCGGAGTCATCCGTGGTTGCGGGCGGCGCAACGGGCTTGGCTGGGCTCGCCCCGGTGGCTTTGTGGAAAACATCGGTCTGGGAACCCGGCTGGAGCGCTGCCGTTTTCGACTGCGCTGGAAGAGGTATCGACTCCAACTGCTTGAGGTATGCGCCCAACTCGTTGGAATGTTCGCTGGAACCTTCCGGCAACCTCGACAGTTTGGCGAGAAGATCAACGCCCCGCAGCAGCACATCAAAATCGGGTTGCTCGAGTTTTATTTTGCCCTTCTGCGCGGCGACAAAGCAGTCTTCCAGCGCATGCGCGAGGGTGACGACGGGCTGGATATTCACGATCCGCGCCGCGCCCTTGAGCGAATGGGAAGCGCGCATCAATCTCTCCAGTTGTTGCGCCGTGGCGGTACCGCGCTCCACCTCCAAAAGGCTGGTCGTCAGCACGCCCGTTTGGCTTTCGGCCTCGACGCGGAACAACTCGAGCATTGAGAGGTTGCTCAGGTCTTCGAAATTCTGCGGGTTCAAGCGAGACTCCTGCTAAAGGCGGCAAACAACGTGCTCGGTTCGAGGAAACCGACGGGTTTCTGCTGCCAGATGAAAATTCCCTGCGCGTAACTCAGGTTCGCCTTTGCGACAGTGGCCGGCGGTTCGCGCAATTCGTGCGCTTGAAACCGATGAATCCCCTGAACTTCATCAGCAGGAAAGACAAGCCGATTGCCTTCCCAGTTCGCCACCAGGAACCGGTCGTAGGTGGCGGGACCCTTGAGGCTCGAGGCCTGCTCTACTCCAAGCAATCGCCCCAGCGAAACGCAAACGAGCAACTCTCCGCGGATGTTCACCACCCCAAGCACGATGCTTTGCCGCCGATTCGGCAACGAATGCACCCGCCGGCGCTCCGCGATTTCCTGAAATGCCTGGGTCGGTAAAGCCAGCCATTCCGAACTGACCCGAAACAGCACCGCCGAAAGCTTTGCGGGCGGAGTTTTCTTTTCCTCCCGGGCGAAGTGCACCGCCCACTCGCGCCGATACTCCGGCGGCAGCGGGCGGTCCAGCAAGCGATGGGCTGCCTGCGAGTAAATCGGACAATTCCGGCAATGTACGAACTTCTCTAATTCACCACATTCCCCATTCCCATAAATCCCGATTTTGTTCCAGCACGTTTCGATTTCAGCCAGCAGATGTTCCTGATTCGAAACGGCAGCACTGGAGCTCGGCGCCCGGGCGAGTTCCGGAGACTTGTTCGGGTTCATCGCTCAGCCGCCTCCTGCTTTTTCAAACGCTCCGCCCTGTTTCGCAGTGTGCGGGCGCGATTGAGATCACCGCTTTTTTCGGCCAGCAAAGTGAGTTGCAGCAATGTTTCGTAATGATTCGGCTCCAGATAGAGAGCTTTTCGATAACAGTCGGCCGCGGTGGGATCCCCGTCCGCATCGCGGACCAGACCCAGGAGGTACCAAGCCTGCGCGGTCGTTCCATCCCGTTGCAGATGCGCCTCGCAAATCGCCGCCGCTTCGTTGAGTTTCCCTGCATCGGCAAGCCGCCGGGCCTCATCCAGCGACGCGGGTTTCGGCTTGAGCGGCAATGACGGCGGCAGGGGCTTCAGGAAAGAAAGCTCGCGGGCGGCAGCCTCGGGCCTCGGCAGCGGAAGCTCAGGCAATTTGAGGAATCGTGCGGCGCGGACCGCCGGAGCCTTTCGCGCTCCAGCCAGGACCGAACGCGCAATCGCTTCAGTCCCGGAGGTTCCAGGCTGGAACCCGGCCTTTCGGCAGGCGAAAGCCATTGGGATATTGGCGGAGACGAAACCCTGCTCCAGCGCCAGCGGTTGCTCGGCTGGTCCGACAAACAAAAGGCCCGATGGGGCTAACAGGCCCTCGAGCTTTTGCAGCGCTCGTGCCTGCGTTGGCCGGTCAAAATAGATCAGGAGATTACGGCAAAAAATGGCATCGTAAGGTTCGTTTTGCTGCGCCAGAAACGCCGGGCTCAACAGATTAGCCTCGAAGAAGTTTCCCGCGTTCCGAATCGTCGGCTCCAGCACGTAACCATCTTTCGATGGACGGAAATGCCGGTCACGGAACGTTAAGTCCTTCCCGCGAAAAGAGTTTCGGCTATAAATGCCGCGTCGAGCCCGCGCAAGCGCGCGCGCGCTGATATCCGTAGCATCGATGTGAAATCGGTCCACCGGCAGACCGGAATCATGCAGCGCCATCAGGATCGAGTACGGCTCCTCCCCCGACGAACACGGGACGCAAAGCAACCGCAGCACACGAGTCGGATGCGCTGGCAGCCATTCTTCGCGAGCAAAGCGGATAAATGCCTGGAATGGTTCGCCATCCCTGAAAAACCAGGTTTCCGTTACCACCACCGCCTCAACCAGTTCCTGCCATTCCGTTTTGGAGCTCTCCAGCAGCGTTTTATACTCCTCCACTCTGATGATCCCCAGGCTCTTCATTCGGAGCCGCAAGGTCCTTTGAATCACTCCCGAACCAATCGAGGCGGCATCCAGCCCCATAGTCTCGCGCAGCAATTTTTCGATTGGACACATGCTTCAAGTTCAGGCCGATTCCGGAATCCCGGCTTCCGCAAAAATAAGTTGCCGAACGGGCTCCGAAAGCAGTCGCTGCTCATGAACCCATTGAATCGTTCCTTTTGGATCGAGCAACACCGGACCGAGGTACGGCGCGTCATTCAGCCGAAAACCCGGGTCGACAAATTCACGCGGCTCCTTTCCGTCGCCTTTTCGGCAATCAAACCAACCATGCGGTGCCCGCCCTTTCCATCGGCACAATTCACGATAATAATGCGCGTGCTGAGCCATTCGCTCGCGGGCCGGTCGGAGGTCAGCTCACAAAGATCGATCGCCGGCACCGGACGTCCGCGATAGTTGAACAAGCCTGCAAATCCTTTTGGCGCGCGCGGAATGCGCTTGATCTCCAGCAACGGAACGACCTCCACCACCCGGTTCGCTTCGAGCGCGTAACGGTCCTGTCCTGTTTGGAATAACAAAAATAGCATGCTAGGCGGAAAGCTTGAACCGGGCGACGCTCGTCTGAAGTCCGCGCGCTGCGCCGTTGAGTTGCTCGATCGCCATATTGGATTGCCGCAGCGATTCCGCCGTCTGCTGCGCCGCTTCGCTGAGTTGTGTCAGCGTCTCGCTGATCTGCTGCGCGCCGGTCGCCTGCGCGTGCATGCCTTCGTTCACGGTTTGGAAACGTGGTGTCAAGGTCTGCACCTGGTGAATGATCTGCGCCAAGTGCGTGCTGACCTGCCTGATTTCTTCCACGCCACGGCGAACTTCCTCCGAAAATTTATCCATCCCCATCACGCCCGCGGCGACCGCGGATTGCATCTCTTTCACCATCTTCTCGATGTCGTACGTCGCAACCGCGGTTTGGTCGGCCAGCCGGCGGATTTCCATGGCCACCACGGCGAAGCCCAGCCCGTATTCACCGGCCTTTTCAGCTTCGATGGCTGCATTCAGCGAGAGCAGGTTCGTCTGGTCGGCAACTTTGGTGATAGTCGTCACGACCGAGTTAATGTTGGTCGTCTTCTCACTCAGCACAGCGAGCTTGCCTGTGATCGACCCGGACGCGTCCATGATTTGGCGCATGGTTGCTTCCATGCGGCCAATCGAGGTCTGGCCGCTGCCGGCAAGGCTGGCGGTCTCCTCACTGACGCTGTTTACCTCGTTCATCGTTTTCACGAGTTCTTTGGAGGTGGCAGAAATCTCCTTGGACGTCGCGCCGATTTCGGCCGTAGTCGCGGCGATCTCATGCGCAGTGCTTTGTTGCTCCTTGGCGGTGGCTGAAATCTCAGTGGCAGTGGTATTGACTTGTATTCCCGAGCGCTGCACCTGGCCGACCAACTCGGAAAGATCGTCCGCGAGGCGATTCAACCCATTGCTGAGCACGCCAAATTCGTCCGCCCGGTCCATGGCCAGCCTTTGGGTGAAATCGCCATGACGCATTCGTTCGATCGCCCCGACCAATTGATTCAGCGGTTTTGTAATGACACTCGATTGAAACCACGCGACCAAAACACACCCGGCGCAGATGAAGGCGATGCAACTGAGGCCAATCACCGAAACCTTTTGCGCGTGCAAAGCCTCCTTGTTTCGAGCTTCTTCCATTCGTTGGGCAAGAGTTTTGACCAGCAGGTCCCGTTGCTGGCTGATTGCCGGGTAGTTACTCAGATAGTAAGCCGTCGCTGCCGCCGGGTCGGTTTTTACCAAATCGGTTATCCGGTTTTGGAAGTTAGAAAGGCCGTGAATTGTGAAATCATGCAATGCCTGGGAGGCGCTCCGAAGCTCGGCGTATTCAGGGTACGAGGTATCAATGTAGCCGAAGCTGAAGGTCAGCTCCTTTTCGGCCTCTCCACGGCGCTTCTGGTCAGGGTCGTTTTTCGGTTCCAGCAGCAGGCCGCGGGCAGAATCGCTGAAAATA
>Ga0308174_10001362_pt1 | contig 11305 bp, 10 predicted proteins | sample PhyPR2_FD_203894 | JGI IMG/M metagenome (GOLD analysis project Ga0308174, IMG submission 203894) | Soil microbial communities from UC Gill Tract Community Farm, Albany, California, United States - DLSLS.P.R2 | ecosystem: Environmental > Terrestrial > Soil > Agricultural land | place: USA... | reverse complement strand
AATCTGCTGGTCGATGGGCGCGGCAATCTATACGGCACCACCTATCGCGGGGGTGAGGACGCCAACTACGAAGATGGCGGCGGCGTGGTGTTCGAACTGTCGCGCGATCATGTCACCAAGACGTGGAAGCAGACGGTCCTTTACAAATTCTGTTCGGTGGCGAACTGCCGGGACGGGCGCTCTCCGTACGGCGGATTGATCTTCGATGCAGCCGGCAACCTCTTCGGCGCAACGGAGTTTGGCGGCCGCAACTGCAATGCCGGGCAACTGAACTGTGGCGTCGTTTTCATGGTTTCACCCAATGGCGAAAACTCCGTCAGCCGCGTGCTTCACACCTTTTGCAGTGCGGACCATTGTGCGGATGGGGCTACGCCGCAGGGCGCATTGGTGATGGACGCAGCCGGGAACCTGTTCGGCGCAGCGCTGAACGGCGGCAAAGACAAGGGCGGCGTCGTTTACAAGCTGGAGCCCGATGGAAAGCTTCATGTGCTGCACAGCTTCTGCGGCACGAAAGCTTGCAACGGCGCCCGATACCCGAATGGCGTCGTCATGGACGGAAATGGTCACCTTCTCGGTGTGGCTTCCGCTGGCGGCAAAAAGAACGGCGGCACCGTCTTCGAATTGACGATGTGAACCGCAGGTCTACGCCGCGCCTTTGAGCGGGATCGGCAACGGGGCGGGAGCTGCAGGGTCGGCCGTGAGCGGTTCGCCGTTCGCGTTGACCGCGGCGTGCGGCAGGCGCAGCCGCACGGTGGTGCCCTGGCCAAGCTTCGATTCCATGATTGCTTCGCCGCCGTGCATGAGGGCCAGCGCCTTCACCAGCGCAAGACCGAGACCTGTGCCCTCCTGCTTCTTCACGAAGGCACCTTCCACCTGTTCGAACGGCCGGCCGAGTCGCACCAGATCTTCCGGCGGAATTCCGATACCGGTGTCGCGCACGGAGATTAGCATGCCGCCGCTGCCGTCCTGCGCGGCCGTCAGCTTTACTTCACCGCCGCGGGTGGTGAACTTCACGGCGTTGGTGAGGAGGTTTACGAGCATCTGCTTGATGGCGCGCTTGTCGGCGAAGATGGTGCCGCAATCGGCCGCAAGATCCGTCCGCAGCACCAGGCCTTTGCGGTCCGCTTGCAGCTTTACAAAACGCACAGCCTGCGTGACCACTTCGGGAAGGTTGAACAGCTCTTCGGAAATCTCGAATTTGCCCGCCTCGATCTTCGACATATCGAGGACGCCATTGATCAGCTCAAGCAAGTGCCCGCCGGATTCATGGATGAGTCCTGCATATTCGCGATAGCGGGGCCCGCCCAAAGGCCCGAACATCTCGTGCGTCATCACTTCCGAGAAGCCAAGGATGGCATTCAGCGGCGTGCGCAGCTCGTGGCTCATATTGGCAAGGAAATTGGATTTGGCGCGGCTCGCGCCTTCGGCCAGATCGCGCGCCTCGATCAGCGCGCGCTCCTGCGCCTTGCGATCGGTGATGTCGCGCGTCACCGCAACGATCTCCGATTCCTTCCCGTGCGCGTGCTCCGCCGGGCGGCAACGGATTTCCGTCCAGACATGTGAACCGTCGACACGCTTCAGCCGCACTTCCGCCTTGCCGGCACGTCCGAAATAACTCGCCTGCACGAAAGCATATTGCATCGGCTTTACGTCGTCCGGATGCACCAGCGTGGCCGGCGCAAGGCCCAGCAGCGTATCGGGCTCGCGGCCCAGCAGCGCGCGGGCGGCTGGACTGGCGAAGCGCACACGCCCGTCGGATCCGTGCAGGGTGATGAGATCCATCGCATTATCGGCGAGGAAGCGGTACATCGCAGCGCCTTCCGCCGCCGCCTCGTCGGCGCGCCGCTGGCGATCTTTTGCTGCTGCCGCAATCAACGCGGCTTGAATGACCGCCGCGAAGGTCGAGCCGATGTAGAACTGCCACCCAGCGATGAGGAGGCGCGATTCCGGCACCATCCGCAGCAGCTCGGCGGCGCCAACCGCAAGCACGCCGAGGGAAGCGGCAATGGCTGCGCGCATCACCGAACGGCGGCCACCGGAGAGCGCGGCTTCCGCCGGCACCAGCACCATCCAGATCAGAAGCGGCGAAGCGCTGCCGCCGGTGATGAGCACAAGGTAAGCAACCGTTGCAGCGAAAAACACTTCGGAAGCGGTTTCGAGAAGGGCACGTGGAATTCGCAGCGGAGCGGCCAGTGCAAGAATGGCAGGCGACAGCAGCGCACCGATAGCGATGGAATCGATGAGGTCGGGCACACCGAACAAGGCGGCATATCCCGCCGCGAGCAAGGCGCCGATGCCGGCTTTGGCGAGCTGCACACGGATGAATCGACGGCGCTCGACGGCTTCCAGGCGCGCAGCTGATTCGAAACCCGCCATTAACCCCGTTCTTTCTCGGTTAGCATTTCACAATGCTCGCCCGCATAGGCTTAACGAAGTTTGAATCAGCGTGAATTTCGTTGGTTAATTCGCAAGGATTTGAACGGCGAAGATTCACTGCTTGTTAACGTGAACCCCGCAGAAATCCTGAGTCCCCATCAGTTCTCAACAAACTGTAAACTGCGTTGCGGCAGGGTTCCGGCGCGCAAAGCTGGGGATAAATATGGGGCAGGGGGCTGCTCACACCGCGGCGGAAGCTGCGGCCATCGGCTCGTTACCAGCGCTGCCGGAGGCGCTGGACGCGTTGCGCGTGGCCATCACGCTGTTCGATTCCAACGAGCAGCTGATCTATTGCAACCGGCATTTCAATCAACTCTTTCCGTCACGGTCGCCGCGGCGTGCGCTTTACGGCTGCACCTACACAGAGCTGATCCTTCTGGAATTGGAGACAAGCGATTTTGCGGCGCCGGGCGAAGATATGGAGTCGGCAATCGCCTGCCGGCGCACGCACCTGCAGGGCAGCGATTTCCAGCCGCGCGATTTCACATTGAACGATGGACGCATTGTCGAAATGAAGGCGCGCCGCACGCACACAGGCGGCTGGATTGCACTGTGGAACGACGTGACGGAGGCGCGTCGCACCACAATGCAGCAGGAGGATCTGACCACGCTCGCTGCTGAAGCCTTTGCGGTTTGGGACACAAACGATCGGCTCGTTTTCTGCAATGCAGCCTATACGGCCATCCACGGGCAGATTCTGAATGCGTCGTTCGAGGAGCATATCCGCGGTGCCGTGAATGCCAAACGCTTCGCGATGGATAATGCGGAAGAGTGGATTGCACGCCGCCTGCAGGCACACCGCGCAGCCGCGAGTGGATTCATACTGCTTACGAGGTCCGGTGAAGCCTACCGGGTACGCGAGAGTGTTACACGCGACGGTGGCCGCGGTACGGTGCTAACAGACATCACAGCACAATGTCGTGCTGAGACAGCACTGGAAGATCAGACTCGCGCGCTTAAGCGAGCAAAGCGCGCGTTGGAAAGAGCACAGGAGCAAGCGAAGAAGCAGCAAAATGAGCTCGCCAAGCTGAAGCGTAAGCTGGACGACGCACAAACCGTATCGGATGCGGCAAAGACCGCGCTGTTACGCGTGATGGGACATGAGCTGAAATCGCCGCTTAACGCCATTATCGGTTTTGCAGATTTGATACAGGGCTCAGCCGGGAAATTCTCAGACGAGCAAATCGCAGAATATGCAGGGCTGGTCGGGGGCGCGGGCAAAAGTCTGCTGCGGTTGATCAACCAGATACTCGATCTCACCCGGATTTCCGCCCATCGCTATCCGCTGCAGCTAGCGAATGTCGCTGCTGGTGGCGCGCTATGGCTCGCCGTCGACATGGCGCGCAGCAAGGCAGAGGAGAAGGAAATCGCGATCGACATCGGCGAATGCGAACCGGATATCGTCCTACGCGCCGACGAGAGCGCCGTGCGCAATATTCTGGGCGAATTGATCGATAACGCGATCGCATTCTCGGGCGAGGGCAGCGAAATTCTCGTCTCTGCCACACGCGGCGATGGAATTGTTCGCATCGATGTCGGCGACAACGGGGCCGGCCTGGCACCGGAAGATTTGACGCGCATTCTCGAGCCCTTCGGTCATGCGCGCGGCGATCATGCCCATCGCGGTGCGGGCTTGGGCCTGCCGCTCGCCAAGGCCTTGGCGGAAATCCAGGGCGGGGCCCTTTCGGTCGCAAGCACCATGGGGGAAGGTTTCACCGCCACCCTGGAACTCCCGGAAGGCTGATCCTCGCCACTCTTCGTGCGAAAAATGAGTTTGGGGGCTGGAACACGCCGTTAACCGGGAGCAAAGTTAGTTGTGTCACGTTTGTCTCCCGCGAGAGGCGAAACGCATGCTCCTTCGGGCAATCTTCTGGATGGCGGTCGTGGGCCTGCTGATGCCGCACGGCACATCCGCAGCCGGCTGCGAAACCGGTGCGCATTGCTCGCGGGCACTTGAACTCCTGGACGACATCCGTGCTTCCGGCCTGCATAGCCTGCAACGGGTGCGTGCCGATATTGAAAACGCGGAACAGGCACGCGCCGGGAACTAGGAAGCCGGGCTCTTCAGGTCATGAATATCCACAGCATGCGCCTTGATGATGGCTTGAGCTGTTTCCGATGCTCCCGACCAGCATTCCCGGCTAATGCAAAATATAACGACTGTTACCCAAGGAACCTTTATCGCGATTCCATATCGCTTCGCAGGCTGATACCGAAATTTCGAGACACAAGCTTCTGCCGCGCCATCCAGTTCGAGGCTTCCGCTAGATTGAACCACCGCCACATTGGTTACCGCTCCGTCCGTATCGATATCAAAAGAGACACCGACATAACCTTCCACTCCATGTTGCACAGCAGAGCGTGGGTACCACCTGGCACTGCATTCGCGAGGCCCCCCGATTGCCTGAGGGTTGGTGATTTCGCCAGCCGCCTTCGCTGGTACGCTCCACTGCGACAACAAAACGATGGCAGCCAAGGCAGTAGAAAATCTTGTAGCTTCCATCTCAGTGCTGCCAAGGTGTGGGATTCAGTACCGGATTGTCGACCTGCGGATTGCCCATTGCGTCGTTGCGACAGGCGGCAAAGCCGTTGCTCCAGCCGTTGTGATAGGCCTTGTCGGAATTGTAGAGCGCGTCGTCACGGAGCGGCGCCTCTCGGGGGTTTGCGCCGGACGTGCTTGCCGCTGCGCAACCGTCATCGTAGCCCGCACGGAAATTGGGGGCGTTCCGCGCCGCCCGGTCCCCTGCCGAAAACATCCCACAACCGGCGAGCAGAAGCGCCGTGGCCGTCACAGAAGAAATGATGCTCGCACAGCGCATGTACATTCGAGAAGCATAACCGGATCGGCAGTCCGCCTGAAATCCTTTCTCTAGCGTGGTCGTTCTCCGCGCCTATCTCTGCAGCACGTACACAGCACCGAGGCCGGAGGAACCGCCGAGATTGGTCGTGCCATAAAGGTTGGCAGCATCATCTTTGACAACGCCGGATACAGGCTCGAAACCATCGCCGGGCCCGCCAAAGGTGTGCAACACGAACTCCGTCCCATCCGGCTTCATTTTGAATATTGTGCCCTTCGAGCCGTCATTCGTGGTGCCGTAAAGCTTGCCTGATTTCGTCAGCAACGGAGTCGAAAGTGGATTCGCGCCGTCCGCGCCACCGGCGAAAGCGTGCAGAATGGTGACCATCCCGTCCGGTGTCGCCTTGAACACCGTGCCGCAGCCATAGGTGCAGTTGCTGCTGCCACCGCCGCCCTGTGTGGCGCCGTAAAGATTGCCTGTGCTGTCGATCGCCAAACCCGCGGCCGGATAACGGCCGTCTGTTCCGCCGGTAAAGGAATGCAGCAGCGTGAAGGTGCCGTCGCGCGCCACTTTGTACAGCGTGCCCCAGTCGCTGGTGCCGCCGAACTGCGTCATGCCGTAGAGATTGCCGGACTCGTCCATGGCGAGCCCCGCATTGGTGGGGAACCCGCCATCGCTCGCGCCGCCCGCGAAAGAATGCAGCACCGTCTGTCCCTTGGCGCTGAGTTTGTACACCACGCCCATGCTGTCCGCGCCGCCGGCATAAGTTGTGCCGTAGATATTGCCGTGCTTGTCGCGCAGCAGGCGGCCTTCGGGAATGTAGCCGTCGACGCCGCCGGTAAACGAATAAAGGGTGGTCAGCGTGGAATCCGGCGTGAATTTGAAAATGGTGCCCGCGCCATTGGTGCCGCCGGCATTGGTACTCCCATAGAAATCGCCGGTCTTGCGATCGCGCACCAGATCGCTGGCGGGATTGGCGCCATCGTCCCAGTTGAAATTGTAGAGCACGCTGAAGCTGCCGTCCGGCGCCAGCTTGTAAATGTTGCCGCAGCCCGACGGGCCGCAATTCTGGCTGGTGCCGGCGTAGGTCACCACGCCGTAAATGTTCCCCGTATCATCGAATGTCACGCCTGCGTTGGGCTGCTCCCCGTCTGCCTGGCCGGTGAAACTATAGAGCACGCGCTCCTTGTCCGCATGCGCGGCACCGGTGCCCAGAATTGCGGATGCGATGAAAGCGGTGGCGTATGCCGCGCTATGATACGAACTTCTGCCAGTGCCGAACATGCGGTCCCCCCGAACATTGCACGCAGTCCATATTGTCACCCAAGCGGCGCCGCACGCAACGGGTGCCGCCAGCGGGTAGTGGGTCACGTCAAACTGACCCACAACCCGCCCGCGAAAAGGACCAGCCGCCGGAGCGGCCAGCTCATTGACGTTGTATCTCATATATGAGATTATATCATAAATGAGCTGGACTGTCGGCTTCGTGAATGCCGCTGCCGAAAGGGAAGTGAGGGTGCTCTCGGCGGATATGATCGCACGCTTCCTGCGCATCGGCGAAAAGCTGGCGAGCCAGGGCTTCCTCGCCTTGCGTGAGCCGTATGTGAAACATTTGAGCGGAAAACTTTGGGAAATGCGCCTGACCGGCCGTGACGGCATCGCCAGATCGATCTACGTGGCGGCAGGTGGCCAACGGATAATTGTGCTGCGTACCTTCGTGAAGAAGACGCAAAAGACACCATTGCGCGAAATCCAAATCGCGCTGACGCGCATGAAGGAGATCGGAGAATGAGGAGCTTTGAGGCGTTCAAGCGCGAAATGCTGAAGAACCCTGCCATCAAACGGGAATACGATGCGATCGAGGAGGAGTTTGCGATTGCAAAGGAATTGGCCGGCGCGCGCGCCAAGGCGAAGCTCAGCCAGGCGCAGGTCGCCAAACGGATGGGCACCTCGCAATCCGCGGTGGCGCGCATCGAGAGCGGCCGCTCGCCCTCGCTTAATTCGCTACGCCGCTATGCAAAGGCGGTGGGCCGCAAGCTGGAAATCCGGCTGAAGGCCAGCTGAAGGGGTGCGCGCCCCTGCGTTGCGCAGGGCACGCGCATCCGGGACGGCTATTTGTTCGTCACGCTGAACACGACGCCATCTGAATTGGCGCCGCCGCTGGCGGTGGTGCCGTAGAAGAGATGCTTATCCTTGACCAATCCTGCAGAATAGCCACTGCCATCGCTGCCAGTGAACGCGTGCAACACGCGCTCCTTGCCAGAGGTCGAAACCTCGTAGACGCCGCCGCATTGGCAGGTTGGATCGCCGCCGCTGGTGGCGGTGCTGTAGAGGCGCTTCCCTCCAACCAGCAGCATGTCGCCTTCCGGCCCACCACCATCCGCGCCGCCCGTGAAGCTGTAGAGCGTCGTGAGGGTTCCATCCTGCGCCAGCTTGAACACGGTGCCGAAACCGTGCGCGCCGCCATCGACCGTACTGCCATACAGATTGTCACCATTATCGCGATCGAGACCGCCATACAGGAATCCACCGTCCGTGCCGCCGGTGAAGCTGTAGAGAGTGGTGAATGTGCCATCGGGCGCGATCTTATACACCGTGCCGTTGTCATCGGCCCCGCCAAAGGCGGTGACGCCGTAGAGGTTGCCGGCCCGATCCCGAATCACGCCATGTTCCGGGAACTCACCGTCCGTGCCATTGAACGAGTGCAGCACGCTGAACACGCCGTCGAAGCTGTATTTGAAAACGGTGCCATCGCCGTTGATGCCGCCAAATAGAGCGGTGCCGTAGAAATTGCCCAGCGTGTCGCGGATCATGCGGCCACGGATGAACGAGCCGTCGTTGGAGCTGAAGTCATGCAGCACACTGTAGTTTCCATTCGCCGCGAGTTCCCAGATCACGCCATTCCCCGACGCGCCTCCCGATCCGGCGGTGCCGTAAATGTCGCCGGTTGACTGGTTGATGGTGACGCCGCCGTCGGGTTCAGAGCCGTCGCTTCCGGTCCCGAAGGAATGCAGAATGCTCTCCGTGCCATTCGGCGCGATCTTGAACAGCGTTCCAAAATCGGCGCTGCCGCCAAAATCGGTGGTTCCGTAGATATTGCCGGCATCGTCCAGCCTGAGAGTGGCTCCAGAGCCGGAGCCGTCGGTCGGCGCTCCGGTAAAATCATGCACAACAGTGTAGGTGGCGTCCCTCCGCACAGGCGCGGTGTTCTTGAGTCGTAAAGCCGCGGGATGAAGTCCGTGAACTGCGAGCATTCGCTTTTCATGATCGGTACGATTGGCGCCGATCGCCGGGGTCAAAGCAGTGAGCGCGAGCGCCGAGCCAAGCAAGGCGACACACAATGGGGTACGACAGGAACGCATGGAAATTTCTCCTCGGGGATGCCGGCGATCGCCGGGCGCGCATTAGGCGCACGCCGAAGAAGCGCCGCAATGCCGAATCCGTTGCACTGATGAATGCGAGAAGTTCACATATCGGAACAAGGCGGGGACGAAACCGCGGTCCCGCACTCACGAGCGGGACCGCAGTTAAATCGCATTCGAGCGCAGTCTTACCTTTTGGTGAGACTGAACACCACGCCGTCGCCGCTGGCGCCATAGTACTCAGTGGCGCCGTAAAGCACGCCGCCCTTGCCCTCGGCCAGCCCTGCGTCGGTCTGTCCGCCATCCGTCGTGCCGCCCATAAAGCGGTACAGGGTTTTTAATTTTCCGCCGGGCGTGAACTCGAACACCGTGCCACAGCCATTCTGACAGTCGCCGACCGAGCTCATCGAAGTGGTTCCGTAAAGTTTTCCATTGTGGGCCCGCAGCAGATCTCCAAATGGCGCGCCCCCATCCCTGCCATCGGTAAAGGTATAGAGCGTCGTCAGCGTGCCGTTCGGCGCCAGCTCGAATATTGTCCCGTAGCCAGCGGCGTAGCTGCCATTGGTGCCGTAGAGATTGCCCGCCTTGTCATGCTCTACGCCGCCTTCCGGAAAGCCGCCATCGGCGCCGCCGGTGAAGGAATAGAGTGAGGTGAACGTTCCGTCCGGAGCGATCTTGTATACGGTGCCGCGATTATGTGCGCCGCCGGCGAAGGTAACGCCATACAGATTGCCTGCGCGATCGCGCTCCAGCCGCCCGACCGGATCGGCTCCATCGCTGCCTGAAAAGGTGTGCAGCACGGTGAAGGTGCCATCTGCCGACAGCCTGAACACGGTGCCGTCATTGTTCGCGCCTCCGAACAGCGCGACGCCGTAGAAGTTGCCAAGGGTGTCGCGAATCATCCGCCAGCGGGGCTGTTGCCCATCGATCGAGCCGTCGAAGGCGTGCAGCACCGAGTAGGTCCCATCGGCCGTCAGCTTCCAGATCACGCCAGCGTCGGACGGGCCGCCGAACTCGGTCGTGCCGTAAAGGTCTCCGGTGGACTGGTTGATCGTGATGCCGCCATACGGATTGTAGCCCTGGTTGTTCTGCCCGATGGCGAAGGAATGAAGGATGGTCTCGGTTCCGTCCGGCGTGACCTTGTAAATGGCGCCCACATCGTTGGCCCCGCCATTGTGCGTGGTGCCGTAGAGATTGCCGGCGTCGTCCAGATGCACATCGCTGTTGGCGTAGGCGCCATCCCCTGGCGCGCCGGTAAACTGGTGGAGCACCGTGTACGTCGGTTTCGCCGATGCGGCGGATGTCAAAACTGCCAGCGCGAACGTCGAACCCAGAAGGGCGCGGGCGAACAAAGTACAGTTGGAACGCATAAATTTTCTCCCTTGGTCACAAGATTCGAGGTTGCGAATGCGCGCTATCTTTTCACGCTGAACACCGTGCCGCAGCTGCTGTTCATGCAATTCGTGCTGCCGCCGCCGAGATAGGTCGTGCCGAAAAGCTTGTGTCCCTTCGCAGCCAATCCGGCATAGGGGAAGGCGCCATCATCGCCCCCTACAAAACTGTAGAGGACTTTGTAGGTACCGTCCGGCGAAAGCTCGAATACAGTGCCGCATCCGATGCCGCCACAATTTACGATGCCGCCGCTTTCAGCCGTGCCGTAGAGCGCGCCTGATTTGTCCCGCAACAGATCGCCTTGCGGAAAGGCGCCATCGCTGCCGCCGGTGAAATTGTAGAGCACGCTCTCCTTGCCCTTCGGCGACAGCTCGAAAATCACACCAAAGCCCGCGGTACCGCCCAGTTGCGTGGTGCCGTAAATATTGCCCCGCTTGTCCAACGCCAGGCCGCCAACCGGATAACCGCCATCGCTGTCGCCGCTGAAGGAATAGAGTAGCGTGAAGCTTCCATCCGCCGCGATCCGATAGACCGACCCCGCACCACTGGCGCCACCCTGACCGGCGATGCCATAGAGATTGCCGGCACCGTCGCGCACCAGACTCCCCTGCGGAAAAATGCCGTCGCTGCCATTGAAGGCATGCAGCACCTTTAACTTCCCCTTCGCGGACAATTCGAAGATCGTGCCATCGTCGCCCGCGCCGCCAAACTCGGCCGCCCCGTAAAAATTTCCCAGCTTGTCGCGAACGAGAGTGCCGACGGGAGACGTACCGTCATGGGTGCCGTCGAAGGCGTGTACGACAGTCAATTTGCCGTTCGATGAAAGCCTGTAAATGACTCCATTGCCACTGTTGCCGAAAGTTGCCGTGCCGTAGAGATCGCCGGTGGTTTCGTCGATCGTCACGCCACCGGCAGGCGTCTGGCCATCGGCTCCGCCAGTGAAGGAATAGAGCGCGGAGTATTTCCCCTCCGGATCAAGCCTGAAGATGGTGCCCCAATTGTATGCGCCGCCGTTGCTCGCCGTGCCGTACAGATCGCCGGCATTGTCGAACGTCAGATCGGCATTCGGATATGAGCCGTCATCGCCGCTGAAGCGATGCAGCACGCGCTCACCGTTCTTCGCCTGTGCACCAGATGCAAAAAAAGGAAGTGCACACGCGAAAAGCGCGCCGATCAATATGGCACGGTTGGAATACATCTACTCAACTCCGTCGTGCGGCGTGCATCGACCTTCCCGGAAGGGAGGTACGACTTTCAATCGATCACGCCGCACGACGGAGTTGAGTAGATGTATTCCAACCGTGCCATATTGATCAG
>Ga0308174_10001361_pt1 | contig 11309 bp, 9 predicted proteins | sample PhyPR2_FD_203894 | JGI IMG/M metagenome (GOLD analysis project Ga0308174, IMG submission 203894) | Soil microbial communities from UC Gill Tract Community Farm, Albany, California, United States - DLSLS.P.R2 | ecosystem: Environmental > Terrestrial > Soil > Agricultural land | place: USA... | reverse complement strand
AATCATGGAGCACATCGGTTAGTTCCGAGGTGAGCCGGTCCATGCCTTGATCGAGCTGCTGCACGACGAGATAATCACCGTACCGGTCCGCAATCAGGCCGGGAAGCAAATCGCCTTCCGCATGTACCAGGCGATAGGCGTCCGAGTGCTCTACCAATCGTTGCCTGTGCCGGTAAGCCGCTGCGATGCGCTTGTGGAGAAAAGCTTTGTCGATGGGCTCGCAGTGCCGGCTTAGCAGCCGCAATGAAATCTGCGAGGTGGAGCTGTAGTGCGCCGTCCCGAGCGAGCGGCCCTTCGGATCGACAACACGAACCGCATCCCCTGGCTGCGCCGTGCCGCGATCTATGAGGTCGCTCGAGAAGATCCAGGGATGGCCGGAGTGAACCCGACCGGCTGCTTTCGCGTTCACGCGGACCGTAGGAAAAGAAAACACGCTTACGCTAGACGTCCAGGTTACGCACGTCGAGCGCGTTATCCTCGATGAACTTGCGGCGGCTTTCGACGTCCTCGCCCATCAGGGTCGAGAAGATCGGTTCGCTTTCCGCAAAGTCTTTCAAATCGACTTGCAGCAAGGTTCGAGTCTCGGCGTTCATCGTGGTCTCCCAGAGCTGCTCGGCGTTCATTTCCCCGAGGCCTTTGTAGCGCTGGACGTTTACTTCCCGCGTACCTTCACTCTTCACAGTGTTCAGAAGATCACGCCAGGTTTCCTGCACGTCGCGATGGCCATCTTTTACAACCGTGAAGGGGGCTTTATTTAATGGAGCCACCTGCTTGATCATGGCGCGCAAGCGGCGGAACTCGGGAAGCGCAAGGAATTCGGTGTTGATGTAACGCGTGGCATTCGTCGGGTCTTTATAGCCAACCATCCACGCGGAATGCTCTTCTTCCTGCTCCACCATGACTTCCAGCTTCATGTCTCGCAGTCTCGCCGCCACTTGGTTGACGGCCTGTTCGTTTTGCATGTCCGTCTTGTTGTCGAGCGGCAAGGCGACGTCGGCTAGCACCTCAACTACACGCGGATCACGTACCCGGCGCTCCAGGCGGCGCGCAATCTGGGATAACTCATCGAGCGACATCAGGAAGTTGCGCAGTTCTGTACCCTGAATCGTGGTCGGATTTTCCGCCTTGTCGCCCAGTTCGACAGACAAGTTTTCCGTGGCGCGGCGAAGAATCTCCCGCGTGAACTCCTTGTCGTCCTTGATGTACTTTTCGCTTTTGCCTTTCTTGATGCGATAGAGCGGCGGCTGCGCGATGAAGACTTTGCCTCGCGTGATGAGCTGCTGCATATGACGGAAGAAGAAGGTGAGCAACAAAGTGCGAATGTGCGAACCATCCACGTCGGCGTCGGTCATGATGATGATCTTGCCGTAGCGCAGCTTGGCGATTTCGAAGTCCTCGCCTTTGCCGATGCCGGTTCCGATGGCCGTAATCATGGCGCGGATTTCCTCGTGCGACAGCATCTTGTCGTAGCGGGCCTTTTCGACGTTCAGGATTTTTCCCTTCAACGGTAGAATGGCCTGGTTACGCCGGTCGCGGCCAGACTTAGCTGTACCGCCGGCCGACTCACCCTCGACGAGGAATAGCTCGCACCGATCGGGATCGCGTTCCTGGCAATCCGCAAGCTTGCCCGGTAAACCTCCTGAATCGAGTGCTCCTTTGCGGCGCGTAAGGTCGCGCGCCTTACGGGCAGCTTCACGGGCGCGGGCCGCTTCCACTGCCTTGGTGATGATCTTTTTCGTCACCGACGGATTCTTATCGAAGAATTCGCCGAGCTTCTCATTGACTAACTGAACGACATAGCCTTGGATATCAGAGTTCAGCTTGCCCTTGGTCTGACCTTCAAATTGCGGTTGAGGCAATTTGACGCTGACGACCGCGGTGAGCCCTTCGCGCACGTCGTCGCCAGTCAGGTTTTCCTTGACGTCCTTGATGAGATTGGACTGTTGGGCGGCAGCATTGATGCTGCGTGTTAGGGCGCTGCGGAAACCACTGAGATGGCTTCCGCCATCGACGGTGTTGATGTTGTTCGCAAAGCTGAACACTGTTTCCGAGTAGGAGTCGTTGTACTGCAGCGCAACCTCAATGGACAGTCTTCCGCCGTTAGGCAACTCGCGGTCGCCTTCGAAATGAATCGGATGCTCGTGCAGGACGGATTTGCCGCGATTGATGTGCTTGATGAACTCGGCGATACCGCCACTGTAGAAGAATTCTTCGGTACGGATTTCCTCGCCGCGCTCATCAGACAGGACGATTTTCAGCCCCTTGTTGAGGAACGCCAACTGGCGAAGGCGCTGGGCCAGAGTGTCGAAGTTGAACTCGGTAGCATCCATGATGGTGCTGTCCGGTTTGAAGGTGATTTTTGTTCCGGTTTTGGTGGATCGCCCCGTTTGGGTGAGCGGCCCCTTCGGAACGCCGCGCTCGTAGTCCTGCTCCCAAGTGGCACGATTACGCCAGATCTCCAGATGCAGCGATTCGGCCAGGGCATTGACGCAGCTTACGCCGACGCCATGAAGGCCGCCGGACACTTTGTAGGTATTGGAATCGAATTTACCGCCCGCGTGGAGCTTGGTAAGGACGACCTGGGCCGCGGACACGCCCTCCTCTACGTGAAGGTCCACCGGAATTCCACGGCCATTGTCAACGATGGTGATGGAATTGTCGATGTGAATGGTAACGCCCACTTCAGTACAGTAGCCAGCCAGGGCTTCGTCCACGGAATTGTCCACCACTTCATACACGAGATGGTGAAGACCCATTTCTCCGGTGGAGCCGATGTACATGGCTGGCCGGAGCCGGACAGCCTCTAAACCTTCGAGGACTTTAATACTAGTGGAATCGTAATTTTCGTTTTGCACTACTGTAGGCATATTTTCACGACAAGCGCTCTAGGCGCATACTTCAGACCCAGACGCGCGGATTGGAGATCGGGGGACCGATCCCAATCATATACGCATCGGCATCACAACATAGCGGTACACGGCGCCGGCTGCGCCACCGTGAGGACGCAACTCACCGGCACTATTGGAGTCCTTAAAATGGAACTCGACTTCATCCCCATCGACTGTCCGCAAGAAGTCGACAAGATACTGAGCATTGAACCCGATTTCGACCTCGGCACCGCTGTAGTCCACAGGAATCGTTTCTTCACTCTCCCCGGTTTCTGAAATGGAAGAGTGAACCTTCAGCTCGCCATTTAAGACCTGCAGACGGATAGCACGGGAACGTTCGTCAGCAAATTGAGCCACGCGCTCAATGGCCGATTTCAGTTCCTCCCGTTGAATTACCAGTGTATAAGGATGCTCTTTAGGAAGGACGCGTTCGTAATCCGGGAAGTTGCCGGTCAGCTTCCGGCTCAACAGCAGACGCTTGTCGATGCGGAAAAACAAATGGTTTTCATTACCGGAAAACTCAATCTGTTTGTCCGGACCGTCGCTGGCGAGCTTCTGGAGTTCGCTCATCGCCTTCTTCGGCAGCAAGGCACGGAAGGGCTCCTTTAGGCCGGGAAGCTCAGCCTGCCTTTCTACCATTGCGAGCCGGTGGCCGTCGGTGGAGACCATGACTAAACCCGATTCTTTCAGGATGAGGAGGGCTCCATTCAAGGTGAAACGCGATTCTTCCGCCGAAATGGCAAAGATGGTACTCGCGATCATCTCAGAAAGCACCTTTAATGGGATTTCCGCAAGCGTCTCCGGCATTTGCGGGAGCTCGGGGAAGCTTTCCCGCGCCATGCCGGCAATGCGCGTCCGGGAGCGTCCACAGACGAAGCTGGCCCACTGGTTCTCACCGAGCTTCACCTGGACATCGGCATCGGGCAAAAGGCGCACATAATCCAGCAAGCGCCGGGCCGGGATCGTACCAGCTCCTTCTTTCTTGACGCGGGCGGGGCAGGCGCAGCGAATCCCTAACTCCAGGTCGGTAGCGGTGAGCCACACCTGATCGCCATCGGTTTCCACAAGGATGTTCGACAGGATCGGAATGGTCGTTTTTTTCTCCACGACCCCCTGGGTCAGTCCAAGTTCCCGCACCAGATCCGATTTGCTTACTGAAAATTCCATAAAGATTCGAGGAAGGTTCCTATTTTCCTATACGCCTACTACTACTACTATGTTTTTTAAGTACAAGAGAGAGCCGGATTAGTAACGCCTGTGGAAATGTTGAATTCCTTCTAAATTATAGCAAAGTCTAGTAGTTTTTCAAAATTTGAGCTGTGGATTTCTTCTGTGAGTTTTCTGAAGAACGGCTGGCGGGAGAGATCTCCAACAGGAAGGAACGGGTTTAAAACGCCTTTCCTGTGGAAATCCTCATAAGCCTATTGGAGTGTGTTCATTACGGAGTGGATAAGGCTGTTCAAATCCTCATCGCGCTGGCGGAGCTCGTCGATTTTCTGAATGGAGTGCAGGACGGTGGTATGGTGTTTTCCACCGAAGTAGCGACCGATTTCGGGGAGGGAGGCGTGGGTGAGTTCTTTGACCAGGAACATGGCGACCTGGCGTGGATAGGCGATTTGGCGGGTATTGCTCTTCATTTTGAGCTGGGCCGGCTGCATGGAAAACCGGTCCGCTACCGCGCGAACGATCGAGTCGACGGTGATGCGGCGCTCGCTGCCGGCATTTAAGTATTTGAGGGTCTGCTGGGTCATGGCCATGCTGATGGGCTGGCCAGTTAGAGACGAAACAGCAATCAGGCGGGTTAATGCCCCTTCGAGTTCACGTACGTTGGATTTAGTTTTAGTAGCAATAAAAATTCGGACGTCTTGTGGCAGGGCGACGCCTTCTGCTTCGGCCCGTTTATCCAGGATGGCCATTTTGGTCTCCAGGTCGGGCGGTTGAACGTCCACCAGCAGTCCCCATTCGAAGCGGGACCGCAAACGTTCAACCAAGCCGGGCAGCTGGCTGGGAGCGGAATCGCTGGAAATCACGATTTGCTTGCGATGGTCGTAGAGTTCGTTGAAGGTGTGGAAGAACTCTTCCTGCGTCCGTTCCTTGCCGGCAATCACGTGGATATCGTCCACCAACAGCACGTCGGCCGAGCGGTAATGCCGATGGAATAAAGACATGCGATCGAGCTTGATGGACGTAATCATCTCGTTCATGAAGCGCTCGCTGGAGGTGTAGACCACGTTCAGGGCCGCGAAATTGTCGAGCAGATTGCGGCCGATCGCGTGCATGAGGTGGGTTTTACCGATACCAACACCCCCATAGATGAACAGGGGATTGTAACTACGGGAGGGCATGGTAGCGACAGCACGGGCCGCAGCATGGGCCAGTTGGTTCGAAGAGCCGACGACGTAGGTATCGAAAGTGAGGCGCGGATTGAGCCAGGAAACGGAATTTTCGAATAATGGTTCGGCTGTGGCGGGAGCGGCTGCCGCAGCGTGGCCGGCTCCATCCTTGGAAGATGCGACGAACGGAAATGCCGCCTGAACGTGGGGCTCAATTTTATATCGGATCTGCTTGACGGGAACCTTAAGTTCGTCAATGGCGGAACGGATTTGAGGGCTGTACTCCTGCTTGATCCACTCTTCGGTTGTTTCGTCCGGAACACGAACGGTCAACGTGCCGTCTTCGAAGGAATAAAACGATGTCCGGGAGATCCAGTTCCCGTAAGCTCCGCTGCTGAGCTTATCAGCTAGCCAAATCTTGATCTGCTCCCAAACGTCACCCAACCGCAACACTCCTATTCGCCGCCAAACGGCAATAGTTTTCCCACAGGTTTCCCACTGTTGTGGAAAACCTCCATTGCCTTTAGATGTGAGGCTTTGCCGCTGCTTGTCCACAGCAACGATAAGAGGTTGGGGGAAAACCGCTTCTGCCTTACGGAAACCTCAGTCTATCACAGGGTAGGACATTTCAAAGGAAATTATGATTAACGTCTAAACAGCTGAGTAGAAAAGACTTAATCGAAGAAGAGGTTCTGGAAGAAGTGTGGATAACGCTTCCGCGATGCCGGCGTTCCCGGGGTAACGCTTGATGTTGCAATCAGATGAATTGACTTCGGAACAAAGTCGTCGGAGAATGTCGGTTATACTGGAACAAGCGCGGGAGTAACTCAGTTGGTAGAGTGCAACCTTGCCAAGGTTGATGTCGCGGGTTCGAATCCCGTCTCCCGCTCCAGGCGCCCCCGGTAAGCAACAGACCTTAGCCCTGCGTTAATGCGATTGCTGCGTTAAGCCCTCCACAGAGCCAGAGTTCCCCAATTCCCCGGCCTTGAAATTACTGTTCTAGAGCGATATAAATTTAAAGCCTATGAAGAAGCTGCGTGTTTCGATAATGGCTTGTCTTATAGCCGCGATGGGGTCCTTTCTTCTGGTAAGGACAAATCCGGCGGCACAGGCACAGACTGGTGCTTCGGCGGTGGAACGGCCGCCGATCATTGGACTGGCGCACGTGGGATTCTTTGTCAGCGATATTGGAAAAGCCGACGAATTCTACGGCCATGCTTTGGGCTATCAACACTTCAGTCTGGATAAACCTACTGGAGGATTGATGCTGAATTACTACAAGATCAACGACCACCAATACGTTGAAATCTATCCCGGTCTCAAGGGCGACCAGGACCGTCTTTCGCACGTGGCGTTCGAAACGACGGATGCGAGGAAATTGCGCGATTACCTGGCCAGCAAAGGCGTGAAGGTGCCGGAGCATTTGAAACCGGGTCTGGACAAGAACATTAGCTTTATGATCGACGACCCTGAAGGCCGCAAGATTGAGTTTGTGCAATACATGCCAGGATCGCTGCACAGGAGCAAGTTCGGCACTCTGTTGCCGACTACCCGGGTTTCAGATCACATGATTCATGCGGGCTTCGTCGTGCATGACCGGGCCGCCGAGGATCACTTGTATAAGGACATTCTTGGATTCAAAGTCATGTGGTACGGCGGAATGAAAGATGACGAAGTGAACTGGGTGGATATGCGAGTTCCGAACGGCTCCGACTGGTTGGAATACATGCTAAGGGTGAACAATCCCAGCCCGAAGACGCGGGGCGTGATGAATCACTTCGCGCTCGGGGTGAATCAGATTCAGCCTGCCTACCACAGCATTCTCGACCGCGGGTATAAACCGCCACAGCCACCGAAGATCGGAAGGGATGGTAAGTGGCAGTTGAACCTGTACGATCCGGACCTGACTCGCGTTGAGTTGATGGAGTTCCAACCGGTACAGGCGCCATGTTGCTCACCAATGCTGCGGCAATAGTTGTGCGTGACACTACCGACCGAGCAGTTCAGTTCGGCGGCTCAGCAGGAACTTAGCGGCGTACTGGCCGGTTCGCGGAGCCATTGGCAAATTGCCAGGCATCGGCTACGATCCGGTCTAAATCAGCTCGCGTCGGCTTCCAACCAAGCGTGGTTTGCAGCTTGCGGGAATCAGCTACCAGACTGGGAGGATCGCCTTCGCGACGCGGCCCGATCGTATGCGGAACCTTTTTGCCGGTCACTCGCTCGACGGATTCCAAAACCTCTTTTACAGAATGGCCCACGCCAGTTCCCACGTTAAACACGCTTGAGGCTCCGCCGTTGATTAGATATTCAACCGCAAGTACGTGGGCTTCGGCCAGATCGCTCACATGGATGTAGTCCCGGATGCAGGTCCCGTCGGGAGTGGGATAGTCGTCTCCAAACAGGGACATCAGTTCCCCGGATAGAACGGCCTGCAGCATCAGTGGGATCAGATGAGTCTCGGGATCGTGTAGTTCGCCCAGTCCCGCTTCGGGTTCGGCGCCACAAGCATTGAAGTAGCGCAGGCGAACGCTGCGGAACTCGCGGTAACGGTCCAGCCATTCGAGAATTTTTTCGGTCATCACCTTGGATTCGCCATACGGATTTATCGGCGCAAAAGGCTGGTCCTCGGTGATGGGCACGTGCTGCGGGACGCCGTAGGCAGCCGCAGTAGAAGAAAATACGACGCGCTTCAGATTAGAGCGCAACATGGCTTCAAAGAGTGATAAAGATCCGGCAGTGTTGTTGGCGAAATATAGCTCGGGAACCTTCGTTGACTCGCCGACCGCAATGTATGCAGCAAAGTGAATGACGGCATCGAACTGCTCTTCGGCCATGAGCGCGGCCAGCTTGTCGGTTTCCCGGAGGTCGATGGGACGGAGCAGGCCCGGAGGCACGGTACTCTCGTGACCCCGTGACAAATTGTCAACCACGACAACGGAGTGGCCGCTCTTCTGAAGAAAGTACGTTGTGTGGGAGCCGATGTACCCAGCCCCGCCGGTGACGAGAATTTTAGCCAAGCACTTCGAGTGTAGCGAAAGGCAGCGGGAGAAGAGCCACCGCTCCGCTAGCCAGAGCTATGGGTGAAACTCGGCCTGATCGACGGGACCGACTATAGGAGCAGTTGAGCGGTATCGGGGAAGGGCAGCAAAAATGGCCGAAGCGGTGATCACCATAGCCAGTGCGATCATCAGCATGAAGCGATAGGACCCGGTATGATCGAAGACCGCGCCCATAGCCACGGGTCCCGTAGCCGCCGCGACGGCATACACGCACCACGTATATCCGTATAGTTCGCTAAAGCGCCTCAACCCGAAATAGCGCATCAGCAGATAGGGGACGGCATCGGACTCCGCGCCCATCCCTACTCCGACCAGAATGGCACTCGCAACCGAAAGCCATTGGGCGTGGCCAACAAGAATGAGGACAAAGCCAAGTGCGCAGAGGGCGACCAGTACGGCCGCGACGCGCCCAGCGCGAAAACGATCCAGCAGATAACCGCTGGACAATTTGCTGGCCAATGTAGCGAGCCCGGCAACCGAGAGAACCAGCGCAGCCCGTACAGCCGGTGCGCCGCCCGCCGTCTGTCAACAACGCTGCCCAATGAGCATTCAAGCCGTTCGTCGCAAATGAAAAGAGCAACAGAGCCAGAGCAATTCCCAGAAACGGCAACGACCAACACGATAAACACCGCATACAGATGCCAGAGGTGTGGTGTCAGAAACGCGAGCGATCCGACGGCCGCGGCATAGACGACCGTACACGGCAGCACTACGCGCCGTGCTGGAAAGCGGTCCAGTAAGCGTCCGATAAAAGGCGAACACACAGCGACCGTTAAGGCCGCCAGTGTGAAAGCTAGGGACACCTGTGTCCTCGACCAGTGAAACGAGCTGGCGAGCGGCTTCAGAAACACTCCGAACGTATACACGACAACCGACGCGAAGCTGACGAATACGCCGCAGCAAGCGGCAGCAAGAACAGCTGCGCGGCTACTTCTCTGGAGCTTTGGGCGCGGGTTGACAACTGCGGGAGTAGCCATAGATTGCCGATCGTTTGGCGCCTGCTGCATGCGCTTCGTCACTCATAGCGTGTACGCCGCTGGCATCGATCCAGCGATTATAAAAGTTGAACAGCGCGTAAACGGTGATGGCGTAATAGATCGCTTCATCGGTGTAACCCGCCGTATGCAATGTTTGGATGTCATCACGCTGGATATCGTAAGAGTTATGGTTCACCTTGCGGATGAACCGCATCAGAACTTTTTCTGCTTCGGACAGAGAGGACGTTTCAACATCGGCAAGGACGCTTTCGACTGGTTCTTTGCTGCCCAGCAATTCCGCCGCGACCGCGGCGTGCGACTTCGTTCAAAACGGGCAATGGTTCAGATGCGACGTGTAGGCCGCGATCAGTTCCCGAAATCCGGGCGAAAGTGGAGTTGGTTCGCGCAGCATCTCCTACGTGAAGCGTTCCATGTGAACCGTGGCGCTCATTTTGAACGAGAACACGTGCAGGATCTGGGGATATTCCGATCCGGCACTCTTCATTGCTTCAATGGCACGAGTGTAATTGTCGTTGCCTTTGTGCTGCTCGACATCTTTCAGAAATATAGGCTCCATGGCGGTGATTTCCTAACAGTGTTCCGTTCAAAAAATAAACTTCAAAGCTAATTGAAGCAGCCGTGGCGGCGCCGCTTGCAGGATCTGGCCGAATTCGGGCGAAGCGAGATCGTCTTCCGAAAGCAAAAAATTCGGGTGGTTAAGCGCGTTGAAGGCCTCGGCACGGAATTGAAGACGCGCCGATTCCGTGACAGCGAAGTTCTTAAACAAGGACAGGTCAACAGTGGCGAGACCGGGGCCGCGAACCGCATTGCGGCGTTCGTTGCCGAACTGCCCCGGATTGGCTTGGGGCGTCAGCTCCTGAAAGGCTGTACGGCTCACCCACTGATTGGGCGTATGTGGGCCATTATTCGGATCAGACAGCGAATTGTGCCGGCTTGAGTAAAAGCCGGTGATCTCGGGAGCACTCCCCTGCATCGGAGCGTTGGCGCTGTCGTAGACGGTGAACGGAGTACCCGATGCGAGGCTAACGATCGTGTTGAGCTGCCAACCATTGGCCACGAGACGCCCGAGCGTTGGAGCACGCTGCCAACCCGGCAGCGCATACGTTCCGCTGAAGACAAAGCGATGCGTAGCATCGAAGAGTGACGGGCCGTGTTCCGCGCGCAGGTCGAACGGATTTTGCGCAAGATCGTTTTCACCTGAAACCAGCGTGGGTGCCGAACCGGCGATATTCAGCGACGAAACATAGTCGAGGCTCTTTGACCACCAGTAGGAAGCCTGGAATGACAACCCTCTGGTCAACTGCCGGGATAAAGAAACCTGCAGGGCGTGGTACGTCGAGCTATTGTTGTTGGCAATGAGCCCGGCGGACGCAAAGGCGCACGATCCCGAAGGATTACAGTTGGCGTACTGACGTCGTTGATCAGCATTGCCGGGCGTTGCACCGGGCCCGTACATAGCGGGATTAGTCTCAAGGAATCGGGGCAGATGCGTTCCCTTGTTTCCCACATAGCGAACGTCGAACAGGTATGAGTTGGCAAAGACGTGCTCGATCGAGAAATCCCAGCTCTGTGAGTACGGTGGGAGCATCCCTGATTGAACGGTAAGGATAGTGGCGGGTCTGACAAATTGCTGCGAAACGAACGGCGGCGTGTTTCCGTTGTACGGATTCGCGAAGTTCATTCCAGGCCCAGGCAACTGGTAAGCCTCTGTCCACGGAAGCGCGCTTACGGCGGCCTGGAGAGGACCACCGGTCCCGTTCGTGTAGCCGTCGTAGAAGATTCCATATCCGGCGCGAATGGTGGTCTTGGCACGGCCCGTTGGATCCCAGGCAACGCCGACACGCGGCATGAACTCCTTGTAGTCCACGGCTGCGATACCGGCAGGAACACCTGGGTCGCCAGGAAACAGCAGGCCTGGAGGCGCGCTCGGATTTACGGTCGATTGACAGCCCGGCGCCCACGCGTTCAGACGGTTGCGTATATCGGTGTAGGGAGCGTTTACTTCGTAGCGCAATCCATAGGTAAAGGTCA